>Ga0169931_10001058_pt1 | contig 45426 bp, 39 predicted proteins | sample Kivu_15m_20L_FD_129675 | JGI IMG/M metagenome (GOLD analysis project Ga0169931, IMG submission 129675) | Freshwater microbial communities from Lake Kivu, Western Province, Rwanda to study Microbial Dark Matter (Phase II) - Kivu_15m_20L... | ecosystem: Environmental > Aquatic > Freshwater > Lake... | reverse complement strand
ATATATTCGCCATACAATTTGATGTTGGGAAATTGAGCAGCGATTTGGGTGAGTTTGAAACGGTCGCCATCGTTGTTGCCCCAAACGGCGTGAATGGTTAATCCGGTGGCGCCAAGTTGCTTCATCACGAACGGTGCACAAAAGTCTCCACAGCAAATGACGGTTTGGATGCCGCGGGCTTTGATTTGGTCGGTTACTGTTTGCAGATTTTTAAGATTGTCGTGAATGTCAGACAGAATGGCAATTTCCATGGATTTGTGTGTTAAAATTTGGGTCGAAGTTACTGAAAGGGTGTTAACTTTGTGATAGAATTATGGCAATTATCATCACACAAGAGTGCATCAACTGCGGGGCTTGCGAGCCGGAATGTCCGAACAACGCCATTTATGAACCAGGCGTGGAGTGGGCCATAGCGGATGGTACCGAAGTTACGGGGGAGTTTTTATTGGCCAGCGGTGCGTTGGTTGATGTAAATACGAAGTTTGCGCCTGTAAGTCAGGAGGTATATTTTATCGTGCCCGACAAATGCACGGAGTGCACAGGGTTTCATGAGGAGCCTCAATGCGCGGCGGTTTGTCCGGTAGATTGTTGCGTTCCAGACCCCGATCACGTTGAGAGTAAGGCGGTTTTATTGGATCGCAAAGAGCGATTGCATTTGTAACGATGAATCAACGAATCTGTCTTCAGTCTTGGGCGCCTCTTAGGTCGATCAGTCACTCCAAAGGCGAGATGGTGAGTTCGTTGCTGTTTGGAGAGACTTGTACGGTGTTGGCTTCTGAAGGGGAGTGGTTGCACGTGCGGGTGGATCGCGATGGCTATTTGGGTTGGGTTCCCGGGTTGTACTTGGGGAATTGGGGCGAATACAAGCACGAAGAATGGCAAACGGTTCGTGAGGTGGGGGCATTTTATTTGGGGGAGGATGGGGATGTGATTGGGTTGTCGCCGGGGAGCCGGTTTGTGGATGACAGGATTCAGATAGAGGGTCGGCATTATTATTATCGCACGGGTAAATACCTGGTGGCCGGAGCCGCGGCAGCGGCGAAGGCCTTCTTGAATACCCCCTATTTGTGGGGCGGTCGATCGATTTGGGGCATCGACTGTAGTGGCTTGGTTCAATCGGTTGGACAAATACTGAATGTTGCCATGCCCAGAGATGCGTATCAGCAGGCCGTTGTTGGGCAGCCCTGCTTGTGGGATCAGCGCAGGCCAGGAAATTTGGCCTATTTCTCGAATGCAGAAGGCAAAGTCGTGCATGTTGGGATATTGCTCGATGATGATCGAATCATTCATGCCTATGGAAAAGTTCGCATCGATCAAATAACCCCGCAAGGCATTGTTAACCGTGTTTCGGGGGAACTCACCCACAAGTTAAGCGGCTTGAGGTTGTGGCCCAATCCTTCGATATGAAATTGCAATCGTATATCAACGACTTTAAAGGGGAATTCCATGGGCTTCACGGAAAAACGTTAGGGCTAACAGAATCACAATCCGAGGTCTATGTAGACCTGACTGTACAATCGGCCTTGCAGTATATGCAAACGCTGATGATGTCTGGCAAGATCAAAGAACTGCAAACCTTGATGGGTGGAGGTGCTGAAGCACTTCAAAATAGTGAGTACTAACAACGGTTGATCGATCAATGTGTTTCATCATACTATGGACTAGATTGGGAAACCGATCGCAAAAAGAATTTGGCTGTGCATATCTTGGGCTTTGTTTTGGCGGGATTGAAAGCCAAATTTGAAGAAGGAGGCCATCCGTCCACGCCCCAGGGGGTTATGCAGTTTTTGGGCATCGACTTGGGGATTTTGGGTAAAATGGGTGGACTTTTCGGTAAGTGGTTTTAAAAAAGTTTAGTTTCTATTCAATCCTTTCATGGACGGTCGCCTTTGTTGGCCTGTTGACTTTTTCTGAGCTAAAGGCACAAACGGCCTACGTAAAACCAAAAGCGGCCATTCCGGGGTATTCGCTGTACGTGGAGGTGACATCGCCCGCGGATTTGGATTACTTGTCAACCCACCTATCGGCATTCGCCCAAACACAGCGAATTCGTGTGTCGGCAGAGGTGGATATTGCCCGTGTGGCCCAAGTGTTGGGTCGCCTCGACAATCTCGAAGAAGCCGTGCTTCAGCGTTTTCAGGGGATTCTTTCCGATGAGGATTTGACGCAATTGGAGTGGTTGCACAGTTTGGTGCTGCACGTGCCCGATGGCAAAGAAGATGCTTTGCTGATGAACAAAAATTGGTCGTTGATTCCGGGTGTAACCCTGGTCTTCCAAACTGTGCCCGATGATTATATTTTTTTCAAAGAGTGGAAAAACTGCAAGCGCATTGGTTTGGTTGCTCCCTACAATCAGAAAGAGGCTGAGATGGCCGTGGATGCAGTGAAAACCTATTTGCCTGGGATTGAGGAATTGAGTTTGTCGTTGGATCGTTTGTATCACCTGCCATCGGCAACGAAATCGCTGGTGAAGTTGAAACGACTGATGCTGATCGACAATGCTTCATGGATGATGGAAAAGGACATTACCTTGTTGGGAGACATGTCGATTCAAGTTGGATTTTACGAGAACAAGCGGGTGATGACCAAGCGCAACGGGGCCACGGAGGAGCAAAGTGTGATTCATCCCATTTCATTGCATTATTTGAGCACCGATCCCAATTTGTTGGCGGCGGAACAACGTTTCTTGGCCGCGTATTTTCCGGTGTTGGTGGCGGCCGATCAAGGCGCGGTTGTTGCGGATCCTGAGGGTGAAAAGTATAATGATTTTGCGATATCGGTACCATTGACCGCTCTGCAAGGGCGTTCGAATTTCCCCAAGCCCATCTCAGAGCCGTTGCTGCATGATTTTACCGAAGGGTGGTATGAGTTTGAGGGTAATAACGGGGAGGACAGATTGTATGCGGCCGATGGTTCTTTGGTGGTGATGATTCCCAAAGGATGCATGGTGAACAGTGAAGGCAAAGACTGGTTGGGAAGTTATCAATTGCGATTGAAGTCGATGAGTGATGCACAGCGACAAATGGCCTATGCGCCTCCACTTTGGTTGGATAGTGCGGGGAAATCGTTTGTGTTGTCTGCGCCTCTGGTGTTAGACATCGAGGCTTTTTCGGGCCGTGAAATCTTGCAGGTGAAGGATGGGTATTTTATTGAAGTTCGATTTGCCGGAGCGCCGAATTACAATGCGCGGTTTTATGCTTGGGATGCGAAATCTAAGAGATGGCGCAATTACTATGACTACGATTATAACTTTCCGGATGAAAATAAAGCAGCCCTAGATTTTTATCAGTTTTATTCGGGCAGAAAAACAGCGGCGATACAGACTTCCGTGAACCGCGTAGGATTATCGGAAAGAATCAATACCCAAGGATACAATTATCTGTTAAATCCTGATGAGAGTACACAGGCGATTGCCAAATTTTCGGAATTTTACGTGGCTCGGGTGGGCGACAAAGCCCAGAACGACCAGCAATTTGTGCTCCGGCGCGGTAGGGGTATGGTAGGCGTAAGAAAATATCAAGGGAAGGAAGCTACGGAAAAAGGGGTGTTTGAAATGGTGGTGTACGATAAAACAGAACTGCTGTTTCCCGAGCTGAAACCGCTGAGAGACTATCCTTTGGCATTTCGAACCCAATGGGAGCGCAAGGCGGTTATGGATGAGTTTTTTCGATTGCACAAATTCTGGGATATCGACTTTTATCAAACAGGGAGTCAGTTGGTGTTGATGATGCGCAGTGCTGAGGGATTGTGGCAAATTGAATTGTTGCAACCAAAGACACGATGGGCCAGCAATCCCAAGAAAGCGAGTCGAGAACAGGTGAAGTTCGAAAAGTTGATCCGACAAGTGATGGCATTGAAAGCGCAAAAGAACCATGCATTTGAGGTATATCAGCAGCAGGTTTGGCAAAAGGAATATCAACAGACTTCGCTGCTCGCCCTAGAAACAGCGGGGTTGCCCAAAGGAATGGTGCGCAGCGATTTCAAAATTCGCAGTTTGGGTCGGTTTGCATGGGCATCGCCCCAGGCGGCAGATTCTGTGGTAAGTATCAATGTCGTGGTGGCCGATCAGGGACAAGCCCCCATTGATGTATCGCAGTGGGTGATGGGACTGAAGAAGCCCGATTGTGTGCAGGTATTTTCTGTAGGTCCGCAATTGGTTACTGGGACCCAACAATTGCGAGAGTTTTCGTTGCATATTGATCCTGCACGCGTCTCTTTTTTTGCTGCCAAGGATACAGATGGACGGATTTACACATTGAGCGGCGATGCCTTTCGGAAACTCGAAATTAAAACCAACAGCCTTTTGTATTTGCCGTTGCAGATTGCCCCAGAGCAGCAATACAAAGATGAATCGTTGCGCGTATTATTGAATTTACCCAAAAAGAAAATCACGCCATGAGTCCTTATTTGATTTTGCTGGCCTTGGCCTTGTATTTTTTCATGCTGTTGGCAGTTGGATATGTCACAGGAAGGAAAGCCAACGACGATGGTTATTTTGTTGGTAACAAACAGAGTCTGTGGTGGATGGTGGCATTGGGAATGCTCAGTGACAGCATGAGTGGTGTTTCATTCATTTCTGTGCCGGGTGCGGTGAATGTGGCCCACTGGAGCTACATGCAGGTGGTCTTTGGCTATCTGGCGGGCTATCTGGTGATCGCTTACGTGCTTTTGCCCTTGTATTACCGCGAAAATCTGACCTCCATTTACACGTATTTGGGTACTCGATTGGGTTTGGAGCATCAACGGGTTGGAGCGTCTTTTTTTGTATTGTCGCGTTTGCTCGGCAGCGCAGCCCGATTGTTTCTCACGGTAGCCATTCTGCAAACCTACTTGTTTGGTCCGATGGGGGTGCCTTTTTTCTTGTCGGTCATCGTAATTATCGCCTTGATTTTAGCATATACCATGAAAGGCGGAATCAAAACCTTGGTGGTAACGGATGCCTTACAAAGTGTGTTCTTGATCGGTGGGGTGTTGATCTGTGTGGTTGCGCTGGCCGATGGACTCGAATGGATTGATTTTTGGCAAAAGGGCGTAGGACCATCGCCATGGCAGCGAATCATGGTTGCCGAGATGAGTGAGGTATTTGTTTGGGACGGCAACAGCAAACTGAATTTTTGGAAACAATTTTTAGGTGGAGCGGCAATGTGTATTGCCATGACCGGGTTGGATCAGAACATGATGCAGAAAAATTTGAGCTGTAAATCGCTCAAAGATGCACAAAAAAACATGGTAACCACCGGGATTGTGGTGATGTTGGTGAATGTGTTCTTCCTCAGTTTGGGGGTGATGTTGCATGCGTATTTGGCCAAGTTTTCGTTAGAAATTCCTCTGCTAAATGGCAAGCCTAGCACCGATGGCATTTTTCCGATGTTGGCGTTGGGGGGACTTTCCTTGTTTGGGGTTGCGTGGCTTGTGCCGTTTGCCTTTGTATTGGGTTTGAGTGCAGCTACATTTAGCAGTGCCGATAGCGTTTTAACCACACTAACAACCAGTGTTTATCACGATTTTTTGGGACTGGGAGGCGACAGGTTGGGCTATGACGATGCGCGAAAAAAACGGATTCGACAAAAGTTGCATTTGGGATTTGCAGTGGCCTTGTTCTTCTGCATCCTATTGTTTCATTGGCTTAATGAAAGTTCATTGATTGATACCGTGCTGATGGTGGCCACTTATACATATGGGCCGTTGCTGGCTTTGTTTGCTGTGGGCATTTATACCCAATGGAAGCCCAAGGGATGGGCCGTAGTGCTTTGGTGTATTGCTTCGCCGTTGATTACCTATTTTCTCAAGTTGAGCGACGCCGCAGGGGTTTGGTCTGCTGGTAGGGATGTGACGAAGTTTAACGCATTAGAACGCGTTTGGTTTCAGACCGATGTGCATGGACAGCCCTGGTTTGGGGCGTATGTGATTGGCTATGAAAGTTTGATCCTGAATGCAGCCATCGTAGTTATAGGGCTTGGGCTGATCCATTTTTGCCAAAGCCGAAAGAAGATTTGACGATGATTAATCGTGGAATCCCAACCCCTTCATGATTTTTGGGACAAACTTTTCGATGCGTGCTGTGCGGGTGGCTGATTGTTTTGCGCCGGTAAAATGCAGGTTGTATCCACGTTGGCGGCCGGGTGTTGCTTGAAAGCCACCACCATGGCGATGTTTTTATTGTCTTGATTTACGTAACAAGGGCAACCCCATTTGATGGTTTCGATGAGTCCGGCGTTGAGCATGATGCCCCGAAGCAATTGAAGTTCCGCGGCCCACGTGTTGACTTTGCATGCAGGAGTGGCGTACAGTGAGCAGCGGCCGCAGCCATCGACGAAATAAAGGTCTACGTTTTTTTGCATGATTGGTTAATGAAGATTTTTTATGGATTTCCATCCAGCGACAGGGTAGGTTTTCCCATTCAAACAATGCGGTTTGTTTCGATCATGGTTTGCTTGGATGTCGGCCCGACAAAAATAACACAGGGCGGCCGAAAGGCCGCCCTGTGTACAGAGGATGTATTGTCAAAAACCACTTCTTTGGTGTGATTTTACATCAAAATGAGAGCGATTTCTCAAGAAGTACGAAAATCTACCTTTGTGTGAATTATATCAATCACTTTGATTCGGAAAGTTCCTTGGTGACTCGAAAAGATTATAAATGTGAAGTATTCCAAGTCCAAACAAGATCGATCCAATAATCAGTGCATTGTTCATGATGCCATCCACTGAAAATGAAATTTTAATCAGTATTGTGGAAATGACAAATCCAGAGTTTCTAATGATTGTGTGAAACTTATCGGAGTAAAAGAAAGAGGTTAACAACAACAGTACATCCACGATGATCAGTATGTTAAAGAAATCATCGAAGAATACATTGTTTACATTCTTGAGAGAAGTAATGTCGGCGGAGTGATTTACCACAGCTTCCATGATCCATCGATAGAGCGATGTTGAAGCCAAAATAAACAATATCGGTACGAGAATAAAAGCAATCGCTTGCTTCAATTGTATGAAGTAAGATTGTGTTTTTTGGTCGCGGATGTCTGGGTCATCTAGTTTTTTGTGTTGCTTGATATTCTTGTAAAAAAAGTAAATCAGCAAAAATAAGATGAGCGACGTTGTTGTATCAAAAGTGAATTGAAGGTCGTTTGGGTTTTGGAACCAATTTGAACTCAGGTTGATATTTCCGATGTCTTTGAATATTCTTCGGATTACAATGAGTGTAATAATTTCATATTGTTTGGCAATGTAAACGGAGGTTGACTTGGGCAAATAGAATATGAGTAGATATACTTCGTAAATCAGAATAAACGAAAATGGAGTGTAAATAGCGGAAATGGGGTTGGTTAGTAAATTGTGTTGACTTGGACTTTCAGAGTGCGTGGATAGATATATAATGGCCAAATGTCCCAGGTAGCTGAGAATGGCAATCCTGAGGATTGCTTTTTCACCAAGCGCCTTGGTTTTGGCGGACAAGAATAATGTTGCCAATCGATTAAATAGCGAACTGATTTTGGTGTATTTCTGTCCCATTTTGTTGATTTATAATTAATTAACAAATAGGAATGAACAAAGTTTTCACTTCACCACTTACAATAACAATAGGGATTGAAATGGGCGGAAGGGTCCCTTTACTTGGTACGCTTCTTTATTACGGTATAAATGTATAAGTCTTCAACTTTCTTTCTCGCCCAGGGTGTTTTCCTTAAGAACTTTAAACTAGACGATACACTTGGGTTTTCGTAAAAGCAGTTGATGCGAATTTTTTCGGCCAGCTGTTCCCAGCCAAATTCTTCCTGTAGTTCGGTGATGATTCGCTCCAATGTTATGCCGTGTAAAGGGTCTTGTGCCATGAGTAAAAAAAGAAACCGCAAACATAGGCCTGTTTGCGGTTTCCAGAAGGGTTAAAAATTGAATTACAAATCGAAACGATCCAAATTCATCACTTTGTTCCAAGTGGATACAAAATCGTGAATGAATTTCTTTTCTGCAGCGGGATAACCATATACTTCGGCAATGGCGCGCAATTCAGAATTTGATCCGAGAATCAAATCTACACGCGTGCCTGTCCACACAGTTTCAACGGAGTGGCGGTTTTTGCCTACGAATTCATCTTGGTGCTCAGAAACGGCCGACCAAGTGGTATTGAAATCGAGTAGATTTACGAAATAGTCGTTTGTCAATGATTCCGGTCTGTGGGTGAAAACACCGTGCTTCGAATTGTCAAAGTTGGTATTTAAAACACGCATACCACCCAACAATATGGCCATTTCAGGCGCCGTTAGATTCAACAATTGCGCTTGGTCAATCATCAATTCTTCCGCGCTGCCCAATCGATGGTGGCTGTTATAATTTCTGAAAGCATCGGCATGGGGTTCCAATACAGAGAATGATTCAACATCGGTTTCTTTTTCTGTAGCGTCACCTCTGCCCGCTGTGAAGGGGACTTCAATGGTGTGGCCTGCGTTTTTCGCCGCCATTTCAACACCCACGCAACCAGCCAAGATAATGGTATCGGCCAATGAAATGCCTTTTCCGCCGCCCAACGAAGCGTTGAACGATGTTTGGATTTTCTCCAAAGCATCCAACACCTGTGTCAGTTGGGAAGGATTGTTTACTTTCCAATATTTCTGTGGCGCCAATCTCACGCGAGCCCCGTTGGCACCGCCGCGTTTGTCTGATCCACGGAAGGTAGAGGCAGAAGCCCAGGCGGTCGACACCAATTGTGATACGCTCAAGCCTGAATTTGCGATGATGCCTTTCATTTGGGCGATGTCCGATGCATCCAATGCCGCAAAGTGATTTGCTAGAATGGGGTCTTGCCAAATCAATACTTCAGCGGGTACTTCAGGACCCAAATAGCGGTCTTTTGGTCCCATGTCGCGGTGAGTTAATTTGAACCAAGCACGGGCAAACGCATCTGCAAATTCTTCGGGGTTCTCCAAAAAATGGCGAGAGATTTTCTCATAAGAAGGGTCGAAACGCAACGCCAAATCGGTGGTCAACATGAATGGCGCATGCTTTTTTGATGCATCATGGGCATCGGGCACCAAGCCTTCACCTGCACCGCCTTTGGGTTTCCATTGTTGAGCGCCAGCCGGACTTTTGGTCAATTCCCACTCGTAACCGAATAAGTTCTCAAAATAATTATTGCTCCATTGGGTTGGTGTGGTTGTCCATGCACCCTCCAAACCACTGGTGATGGTATCGCCACCATTTCCGGTTCCGAACGTGTTTTTCCAGCCCATGCCTTGCTGTGTGATATCGGCGCCTGCAGGCTCGGGTCCAACGTGTTTGCTTGGATCTGCCGCACCGTGTGTTTTACCGAAAGTGTGTCCACCAGCAATCAACGCCACCGTCTCGTAATCGTCCATCGCCATGCGTTTGAAAGTCTCACGAATGTCGCGCGCAGAGGCAATGGGGTCGGGGTTGCCGTTGGGGCCTTCTGGGTTCACGTAGATCAAGCCCATTTGAACCGCCGCCAAGGGGTTTTCCAATTCACGGTCGCCTTTGTATCGTTTGTCGGCAAGCCACTCACGCTCAGATCCCCAATAAACGGTTTCGGGTTCCCATACGTCGGCTCTACCGCCCCCGAAGCCAAAGGTTTTCAATCCCATGGATTCGAGGGCGCAATTGCCAGCCAAGATCATCAAATCAGCCCATGAAATGGCCTGTCCGTATTTCTGTTTGATGGGCCAAAGCAACAAACGCGCTTTGTCGAGGTTGGTATTGTCGGGCCAGCTATTCAAGGGCGCAAATCGCTGCATTCCGGCTCCCGCGCCACCGCGACCATCAGAGGTACGATAGGTGCCAGCGCTGTGCCAGGCCATTCGAATGAAGAAAGGACCGTAGTGCCCATAATCTGCGGGCCACCAATCTTGCGACTGGTTCATCAAGTCCATGATGTCCTTTTTCATGGCATCATAATCCAAGGCATTAAAGGCTTCCGCATAATTAAAGTCCTCACCTAAAGGATTGGAAAGGTTACTGTGCTGACGCAGAACTTGGAGGTTCAATTGGTTGGGCCACCAGTCTTGATTTTGGGTGCCTCCGCCTGCCATTTTTCTCATGTTGCCGTGGTTGAAAGGGCATTTCGCGCCGCTACCAGCATTGTCAGTATGATGTGATTCAGTCATAGTCGATTTGTAAACACAAATTTCGCGATTTTGTTTGCAAAACAGGGGTTTATCGTGTAACTTTTGTCACAAATTTGGTGGGTGCTGGCTTACATATACCCCAAGGTCTTCAGCATGCTCTTGTAACTCTGTTCTTTAGAGAAAAGTCTGAAGTGGTGTTCGCCGTTTTCATCGCAATCAATGATGACATGTTTGGGTGCAGGTGTTAAGCAATGTTGAATGCCGCCATAGCCGCCGATGCTCTCCTGGTAGGCCCCCGTATTGAAGAATCCCAAATACAATGGGTCTTCGGGGTCGTATTTGGGTAAGTATATGGCGTTTACGTGCTGCTCAGAGTTGTAATAGTCGTCGCTGTCGCAGGTTATGCCGCCCAACAATACACGTTCTTGCTCTTCGTTCCATCGGTTGATGGGGAGCATGATAAACTTCTTATTTATGGCCCAAGCATCGGGGAGGGTGGTCATGAAACTTGAGTCAATCATGTTCCATTTTTCGCGGTCGTTCTGGGATTTTTGATCCAAAACCGAATAAATGTTTCCGCCCGATTCTCCCACGGTGAAAGAACCAAACTCGGTGAAAATGTCTGGCTCCGGGATGTTGTTCTCTGTGCAAACCTGTTTGATCTGACTCACGATCTCGGTGGCCATGTATTCATAGTCGTAATCGAAAGTGAGCGAGTTTTTGATGGGGAATCCGCCACCAATATTGAGGGTGTCGAGGTCGGGACATTCTTGTTTTAACTCGCAATACACTTTCAAGCACTTGTGCAATTCGTTCCAATAGTAAGCGGTGTCATAGATGCCCGTGTTGATGAAAAAGTGGAGCATTTTCAACTTTACATTTTTGTTTCGCTTTACTTTGGTGCGATAGAAATTGACCAAGTCTTTGTATCCGATGCCTAGTCGAGAGGTGTAAAACTCGAACTTGGGTTCTTCTTCGGCGGCAATTCTAATTCCAACTGTTACGGGTTTGTCTGTGTATTTGGTGAGTAAATCGATTTCATTGCTGTTGTCCATGACGGGGATTACGTTGGTCCAGTCATTGTTGATCAGGTTTGCAATGTTTTCGATGTAGTTTTCACGCTTGAAGCCGTTGCAGACAATGAATTTGTCTTTACTGATTTTGCCTTGATCGAATAAGTTCTCTAGGATGTTGATGTCGAAGGCCGATGAGGTTTCGATATGAACATTGTTTTTAAGTACTTCGTCGATGACGTGAGAGAAGTGGTTGCTTTTGGTACAGTAACAATAGTAGTATTTACCTTGGTAGTCGGCTTTGGCGATGGCTACGTTAAACCATGTCCTTGCTTTCTGAATGTTCTCAGAAATTTTGGGCAAATACGTGAATTTCAATGGAGTTCCATACTGTTCGATGAGGTCCATTATGGGGATTCCATGGAATTCAAGATTGTCGTTGCTGTCGAGCTTGAACTCTTCCGTGGGGAAGTAGAATGTTTGGTTGATGAGGTCAACGTACTTGTTTTTCACGATTGCTTTTGGTTTGTTTTGAAAAAGGATTGCAAATGTAAGTGAGTTGGATGGTATTTTTTTTATAAATGTAAGTGAGTTGGAATTTTCGGAAAATCGCAAAAATGTTTTTGTAAATTCGCGAAACCAAAACAAAAATCTAAACGCCATGAGCAAAATCAGTGTAATCGGAGCCGGAAACGTAGGCGCAAGCTGTGCGGAGTACATTGCAATCAAAAATTTCGCAGCGGAAGTTGTGTTGTTAGACATCAAAGAAAACTTTGCCGAAGGAAAAGCCTTGGATTTGATGCAAACAGCTGCGTTGAATGGTTTTGATGCACGTATTTCTGGCAGTACAAACGACTATAGCAAAACTGCAGGTAGTGATGTTGTAGTTATAACCAGTGGTATTCCCCGCAAACCCGGTATGACGCGTGAAGAGCTGATTGGGATCAACGCAGGAATCGTGAAGACCGTGATGGAAAATTGCTTGGCACATTCACCTAATGCGGTGTTTGTGGTTGTAAGTAACCCCATGGATACCATGACTTACTTGGCCAAAACCACCTCAGGCTTGCCAAAGAATCGCATCATTGGTATGGGTGGAGCGCTTGATTCAGCTCGTTTCAAATATTACTTGTCTACCACATTGGGCTGTCCCGCTGCGGATGTAGATGGCATGGTTATCGGTGGTCACGGTGATACTACCATGATTCCTTTGACCCGCTTGGCTTCATGCAAAGGTGTTCCAGTATCTGAATTTTTGTCAGAAGAAGTTTTAACTAAAGTAAAAGCAGATACCATGGTGGGTGGTGCAACTTTGACCGGTATGTTGGGAACCAGTGCATGGTATGCTCCAGGTGCCGCCGTGAGTGTGTTGGTTCAAAGTATCGTGTGCGACCAAAAGAAAATGATGCCTTGCTGCGTGGCTTTGGATGGCGAATACGGTCAGTCCGACATTTGCATCGGAGTCCCAGTGATCTTGGGTAAGAATGGTTGGGAGCGCATCGTTGAGTTGTCATTGAACGACGCTGAAAAGGCCGAGTTTGAGAAGAGTGCGTCAGCCGTTCGTAGCATGAACGCTGCATTGTAAAATCAGAATCCATCCGATTTTTTTTCGTATAGATTAGCAACGAAAAGGGCCGCAAGGCCCTTTTTGTTTTCCATAAATCGCTCCCTGCAGTCATCGAAGAGAAGCCCTTCCTTTTGAAGTATATTTGTCGCATGAAAGTGTCGCGCGGCGTATGGTTGATGTTGATGGCCTCACTGTCGTTTGGCCTAATGAACGTATCGGTCAAATTTGTTCACCACATGCCGGTTTCGGAAATCGTCTTTTTCCGCGCTGTTGTTCAAATTGTCTTGAGCATCTCGATTCTCTTTCAACTGAAACAATCGCCCTGGGGTAAAAATCCAAGCTTGTTGGCCCTACGTGGACTTTTTGGCTCTATTGGTTTGTTCTGCCATTTCTACACGCTGCAAGTCATGCCCTTGGGGAACGCCATCGTCATTCATTATTTATCGCCCATCCTCACAACCCTGGTGGCCGTAGCGCTGGGCGATGAAAAAAATCACCCCCTCAGCTATCTGTTCTTTGGCTTGTGTATGTTGGGGGTTGTGGTGGTTAATGGCGTGTCGCAAGACGTGACATGGGCTGGAATTCTTGCCGGTCTTGGTGGTGCATTGTTCTCGGCTTTTGCTTATAATACCATCCGACGGCTCAAGGATTTGGAAAATCCCAATGTGGTCGTCTTTTACTTTCCGTTGATCACATTGCCACTGTCGCTGCTGGTGGGCTATTTCTACGACGATGCTTGGCGATGGCCCGTAGATACGGAATGGATATGGTTAATAATGACTGGGGTTACAACCCAGTTGGGACAGTTTTTTATGACCCGTGCGTATCAGTCCGATAAGGCCTCCAATGTCTCCGCCATCAGTTATGCGGGTATTCTGTGGGGCGCGGGTTTCGGGGTGTTTTTGTTCAATGAAAGCTACCAATGGCTGCAATTTGCAGGGATGGGCATGGTTTTGTTGGGGATGCTGCTGAATGTGCGGATCAACCTTCGCCGCGAAGCGGCTCAGTAATCGCAAACACTGACTCCATCACCTGCTTTTCGTAGTCGCCGTAGGTTTGTTTCCGCCTTGGTAATACCAAATTGGCTGTTTTGTGCACGGCGTCTAATTTGTGGGTGACAAATCCCTGCGCACCGCCCCAACTGAAATCGGGCACAAATTGCCTTGGGAAACCGGCGCCAAATAAATTGCATCCAACACCAACAACGGTGCCCGTGTTAAACATCGTGTTGATGCCACATTTGCTGTGATCCCCCATGATTAATCCGCAAAATTGCTGTCCACTGCGCTCAAATCTCCCAGATGCATAATTCCACACCTTTACTTCGTCGTAGGTGTTCTTTAAATTAGAAGCATTGGTATCGGCCCCAATGTTGCACCACTGCCCCAATACCGCATTGCCCAAAAATCCATCATGGCCTTTGTTGCTGTATCCCCAGAAAACCACATTGGAAATTTCTCCTCCAGCCACGCTGTAAGGACCCAAGGTGGTGGCATTGTACACTTTGCTTCCCATTTTTAGTACCGCGCCTTCGCACAATGCAAGCGGACCTCGCACCAAACTGCCTTCCATGATTTCTGCATTTTTGCCGATGTAAATTGGACCTTCCTTGGCGTTTAATATGCAACATTCCACTTTGGCGCCTTCTTCCAAGAAAATCGGATACTCGCCGATGGTCTTGTTGCTATCTGAAAGCGGAGCAGAACTTCTGCCAGCGGTAACGCGCGCAAAATCTTGCACAATCTCTTTGCCATTGAGGGCGAAAATGTGAAAGGGCCTATCGATCCAATCCAAGGCGTCTTCGAACTCAATGACGTTGACGGGCAGGGTATCGACATGGGTTCCATGAAAAGCCACCACTTTGTTTTGGTGTTTCAATACTTGGTGAGGCAGCAGTTTTTTTATCGCTTGCACCACATTGGGATTGGGAAGGGCGGATCCGTTGATGTAAACGGCAGGCTGTTCTTGAGGCAGCGCAGGGTAGGGACTTCCTTCCGATTGTAAATAGTTACGGGTGATAAAACCACAATGCGATTTGCTAACGCCCAGGTCATGAGCCCACTTCTCTGCTATGGTCAATAGTCCGCAGCGCAAATCCGCCGCCGGGCGTGTGAGGGTTAGCGGATATAAGTTTTCAATGGTTTGGGGCTCGATGAACTGTAGGATCATGAAACAAATTTACAGCAAAAACAAAAAAGCCAACCCTCTCGGGTTGGCTTTTTGAAGATTTCGGTTCCGGGCCGACAACAAACTTATTTTTTGTTGTAGCGCTTCATGAACTTGTCGATACGTCCCGCCGTGTCGATCAAATTCTGCTTACCTGTGTAAAAAGGGTGAGACATGGAAGAAATTTCCAATTTGTACAACGGATACTCGTTGCCATCTTCCCAAACAATGGTCTCTTTGGTGTTAACACAACTGTGTACCAAGAAACTGTGGTCACAGCTCATGTCTTTGAATACAACTTTGCGATAATTTGAAGGATGAATATCGGGTTTCATGAGATTTTTTACTTTTTAAGGGGTGCAAATATAATGAAATGATTTAATAAAAGCAACTTATTCGCCGAGTCCAGGAATATTTGCTGGAGAATGTTGGGTGGCGGCCTCCGCTCTTCGACTGCAGTCTAGAATGGCAGCATCAAACCCATCGGGCAGCTCTAGCGGATCGGTGGTTATGCCGGTAGATTTATCGGCCAGGGCTGCTTTGAGGAAATATCCATAAATCGGCAAACTCATGTTCGATCCTTGTCCAATCAATGAGCCCCGAATCCTTACTGTAGGGTCATCGGCACCCACCCAGGTGGCACAGACCAGGTTTTTGGTGAGGCCCATAAACCAACCATCGGCTGATCCTTGGGTCGTTCCGGTTTTCCCTGCGATATGTCCTTCAATGGCGAATTTGCCACCACGGATGCGACTTCCGGTTCCGCCGTTAACCACGTTTTCAAGCATTCTGAACATCATGTAGGCTTTGCCGGCACTCAATACTTGGTCGGTTTTGGGTTGGTTGAACTCTTCCATTACGTTGCCGTTCTTATCTTCGATGCGTAGCAAGAAGGAGGGCTCTACCCATAATCCATTGTTGACAAAAGCGGAATAAGCGCTGGCCATTTCAAAGGGCGATAACTCCATGGTGCCAAGGCAAAGGCTTGGAACTTTTGGGATTCTATTTTCTTCGATGCCAACGCGCTCAGCAAATTTGACCACGATTTCTGGGGCATCTTCGCCCAAACTCTTCATGACTTGGGCCGTGATTAGGTTGTCAGACAGTGCCAATCCTTTCGTCATCGTCCACACACCGCCCGATTTTCCGTCGGCATTTCGGGGACTCCATTCTTCTCCATTGCTAACAAAAACTGTTCGCTCTCTGGGGAATTCGGTGCAAGGCGTCATCTGATTAATATCGATCGCGGTGGCGTAAACGATGGGTTTGAACGTTGATCCAACCTGACGTCTGGCGCGCTTATTCACGTGATCGTATTTGAAAAATTTGTGGTTCACGCCACCCACCCAAGCTTTTACGTGACCGGTTTCTGGTTGGATCGCAATGAAGCCCGCCATGAGGACTTTTTTGATGTAGGCCATACTGTCGTAGGGCGACATCATTGTATCGATATCTCCACGCCAGCTGAACACGGTCATTTTGATGGGCTTTTTTAATTCACGGATGATTTTTGCTGAATCATCGCCCAATTCCTCTGCCAAGGCTTTATATCGCTGGGTCTTTTTCAAAGCACTTTCTACGAATCCTGGGATAACCTGCCGGGTGGTTACATACCGCCATGGCTTTTCTTTGCCCCAGCTTTTGTTGAACTGCCCTTGCAACTCCGGCATATGTGTCTGAACCGCTTTTTCGGCATATTGCTGCAATTTGGGGTTTAGGGTGGTGTAGATTTTTAGTCCACTGCGATACAAATCGATCCCGCGTTCTTTGCACCAGGGCTTGAGGTATTCGCCCAGATAATATTTGAAGTACTGCGCCATGCCATCCATTTCTGCACTGCGGTAGTTGATTTTAATGGGGATGGCTTTGAGGAGTTCTACGCTGTCATCGGACAAGAAATTGTACTTGTTCATTTGTTCGAGGACGGTGTTGCGGCGCGACAAAGATTTATCTGGATTGAATTTGGGGTTGTAGCGGTGGTTGGCTTTCAGCATGCCGATGAGCACCGCGGCTTCTTCAATTTTAAGTTCTTTGGGTTTTTTGTTGAAGAACTCTTTGGATGCGGATTCTATGCCAAACGATATCCCAGAAAAAGGCACCGTGTTGAGGTACATGGTGATGATTTCGTTTTTGGTATAGCGCCTTTCCAATTCTACCGCGATGACCCATTCTTTGAACTTTTGCATGACCATGCCAATTTTTGTGGATGGTTTTTGAAAGCGATAGAACAGGTTTTCCGATAACTGCTGGGTGAGGGTAGAGGCGCCACCATCTTGTCCTAAGGCTGCAACGGCGCGGATGGTGCCACGCACGTCGATGCCCGAATGAGAGCGAAATCTTACATCTTCGGTGGCTTCAAGGGCTTGAAACACGCAAGGTGCGATGTCTTTGTGGGCGGTATTGATGCGATTTTCTAGGTAGAAGCTTCCGATGAGCGTACCGTCATCGCCCAGAATTTCTGAACTCAGGGCATTTTTGGGATTTTCCAAATCTTCTACGTCGGGCATATCGCCAAACAAACCGAAAGTCACCAAAATAAACATTAAAAACACGGCGAGGGTTCCGCCAATCAGGATTTGCCAAAAGCGTTTGATGAACGTAAATTGAAATTGGGGTGCTGCCATGATTCAATTGCGAATATACGCACATTTTCACACCCGAATTGGGCTGATTCTGGATTACTGCTTTTCGACGAAATTTCGGTAAGCGTTGAGGTCGAGCAGTTGCGACAGTAACAAGAAATTGGCTTCAGAAATCCAAAGCGCTTGGTACTCGTACAGCCCTTTTTCGGCGAAGTAGCTGGTAGATTTTGAAATGAAATCCACAAATTCTTTGGCCACTTCGGGTTTGGAGAATTGTGAGATGCGAATCACGTAGGTACTACCCATGGGCATATTGGCATTCACCAACAAATTCTCAAAGGAGAACTGTTTTTTGGCAAAATCGCTCAAGGCGGCGCGGATCATGTTGGTATTGGCGCCCTTGGGAAAAGTGAAGATACAATCAATGGTTTCTCCAGGTTTTGCCGATTGGAAAGTCCTATTTTCGGTTCCTTTGGGCGATTGAGCCTCTGCGGCTTGCGATTTTAAACGTTCGTTGGCTTCGATGATGTCTTGAGCTTTGAGGGAAATTTCCGTGCCCGGATAGTCTATCACCAACTGTTGTAGCAATTCAATGCCTTTGGTTACGTTGCCCGATTTGATGTAGCACAAGGCTTGCAGGTAGTCGAACTTGGTTTGCAATTGGTTGCCAGCAAAGTCTTTATCGGCCCGCAATTTCAAGGTTATCGCATCGTTGTATTTGCCGTCTCGGAAGGCGGTGAGCATGGCAGAAAAAAGGCTGTCGATGGCTTGGTTTCCGGAGTTGTTTTTGGCGGCTTCGCTCAGAGATCCCCCTGTTTCAAGCATGCGTACATAAACACTTTTGGGGTGGTCGGTCAATAACTTGGCTTTCCATTGGTCGGCCTGGGTATAATCACCCGTTAATCGCGTTACTTTGATTAATTCATACAGTGCCTGCGGAATATTTTCACTGAGCGGAAAACGCTGTAGCAATTCCGTGAACAAGCGAATGGCTTCGGGGTATTCCTGCAACCGATTCTGGTAAATTTTGGCCCCTTCAAACAGTGATTTTTCTATGGCTTGCAGCAATTGCATTTGTGCTTTGTCTGACATTGGCAGCCCGGCGTAGTATTTTTTTTCATTTTCCGCAATGTTGTCGGGAATTTGGGTTGCGACAGAGTCGTCTGATTTTGCTGTGGTTGTTTTGTTGGCCTTAGTGGAGGTGTCGCCCGAGGTAATTACAGGGTCGTTGCTGGTGGTTTTTTTGGCGTTGTATTTCCAATAGTCGCGATTTTCGCGCACTCCCCAAACTTTTTGGAATTCTTGGGTGCTTTTACTCCTGTTTACAGCGTTGTAGAAGGGGAAAGAGGCGTTGCCGGAGGTCATGCCTTGCGGTGCATCCAGGTTGTTGAGGTTGTTGTTTCCAAAACCGCCGGCTGGTGGCATTCCACTGTTGTCTTTTCTGGAGTCGGCCAGCTCCTTGGCTTTCTGTGCCGCTTCAGCGGCTTTTTTCTCACGGGCTATGGCTTCCGTGATTTTATCCGCACGCCATTTGGGGTCTTTCGCCATGCGCAGCAGACTGTCGTTGTTGTAGACGGTCATCACCTCTTTCAATAAGTCACTCAGGATGTCGTTTTTTTGAACGATTGCCTCAAAATTGGGGTGTGATTTATCGATGATTGCATTGGCCGAGTCGTAATAGATGGCGGCGCTTTGAAACTGGCGTTTTGAGAAGAAATGATCGCCCAGCGCGAGGTAGGCGTTGGTTTTGTGTTCGTTATTAGTAGAAAGTTGGATGGCTTGGTTAAAACGTTTGTAGGCAACGGGATAGTTTTGCGCTTTCAATTCATTGATGCCCATGTTTACGTATATCTGACCCAAAAAGTCAATGTTTTTATCGTCTTTGAGCATCTTTTGCAGCACTTTGTTGGCCTTGGCATAGTTCTCTTGTTTTGCCGATAGGATGTCGACCTGTGCCATTCTTGCCGCAAACGCCAATTCATAGGGTGGGTTAAATCGGTAGATGGTGCCAAAATGATATTCTGCTTTGTCGTAGTCTTTGGTGAACTGATAACACTGTCCCAGGGCATAGTGCAATCGGTATTTATCCATGCGGTAATGACAAGCTTGAAGGGCTTTTTCCAGGGGTTCTTTGGCCTGTTGGTATTTGCCCATGGTGAATTGCAGGGCTCCGTAAACCCATTGGGCATCGCCTTGAAGGGTAGCTGGGAATTCTGGGTCTTTGAGGATGTTTTGTACCAATACTTCGGCGTCGATGTTTCTGCCTTTTATCGACAAGCAACGGGCAATCCACAACTGCGATGAGAATCGAATGGTTGGGTCGGCGAAATGGCCGTTTACATATTCGAAGAGGTCCATCGCTGCGCTGATCTCACCTTTGAGGAAATAGGCTTTTCCGTTGAGTAAGTAGGCATCGTCTACCCACCTGCTTTTTGGGTGTTTATCGATCATGGTGGAGGCTTTTTTGATTACCTCGTCCATGGCGCTACCATTGTTTTTTAATACGTCGATGGTACCGTAATTGAAGAGTACGATGGGTTTGCGGAAGTCGTCTTTGTATCCTTCCCGCGTGGTTTCCATGGTTTCAAGCCATTTTTGTTCTGCATTAAAGAAGGTGTTGTAATGGGCCAGGGTGTTGTGCCAAGCTTTGTAAGCCCAAGACTCTTGGTTGCTACAACTACTCAGAAATGCCATGCATCCGATGGATAGGGTAAAAATGACTTTTTTCCGGGTTGCCCGCATTCTTTTGTGTACTTTTAACGCTATTTTTGGTTTTTTATTGACCCTTGTAACAAAAATGTCAAAAACCTCACGCCGTCGCAAAATTATCGCCAATCTTCGTAACAAACATCGTTTTGTGTTAATAAACGACACAACTTTTGCAGAAGTGTTCTCTGTGCGGTTGACGCCCATGAACGTTTTGATGTTGTTTTCTAGTTTGTTGTTGGCCTTTACCGCGATCGTATTGTTGCTTTTGGCTTATACGCCCTTGCGGGCCATTTTACCCAATGTGGTTACCAAAGAAAGCAGAAAGGAAATCATGATGCTCAACCAACGGATTGAGGACATGAGCAGGACCTTGGAAGTGCAGCGCAGCAAGCAAGAGGTGCTCAATGCCATTTTGGAAGGGAGGGATGAACGGTTGGATTCTACATCGGCCAGGCCTACAACCAAATCCGAATAGCGTGCTGATTGGACGTTCGGACTTGGCTTTCAAATACGCAATGTATTTCTTATATTTGTACAAACCCAAAAATCGCAAAGAATATGGCCATATTTCAATCGAACCCCAGCAAAAACGAGAAGGTTGCCCAGTCACAGGGTATTTTGAATATTATCGGACAGGGAACAAGGATCAATGGTGATTTGATTTCCAATGGTGATTTTCGCGTAGATGGTGCCATCGAGGGGAGTGTAAAGGTAGGGCAGCGTTTGGTGATTGGTGGAACAGGTAAAATTCTTGGTAACATCGAAGCTGATTCTGCAACGGTAGCAGGTCACATAAAAGGCAATGTAACAGTGAAGAATGTGCTTGAATTGAAACCCTCTGCCAAGATTGACGGGGATATCATTACCAATAAGATGGTGATAGAGGCCGGTGCACAGTTCAACGGGCGTTGCACCATGAATGTGGCGGTGAGTGTACCTCCAACGGCGCCGGCGGGACCAACCCAATAACTGTTACATGCGCGAATGGGGCAAGTATACCGGGGTGGCTTTTGAGATGATTGCTACGGTTGTCTTGTTTGTGTTTGTGGGGCGATGGGTCGATGCTCAGTGGCCAATGTCTTTTCCGGTGGGTACCTTTTTTGGGGCTTTGTTGGGTGTTGGGGCCAGTTTGTATGTAATTTTGAAGAAATTTTAACGTGAGAGAGTACAATATAAAAATCGTGGGATTGGGTGTGATGATGGCGGTGAGCACATGGCTCGCTGATTGGGTCAGCGCCAAACTTTCAGTTTCTGGTGATGCTTACTTGGGTTTGCTGTATTTGGTGGTGATTTTTTGGTCGCTCCGATATTATGTAAGCCAGTCCAGTGTTTCCAATCCCAATCAGTGGGTACGGCGGGCGATGATATCGAGCATGCTGCGCATGCTTGCGGTGCTTACCTTTTTGCTCATCACGGTGTTAAATAGGGGAAAAGCAGATTTGGTATTCACTTCGGCGTATTGCTTGTATTTTCTTTTGTTTTTGTTGTTTGAAATGTCCGAAAAGCGTAGTAACTTGCGCCCCGATTCAAATAATGGGCCACAAAAAGGGAATGCCTAATTTTTCTAAAACCTTCACCACTTCCAGTTTCCGGAAAAGTTTCGTTACGGCGGTTTTTTCAGCGTTTTTTGCAGTTTCAGTATGGGCCAGTCGCGATTCAGTAGCGAGTGAGCATGGGGTAACAACTGCGGTTTCAACCCATGAAGTGACCATTGCCAACCATGAGGGTGCAGATGCGCACAGCGCTGCGGCTCATGCCGATGCACATGGTGCAGAAGCGTCACTCAAAGAAGAAAAGTTTGCACCGGGTAAAATGATCATGGACCACATTGCAGATGCGCATGATTGGCATTTGTGGGGTGAGGGACATGGATCGGTGAGCATTCCGTTGCCAGTTATATTATATACAGAGTCGAAGGGCTTAACTGTGTTTTCATCGGCTCGCTTTGAGCACGGTCATGCCGCTTACGAAGGATTCAAACTGACAGAAAAAGGAAAAGTTACTTGGGAGCAGGAAGGCAATACCGAGGCCATTTATGATATCTCACTCACAAAAAACGTAGTGGCGATGTTGATTGCGGTGTTGACCATTTTGATCATTACATTGGGTATGGCCAAATCGTACACCAAAAACAAAGGCAAAGCCCCCAAGGGATTCCACAATTTGGTGGAGCCATTGATATTGTTCATACGAGATGATGTGGCAAAGCGATCAATCGGACATAAAACGGACAAGTTCATGCCGTTGTTGCTGACCATTTTTAGTTTCATTTTCGTGAACAACGTGTTTGGTTTGATTCCCATTTTCCCAGGGGGAGCCAACGTAACTGGAAACATTGCGATTACCATGGTTTTGGCCTTGGTGATTTTCTTGACCGTTAACTTGAACGGCAACAAATACTATTGGAAGCACATTTTCTTGCCAGATGTTCCGGTATGGATGTATGTGATCATCATCCCCATTGAAGTATTGGGTGTGGTGTTGAAGCCATTCGTATTGATGTTGCGTTTGTTTGCGAACATCACGGCCGGACACATTATCATCTTGGGATTCTTCAGTTTGATCTTCATCTTTGGTGCAATGAACCAGGCATTGGGTTATGCGGTAAGTCCTTTGAGCGTTGCTTTCACCGTATTCATGGGCTTGTTGGAAATGCTGGTGGCATTCTTGCAGGCTTTCGTATTTACTTTACTCAGTGCCATTTACATTGGTATGGCAGTAGAAGAACATCATCACTAAACAAATCATTCAACCAAATAAAAAAAACAACCAAATAATTATGAGTCTCATGAACACTCTCCTTCAAGCAGCAGTTGACAATTCAGCCGCTGCGTACAGCAAAATGGGTGCCGCTATTGGCGCTGGTTTATCAGCAATTGGTGCCGGTATCGGTATCGGTCGTGTCGGTGGTAGCGCGCTGGAATCTATCGCTCGCCAACCTGAATTATTAGGCGATATCCGTGCAAACATGATTGTGGCTGCAGCTCTTATCGAGGGTGCTGTATTCTTCGCGATCGTTGTTTGTTTGTTGATTATGTTTTTGTAAGAAAACCACAGGATTGGGCCTTTGGGCCCAATCCCTTTATTTAAAAACTAAAAAAAATGCAGTTAGTAACTCCTGCCATAGGATTGGTATTTTGGATGCTGGTAACATTTAGTTTGTTGCTGGTAATATTGAAGAAATTTGCTTGGAAACCGATCTTGGCATCGATTCGCGAGCGTGAACAAACCATCGAGGATTCTTTGTCTTTGGCTGAAAAGACTAAAGCCGATATGATTCGCTTGCAAGGCGAAAACGAGTCTCTGTTGGCAGAAGCCCGCAAAGAGCGTGACGCTTTGTTGAAAGAAGCCCGTGAGATGCGTGACAAAATCGTGGGTGATGCGAAAGCTACCGCCGATGAAGAAGCGAAGAAATTGTTGACCCGTGCACAAGACGAAATCGAAAAGCAAAAGGCTGCGGCCATCGAAGAGTTGAAGCGTGAAGTATCTGTTTTGTCTGTTCAAATCGCAGAAAAATTGATGCAACAGCAGTTGGAAAACAACCAGGAGCAACAAGCCATCATCGAAAAACAACTCTCACAATTGAACTGATTCAGCGAGCATTGTATGTCAGAAATTAGAATTGCCCGTCGCTACGCCAAAGCCCTTTTTGAAAAGGCCCAGGACGATAAAGCCGTGGAAGCGGTGGTAGCCGATGTATTGAACATACAAAAGGCCTGTGCGGAAAGCCAGGACCTCGTGGTGTTTTTGAATAGCCCCATGTTGAGAAAAGGCGTGAAGAAAGAGGCTTTGGCCAAAATCTTTGCTTCTTGCTCTGAATTGTCGAAGCAGTTGATGATGTTGATGACCGATAAAAATCGCGAATCTTTCATTCCTGCGATGGCAGATGAGTTCATTGTGTTGTACAACAAGTTCAAAGGCATTACCACAGCGGAAGTAACTTCGGCAGTGGCGTTGAGCGAACAAGCATTGCAAGCTGTAAAAAAATATGTGGCCCAGACATCTGGAGCCAACGATGTGGTGTTAAAACAATGCATCGATCCTGCTGTCATTGGTGGGATGAACATCGTTTTTGATAGTAAAATCTTTGATGCTACCATCTCAAACCAAATTATCCAATTGAAAAAAGACCTTCAAATCGCATAAAAAACTGTTATGTCAAATATTAGACCCGACGAAATTTCCAGCATATTGAAAGACCAGATTTCTGGTTTTAATACCGCTGCGAGTTTAGAAGAAGTAGGTACTGTACTCCAAGTGGGTGACGGTATTGCTCGTATTTACGGCCTTTTGGGCGTTCAATACGGTGAGCTTGTTGAATTCAGCAACGGCGTTCGCGCGGTGGCTTTGAACCTTGAAGAAGACAACGTTGGTGCCGTATTGATGGGTAGCAGCGGAGAAATCAAAGAGGGCGACAAAATAAAGCGCACAGGTAAAATTGCATCGATCAAAGCCGGACACGGTATGTTGGGTCGTGTAATCAATACCTTGGGTGAGCCTGTGGATGGTAAAGGTCCAATCGCTGGTGAATTGTTCGAAATGCCATTGGAGCGCAAAGCCCCCGGTGTTTTGTTCCGTGAGCCTGTAACTGAGCCCTTGCAAACAGGTATCAAAGCGATTGATGCGATGGTTCCAATTGGTCGTGGTCAGCGTGAGTTGATCATTGGTGACCGTCAAACCGGTAAAACCGCCATTGCATTGGATGCCATCATCAACCAAAAAGAATTCTACGAAAAAGGAAATCCAGTTTATTGTATCTACGTAGCTTGCGGTCAGAAAGAATCTACCGTTAAGCAAGTAGTGAAGTCACTGGAAGATAGTGGTGCTATGGCCTACACAGTGGTTGTTACAGCTGCTGCGTCTGCGCCTGCTCCATTGCAGTTCTTTGCACCTATGGCCGGTTGCGCAATTGGTGAATACTTCCGTGATTTGGGCTTGCCCGCATTGGTTGTTTACGACGATTTGTCTAAGCAAGCGGTGGCTTACCGTGAGGTATCCTTGTTGTTGCGTCGTCCTCCAGGACGTGAAGCTTATCCTGGCGACGTGTTCTATTTGCACAGCCGTTTGCTAGAGCGTGCTTGTAAGTTGAACTCTTCAGATCATATTACCTGCAACATGAATGATTTGCCTGCAAGTTTGCAAGGCAAGGTTAAAGGTGGCGGGTCTTTGACTGCATTGCCTATCATCGAAACCCAGGCGGGTGACGTATCGGCATACATTCCTACCAACGTAATTTCAATCACTGACGGACAGATTTTCTTGGAGTCGAACTTGTTCAACTCAGGTATCCGTCCTGCGATCAACGTAGGTATTTCTGTATCTCGTGTGGGTGGTAATGCACAAATCAAATCCATGAAAAAAGTAGCGGGTACATTGAAGCTTGACCAAGCCCAATACCGCGAATTGGAAGCGTTTGCGAAATTTGGTTCTGACTTGGATGCCGCTACCAAATCGGTGTTGGAGAAAGGCTCGCGCAACGTGGAAATTTTGAAGCAGCCACAGTTCAGCCCTGTAACTGTAGAGAAGCAGATTGCGATCATTCACTTGGGAACTTCCAACTTGTTGAGATCAGTGCCCGTTGAAAAGGTTCGTGAATTCGAGGCTTCTTACTTGGAGTATTTGGAAGCGAAACACAATGACACCTTGGAAGCGTTGCGCAAAGGGGTGATCGATGATGCGGTGAAAGCGGTATTGAATGCAGCTTGCACTGAAATTGCTAAGAATTACGCAGTTTAATCGAATACCATGGCCAATCAGAAGGAAATTCGCGCCCGGATATCATCAACCATCAGCACCCAGCAGATCACCAAAGCCATGAAATTGGTGTCTGCCACCAAGTTGCGCAAGGCAAGTGAAGCCATTGTACGTATGCGTCCATACGCAGAGAAGTTGCAAGGCATCATGGGTAACTTGAAAGATAGCACGGAGGATTATCGTTTGGCCGGATATTTTGAAGCCCGTGAAGCCAAGAAGGTATTGTTATTGGTGATAACCAGCGATCGTGGATTGTGTGGTGCCTTTAACGCCAACGTGGTGAAGCGTGTAAAGGCTTTGTTGGATGGCGAGTACCGCGATGCGCTCAATGCCGGAAACGTGACATTGATGTGCATTGGTAAAAAGGGTGGTGAGGCGTTGAAGCGCTTTGGCTATGAGATCAATTTGGATTTGGTGTCGTTGACACAAAATGCCTCTGCGCAAACGGCTTTTGGTGCCATGCAAGGGGTAATTGATCAATATTTGTCGGGTGAGTATGACCGTGTTGAGGTTGTGTACAACAAGTTTAAGAACGCGGCGACGCAAATTTTGGTTAACGACCAATTGTTACCCATTGCTGCGTCTGCGAGCGAAGCGAGCCAGACGAATAACGATTACTTGTTTGAGCCAGACAAAGTGGCCATTTTGGAAGATTTGATTCCCCGCAGTTTGAACACTTTGTTCTATCGTGCGTTGTTGGATTCTTTGGCTTCTGAGCACGGTGCACGTATGGTTGCAATGGATAAAGCCACTGAGAATGCAGGTGAATTGTTGCGTGCATTGCGTTTAGCCTACAACCAAGCCCGTCAGGCTGCCATTACCCGGGAGATTTCTGAAATCGTGGGTGGTGTAGCCGCTTTGGAGGGATAAGAAAAATTTTGTTCATCAAAAATGGCGAACCTTCGGTTCGCCTTTTTTTGCCCCCTGTATACCACGGGAATGTACCCTGTGTCTTTTGATGTAATCAATCAAGAAAGCATCGCCGCCCCCTCAATCTTCCCGCATCACCTCAATGTACTTGTGCGTGGCCTTGATTTTCGCAATCAATTGCTCCAAATGCAATAAATCATAAATCATCACCTCAATCTTGCCCCCAAACGTGCCATCCTCATTGCTTGATATGTTGATGCTCCTCATATTAACCTCCATGTCCTTCGAAATGATGTCCGTAATCCTACTTACAATTCCCACATCATCGATTCCGCGTACTGCAATGGCCGTGTCAAAAGCTTTCTGGTAACCATCGCCCCGCCACTGAGCTGGAATGATTCGATATCCGTACTGACTCATGAGTCGGGTGGCGTTCGGACAAGTGGTCCGGTGGATTTTAACCCCTTCTCCCACAGTGATAAATCCAAAAATAGGGTCTCCTGGAACGGGGTGACAGCATTTGGATAGGGCATAGGGCATTTCATAATCTTCGCCAATGATGATTTGGTCAGAATTTTTGTGCTTCGCTGAGGGCTTGGCTTTCGACTTTGAAGGCAAAGTTTCCGGTGAGTCACTACTTTTCACCAGCTTTTTCAAAACAATCTTTAACAACAACTCGCGATTCAAGCGAATCTGTCCTTCCGCCACACTATGAAAAAACTCGGCCCCCACCTGATACTTGAAGTGGTACATGAGTTTTTTGATGTTGCTATCGGTAAAATTCAACTGGTGCTTCCGGAACAATCGCTCCAACAAAAGCTTGCCCTGGTTGGCTTTTTGCGTCCTTTTGGCTTTCAGCGCCTCCCGAATTTTTGATTTTGCCCTGGCCGTTTTCGCCACGTCTAACCAATCGCGGGTAACCCGACTTTTGCTCGTGGTTAAGATTTCCACGATGTCCCCGTTTTTTAAGGGAGATTGTATGGATACCAATTTGTTGTTGACTTTGGCTCCCAAAGTGCGTTTTCCCAATTCTGTGTGGATGGCGAACCCAAAATCAAGTGCCGTAGATCCCGCAGGCAGGGCTTTTACATCGCCTTTTGGGGTAAAAATATAGATTTCTTCTCCCAAGAGACTCGTCCTAAACTCACTCACCAAATCCAAAGCGCTGAGGTCGCTGTTTGAAAGGGTGTCTTTCACCGCATCCAACCAGTTGTCGAAGGCCATGTCTTGCGGGGTGGTTACCGATTTTCCACCCGATTTATAACGCCAATGCGCTGCCAAGCCGCGTTCTGCGATGTCATCCATCCTTTTTGTACGGATTTGTACCTCAACCCAACGACCTTTTGGACCCAATACTGTGGTATGTAACGCGCTATAACCGTTGCTTTTGGGGTGGCTCAACCAATCGCGCAAGCGGTTGGTATGTGAACGATACTTGTCGGTTACGATGCTGTACACGCGCCAGCAATCGGCCTTTTCCAAAAACAAGGGCGAATCAACGATTACCCGAATGGCAAAGGCATCGTATACTTCTTCAAAAGGGATTTGCTGGTCTTCCATTTTGCGTACGATGCTGAATATGCTCTTGGGCCGGCCTTTGATTTCAACGATGTTGAGACCGGATTTTTCCAATTCCGATTTCAAAGGATCTATGAATTCCTTCACATATCGCTGCCGTACATTTTTGGTTTCCACCAATTTATCAGAAATTTCACGATACAAAACAGGGTTGGTGAATTTCAAGGACAAATCCTCCATCTCTGTTTTGATGGCATTTAAACCCAGTCGGTGGGCAAGGGGCGCATAAATAAACAAGGTTTCCGATGCGATTTTCAGTTTGGTATTTTCTGAAACGGAACCCAGCGTGCGCATGTTGTGCAATCGGTCACACAACTTGATCAGGATCACTTTAAGGTCATCACCCAGGGTGAGGAGCATTTTTTTAAAATTCTCCGCTTGTATGCTGTGATCTTTGTCGACGTTTTCGAATACCGTAGAAATTTTTGTGAGTCCATGGATGATGTTGGCCACATCTTTTCCGAATCGATGTTCGATGTCTTCCAAGGTGATATCCGTATCCTCAACCACATCGTGTAGGAGGGCACAGACCACGGAAGTTACCCCCAATCCCAATTCAGTAACAGCGATTTCTGCAACTGCCAAGGGATGGAAAATATAGGGTTCGCCGCTTTTTCTTACGGTACCCTCGTGCGCTCTGGCTGCCATGTCGAATGCATCACGAACCAGTTTGATTTTGTCTTTGGGTACGTTTTTACCGAGGCTGCGCAACAGAAGTTTGTATCGCTTGAGCAATTCAGCGCGATATGCTTCATAAACGGGGCCTTGTAATAACGCCATTATTGGTTCAACGCAGCAAAGTGTTTGAAGAATTGGGGAATGGTTTCAATGCCCTTGAAATAGTTGAAGATGCCGTAATGCTCATTGGGTGAGTGGATGGCATCAGAATCCAAGCCAAAGCCCATTAATACGGTTTTGGTTTGCAATTCCTTCTCAAACAACGCAACAATGGGGATACTTCCACCGCCCCGGGTAGGGATAGGCTCCACACCAAAGGTTTCTTTCATGGCCAATGCCGCCGCTTTGTAGGGAATAGAATTGGTGGGCGTTACCACAGGCTCTCCACCATGGTGAGGTGTAACTTTCACTTTTACTCCAGCAGGGGCGATGCTCTCGAAATGCTTTTGGAACAATTCGGTGATTTCGTCGCTGATTTGGTTGGGCACCAATCGCATAGAAATTTTCGCATACGCCTTGCTTGGCAATACGGTCTTTGCACCTTCACCGATGTATCCTCCCCAGATGCCGTTTACATCCAAGGTTGGTCGGATACCCGTGCGCTCAATGGTAGAAAATCCTTTTTCTCCAAGCACATCGTCGATGTCCAAGTGTTTTTTATAGTCGTTCAAATCGAAAGGAATCTTGCCCATCGCTTCGCGATCAGCAGCTGAAACTTCCAATACTTTGTCGTAGAATCCTGGGATGGTGATGTGACGATTTTCGTCGTGCAAGCATGCAATCATCGTACACAAAGCGTTGATGGGGTTCGCCACGGCACCGCCATAAACCCCGGAGTGCAAATCGATGCGTGGACCTGTAACTTCCACCTCTACATAGCTCAGTCCACGCAACCCTACGTCGATACTGGGTATGTCGTTGGCAATCAATGCTGTATCAGAAATCAAAATAACATCGGCCTTGAGTTTGTCGCGGTTCGATTTACAGTAGGTGCCCAAATTGTTGGATCCCACTTCTTCTTCACCTTCGATCATGAATTTAACGTTACAAGCCAAAGCCTGAGTCTGCATCATGGTCTCGAATGCCTTAACGTGCATGAAAAACTGTCCTTTATCGTCGCACGCACCACGCGCATAAATCTTGCCATCGCGAACCGTAGGTTCGAATGGTGGCGTATCCCACAATTCATTGGGAACGCTGGGTTGTACATCGTAGTGACCGTATACCAATACCGTAGGCAAATTGGGGTCGATGATTTTCTCCCCGTAAACAATGGGGTAGCCAGCGGTTTCTTCCAAAACCACATTGTCGGCACCTACTTTGCGCAAGTGGTCAGCCACAGTTTCAGCACATTTGCGTACATCGCCTGCGAATGCGGGATCTGCGCTGATGCTGGGTATACGTAACAAGTCGAATAACTCGTTGAGAAAACGGTCTTTGTTCTGTTCGATGTATTGATTTACTGACATACCCGCAATTTACAAAGCATTTTTTGCTTAGACCGCATCCCACTGGGGCAAAACTGAAAAATATTGGCGAAAGAGTCATCACCTTGCTCTGTTGCGATTATTGTATCTTTGCAGTAATCTTCATCTCATGGAAACCAACACCGCGCAAGCCGTTCAAGAGCACAGTAAAGAAAAATTCAAACAGGAACTTTTTGTTTGGGAGATTATCATGTCGGTGGTAGTTTTTGCGGCCATTTTTTTCGCATTAAAAGCGTTCAAAAAGCACGAAGAAAAGGCCAAAGAACACAACAAAAAATACAACACAGGCGAGTAAAATTGCTGCTTGTAAGTGTGTAGGGCAGTGCTAAAGCCGTTTTGGTCTGCGTTTAAACCGAAACCGTTTTGATGTCGCCTTCTACAACCAATCTTCCCAAAGTCTTGGCTTTTACCTCCTCAATGCTAACCCCTGTGGCAATCTCCTTGAGTTCAAAACCACGTTCGGTGATGTCGAAAACCCCCAATTCAGTCACCACTTTCTTCACGCAACCCAGTCCGGTAATGGGCAGAGAGCACTGAGGCAATAATTTGCTTTCGCCGGCCTTGTTTGTGTGTTGCATGGCCACGATGATGTTCTTGGCAGAAGCCACCAAATCCATGGCGCCACCCATCCCCTTGACCATTTTTCCTGGAATTTTCCAGTTGGCGATATCGCCATTGTCGCTCACTTCCATGGCCCCAAGGACCGTAAGATCTACTTTGCCCGCGCGGATCATTCCGAAGCTGGTAGCGCTATCAAATATGCTGGCACCATTCACCATAGTCACCGTTTGCTTGCCTGCATTGATTAAATCGGGATCTTCTTCGCCCTCAAATGGAAAAGCACCCATGCCCAACAACCCATTTTCGGATTGTAAAACCACTTCCATGCCCTCGGGAATGTAATTGGCCACCAAGGTTGGGATGCCGATTCCTAAGTTTACATAATACCCATCCCGCAATTCCTGGGCGATTCGTTTCGCAATTCCAAATTTGTCTAGCATGCCCGGCAAAAATACGAATTTTTCAAGCCGATGTTGCGGAATTTCACCGCCGTTAGAACGACCATCCCCGCAATATTTTGGGGTCGGCCCATTTCTTCGCTCGGTCGTATAGTGCCTTGGCCCGGTCTTTTTGTCCCACAGTGATGTACAGATCAATCAAACTCAACGTTGCTTGAGACTCAGGGTTGAGCGATAGGGCTTTCTCATAAGTGGTGATGGCCATTTTCCATTGGTTTTCATGGTAATAGCAATACCCCAAATTCAGTAAAAGTCCTTCGTGTTTGGGTTGGTGTTTCAATCCCTGTAAAATGAGCGGCTTGGCTTCTTCGGTTCGGTTCGCCTTGACCAGGGCAAGGGTATATTCCGATAAGAAATCTGTATTCAGAGGCATCGCCTCGTGAGCACTACGGTAATGCTTGATGGCTTTCTCGTTGTTGCTTTTCTCGTTGGTTGGCGCCGTTCCCGTTGATTTGTCATAGGCCACGCCCATGCGGTATTGTGTCCATGCCTCGCGGCTCAGTGCTTCTCTTTGGTCTTCGCTGGCCCCGTTTTCCCAAAGCGCTATCATATCGCCATAGGCCTGTTGGTTGTAGAAGTAATGGATTTGGGCTTCCAGGGAAATGGCCTTCAGGCCCGATTCGTCCTGCCCATTGTGGCTGTTTAATAGGCGTTGCGCCTCCTTCATGTAGAGTGCATTGGCATCAAACTTTTCGAAATAGGTGATGTAGGCTTGGAACAATTCCGAGGATTCAGGATTGGGGTTGTTCACCGCATGGAGTCCGGTTGGCTGTGCCCCAGTTTTTTTGATGGCCGATATTTTGGTCGGATTCAAGGCAGTGGTTCTAGAAATGTAATGGTCGTGAATGCTCACGTGCGGTATGTCTCTGGTATCGCTGCTGGGCATGTGACAATTTACGCAACTGCGATTTCCTTGCATTGCCGTGGTTAGTCTACAGCCCTCGAATCTACTCTTTTTGGTCTTGGGTTGATGGCAGCCAACGCAAGTTTGATTGAACCGCTCTTGGTTCGTCTTTTTCACACTCACATGCGGATTGTGGCAGTTGATGCAAGTGAAATTGATGTTGGCGTTGTATTTATTGAGGTCGCCTTTGTTGGATCCCTTGAAGCAGGCGCTCATCTGGAATCGTTCGGCATGACCGGCCATCACGAAAGCGGCATCGCCCTTGTAGGTGGGCATATATATGGTAAACACGGAATCTAAGTGCATTCCGGGCCGAAAATCGGTGAACTTTTTCCCAGGTTTGAGCACGTTGTTGCCCTGAAGGTGGCAGCGCTGACAGATATCTACCTGCAATTTCCATGGGAGTCGTTTTGGATTTACGATGGACCAGTCTGTGTGCTTGCGGGTATCAACAATTTGTCCGTTCGATTTCTCTTGTACATGGATGGATCCTGGGCCATGGCATCGCTCACAATCAATGCCCAACGGCAGTTTTTCAAAGACATTCAACGACCCTTCCTTGGTTTTGGGCATGCCAGTGTGACAGCTCATGCATTCGATGTCGATTTTTCGGTTAAAACGCGTATTGAACTCCTCATAACCCGGGGGCAAATCCCAGATTCCTTTTTGGGTGTAGAAGGTGAGGGGCGCTTGGAACAAATGTTCTCCGTCTGTCCAGAAATGGCTGTTGGTATGCTGTCCGCTGCCTACAATGTGGGTGATTTTTTCCCGACGATTGTGCAGGGTATCGCGACCAAGTAATCGAAACTCCTGAATGTACAGGGTGTTGTTTTGCCAATAGGGGTAATAATAAAGGTCTAATTTTTTGTCGTAAACGGGTTTTACGTTGGTGAAATCGGCCTTTGAATATTGTCTTTCGGCTTTGTGGAAACTCATGCCCATGCCGGTCTCGATGAAAGTGGCATGTTTGTCGGAGTGACATCCTTTGCAAGCTTGTATGCCCACATAGGTGGCAGAATCGCCCAAATTGCGGAATGTGGGTTCGGGTTTGGGCGCTTTACAATGGACAATGGTTCCTAAGATCACTGCAACAGCGGTGATGGCAACCAGGGCAATCCAATGGCGCGCTGTAATCACAGAATCAAATTTAACCGCCGAATTGGGCTTGCCAATCCAGTACCCCGCCAATGAGGTTTCTTACGTTGGTGAAGCCACTTTGAGCAAGGAACATTTTGGCTGTGCCACTGCGGGCGCCGCTGCGACAGTGTACAATCACTTCTTCTTCTCTCAGGGTTTCAAGATCTTCCAATTTGCCAGGCAAAGTACCCAGGGGAATGAGTTCGCCACCGAGGTTGAATTCATCGTATTCAAACTGTTCGCGAACATCGATGAGGTTGATTTTTTCGCCTGCATCGAGGCGTTTTTTTAACTCAATGACGGAAATGTCTGTGATCATATCTTGATAAAGTGGTTGAATGTGATTTGATGGTTTTGGCCAATGCAGCGCAAATAATAGTGCCCTGGCATCAAATCACCCACAAATATACGATTTGAGAAATCAGCCTGTAAGCATAGTTTGCCCGAAATATCCCAAATTTCAATTTTGGAGCCTTCTGAATAATTTCCATTCAAATGAATGTACTCTTTGCATGGGTTCGGATACAGAGCCAATGTGGATTTTACAATCTTTGGAGCGCTGAACGCGTATTCAATTCTCTCCCCAAACAACAAGCGAATCATGGGTGTTCCTTTGGCATCGCTCCCGGCAAATTCCCAACTGCCCAGCAAATTGCTGTATAAATGCGGGTTGGCCTGATCCTTTCCCTGGTAACGATAGTTGTTGTCGTACCCGATGTTTAAGATATAAGGCATCTGCTGCAACCAGCCAACGTAATATTTTCCAGCAGGCAAATAGATTGTTGAGTCGAAGAAAATGTAGGAGAATCCATTGATAGAATCAGAGTAAATGGGACGTGCCATGGAAACTTCGTAAACCAATTTGTCTTGGTTATCGGGTCTTCCAATTGGACTAATCTCTTTCCAGATACGCAATTTGAAGCTTCTCGCACTTACGTCGGTCAAGCTTTGGTTGAAATAGACAGCCAATCCACGGAGAGAATCAGATTTGATGACATTGAAATCCATGGCAAATTGGCCTTTCAAATTGCCCAAGAATGCGTAGTCTAAGCCAAATCCGCCTTCAGCACTGCCATCGTCATAAGAATACCAAGGCATTACGGTATAGGTTTGGGTGATGGTATTGTTGTTGGTTTCCGCGTCGTAGTTATCTGGCGTAATGTCGTTGCTCTGGGGATTTACGCTGTAGATGTATTTCAATTTTGGGGTAGAGGTGCTGAGCGAATCAAACAGCAAGCTCTCGTATTTTTCGGTGGTATCACCGTTGGCTTTCAGGTTTCGGGTACTGGCGCTGAATGGTTTGATGTAAACTTTTTTGTTGTACTGGTTGAAAATACTCAACTGAAAGCGCGTTTGAACGGCGATGCTGTTGAGATTTTTGGCCACCATGCTGGGCCCCATGCCACGAATGCTGTTGTTGTAGCGGTAGTGTGAGAAAGGCACGTTGGTGTAGTCCATGAACAATCCGGCCGACACTTGACTTAGTCCCACATCTTGGATCGATTTTTCACCGGCTTTCCGATTTTTTTCGATTCGAATGTAATCGATGTGCCAATGGTTCAAATTTCCAGTGGCTTTGGTGAAATTGATAAATCGAAATTGGAAGTTGGGGATGAGGTAATCGTAGTGGGCTATGGCCACAAAATACTCGCGGAAATCACCCACAAATCCGCCGGCTATGCCCCATGTTTTCACCCACTCGTTTCGAATGTTTTTAAAGTAAAGGAATAAGCTATCTTCAACTTCTGGCGCATCACCAATGCCCTGGCGTTGAACAAAGAAACTCAAGTAAATGGAGTCGGTGGGTTTGTAGTTGATGGTTTGGCTGCCCACCCGCTTGAACTGCAAATTGATGGGTTGAGATGTTAGACTGTCGGCATAAACCATGTTTCGTTTGTCCAAGGTGTGATAGGGATTGCCCTGGGCATTCAGATGATCAAACGTGGCAACACCAAAATTGGGTGCTTTTTTAGGGAAGGAATTGTTCACCCAAACGAGGTTGTCTATCCATCGCGCCTCTTCGGGATAACCAGATTCATGCACAAAATCTTCAAAAAATGGGAGAGACAAAGTGTCTGAAATGCCCCACGCAATGGGATTGGCTTTTGGGAAATCTTGTTGAACGCTGGGTCGGTGAACAAGGGGTTGTAAGCGCACAAAAGGCTGCGCGTTTGTTAGGCCAACAAACAGCAGAACCAAAGCAAAAAGGATACTCCTAACGCGCATGTCAAAAATCGTAAAATCCACAGGGAGCAGTTTTTTACTCGTTCCGTGACTTTCAGCGTGCTAAATTAACGAAAAAATAGCATTAATATTTTGGGTGTAGGCGAATGAATGACAGAAGAATAACACTATTGTGAATCTTCAGTGACATCCACCGAGTCCTCAACGGCGGTAGAATCACTGTTTGGCGACATTTCAGAGTCAATGATGGTGATGTCTACCACGGTGCCTTTCAGTACTTTTTCGCCGGCTTCGATGCTGCGACCTCCTACGCGCTGTGCGGTGACCAAATTGTTGCCATACTCTGCATATTCTTTGCTTACTTTTCCTAAAATAAGTCCTGCATTTTTAAGCAGTGCTTTGGCCAAATTCAAACTGCAATCGGTGAGTTTGGGCATATTAACGCGTGGGCGGGATGTAGCGTTGACAGTAACGTATACTACTCGACCTGATTTTACATCGTCGTTTGCTTCCGGGGTTTGCTCCACAATGACGCCCGGTTTCATGTTTTCGATGTAAACCGTGTCAATGATTTTCATCCCCAAATCCATAGAAGACAGTTTTTCTTCGGCTTCAAATGGCTTCATTTTCAATACGTTGGGGACAAGTATGGCATCGCCATGACGGGTGTAGGCATCAAGTCCAAAATACGACAGCGTGATTACGATTGCCAAAAACAATCCCCCAAGTCCGATGTTGTAAAGCCAGTTTTTCAAGCGCTGCGATTTTCTCCAAATTTCAGTATTTCCCTGATGAATTCAAAGGGTTTGTATCCGTTAATTGAGGCTTGGTGGTAGATACAGGTGGCGGGTGTCATGCCGGGCAATGAATTCACTTCAATGATGATGGTTTCTACCCGGCCATCGGAAAAGATTCTAACGAAGGCATCAATTCTGCAATAACCGGTTACGTCGAGGGCGCGAGCCACGGCTTCCAGTGAGGTTCTCACAGATTCGCTGATTTTGATTTGTTCTGCAGGATCTTTTGAAAAACGCGATGGCGTAAGGTTTTGCCCTTGTCCGGCCAAGAATTTCTCTTCCAAGCTGAGGATTTCGCTTTCTGCCAGGGATTCTGATGGTTCAAATACTTCGTATGTGAGGTTTCCGTTGTCGTCCCAGTGAGTAACCATGCCCCCGGTAACTTCCAAAAATCGTTCTGCCCCGGCGCGGTCGATGAATTGCTCGATCAACAATTCCGTTTTTCTGGGCATTTCATCGGTTGCACGTATGTTGAGTGTTTCGCAAAGTTTTGGATCGATGGTATCGGTGTCGCGAAAAATTACTTGCATGAAAGCATCCAATTCGGCAGCAGATTTGATCTTTCTCACCGCGGCGCTGCACCCGTCATCGGCGGGTTTGGCAATCAAGGGTAAGCCAAATTCTTGACACAGTGATTCGCTCAATTCGGCGCCAGCAGATTGCCAATTTTGCTTTTGGACGAGGGTGTGGTTGGCGACCAAAAATCCTTTTTTGCGCAACAATCGGTTCGTTTCAAATTTGTTGATGGTGATTGCTGCAGAATGGCTCAAACTGCCGTTGTGGTAGAGTCCGAATTGGGCTAAGTCATTTTGCAATGTGCCATCTTCACCGGGTCTGCCATGCAATGCAATGAAAACGCCTTCCACGCGGTTTTTGAGTGATTCCAAGGATATTTCTTCGGGTGTAAATACCGGTTTGGTCCTTAAAATGCCGGCGGTTAAAGATGTGCTTTCTTGTTGTATGGCGGTTAGAGCCGGGTTTTCACGGTAATGAAATATTTTGTCTCTGATGTCGTCGGCATTGTCTTTCAACATCATATTAAGGGGCAGAGCATACAGTTTGTATGATTGAGAGTCTCCAGCTAAGAACAAGGGTACAGGTTCCATTTCTTCGCTACTGCTCAATTTTTCATAGATGTTTCTACCACTTTCCATGCTGATGTGACGCTCAAAACTATATCCACCCATGATAACGGCAATTTTCTTTTTCTGCGTTTTTTGTGCATCGGCCGATTGAATGAGCGATTCGCTGTGGTTCAATAAAGCACTGAATTGCTGTCCTTTGGGATGCGTTTGGATGCGTGCTCTCAAAGAATTGAAATAGATGAGCGATAGGAATGCGCTGGGGTTCATGCCAATTTCTGCGGCCTGATGGAAGAAGAAAGAGGACGGCATCATGCCACTCGTAGTATTGGGGTCGTTCAGGAATATCTCTCCATCATCGGTGATGAAACCATCGATCCTAGCATACACCTCAAAACCAAAATGGATATACAGATGGCAGCAAGCCTCGCGAATGTTGGTGATCCACTGCGCGTCTACCTCGATGGGAGTGACTTTGTTGCTCAATCCGGGCAGGTACTTGCTGCGATAATCGAACAAATCCCCTGATTTTCTTATTTCTGTTGGTGGTAGCGCAAATGGTTCTCCGGTGGCGCCCGCAACTACGATACAGCTAAACTCTTTGCCATCGATCATCGACTCAATGAGGACAAGGGATTCGCTGTCTTGCGATTGCAGAAATACGCGCTCGCTCCGCGACAATGTGGTATTCAGGTAGTCGAGTAATTCGTTGGGCAAATACAGGGTTTTACCGTCTGCAAGGAGTGGTAGACCCAGACCGATTCGAATGTCGGTCAGATGTTTGATGTCCCGAATTTTCTCTTCTTCCGATTTCTCATTCCAATCCATCGCCTCGATCGTCAATCGAAAAAAGGCCAAATCGATGGCATTGCAGAATTCATCGAAGTTTGGGTGTTTGAGAATGCTCACGCCCAAAGAGGATCCTTGGTGTGCGGGTTTGATCACAAATCGCTCCGAAAACAATACGTTAAATTCAATAAACCACTGTTTTTTCTGCGCTTCGCTGGCTGAGAGCCAATGGTTTTGAGAGAGGGTGGTGAAATCATTGACATACAGAGCGGCGGTGGTCTGAAAGTCTTTTTGAACCGCTTTGTTTATGCCCATCGCCGAAGCAAGAATGCCGGAGCCAGAGTAGGGGATGCCGTACCATTCGAGCAAGCCTTGGATGCTGCCATCTTCGCCAAAGGTGCCATGGAGCGCCAAAAATGCAAAGTCGATGCGCGTTTGAATCTGCTCCATTGACAAAGGCTCACCAATTTCTTGCAACACCTGTCGCTGTTTTTCTTTGCTCTGGGCGATTTCATGAATGCTCTCTGCATACACTTGAAAACCATGGGGCAACTCGGGTAAGCAGCTTTGTCGATTCCCATCTACTCGTGCATAGGTAGGGGGATAGAAATCGCGGATACTTCCTTTGTACACATACTCCCATTTCAGTTGACAAAAATTGCCGAATGAATCTACGAAAATGGGGATGGGCTCAAACAGTTGTTTGTCGAGGTTGTCGTATACCGTTCTGCCCCCGGCGAATGAAACTTCGCGTTCGCGGGATTGACCACCAAAGAAAATGCCGACTCTAATTTTTTGCATAAGCGATGAAGCAAAAATACATGCGTAAAGGTCAACTATGTGTCCATTTCTGCACAAATCGCCACGGTGTTTTTCTCTTTGGGCATTATTGCAAAAAATTGGGCGATCACGCCTCGATTCACTTACTTTGTGGCATGGTTGCAACTATTTTTCTATCCTCGCAAATGAAATCCCTGGGAACGGTTCAAATTCCCCAAAATGTATTGGACTATTGGAAGTCATTGGGAGAGATTGAAACGGCGCAATATCAGGGGTTGGAGGGCTATTTTTCGCTGGTGCTTAATCTGGGGAAAAGCAACGCCAGTGAGTGGGAGAAATTAAGGAAAGACGGAGCTTCGGTGATGTCGAAATTGCCCAAAAAAGTAACAGAAATTCAACTGGTCAATGTGGACTGGGATGCTCCCAAAGCCTTGGCTTTCGCCGAAGGGTTGATTTTGGCCGATTATCGCTTCGATAAGTACCTCACTTCAAATGAAAAAAGAACCGCCCTTCAGGTGACACTTTTGGGTGCGGGTAGCGAGCAATTGGTGGAGGTTGAAATTATTGCCAATGCCGTGAAATCAGCACGAAATTGGGTCAATGAGCCCGTAAATGCACTCAATGCGCAAGGACTTGGTGAGGTGTTTGCCGAAATGGGAAAGACTTTGGGTTTCAAAGTGGAAGTATTCGGGGAGGCGCAAATAGAGAGTTTAAAAATGGGTGGCCTGTGGGCAGTAAATAAAGGAAGTCAGGAACCGCCGACATTTTCTGTTTTGGAATACAAGCCCAGCGGAGCCAAGAACCAACAACCCATTGTTTTGGTGGGTAAAGGGGTTGTTTTTGATACAGGGGGCTTGAGTCTGAAGCCCACACCCAACAGCATGGACATGATGAAATGCGACATGGGTGGCGCTGCTGTGGTGGGTGGGGTTTTTGAGGCCATCGCAAAGCTTCAGTGGCCCATTTGGTTGGTGGGGTTGGTTCCTTCCACCGATAACCGTCCTGGAGAAATGGCCACTTGTCCGGGCGATATCATCACCATGTACGATGGAACCACCGTAGAGGTGTTGAATACGGATGCTGAAGGTCGACTAATCTTGGCCGATGCGCTATCATTTGCCAAAAAGTATGAGCCACAATTGGTGATTGATTATGCCACCTTAACAGGTGCTGCGGCGCGCGCTTTGGGGACTTACGGGTCGGCTTTGATGTCTCAGGCGCCAGATTCTGTGGTGAAATCGCTGAAGAAGGCGGGTGAAAATACCTATGAGCGTTTGGCGGAATTGCCCTTGTGGGAAGAATATTACGAGGAGATCAAAGGGGGTATCGCCGATTTGAAGAATCTTGGCAAGGGAGAAGGCGGGGCGCAGAGCGCGGCGATGTTCCTGCGACATTTCACCAGTTATCCTTGGGCACATATCGATATTGCTGGAACAGCATTTGCCACTTCTGCCAGTCATTATACACCAAAAGGTGGCACAGGTGTCGGCGTTCGCTTAACTTTGGAGTTTCTTAGACAATATATACATGGATAATCAGAAGGTAAAATTGGGAATCACACAGGGCGATCCGTCGGGTGTGGGCATGGAATTGATTTTGCGCGTTTTTGCCGATCAATACATCTACAAGTATTGCACTCCGGTTGTCTATGGAAATACCAAGTCTTTCATTGCATGGAAAAAACACTTGAACTTGCAAGAGCCCATGTACCATTTGGTGAACTCCGCATCTGAAGCCAAAGAGGGTAAGTTGAATTGGGTAGTTTCCAGCGATGCTGTTTTTGAGTTAACCATTGGATCGGCCTCCCAAGATTCGGGTAAAGAAGCGCTTTTGGCCATCGATAAAGCCATTGCAGACGCCCATAACCTGGATGCGTTGGTCACCGCGCCCATCGACAAATCTACCGTGGCGCCTCATTCGCCGAACTTTACCGGTCATACGGGTTATCTGGCGGATGCCTTGGGCGCTAAGTCGCATGCTATGATTTTGGCTTCCGAAGATTTGCGTGTGGCCCTGGTGACAGAACATGTGCCCATCACTCAATTGTCGAAGTTTTTGTCTCAAGAAAAAATCGAACAGAAAATTGAGGTGGTACACGAATCACTCAGAAATGATTTCAATGTGCTAAAACCTCGGATTGCCATCTTGGGATTGAACCCACATGCCGGTGATCAAGGGTTGCTCGGCGATGAAGAAACCAAGATTATTGCTCCAGCCATTGCTAGCCACTTCAAAATGGGCAAGTTGGTGTATGGACCTTACTCAGCCGATAGTTTTTTTGGCAGCGGGAATTATAAAAATTTCGACGCTGTGATTGCGATGTATCATGATCAAGGATTGATTCCTTTCAAGACAATGGCTTTCATGGACGGCGTAAATGTTACGGCAGGACTGTCGATCGTGCGCACCAGTCCAGATCATGGAACAGCGTATGACATTGCTGGTAAAATGATTGCCGATCCCAGCAGTATGCGAGCGGCAGTGTTTGAGGCGATTCACTTGGTTCGCAACAGAAAGCAATTTGTGGCCGATTTTGAAAATCCGCTAGAATTCGCCGAACTGCGTCGCGAAAGATTCCGCATCGATTTTTAATCAACGCAACCTGGCGTGATCCAATAACCAACTGCAAGTTTTGATATAAACGCCCGCGGTTAAGGTCTCTTCCAATTCAAAATATTCCCACCACTTACCGGTTTTGGCCTGTTGCATCATGTGGTTAACACTGGGGAATTCGGCATAAGTGACACCTACACCCGCTGTCTCCATGGCATGAACCAAACTTCGGGTAGGGACGGGGTTTACTTGCTTGTCAAGTCCTCCTTGGATCATCAAAATGTCGCAATCTTTCAAATTTAAAAAATCAGGCACTGGATCATATTGGAAGAAATACCGGGTCCATGCATTGTAGCCCAACGGGAGGTAATTTCTGGCCATGAAGGTTTCAACGGATTTCTCTCCATAGACCTTGGCGATTTTGGCCCTGTCGGTGCGCCACACTTTGTACGCTTTCTGTAGATTCTTGTCGCTGGATTTTACCCATTTTGTGAAAGCCACTGCAAATTGCTCTTTTTCCTCTTCAGTTGGTAAGGGTGTTTTATCCAGATCGATGGATTTGGTTTCACCCATTTCGATGGCCAATGAAATCAATTTTCGTTGTGCATCGGCCAAATGATGACAAGTGAAAGAGTCATAGCCATTGTTTTTCCATTCGTTTTGAATTTGATACACACTGGTTTCGATGCCTGTACTGGTAGCGCCTGCAAGGGTTACAATGCCTGAAAGATGTCGCTTTTTCGATAGCAACAAAGCCACCGCAGCACCTTCGCTGTGCCCTATCACAAAAACCCTTGTGGTATCAATCATCGGCAAACTGCCCAAGTAGTTGATCGCCGCCATGGCATCGCTCACATAAGATTCAGTGGTGGTGCTGGCAAGGAATTTGGGGTCTCCCATGGATTTTCCAACCCCGCGGTCGTCTACCCTCAATACGGCGAAACCAGATTGGGTAAGGGCATCAGCCCAAACAGCAAAGGGTTTGTGCGCGCCGATCGACTCGTCGCGGTCCTGCGGACCGCTGCCCGAAAGAAGCAACACAACCGGGAACTGGTGGTGAATCCCTGCAGTGTCAATATTTACTTTCACCAAGGCCGGCGCAGCCGGAAAGATGGGGAAGGGTGCAATTGGGGTCTCGCTGAGAATGGGTTTGGGCGGCAAGGCCATTCTGCTTCCAGCGGCTGCCTCTTGGAGCTTTTCTCCAGACCAATCTCCAGCGTTGTCGGGTGATTTTGGGTAAGTCAGGGTGCCTGAGAACTTCAATTTCCCCGAGGGATGTGAGAAATCTACCAATTTTACCTCGTACGGAAATGGGGCTACAGGCGTTTGAGGTTTGCGGTCGAACAAACTTTGATAAAATACACACGGAATTTCCTGTCCGTTTTGTTTCCATGTCCCTTGTAATTGTTTGTTGTCCACCAATTTCCCTGTGAATGATGCGCCAAATCCCAAAGTCCATGTCAATGTTTCTGTTTTGTCCTCCACCACCGTGGACTCCACTGCGTAGTCTTTGAGGCCTTGCATCGGGACATCCAATGTGGATTTGAGTAGGCCTTCTTCCCAAGTAACGTGGAATGTTAATCCAATTTGCATCGGACCAGCAGCCACCGTGCCTTTCCAGTAACCAACCCAATGTGTTTGGTCTGTTGATTGCGACAAAAGCTGTATGCACCAGAAAAAGAGGCCCAACAAAGTGGCTATCGATTTTACTTTCTTCATCTTAAATCAATGTATGAGATACGCACATTTTGGCGGGTTCGACATCGGCAAAACCCATCTTGTTCAATTTGGTTTCAAAGCTCGCCATGCTACTTGGTTCGCCATGAACCAAGAAGATTTTCTTCACTTTGGCGGGGTCTTGGCACTTCAAGTAATCGCACATTTCCCGCCAATCGGCATGGGCGCTAAAATTATCCATGCGATGTATTTCTGCGTTCACTATGTGGATGTCGCCAAAGATTTTGACTTCTTCTCTGCCTTCGATTAACTGACCTGCTAAGCTGCGGGGTGAAGCGTATCCAACCAATAAAATGGCGCAGTTGGGGTTTTCAATGTTGTTGGCAATGTGGTGTTTAACCCTGCCCGCATCGGCCATGCCACTGGCGGAAATAATGATGCTTGGCTGTTTTTCTTCGTTGATGGCTTTGGAGTCGTCCAGTTTGGATACGTAATGCAAGTTTTTGAATGCAAACGGGTCGCCGTCTCTGGAGATATAATCCAATATTTGGGGGTTGAAACTTTCGTGGTGGATCGACATCACTTGGGTGGCTTTGACACTCAGCGGGGAGTCTACATACACCTTGATGGCAGGCAATTTGCCGTCGTGTTCGAGTTGGTCTAGCAGGTAAATGATTTCCTGTGTTCTGTCAATGGAAAAAGCCGGGATGATGATCTTTCCCTGTTTTTCAACGCATATGTGTTGAATTAAATCGAGCAAGGGTGCTTTGGCGTCTTCGCTGGGCAGGTGCTCGCGGTTGCCATAGGTGCTCTCGCACAAAATGTAGTCAGATTGGGGAAATGGAAAAGGGCCTTCAAGAATTTGATCGTTCGGACGGCCGATATCCCCAGTGAATGTGACGGTAATGGTTTTATTGTTGATGGTTTGGAGCGACAAATGAATGCAGCCACTGCCCAAAATGTGGGCGTTGGGAATCATTTGAAATTGGCATGTTTCATCCAAGGGAAACCAGATTTCATCAGCAACAGTTTCCATTTGGGAAATGGTGCGAACAACATCCTTCTCCGTATACAGCGGTTCGATCGCGGCTTCGCCGCGAGCCACTCTTCGTTTGTTCACCCGATTCAAATCCGATTCTTGGATATGAGCGCTGTCGAGCAGCATCATATCGCACAAATCTTTGGTGGCGCTGTTGCAATAAATCGGACCCGAAAACCCATCTCTCACCAATCGCGGCAATAAACCGGTGTGGTCGATGTGGGCGTGCGATAAAATAACACAATCGATGCTGGATGGGTCGAACCCCCAATGTCGATTCAATGCATCGCCTTCGGCGCCTTCCCCTTGAACCAGGCCACAATCGAGGAGGATTTTTGTGCCCAAGCTGCTGGTGATTAGGTGTTTGGATCCGGTAACCCGCTGAGCGGCACCGAAGCAAGTGTAGGTTGGATGTTGTAGCATAATCTCTAAAAATTTAAAAATACATCGCAAAGCTCGCTTTTACACCCACATTGCGATAAGAATTTGCTTCCAAATAGGTCATTCGCCAAATCAAATCGATGCGAATACACTTAAAGATATTCTCGATGCCCACACCCACTTCCCAATACGGTTTTTTATCGAACGTTTTAAACTGTGTCACCGGGTTTGATTTATTGGACTTTGCGCAATTTGCATTCTTACAAATTTACACAATTTGAAACGTGACTAAATAGAAAAAGTCACCATTTCTGATGACTTTTCTTTTGTTGTAGCGAAGGGGGGAATTGAACCCCCGACCTCAGGGTTATGAATATTGCGGTATATTTTGTAAGTAATTGATAGTCAATATTATTATTGTTCTATAATTCAGGATTTTTTGGGTTTTTTAATGAAAACATGGCACAGAAAACTGGCACAGATTGAAACTTCTATCATCTGAATTGAAGAAATAACGAAGTAATTGAGTGTTTTATAATATCGTGAATACGCAATCTGCAATTTCCGCAAATGTTAGAAAATAAGTTCTCCAATTTTATTTT
>Ga0169931_10001056_pt1 | contig 45471 bp, 42 predicted proteins | sample Kivu_15m_20L_FD_129675 | JGI IMG/M metagenome (GOLD analysis project Ga0169931, IMG submission 129675) | Freshwater microbial communities from Lake Kivu, Western Province, Rwanda to study Microbial Dark Matter (Phase II) - Kivu_15m_20L... | ecosystem: Environmental > Aquatic > Freshwater > Lake... | reverse complement strand
CGGGCTTCATGTCGGGTTTCGGGGCGCCACCACCTGCGGTCATCGAGTCCGGTCGGCACATGGCTCGGAGGAGTCCATCCGTCCGGAGCGGTGTGCGGGTCGACGTATCCGTCGCCGTGCCCGAGCACCGAAGCACCCGCATAATGGGCGTCGCGGAGAAAAGTGGGGACCTCCCCGATCGCTCCCCCGGCGATGTCGGATCGGGCCGACCAGATGGCAGCGGCCACCGATTTGCTCTTCGGAGCCAGGGCCAGATGCACGGCGGACTGGGCCAGGTTCAGTTGAGCCTCGGGAAGACCGACGTGTTCGAGGGCATACGCGGCCGCCACCGCCACCCCGAGTGCCGACGGGTCGGCGAGCCCGACGTCCTCGCTGGCGAAGATGATCATTCTTCGCGCGATGAATCGCGGATCCTCGCCGGCCTCGAGCATGCGCGCCAACCAGTACACGGTCGCCTGAACCTGCGACGCTCGCATGCTCTTGATGAACGCACTCACGACGTCGTAGTGATCGTCGCGACCGTAACGCAGGGCACTGGTCCCCAGGGCGGCCTCCACGTGAGCGAGCTCGACCCGGTTCGGTCGGGCCAGAGCGGCCGCCACTTCCAGCGACGTGAGTGCCTGTCGTCCGTCCCCCGCCGATCGCTCGACCAGCAGATCGATCGCATCATCGTCGGCGTAGGTCCCGAGAGTCGAGAGACCACGCCCCACGAGGGTCCTCACCGCCAGCGCATCGAGGGGTTCGAGTCGAAACAGGGTGCTGCGCGAACGCAGCGGGGCGTTCACCTCGAAGAAGGGATTCTCCGTGGTGGCTCCGATCAGGGTCAGGGTTCCGTCCTCGACCGCCGGCAACAGGGCATCCTGTTGCGATCGCGAGAAGCGGTGGATCTCGTCCAGGAACAGGATGGTTCGTTGTCCGTGCTGACCGAGGCGCTGCAGTGCCCGATCGATCGTTTCGCGAACGTCCCGAACACCGGCCGACACGGCCGACAACTGCTCGAAGACGCGTTTGGTGGTGCCGGCGATGGCGAGTGCGAGAGTCGTCTTCCCGGTTCCGGGCGGGCCCCAGAAGATCGCGCTCGAGAGGGAGTCGGTCTCGACGAGGCGGCGAAGTGGCCGGTCCTTGCCGACGAGGTGTTCCTGGCCGACCACCTCGTCGATGGTCCGCGGACGCATTCGAGCCGCGAGCGGCGCGGCGAGGCGGAGGCTCTCCTCGGCCGCGGCGGTGAAGAGGTCCGGACCGTTGGACGGCGTCACGACGCCGAACCCTCTATGTCGCGAGGTTCCGGCCCGAGAGACCCGATGATCGTCGGTGTCACGGGAGCAACCTCGCCAATGCCCGACCGTAGGCCGTGCGCCGCCACTCGACGACCTCGTCGACGAGTCGGGCCGGATCCATCCAGCGCCACGACGAGAACTCCCGACCGTCGGGTCGGATCCGATCGGCGAAGGTTCGCTCGTCGAGGCCGGGGTCGACCCCGAAGAGGAACCAACGCTGGGCCTGTCCCAAACGACCGGGTTTCTGGCGACTCCGAATCTCGTCGGGCCACTCGTAGGTGATCCAGTCGTGCAGACTCGACACCAGGCGAACCGAACGTTCGTCGAGGCCGGTCTCCTCGCCGAGTTCGCGCCACGCCGCCTCGGTGGGCGACTCGTCGACGTCGACTCCGCCTTGCGGGAACTGCCACGCGCCCGGTGTGTCGACCCGTTCGAGCGTCAGGACGAGTCCGTCCTCGCGTCGCACCACGGCGACCACGCCCGCACGGAACGCTGCCCCGGCCATGGACTCAACTCGTGGGCGGCAACACCCGGAGACCGAGGTCGGCCAGTTGCCGGGGATCGGGCGGGGTCGGAGCGCCGGTGAGCAGATCCTGACCGCTCTGGGTCTTCGGGAAGGCGATCACCTCGCGGATGTTCTCCTCCCCGGCGAGAATCGCGACGAGGCGGTCGATACCGAAGGCGAAGCCACCATGTGGCGGGGCTCCGTAGGTGAAAGGCTTCAGGAAGAAGCCGAACTTGCGGTTGGCTTCCTCGTCGCTGATCCCGAGGGCGGCGAACACGCGACGCTGCATCTCCGGTTCGTGGATGCGAATCGATCCGGATCCGAGTTCCCATCCGTTCAGCACCAGGTCGTAGGCCAGGGCGCGCACCGCGAGCGGGTCGGTCTCGAACTTCTCGAGGTCGTCGGGATGCGGTCGACAGAACGGGTGATGACCGGGCTTGGGCCGACCGGTCTCCTTGTCGACTCCGACGAAGAGGGGAAACTCCGTGACCCAGACGTAGCGGTACGGGCCGTGATGCACGGGCGGACGTCCGAGGTCGTTGCGCAGTTGACCGAGCACCTCGCAGGTCGTCGTCCATTCGTCGGCGACGACGAGAACGAGATCGCCGGGAGTGGCCGAGAGACGCTGCACGAGACCGTTCCGCTCGGCCTCGGACAGGAACTTGGCGACCGGCGACTCCAACGATCCGTCGGCGGCGACCTTCAGCCACACCAGTCCCTTGGCGCCCAACTTCTTGGCCCGATCGGTGAGGCCGTCGAGCTTGTTGCGTCCGAATTCGTCGGCGCGTCCCTCGACCCGGATGCCCTTGATCGAGCCCGCGCCGACGAACGCCTTGAACTCGGTCGCGGTGAAGAGATCGGTCAGCTCGACCAGCCGCATGTCGAATCGAAGATCGGGCTTGTCGACGCCGTAGACGTCCATGGCCTTGCGCCACGTGATCCGTTCGATCGTCGGAGGGCGCTCCCCCGTCACCGACTCGGCGGCCGAGAGGACCGCTTCGCTGATTGCTGCCAGCACGTCGTCCTGCTCGACGAACGACATCTCCGCGTCGAGTTGCATGAACTCGTACTGGCGATCGGCGCGGAGATCCTCGTCGCGAAGACAACGCGCGATCTGGTAGTAGCGATCGATACCCGCGACCATCAGGAGTTGCTTAAACAACTGGGGGCTCTGCGGAAGGGCGTAGAAGGAACCCGGTTCCTTGCGCGACGGAACGAGGAACTCGCGCGCGCCCTCGGGCGTCGACGGGACGAGCATGGGCGTCTCCACCTCGACGAATCCCTGTCGCTCCATCGCCGCTCGGATGGCCGAGTTGACCCGCGCCCGTAGACGAAGGTTGCGTTGCATTCGTTCGCGGCGGACGTCGAGATATCGGTACTGCAGGCGGACGTTCTCGTCGACGTCGTCGGCCCGGGAATCGATCGGGAACGGAGGAGTCTCGGAGGATCGGAGGATCTCGACGCGACACTCCCCGATCTCGACGCCACCCGTCGCCAGATTGGGATTGACGGTTCCCTCGGGTCGTTCGCGAACCACTCCGACCACTCGCACGACGTACTCGTTGCGCACGTCGACGCCGTCGTCGATGACGCACTGCACCAGGCCGCTGTGATCGCGAAGATCCACGAACGCCAACTTGTCGCCGTGCTCGCGTCGGCGAGCGACCCAACCGCAGACGCTGACCTCGCGACCGATGTCGGATGTCGAGATCTCGCCGCAGAGATGGGTGCGAAGGGACGTCGAAGATGTCATGCTGATGTTCTCCGTAGATGCTCGACGAGCAGGTTCCGGGCGACCGATTCCTGGGTCGCGTGCTCGAGCGCCCGGATGATGACGGTGTCGGTTTCGACTTCCTCGGTGCCGACGATGACCGCGAGTCGGGCCCCGCTGCGGTCGGCCGACTTCATCTGGCTCTTCATGCTGCGTTGGTCGAAGGATCGGGCGACCGCCACCCCGGCTCGCCGGAGTTCGGCGCAGATCAACATCGCCTGGAATCCGCCGGTCGTGTCCACCACGAAGACGGTCGGCGACGGATCAGCGACCGCGAACACTCCCTCGTCCTCGCAGGCGATCAGGGTGCGGTCGACACCGAGGGCGAAACCGACGCCCGGTGTGGGAGGACCACCGAGATCCTCCACCAGACCGTCGTAGCGTCCCCCGCCACCGAGGGCGTTCTGGGCCGAGTCGAGCGTGAGACCCTGGAACTCGAAGGTCGTCCGGCGGTAGTAGTCGAGACCCCGAACCAGGTGATCGTCCACGACGTAGGGCACGCCGAGGTGATCGAGCCCGCGGCGAACATCGGCGAAGTGGGCCGCGGCGGCCGGACTCCAGAAGTCGTGGATCCGGGGAGCGGCGGCCACGAGCGCCTGGTCGGATTCGCGCTTCGAGTCGAGGACCCGCAGAGGATTCCTCACCAGGGTCTCCTGGGACTCCTTGCTCAACTCCTCCCGACGCTCTCCGAGCCAACTCGCCAGTTCCTGCATGTACCGCACACGATCCTCGGGCTCGCCGAGTGAATTGAGGACCAGCCGCACCCGCTTCAGCCCGAGCGACGCGAAGAAATCCCAAGCCAGCGTGATGACCTCGACGTCGAGATACGGGTCGTCGCTGCCGAGCGCCTCGACGCCCACCTGATCGAATTGCCGGAATCGACCACGCTGGGGCTTCTCGTATCGGAAGTTGGGTCCGTGGTACCACACCTTCCAGGGCGTCGCCGGTCGGTGTTGCACGAATGCACGACACACGCCCGCGGTCTGTTCGGGACGCAGAGCCACGTGACGGCCGCCCTTGTCGACGAAGTCGTACATCTCCTTGGACACGACGTCGGTGGTTTCCCCCACCCTCTGGAACACCCCGAGATCCTCAAGAAGCGGCGGCGCCACCAGACCGTACCCAGCGGGCATCACCGTGGCAGCGAAACGCTCGACGAAGCCCCGCCAACGCGCCGAATCGGGAGGCAGAAGGTCCCGCATTCCGGGGCTGGATTGATATTCCGGCACGGTAGCCGAGGTTATCCCGGGTGGCCTCGGTGGAAGGGGCGGTTTCGGGGTCAGGTCTTCTGAACGATCCGACTGGCGTCGTACACGCCGTCGATGCGCTTGATCGTGCGGATCACGTCGTCCAGGTGTCCGGGGTCGGCCAACTCGAACTCGAAACGCATTCTGGCCACCCGATCCCGTCCGGTGTGCGTGCTGGCCGCGACGATGTTCACGTGCTGCTCGGAGAGGGCGTTGGCCACGTCGCGAAGCAGGCGTGAGCGGTCGAGCGCCACGACTTCCACCGCGGCCCGGAAGACTGTGCCGTTGGTCGATCCGTCCCACTCCACGTCGACCAGACGAGCGCTCTGCTCCTCGGCGAGCGAGGCGGCGTTGGCGCAATCGCTGCGGTGGATGCTGACACCGCGACCACGGGTCAGGAAGCCGATGATCTCGTCACCCGGCACCGGAGTGCAGCAACGCGACAGGCGCACCATGGTGTCGTCGAAACCCTCGACGTGGATGCCGACCCGCTCGCCGCGGGGGCGGAGTTCGGTCGGGTGGAGAACCGAGGACGCGAGGTGCTCCTCGGCTCCGGTGTCGCGGTAGCGCTGGGCGATTCGCTGCGCGAGAACACGTGCTCCCTGGGTTCCCTCGCCGATCGCGAGGAGAAGTGGATCGACGCCGTCGTGTCCGAGTTCCGCGGCGGCCTCGACAAGGATCTCGCCCTCGAACACGCGATTCACCGGCAGTCGCTCGGCACGCAACTCACGACCGAGTTCCTCGCGGCCACTCTCGATGAGATCCTCGCGTCGCTCGCGGGTGAACCACTGCTTGATCTTGTTGCGCGCCTTCGGAGACACGACGAACTCCAGCCAGTCCCGCGAGGGCGCCGCGGTGTCGACCTTCGACGTGAAGATCTCGCAGGTGTCGCCGGACCGGAGTTCGTGGGTGAGCGGAACCAATCGACCGTTGACCCGCGCGCCGATGCACGTGTTGCCCACCTCGGTGTGCACCGCATAGGCGAAGTCGACCGGAACCGATCCGATCGGGAGCGCGACCACCCGACCCTTCGGGGTGAACACGAAGATCTCGTCCTGTTCGAGATCGGTCTTCAGGTTCTCCATGAACTGGGTCGGATCGGCGACGTCGGTCTGCCAGTCGATGATCCGGTTGAGCCAGTCGATGTCGGGGGTGTCGAGCCCCTCCTTGTAGGCCCAGTGCGCGGCCACTCCCCACTCGGCGCGCTGATGCATCTCGCGCGTGCGGATCTGGATCTCGAGGGGCTTTCCGCCGGGGCCGATCACCGTGGTGTGGAGACTCTGGTACAGGTTGAATTTCGGCATCGCGACGTAATCCTTGAAACGACCGACCACCGGCTTCCAATGTCCGTGAATGCATCCCAGCGCCGCGTAACAGTCCTTGACCGAGTCCACCACGACGCGAATGGCCACGATGTCGAAGATCTCGTCGAAATCCTTGCCTTTCTGGATCATCTTCTCGTAGATGCTCCAGAGGTGCTTGCCGCGCCCGGTGACCTCGGCCTCGATCCCGAGCCCGGTGAGTCGGGACCGAACGTCGGCCATGGCCTTGGCCAGATACACGTCCCGTTGCGGGCTTCTCGAGGTCACGAGATGGTCGAGTTCGGCGTAACGCTTCGGGTACATCGAGGCGAAGGCCAGATCCTCGAGTTGCTGCTTGAGGCCCTGCATTCCGAGTCGGTGCGCGAGAGGAGCGTAGATCTCGAGGGTCTCGTTGGCGATCCGCTGTTGCTTGTCGATCGGCATCGCGGCGATGGTCCGCATGTTGTGCAGCCGATCGGCCAACTTGATGATGAGGACGCGGAGATCCTTGGCCATCGCCACGAGCATCTTGCGCATCGTCGCGGCCTGCTGCGCCTCCTGCGAATCGAATTGGATGCGCTCGAGTTTGGTGACGCCGTCGACGATGGCCGCCACCTCGGATCCGAACTCACGATCGACGTCGGCGACGGTGATGTCGGTGTCCTCGACCGCATCGTGAAGAAGCGCGGCCGCCACGGTGGTCTCGTCGAGTCCGATGTCGGCGACGATCTTGGCCACCGCCAAGGGATGGTTGATGTAACCCTCCCCGCTGCGCCGAATCTGAGCAGAATGGGCGTTTCGAGCCGTCTCGTAGGCCTTGGCCATCACGACCGTGGTCGACTTCGGGTGCCGTCGACGGAACGACGCGACGACCGGTGCGAGTTCATCGGTGGCCGTCGAGTGGTGCCGGCGCCACGGGAGGAGTCGGGTGACGGCGGCCATGTTCAGTCGAAGACGATCAGACTCTCGACCCGACGCTGGGCCAACCGGTCGCGTCCGGACAGGCCAGCGATCTCGATCAGCACGGCGAGACCGATCACCTCGGCACCAAGCACGTCGCAGAGGCGACACGCGGCCGCCGCTGTGCCTCCGGTGGCCAGCACGTCGTCGACGACGAGGATTCGCTCACCGGGGTGCACCGCGTCGCGATGGATCTCGAGTTTGTCGACTCCGTACTCGAGTTGGTACTCCTCGCGGACCACCGCCCAGGGCAACTTTCCGGCCTTGCGAATCGGCACGAAGCCCGCGCCGAGGGAGACCGCCAGTGGGGCTCCGAGGATGAAACCCCGGGCCTCGATTCCGATCACGCGGTCGATGTGTTCGCCCTCGAAGCGCGCGGCCATGGCGCGCACCGCATCGCGCAGGGCTGCTCCGTTGCCGAGGAGAGGAGTGATGTCCCGGAACACGACACCGGGTTGCGGATAGTCGTGGATCGCTCTGACGTGCTCGGCCAGACGATCGGACATGCGCGGAGTCTACCGACGGCGCTTCTTGCGGGGTCGGGGTGGGTGGTTGAGGACCGCGCTGGGGTCGATCACCGGGGACGGTCGACCGGGATCGGTCGACGACGTGGTGGATGCTCCGGCCGAAGGTGATCGCACCGATCGGGACACCGAGGGAAGTCCCGAGACCACCAGACGAGCCAACTCGGAGCCACTCGCGTGCTGACCGGCGAGGCCCCGGAACCGGGTCTCTCGTTCCTTGAGCGTGGCGAGCAAGGGGGTGGCGATGTAGATCGACGAATACGCGCCCGTGATCATGCCGACCAGAAGTGCCACGGCGAACTCGCGCAGTGCGACCGCTCCGAGGATTCCCGAACCGAGAATGAGCAGCGACAGCACCGGCAGGACCGCGGCCAGACTGGTGTTGAGCGACCTCATCAGGACCTGATTCATGGACACGTTCACGATGTCGGCGACCGGAGTGCGGGAACCGGAGAACTTCTCGAGGTTCTCGCGGACCTTGTCGAAGACGACGATGGTGTCGTACAGCGAGAAACCGAGAATCGTCAGGAACGCCACGACGGTCGCCGGAGTGACCTCGAAACCGAAGACGGCGTAGATTCCGACGCTCACCAACACGTCGTGCAACATCGCCGCGATCGCCGTGATCGCCATTCGCCACTCGAAGCGCCAGGCGATGTAGAGCGCCACCAGCACCAGGAAGACGATGAGTGCTCGGACCGCCTTCTCGGTGATCGAGCGACCCCACGAGGACGACACGGAACTCACCGACACCTCGGTGGCGTCGACACCCGCCGCGTCGGCGAGAGCCTTCTGCACCGCCTCGCGGACCTCGAGGGGTTGATCGCCGACCTGGATGCGCACGAACTCTCCCGAGCCCCCGGAAAGGATTTGGATCTTGGCACTGTCGGTCTCGACTCCGCCCTCGTCGACCACCCGGCGGACGTCGTCGACCCCGAACGCGGTCGACGACGGCACCTGCCAAGCCACACCGCCCTCGAAGTCGATGCCGAGGTTGAGTCCGCGCCCGAGGAGGGATACCAACGTGATCACGATGAGAAGGAGCGACAACCCGAACCCGATCCGACGTCGTCCGTAGAAGTCGAACGACGTCTCACCCCGGTACAGACGTCCCCACAGACCGTTGCTCATGCCGGAACCTCCGTTCGCGTGCCCACCCCGAACGCCCGACCGCTGGCGGCCCGTCGACCCCGTGCGACCAGGAGCATCGTCGGGCGCGTGAAGAACCAGGCCACCACCATGTCGCACAGCGTCGACAGTCCGAGGAAGAACGCGAACCCGCGCACCGAACCGACGGTGAGATACCAGAGGGTGAAGGCTCCGAGAAGCGAGACGATGTCGGCGGCCACGATGGTGCGCCACGCCGAACGGAAGCCGCGCTCGGCCGAGTTGCGGAGAGTGCGACCGGCCTTGACCTCGTCCTTCAACTTCTCGAAGAAGACCACGTAGGAGTCGATCGTGACGCCGATCGACACGATGATTCCGGCGGCGCCGGCGAGGCTCAGCGCGAGGCCGTTCGTCTTGGAGAGCAACGAGATGACGTTCCACTGGATGAGTCCCGAAATCGCCAACCCCACCACCACGATCCAGGCGAGCGAACGGTAGTAGAGCAGCATGAAGAGGAGCACGAGCAGGATTCCGATCACGCCGGCCACGATGGCGGCGCGGAGCGAGTCCTCACCGAGCGTGGGTGACACCGTCTGCACCGCCTGAACCTGGAGTCGAACCGGAAGGGCTCCGCTCTTCAGGACTCTCGCGAGATCCTTGGCCTCGGATTCGGTGAAGGCGCCGGTGATGTCGACGCCCCCGGAGAACGAGGGCTGGTTCACCGACGGTGCACTCTGGACGACGCCGTCGAGCACGATCGCCATGCGCTTGGTCGGGCACGACGGGGAGAGGCTGAAGCACTGACTGGCTCCGATGTTCCAGAGGTCCGCCCCCGCCGCACCGTTCTTCAGGGTGACCCGGACACCCCATCCTCCGTCGATGATGTCGGCCACCGCGTCACTGTTGAAGACCTCACCTGTCGCAAAGGCCGGTCCGAGCTGGTAGAGCTCGGAGCCGTCGATGTTCGGCACGATGATGGTGGCCGAGGGATCACTCGGGTCGCCGGTGATGGAATCCACGTCGGCGGGCACGGAGGTCGTCGCCGTCGGGTCGGTGCTGGTGTCCGTCGCGGGCAGCGAGGTGCTGGTGTCGCCGGGCGCCGTCGTTCCGGGACTGGTCGTTGCGGGACTGGTCGTTCCGGGACTGGTCGTTGCGGGACTGGTCGTTCCGGGACTGGTCGTGACAGGTGACGTCGCGGCCACGGTGGTCGAGGGGCCGAGGGCTGGGATTCGCGACGGACCGGCCGGCGCCGTCGTACTCGGAGTGTCGGTGGGAGCGCTCGTCGCGGGACTCGTGGCGCTGCCGGGCGTCGTGTCACCCGCCGGTGTCGTGTCGGCCGGTGTCGTGTCGGCCGGCGTCGTGTCGGCCGGCGTCGTGTCGGCCGGCGTCGTGTCACCGGTGGCTGCGGGCACCGAGGTCGACGACGAGTCGACCGGAACCGTCGCCGTCGGGTCGAGCGGTGTGGCCAGGAGCACCGGACGGAGAAGAACCTCGCCGGTCACCTGAACCAGTCGGATGGCATCGTCCTGATTCTCCACGCCCGGCAGGTTCACCACGATGGCGTCACCCTGACGGATGATCTCCGGCTCGGCCACTCCCAACGAGTCGACGCGCTCGCGAATGCGCTCGACGGCCACGTCGAGACTCTCGGTGTTGAACTCCCCCACCGGTTCCTGGGTGACCGACACCCCACCTTGGAGATCGAGGCCGAGCGCCGGCGTGTTGCCGGCCGCCAGGTTGCCGACGAAACCCCCGAGAACGACGACGAGGAGACCGACGAGACTGAGTACGAGGCGACGCTTCACGGGTGTCGGCTGTCAGTCGGATTCGGTGTCGGCCTCGGGTGTGGACTCCCCGCCGGCCGGTTCCTGAGAGGGGTTGATCTTGCGGGTGATCGCGCCGCGCGAGATCCGGATCTCCACGTCGTCGGCGATCTCGAGCCACACCGTGTCGCCGTCGATGGCGTTCACGAACCCGTAGATGCCCGCGTTGGTGATGACCTCGTCGCCCTCGCCGACCGAGCGCTGCAATTCGGAGGTCTCGCGCATCCGACGCCGCTGGGGCCGGATCATCAAGAAGTACATCGCGGCGCCGATCAACGCCATGAACACCAGTGTGAAGACGAAACTCCCGCCGGAAGACTGTTCGTCGGCGGTCGTGTTGGCGAGGATGGCGAGGATGGCGAGGTGGTTCACGTTCGTTCCTGGGTCGAGATGTGGAAATCCGGTCGCACGACCACGACTGGGCCGACCACCGAACTGGGCGGATCCTCAGTCTAGGGCCGACACCCACCGGCCACCCGGTTCCCGCCCTCCCCGGGCTGGCAGCGGTCCGTCAACCCCACATCGCGAGAATCGCCCGTCGTTCCTCGTCGAACCGTCCGTCGATGATGGAGGCGCGGATACGGGTCATGAGCCCGAGCGTCCAGGCCACGTTGTGCAGGGTGAGCAGGCGAGCCGCGGTCGGTTCGTTGACCTGCAACAGGTGCCGGACGTATCCCCGCGAGTGAACGCGGCAGACCTCGCACTGGCACGCGGGGTCGATCGGTTCGTCGGAACGCGTCCATTCGGCGCGCTTCATGTGAACCTTCCCCATCGACGTGAGCGCGGTGCCGTGTCGACCGAGTCGGGTGGGAAGAACGCAGTCGAACTGGTCGACACCGTGGGCGATCGCTTCGACGATGGATGCCGGATCGCCGACTCCCATCAGGTAGCGCGGCCGGTCCGCCGGCAGGTGCGCCGTCGCGGCCGCCAGGGCCGGGATCATCTCCTGGCGAGTCTCGCCCACCGACAAGCCGCCGATTCCGTATCCGTCGAAGTCGAAGTCGACCGTCCAGCGCGCGCAATCGGCCCGGGAACCCTCGTCGATCCCACCCTGAACGATGCCAAAGAGCGACTGGTCCGCACGGCGATGAGTCCGACGAGCCCGTTCGGCCCACAGTCGGGTCCGCCGGGCCGCCTCGGCGACCACGACGGGAGGCGACGGCAACGGAGGACAGACGTCGAGAACCATCTGGATGTCGGCCCCGATCGCTTCTTGAACGCGCACCGCGGTCTCGGGATCGAAGCGCACCTTGCTGCCGTCGTAGGTCGACTTGAACGTCACTCCGTCGTCGTCGATCCGCGGCTCGAGCGAGAACACCTGGAAGCCGCCCGAATCGGTGAGCGTCAACCCGTCCCAACCGGCGAACCGGCCGAGACCTCCCAGGCTCTCGATGGTCTCGGCCCCGGGGCGCAGCATGAGGTGGTAGGTGTTGCCGAGCACGATGCGCGCCCCGAGTCGGCGATAGTCCTCGGCGCTGAGGTACTTGATGGCACCGCGAGTGCCGACGGGCATGAAACAGGGCGTGAGGTAATCGCCGCGAGCGGTGACGGCTCGACCAGCGCGGGCCCCTCCGTCGCTCGCCTCGGTCTCGAACCGAACCGGGAACATCAGGCCGCCCGCCGATCGAGGAGCATGGCGTCACCGAACGAGAGGAATCGATAGCGCTCACCGATCGCCGTCTCGTAGAGACGTCGCCATCGTGGTCCGACGAAGGCGTCGATCATCATCAACAAGGTGGTGCGGGGCATGTGGAAGTTGGTCATCATCAAGTCGACGATTTTCCAGTCGTGACCACGATGAACGAAGAGCTCGGTTCGTCCCGAGAGACGCCCGGTGGCCGCGGCGGTTTCCAGTGATCGAACCGACGTGGTGCCCACCGCCACCACCCGTCGCGCCCGACGGGCGGCGTCGAGCGTCGCCTGCGGCACCGAGAAGGACTCGGTGTGGATCCGATGTTCGCGGGGATCATCGGTCTGGATCGGCTGGAACGTGTCGAGACCGACCACCAGTTCCACCCGGGCCGATTCGACTCCTCGATTCGACAGGGCGGCGAGGAGATCGGTCGTGAAGTGCAGGCCGGCTGTCGGAGCCGCGGCCGATCCCGGTCGCGAGGCGTAGACCGTCTGATAGCGCTCGGGATCGTTCGAACCGGACGTGATGTACGGCGGGAGTGGCATCGACCCGTGCGCGTGGAGGAGTCGGACCAGTGATTCCTCGTCGTCCGCGTCGAAGGACACCACGAAGGTGTCTCCGTCGCCATGTCGACCCTCGAAGGTCGCCAACGGACGTCCGTCCGGAGTGAACAACACCTCCGCGCCGCGGAGTTTGCCTCCGGGTCGGACCAAGGCCTTCCACGGTCCGCCCCACTCGCCGATGGGCTCGATCAGCAACACCTCCACCGCACCGCCACTCGATCTCCGGAGGTTCAGTCGAGCGGGAATCACTCGCGAGTCGTTGACGACCAGAAGGTCGCCCTCATGCAGGATCTCGACCAGATCGCTCACCCGTCGATGCTCGGGTGCCACGGATCCTCTGTCGACCAGCAGTCGCGCCGAATCCCGTGGTTCGACCGGCACCTGGGCGATGAGCTCGTCGGGAAGGTGGTAGTCGTAGTCACTGACGTGCATCGCGCACCGGCGGATCCGTCATGAGAGTGGTTCGTCGAAGAACGAGCCGTTGCGTCGTTCGGGCAGACCCATGTGGTGGTACGCGCCGGGAAGCGCGACTCGACCCCGGGGAGTTCGCATCAGCAGACCCTGTTGGATCAGAAAGGGTTCGATGACGTCCTCCACGGTCTCAGGCTGCTCGCCGAGGGCGATCGACAACGTGGACAGGCCCACCGGCCCCCCTTCGAACTGCTGACAGAGGGCGCCGAGGAGCGACCGGTCGAGTTTGTCGAGACCGCGGGTGTCGACGCCAAAAAGCGTGAGACCCTCGTCGGCCGTGACTCGATCGATGATGTCGCGTCCCTGCACCTCGGCGTAATCGCGAACCCGGCGCAGCAGGCGATTGGCGATTCGCGGTGTGCCTCGGCTCCGGATCGCGATCTGCCGCGCGGCGTCGTCGTCGATCGGGATCTCCAGAATTCCGGAGGCCCGACTCACGATGTGGGTCAACTCGTCGTCATCGTAGTAGTCGAGTCGAGCCACCAGTCCGAAACGATCGCGCAAGGGACCGGTGATCATTCCGGTGCGCGTCGTCGCGCCGACCAGAGTGAAACGCGGAAGGGTCAGACGTATCGAGGAAGCGGCCGGACCCTTTCCCACCACGATGTCGAGCTGGAAATCCTCCATCGCCGGATAGAGGATCTCTTCGACGCTTCGACCGAGACGATGGATCTCGTCGATGAAGAGAACGTCGCCATCCTCGAGTTTGGTGAGGATCGCCGCCAGGTCGCCGGCACGTTCGAGAGCCGGGCCCGACGTCGTGTGCAGCCGAACGCCCATCTCGGCCGCGATGATCGCCGAGAGTGTGGTCTTGCCCAGTCCAGGTGGTCCCGCGAACAACAAGTGATCGACGGCTTCACCGCGCTTGCGCGCGGCCTGCAGAACGACCGTCAGCTTCCCCTTGAGTTCGCGTTGACCGACGAAGTCGTCGAGCCGACGCGGACGCAGTCCGACCTCCAGGATCTCCTCGCCCTCGCCGGTCGGAGTGGGTTGCAGTGATTCGTCACGCACGTTCGGCCCCCAGTACCCCGAGAGCCGACCGTAGGAGATCGGCCGAGTCGCCGCCGGTGCGGACCTCGACCGGCAGAGAGCGCAGGGCCTCGCGGATCTCGGAGTCGCTGTAGCCGAGACCGCTGAGAGCCTCGCGCACCGACTCGGTGGAACCGTTCGACGGAGCATCGCCGATTCCGGTCTCTCCCGGCAGGGCGAGTCGGCCTCTCAGTTCCATGACGAGACGTTCGGCGGTCTTGCGCCCCACACCGGGAACGAGTGTGAGCGCGGAAACGTCGTTGGTTGCGACGATCTCCACCAGTGCGAACGAGGAATGCGTTCCGAGCACCGCGAGAGCGAGAGCCGGACCGATGCCGTGCGCGCCGAGGAGGGTTTGAAAGACCATTCGATCCTCGCGTCGGACGAATCCGAACAACTGCTGGCTCTCCTCGCGGATGTGATGGTGCACGTGCAGGAAGGTCGAGGTACCAGGCTCGAGCTCGGCGAGGGTCGCCGGGGTGACCGACACCAGGTAGCCGACCCCCGCGACCTCGAGGAGCACCCGCGAACCGTCGAGGCGTTCGAGCACGGTTCCGCGAAGACTGCCGATCATCCTGTCACGACCCTGGTCGATCGTCCGTCGGCCAGTCGTATCTCGAGCGGCTCGCAGGCCAGGTGACACAACGCGAGTGCGGCCGCGTCGGCGGCGTCGGCCGGTGAGGGCAAGGTCGCCAAACCGAGCCGACTCTGGACCATGCGCTGCACTTGGGACTTGTCGGCTCGACCCCAGCCGGCGACGGTTTCCTTCACGTGGGTGGGTGTGTACTGGCGAACCCGGCATCCCCGGCGATGAGCCAGGGCCAGGGCGAGTCCGCTGGCTTGGGCGACGCCCATCGCCGTTCGGGTGTTGGCCTGGAAGAAGACCTGTTCGACGGCCACCGCATCGGGTTCGAACTCGTCGAACAACGACTCGAAATCGACCATCAGAGCCGCCAAACGCGCCGGGAGAGGGTCGTTGGGCGGTGTCCGCAGAACGCCGAGAGCGACCACCTTCGGTGTCGCTCCCCCGTCGAGCACGGCGTATCCGCATCTCGTGAGACCGGGGTCGACGCCGAGAACCCGACGCGGTCGATCGACGGGGATGGTCGACGGCGACCGTTCCGGTACGAACATGCGTACGATCGTACCAACTCGGGGTCCGTCGATCGGTGAGGGCGGAAGTGGCAGAGTTGTCGCATGTCGCACGGCACCAACCGCCACCCGTTCCGCACACTGGGTTTCGTCGCGTCGGGGGTTCTGCTCGCATTGGTCGCCGCGTGTGCCGCGGGCTCCGGAGACGCCGGAGAGCCCGAACTCGGCGGTCCGACGGCACCGGTCTCGAATGCTGCGACGGATTCGCCGTCGACGTCCGGCTCCGCAGTCGTCGCGGAGAACGGGACCGAACTCCCATCGTGCGGAGATCGTCCCGGGGTTCGTGACTGTCTTCTGCCGTTTCCGTCGAATCGACTCACGGTTGTCGATCAGGACACCGCGACGGGTCGACGAGTGTCGATACCGGTCGACGCCGTACCCGTGAACGTCGACGGCTCGGCGATGGACGTCACCGACCAGAATCGCGCCGACGGATTCTCGCCGTCGAGCGTGATCGTTTTCGCCGCCGAGGGTGTCGACCTCGGTAGGTCCCAGGTTCCCGATGTCGACGACATCGGCTCGTCCATGGGTGGGGCGACGCCGATTCGCCTGATCGATCTCGACACCGGGGACCGTTGGCCCTATTGGGGCGAACTCGACGTGCAGTCCAGGCTCGTCATGATCCGGCCCGCCCGTCTGCTCGCACCGGGACACACCTATTCGATCGAGATCGGTCGGCTGGTCGATCGAGATGATGAAGTCGTCGAGTTGGAATCCTCGTACTGGGAGTTCACGGTGGCCAGCGTCTCCTCGATCACTGGACGTTTGCTGTCGATGCTGGAGACTTCGTACGGGTTGCTCGGGGATGGAACTCCGTCCTTCACCGTCGACACCGTTGCGACTTCGGGTGGAGTTCGCACCGTCGACGGAACCTTCCGGATCCCGAACTTCCTCGACAACGACGGATCCCCCGGTGGTCGCCTACTGCTGGAGGCCGACCTTCCGGTTGTCAACTCGACGTCACCGGACTGGACGGCGCGTTACCGGTGCGTCCTCCCCGAAACACCTTCCGAACCGGTGCCGCCGATCGTGTACGGACACGGCCTGCTCGGTAGCCGCTCCGAGGTGGACTTCTTCGGTTCTTTCGCCTCACTGGGAACGGTGGCCGCCTGCGCGACCGACTGGTTGGGAATGTCGTCCGACGACGTGGTCAATCTCGCGGGAATACTCGCCGACTTGGGTCGTTTCGGCGAACAAGCCGATCGCATGCTCGCCGGGCAGGTCGCATTCCAGATGCTCGGCCGATTGCTCAACGACCCATCCGGGTTCGCTTCCCACGAGGCCTTCCGTGACGTCGGGGGAAAGCCCGTGATCGCCGCCGATTCGGTGATCTTCGTGGGCAACAGTCAAGGAGGAATTCTCGGCGGAGCCGCCACCGCCGTCTCCATCGAGTGGGACAGAGCCGTGCTCGGAGTCCCCGGTGTCAACTACTCGCTGCTCCTGCCCCGTTCATCGGACTGGCCGCAGTTCCAAGCGGAGTTCGAGAGGTCGTACCTCGATGTGAATGATCGATTGATGGCCATCGTGCTGGCCCAGATGCTCTGGGATCGCGGTGAGAACGCCGGTTACGTGCAGTATCTCGCGGGAGAACCGTTACCGGGTACGGACAGCAAAGAGGTGTTGTTGGTCGGTGCCTTCGGCGATCACCAAGTGGCCAATGTGTCCACTGATCTGCTCGCCCGATCGATCGGTGCGCGCATTCATCGGCCGGCGCTCGCCCCGGGCCGAGCCACCGCCGTCGAACCGTTTTGGGGCATCGACTCGATCGACGCCTGGCCGTACCGAGGCTCGGCCTACGTGATGTGGGACTTCGGAACCCCGGCCCCTCCGAGCGAACCGACGCCGCCGTTCTCTCCGGTCCACGGCAAGGATCCACACGGTGCGGGCAGTTCCGAACCGTTGGTCCTTGTGCAGGCGCTCGGGTTCCTGCTCGATGGAGTACTGACCGACGTTTGCGCCGGATCGCCCTGTACCGGAGCCCGCATCGACGACTGAGGTCGGACGCGATCCGGCGAGCGCGACCTCAGCTGGCCGCGCGGATCGCTTCGGTGATCTCCGAGACCGGTCGGTACGTGACGCCGGTGATGGCGCGATGCGCCCAGCGGATCACTCCAACGCCGTCGACCACGAACACGGAACGACGCATGAATCCGAGCGGACCGAGAACTCCGTAGGCCTCGGCGACTTTCTTGTCGACGTCGGCCAACAATGGGAACCGGAAGCCGTGCTTGTCGGAGAACTGGTCGTGACTGGCGACGTCCTGCGCCGAGATGGCCAGAACCTGTGCGTCGAGCTCCTCGAATCTCGCGAGATCGTCGTTGTAACTGTTCAGTTGGCGCGTGCACACCGGGGTGTTGTCACCCGGGTAGAAGACGACCACGACGGGGCGACCGCGGAACTGCGACAAGGTCCAGTTGCCCCCCGTTCCGGGAAGTTCGAAATCGGGTGCGGGATCGCCGACGGTGAGGGCCATGCCCGAATTCTAGGTGTCCTGGGGCGGGCCGTCACGACCCGCCGATCAGGAGACCGACTCCATGATCTCCTCGGCGATGTCGAAGTTGGCGAAGACGTCCTGAACGTCGTCGTTGTCCTCGAGAGCCTCCATCACCTTCAGGATCTTGCGGGCGATTTCGGGGTCGGTCACTTCGATGGTGGTGGACGAGACCTTGGTCGACTCGGCCGACGACACCGTGAATCCGGCCTCCTCCAGAGCCGCTTTCACGTCCCACACGCGCGATGGCTCGCTGCTGATTCGCCACGACGAACCGTCCCGACTCACGTCGTCCGCTCCGGCGTCGAGAGCCGCCATCAGGACCGAATCCTCATCGGCGGAACCCTCGACCAGAACGAGTCCCTGACGCGAGAACTGCCAGCCCACCGCACCCGGCTCGGCCATCGCCCCGCCGTGCTTGCTGAAGATGTTCCTGATCTCGCCTCCGGTGCGATTGCGGTTGTCGGTGAGGGTGTCGACGAGCATGGCGACTCCGCCGGGCGCGTAACCCTCGTAGGTGATCGACTCGTAGTTGCCACCGTCCGACAGACCGGCCCCGCGTTTGACCGCGCGGTCGATCGCGTCGTTCGTCATCTGCGCGGCCTTGGCCTTCTGGATGACCGTGCGCAACGATGCGTTGGAAGCGGAGTCGGCACCTCCCTCGCGGGCGGCAACCTCGAGTTGCCGGGCGATCTTGGCGAAGAGCTTGCCACGGGCCTTGTCGGCGGCACCCTTCTTGTGCTTGATGGTTGCCCATTTGGAATGTCCGGACATCAACGTCTCCTTTCGACGACGGTCGGCTCGTCATCAGCCGATCCACCAACCGTTGAACCACAACCCGTGATCACGGAATCCAGGAACAACCGGTGAATCCGATCGTCCCCCGTGAGCTCCGGGTGAAAACTGCAGGCCAGAACGTTGCCCCGACGAACCAACGCCGGTCGTCCGCTCGGGTCGACCGCGAGAATCTCGACCGAGTCGCCGACTCGCTCGACGATGGGGGCTCGGATGAACACCGCATGGTACGAACCGCCGTTGGCTCCCTCGTCGATCCCCCGCACGACGAGGTCGGTCTCGAACGAATCGACCTGGCGTCCGTATCCGTTGCGGCGAACCGTGATGTCGAGCGCACCAAAACCGGACTGATCGGCACGACCATCCACGACATCGTCGGCCAGCAGGATCATGCCGGCGCAGGTTCCGAACGCCGGCATTCCCTCGGAAAGTCGACGACGTATCGCGTCGCCGAGGTCGCTTCGGGCCAGGAGATTGCACATCGTCGTGCTCTCTCCCCCCGGAAGCACCAGCGCATCGACGTCGGACAGTTCCGCGGTCGATCGCACGACCGAAGTGGGCGCACCGAGGCGACGCAACGCCTCAACGTGTGCCGCGAAGGCTCCCTGCAGAGCGAGTACACCGATGCGCATGACCCGAACCTGGGGGGCGCTGCCGACGGCCCACGTCACCAACCCCGCTCGGCGTAGCGCTGGTTGATCTCGTCCATGCCGATGCCGGTCATGGGAGCGCCCAGACCCCGACTCACCTTGGCCAGGACCACGGGATTGTCGAAGTTGGTGGTGGCCTCCACGATGGCCTTGGCGCGAATCTCGGGCGTCTCGCTCTTGAAGATGCCCGAGCCCACGAACACTGCCTCGGCTCCGAGTTGCATGGCGAGAGCGGCATCGGCGGGTGTGGCGATGCCGCCGGCGCAGAAGACCGGAACGGGAAGTTTCCCGGTGCGCGCGACTTCCTGCACCAACGACAGCGGGGCCTGGAGCTTCTTGGCCCAGTCGAAGAGCTCCGCCGAGTCGGCCGTGCCGATGCGGCGGATGTCGCCGAGGATCGATCGGAGATGACGAACCGCTTCGACGACGTTGCCGGTGCCGGCCTCGCCCTTGGAACGAATGAGAGCCGCACCTTCGGCGACGCGTCGCAGGGCCTCGCCGAGGTTGGTGGCACCGCAGACGAACGGAACGTCGAACTTGTACTTGTCGATGTGGTGCGCCTCGTCGGCGGGGGTGAGAACCTCGCTCTCGTCGACGAAATCGACCCCGAGCGACTGAAGGATCTGGGCCTCCACGAAGTGCCCGATCCGAGCCTTGGCCATCACCGGGATCGACACGGCGGCCTTGATTCCCTCGATCATCTCCGGGTCGCTCATGCGGGCGACGCCTCCGTCTCGACGGATGTCGGCGGGAACGCGTTCCAGCGCCATGACGGCGCACGCCCCGGCGTCCTCGGCGATGCGGGCTTGCTCGGGGGTGACGACGTCCATGATGACGCCACCCTTCAGCATCTCGGCCAAACCGCGCTTGACGGGAAAACCTCCGGTCGCTGTCTCGTTCATGGGGTCAGGCTAACGGAGGTCACCACCGTGCCCGTCGTCCTGGCGACGTCGTCGGTCACGATTCCCGTCGCGGGAGATCAGGGATACGGCGTGTCGGCCACGGATCCACCGCTCGGAACCACCACGGCTTGTCCCTCACGGATGAGTTCGACCCAGGTTCGTCCCGGGGTGAGGCGTATCTCCTCCCCATCGGTGGTGGTCAGCACCCACGGGGACTTGTTGTCGGCGCGGCTCCATGTGCCCTCGATGGCTCGTCCACCGCTCAACACGACGGCGGCTCCCGAACCGATCGTCTGGGCCTCGGGGCTGCGGCTGTCGGCCACGCTGACCTTGTACACGCAGGTCAGGATCAGCACGTTGTTGGTGGACACGCGGGTGCCGTCGGCCTCCACGTGAGGAGCCTTGTCGTGCGTCCGCAGATACGAACCCGACGAGGCATCCCACTCCCACGACGCCTTCATGCTGCCGTCCATCCGCAACTTGACTCCGGCCGCCTCTTCGCCCTGGGTCTGACCACCCTCGTCGAGGTAGGCGAACTGAGCCGGAGGCGTGCCGCCGCGCTCGGCATCCAGCAACCAGATGTTGGTCGTGCTCGTGAAGAGGTTGTGGGGAGCCTTCTTGTCGGTCGAGCGGAAGTAGCCACCGTCGGGACCGGCCTTCGAGACGCTCATGTTGATCAACTCGGATTGGTTGATCAGGTTGCTCACGGTCGGGTTGCCGCCGCTCCACACGAACAGCGGTCGATCGAGACTGGTTCCGAGACTGATGTCCTGGGTCCGACCGGAACGAATCGGCCCGACCGGATCGGATCCCTGCGAGTGGAACACCGCGGCGAAGCGGGTCCACTGCTCGACGTTCTCCTCGTACACGATGTCGGCCTTCGTCAGACCGGTCTGCGGGCGCGCCCCCGGCGCGTTGTCGATCTTGGCCATGATCGCCGGTCGCTCCGCGATCGCCTCGTCGTCGACGGGGAGGCCGGTGAGGGGCATGGTGGGCACCGGTGCCGCGGTCGTGGAGGGTGCCTCGGTGGTGGGTGCACTGGACGTGGTGGGCGCCTCGGTCGTGGGCACCGTCGTTTCGACCACGGTGGTCGTTGTTTCCTCTCCGGAACCTCCGCCGCATGAGGCCAGCAACAACGGAACGACGACGAAGACGAGGGCGAGGGAACGACGATTCACAACTCTTTTAGTAGCGCAATCCGATCGTCGAGTGGTGGATGAGTATCGAACATCCGGTGGAACCAACCGAGACGACCGGGCTCGCGAACCCCCGGCATCGGCTGCTCGATCCACATGTGCGCGGTCGCCATCGAGCTCGAGTGCACGACTGTGCTGTCGGCCTTGAGTTTCTCGAGTGCCGAGATCAGGCCCGGTGGGTATCGCGTCATCTGGCAGGCCGAGACATCGGCGAGGGACTCGCGGCGACGGCTGACCGCGGCCTGCATGGCCCGGGCGATGATCGGCGCGAGAATCAACAGAACGAAACCGACGAGCGCCAGCGGGTTCGACGAGTTGCCGCGATCACCACTGCGCGCCGATCGACCGCCGTTCCACCACATCATGCGGATCCCGAGATCGGTCATGATCGCAACCGCACCCACCAGGGTGACGGCGAGGGTTCCGACGAGGATGTCGTAGTTGCGGATGTGGGACAGTTCGTGGGCGACGACCCCCTCGAGTTCGACGCGGTTCATCTGCTCCAGTAGTCCGGTCGTCACCGCGATCGCCGCGTGTCGGGGGTTGCGTCCGGTGGCGAAAGCGTTGGGTGCCGGGTCGTCGATCACGTAGACGGCCGGCTTCGGCAGTCCGCTCGCGATGCAGAGACCCTCGACCAAGTTGTGCAATCGCTTGTACGTGTCCGGGTCGGCCGGACGGGCTCGCGAGACCCGGAGGGCGATGACATCGGACTTCCAGTACGAACCCCACACCATCAGCAGAGAGATGACGACCGCCACGACGAGAACCAACGGTCCTCCCCCGGTCGTCCACGAGATCGCCGCTCCGATCAGGGCGACGAACACCACGAAGCCCGACACGAGGCCGAGACTCCGTCGCTTGTTGGATCTGATCTCGTCGAACATGCGGATCAGAACGAAACCGACGGAGGGTTCTGGGCCTGCTCCTCGGCCTCGAAGAACTCCTTCCGCTGGAAACCACCGAGTCGCGCGACCAGAAGGCTCGGGAAGGTGTCGAGCGAATTGTGGTAGCCGAGGACGGAGTCGTTGTAGAACTGCCGCGCGTACGCGACCCGACTCTCGGTCGCGGTGAGTTCCTCCTGAAGATTGAGGAAGTTCTGGTTGGCTTTCAGGTCGGGGTAGGCCTCGGACAGCGCGAACAGTTGACGCAGGGCTCCGCTCACCACGTTGTCGGCGACGGCCTGTGCGGCGGGCTCTGAAGGGGCGGCGAGGGCCGTGTTCCGCGCCGCGATCACGGCTTCCAGTGCCTCCCGTTCGTGGGCGGCGTATCCCTTGACGGTCTCGACGAGGTTCGGAATGAGATCGAGACGACGCTTCAACTGAACGTCGATCTGCGACCAGGCGTTGTCGACCTGATTGCGCTTGCGAACCAGGCCGTTGTAGAGGACGATCCCCAGCACCAGCACGACGACGAGGACGATGATGACGATGAGCGCGGTCACCGTCTCAGCATACGTCGTGAGAGTCCCGCCAGGAGGGCGATCCACCGTCGCGAACGCGCGTACCAACGGGCGGACACCAGCCCTGCCGAGACTCGCCGACCGGCCGCGGCCGAATCCGTCCCGGAGGGCGCCCCTGGCGACGACCTGCGGGTCTCGAGGACGGATCGGTACAAGTCGATGTACGACTCGGCCTGAAGGTCCATGGAGAAGTCCCCGCTCCGAACGAGACCTCGGCGACCGAGGAGAGCCGCGAGTGCCTCGTCCGACAAGACCCGAAGAATCGCCTGACCGAGAGCAACGTCGTCCCCCGGCGGAACGAGGAGGGCGTCCTTGCCATCGGTGGCGACGTTGCGGTAGCCGTCGATGTCGCTCGCGATCACCGGGCAACCGGCCGCCATGGCCTCGATCAACACCACCCCGAACGACTCTCCGCCGAGCGATGGTGCCACGAACACGGCCGACTCGCGCAGATGTCGGGCCTTCTCCGCTTCGGTGATCCGGCCGAGCCATTCCACCCGGGCATCGTCGCGGTGAGAGGCCTTCAGTTCATCGGTCTGGGGGCCATCGGACGCCACGAGGATCCGGACATCCGAAGGAAGCGCGCCGACCGACCGCAACAGCACGTCGAGGCCCTTGCGCGGCTCGTGACGGCCGCAGAAGAAGATCGTCCGCCGACGTTCGACCGACTCCCCCGCGCCGTAGGTCCCGAGAGGAACCGCGTTGGGAATCAGTCGGTACTCGCCGCCGAGATAACGCTCGGCCAGTTCGCGAGCGTCCGGCGACACGGCGACCCGACGGTCGATGCGCGACGCGAACGAACGTGCGGCGGAGTTGAGATATCGATAACTGGCGCTGTCGCCGGCCGCGTGGAACGTCGCCACGATGGGAGCGGTCAGCATCGTCAGAGCCGTGAGATTCGGACCCGGACTCAACGGCTCGTGGAGATGCAACAGATCGAACTCCTCGTCGCGGAGCGCGCGAATCGTTCTCAATGCGGCCGATGGATCCGGGGCGATCGGCGCCATCGAACCGTTGGCCGGAGTCGGCAGGGAGTCCCCGAGCGGTGTCACGAAGGTTTCGGGAGGCGCGCCGTCGCACGGTCCGAGCACCCGCACCTCGTGACCCCGTTGGCGCAGGGTTCGGGCCAGTCCCATCACCTGACCCTGAACTCCACCGGGCACCGTGAGGCTGTACGGGCAGAACATCCCGATGCGCAGACGATCGGTGATGCGCTCCATCGAGGGGCAAACTACCCATCACCATCCCGTGCGCCTCGGCCGCACTGGTACCTTCGAATCATGTCCCGCGACCGATCGTCGACCGCACAACCACCGGCTCTCTCGCTCGTCGCCACGCCGGGCAAGCGTCGTCAGATTCTCGAACTGGCCGTGGAGGCCGAATCGCTCGGTGTTCCGGCATTGGCCTGTCCGACCCTCGGCAACGCCCTCGGCTTGTGCACGAGCCTGGCCCACGTCACCGCCTCCATCCGGTTCTTCACGTCGATCCAAGGGATCTACGGGACGACTCCCGCCGAGGTGGGTTCCCTCGCATCCCACATCCACGAGGTGTCGGACGGGCGGTTCGCACTCGGACTCGGGGTCAGTCACGAGGCCATGGTGCGACGACTCGGCGTCGAGATGGGGCCGCCGCTCGGCGACATGCGTCGCTTCGTCGCGGGCCTCCGAGAACTGGAGAAATGGTCGGGTCCGCTTCCTCCCATCCATCTCGCGACGCTGCGCGATCGAATGCTCGCCCTCGCCGTCGAAGTGGCCGACGGCGCCCTGTGGGCCAATGCGAGTCTGCGACACACCACGCGTCAAGCCGCTCCCCTCGTCGGTCGGACTGGTTTCCACATGGGCAACATGATCCCCACCGTCATCGACGACGACGAGGAAGCGGCGGCGGCGGTGAACGCCAAGACCATGCAGACCTATCTTCGTCTGCCGAACTATCGCAACTATTGGAAGGCGGCCGGCTGGGTCGAGGAGATGGAGGCTGTCGAAGCGGCCTTATCCGATCCCGGTCGTCCCTCGATCCCGATCGATCGTCGTTGGCTCGAGGACTGCACGGCGTTCGGACCGGCCGGAAAGATCGTCGAACGATTCAGCGCTTGGCGCGAGGCCGGAGTCGAGCCGATCGCCGTGATGTCGTCGACATCGGGCGGTCAGGCTCACGCCATTCGTCAGTTGTTCGACCTGTATCGCTGACCACCGCCCGAGGACTCATCCGAGTCGCAGGGTCTCCAGTGGTTCGAGCCGCGCCGCTCGCACGGCCGGGTAAAGCCCGGCCAACACCGAGATCGTCATGGCCAGCACGATGCCGGCCGGGGCCAGCCAACCCGCCATCACGAACACCCATCCGGCGATCGAGACTCCGAGGAAGATCGCCAGCATTCCCACGAGCACTCCGAGTACACCGCCGAGGATTCCCACGACCATCGCCTCCAGCAGGAACTGCGTGGCGATGATGCGACGCGTGTGACCCAAGGCCCGTCGGATGCCGATCTCGGCCGATCGTTGGATCACGGAGATCGACATCACGTTGGCGATGCCCAGACCTCCGACGATGATGGCCAGCAATCCCATCGACACGACGATCAATTGCAACTGGCGATCGCTCTGGGCGGCCAACTCGAGCGCTTCGCTCTTGATCTCGGTCACGATCTCCTGGGGGCCGCCGAGATTGACGGCCGCACGAAGGGCGTCGGCGGTCTCCGATTCGCGGCCCTCCACACCTCTCACGTAGAGCTTGTTGGGTTCGAGCGACTCGTCCGGATCGAGTTCGACGAAGTCGTTCGCGGCACTCCCGAAGGGAACGAAGACGGCGTTGTCGAATCCGGGCTCGAGTTCGACCCGACCCAGGATTCCGACCACCGCGTAGTCGACACCCGCCAGTTCGATGACGCGCAACTCGCCCGGGAGGATGCCGAACTCGCGAGCTAGTCCCGCGCCGACGACGGCGCTCCGGGCCGTCGAGTTCTCGTCGAACGGATCGATCCAACGGCCGGCGACGAGATCGACCTCGAGAACGCTCGGCAACTCGGAGTCGGTGGCGATCACCGGAATCGGCACGGTCTCGAACTGCTCACCGGCCTCCTCGTAGGGCGTCACCGCGATGTTGGACAATTCGCGGACCGCACTCACCTTTTCCACCGAGACCACGGTGAAGGCTCGTTCGACGGCATCGTCGGGAAGAGTCGGCTCGGCTGAACCGAAACTGCTGGAGGCCGAAGCCTCGATCAGATTGGTGCCGAGTTCGTCGACCTTCCGCTTCAGGTCCCCTTTGGCCGAGTCCGTGAGACCGACCGCCGCGATGATCGCCGCGACGCCGATGACGGGTCCGAGCAGGAGCAGCAGGGTTCGCATCTTGCGCGCCAGCAACCCATTGAGGGCCACCCCGACCAGATCCTTGAAGGTTCTCACGGCGAGGTTCTCTCGTCCGACACGATTCGACCGTCGCGCATGGAGATCTTCCGGGCGGCCGCGGCGGCCACTCCCGGATCGTGCGTCACGATCACCACGGCGCGTTCGGGCGACCGGAGGCCCCCGAAGATCTCCATCACCAGTTCGGCGTTGCGCGAATCGAGCGCTCCGGTCGGCTCGTCGGCCAGCAGGATGCGGGGGCGAGTCACGAGGGCCCGGGCCAGGGCGACCCGCTGTTGCTCCCCACCGGACAGTTGAACCGGACGGTGATCGAAGCGATGTCCAAGGCCGACCTGCTCGAGTGCCTCGATCGCTCTTTCGCGTCGCTCGTCGGGAGTGAGCGATCGGTAGAGCAGGGCCGTCTCCACGTTGGTGACCGCGTCGAGGTGCGGGATCAGGTGGAACTGCTGGAACACGAACCCGATGCTTCGCCCTCGCACCCGTGTGCGCGCCGCATCGGCCAGGCTCGACACGTCGTCACCCTCGACGAGGATCGTGCCCTCGGTCGGAACGTCGAGGCACCCGAGCAGTCCGAGCATGGTGGACTTACCCGAGCCGGACGGACCGACGATGGATGCGAAGTCACCCGGCATGATCGACAGCGACACCTCGCGGAGGGCCCACACCTGGGCATCCCCGGACCCGTAACTGCGGGACACCGACCGGAGCTCCATGAAGGGAGCGAGCGTGGTTTCCGGTTCAGCTTCCATCGGCGACCGCGGGCTCGGCGTCGATGTCGACGATCACGAGTTCGTTACCCCGGAGTCCGGAGACGATCTCGACCCATTCGCCGTCGATGAGGCCGATCGTCACGGGAATCCTTTCGATGGTGCCATCGTCACCGACCACCCGCACTTCGTCTCCGCCCGCCGTTCGGAGCACCGACGCGACGGGAACGGCCAAGGCGGCCCGCACCGACTTCAACACGACGTCGATGGTGACCGACGCACCGTCGACGGCGTCCAGAGCGTCGTCGACCTGCACGACACCCTCGTACAACTCCTCGCCGGTGTCGCCGACCGTCGCCGAATCATCGAGCTCGCTGATCACGCCGGACAGGACCTGACCACCGACCTGCAGATCGACGGTGACCTCCTGGCCGACCTCCAATTCGGCGCGATCGGATGGGCTGACCTTCATGGTGATCGTGAAGTCCGGTTCGGTGAGCGACAGAACGAGTTGGCCCTGGAGAACGAACTCCCCCTCGTCGACTTCAACCTTGCCGACCCGCGCCGGCCAATCGGCGACCAGCATGTCGGACGGTTGAAAGATCACGTCGTCGTCGATGGTGCGCAACACGACCGTGACCGACGACGCTCCGGCTCGCATCACGACGGTGCCGCTCAGCACCTCGAAGTCCTCGCCCGGCTGCGCCGTGCCCGAGAACTGGTAGTTCACCGACGTGTCCTCGGTGACCGGTGCGTCGCTCACGATCCGGAACGAAGTCGATCCCCCTTCGGCGACCGATCCGCCGCCGACGATGGTGAGTTCGGGAAGATCGGGGCTCGACACGGAGACGACCGCCGACGCGGGAGACCCGACGTGGTACCGGGGATCCCTTCCGACCGGCGGGTCGTCGTCGAGCACCCGAACCCCGAGCGTCTCGTCGCTCTCCACCGAGTCGTCCCGGCGAATCTGAATCGTGACGTCGACGCTCGTGCTACCGGCCGGAATGGTCCACTCGTCCTCGTCCGGGACGATGTAGTCGACGTCGGGTGACGCGGTCCCCGACAACTCGATCTCGATCTCCATGTCCCGGTTCGACTCCACCGTCGTTCGCAGGGTGAAGGTGACCGAAGAGCCCTCGTCGACACTCGCTCCGCTCGCCTTCACCGACACCTCGGGTCGAAGGTCGGAACCATTGGCCGGAATCACCACGCGCACCGAGTTGGTCGGACCGACCACGTAGTTCGGATCGTTGCCGAACTGATCGGTGAGCGACACCACGATGTCCTCGGCATCCTCGATGACACGATCGACGAACACGTCGACCACGATCGAAACGCTTGTGCGGCCAGCTGGCAACACGATCGACGTCTCCAATTCGGTGTAATCGTCACCGTCGTCGCCGCTCTCGCCTCCGTCGGCGTCACCGCCGATGGTCAGGTCGATCGACAGGTCGTCGGTGGGGGCGATCGTGCTGGTCACCGTGAAGGTGACGGAGGTTCCCTCGACGGCTTGCGTGGTCGAGGCCGAGATCGTCAGCGTCGGCGGCACCGACGCGGGCACGGGTCGACGAACGGACCCCGTTCCCGAAGGCACCGAAGGTGTGATCGTGAAAGCGACCGTGTTCGACTTGCCGACCGTGTAGCCCGCCGGGTTCTGCAGGAGGCTGACCGTGACGGTCTCGTCGTTCTCCGGCCGGGCTCCGCCGTAGCCACGGTCCAACTGCCAACGGCCCAGGGCGACGCGGGTCTCCTCGGTGAACAACTCGTCGACCTCGGAGATCTCGTAGCCGGCCGCCACGAGAATCTCCTCGAGTTGTCGAACATCGGGTCCGTCGCTCCCCACTTCGAGTTGCCGGAAGAACGCGAAGTCTCCGTTCACGGCCACGGCGGCTCGACCGTCGAGGGCGAAGACCGTGTCCCCGACATCAACGGTTTCGCCGTCATCGACGGCGATGCTGCTCACCTTGCCGTCAACGGCCGAATTGATCTCCTGGATCTCGTCGCGTCGTACCTCGCCCGAAACCGTCAGGACATCCGACAGGTCGCGACGTTCCACCGCCCGCGGGGTGATCAGGATCTCGTCGGTCGTCTCGCCGCCGCCACTGGCCCGACCGATGACGACCGCCGCGCCCACCAGCGCCACGATTCCGGCGCCGGCCAAGACCTTCCTCGATGCTCGACTCATGGGTTCTCCGAAGCCTCCTCGATGGCATCGTCGATGCCAGTTTCCGACACACACTGGTTGATGTCGCGTTCGTCGATCGATCCGTTCGGTCCTTGGAACACGGTCGGTTCGATGAGCCCGCTCGAACTCGTGGACGTCTCGACCGTCCACCCGCGGTCGACGAGACACTCGCGCAGCAGAACAAATATCTCGTTGCGGGTTTCGATCTCGTCGGGCGTGAGGTTGGACCGGGTGGCCGCCACTTCCTCGAGAACCGTCACGATGTCGCTGCGCGCGGCGCACTTCTGCACGAGTTCCAGATACGCGGGGTCCTGGTACGCCGGGTTCCGCGGATCCTGGAGATCGCCGCGGATCGTTTCGCCGGCATCCTCGATGCAACCGCGGAACTCGCCGAAGGCTTCGAACAGTTTGAGCTCGGGCGGACGATCGTCGTCGTTCAGCGGAATCGTGTCGTCGCCCGCCTCGTTCGAAACGCCGCTCGAGGCACCGGCGGAAGCCCCGTCGTTCGAATCGGAAGCGACCGACGTCGACTCGGCGTTGGCTCGTTCGGCCTCCGCGCGCAACCGTTGAACCTCGGAGGGCGGCAGCACCTGCACCGCGTCGACGTCACGGAGCACGTAGTTGGTGGAGTTCGATCCGCCGCAACCGACGACACCGACGAGAGGGGCGAGAGCGACGAGCAGGAGACTCCGCTTGGGCGACTTCGTCATCATCGATGATCCTCGAGGCGGTGCGGATAACCCGGATCGGAGGGCCAGTTCGGCTGGAACAAGTGCCACTGCTCGGGCGCCCGCCTGATCAGGATCTCCAATTCCCCGGCCAACTTGGCCGTCAGCAGGCGGACCTCCTCGCGGAGTCTGGTCCCCGAACGTTCGTGGCGAACGGCCGGCCGCACGATGCCGAGGTGATCCGATCCCCTGCCCTCGAAATAGACCGCGGCTGGAACCAACGGCGCACCGGTCCGGATCGAGAGCATGGCCGGCCCGGCCGGTAGGAGTGTCGTCTCGCCGAAGAACTCCACCGCCACCGCGGACCCCGAGATGAAACGGTCGCTCAGGAGGCAGACGATGTCGTTGCGACCGAGTGCCGCCGCAACCTCCGAGGCGGCTTCGGGTCCGAGAGGAACCACGTTGAGCCCGAATCCTCGCCGTAGGTCGGCGAACCATTCGAACAACTCCGGCGGATCGAGCGGCTCGACCACCACCGTCACCGCCACCCCACGACTCGCCAGCCAGCGTCCGGCCCACTCCCATCCTCCGAGATGGGGCAGCGCGAGGATCGCACCCTTGCCCCGTTCGAGGGCCGACATCAGGTTCTCCTCGAAACCCACCAGGGTCATGCCATCGTCGACCTGTAGATCGGTCAATCCCGGCAAACGGAAGCTCTCGAGGTAATAGCGCGTGTAGGTCTCGAACGATTGCAGAACCATTCGACGGATGCGCGCGTTCGATGCTTCGGGCACCGCGCGACGAATGTGCCGTTCGACCAATCGGCGACGTTCCGACATTCCGAGCGCGGCCGGGGCAGCCAGGCCACCGCTGACCAGCGGCGCCAAGGGCGACGGCACCAACTTGGCGAGGAGTGATCCGGCCTTGTAGCCGCCAACGGTGAGCGACTCGCCGATCTGACGACGCGGACTCGTCACGGGGTGCGCGTTCGTCGCCACTCCGTGGCGACCCGGCGCCGGGAACGGCGAACGGCGCGACGACTCTGACGGCGGGAGCGGCGCCTCTCGATCCGTGCGGCCGTGACCGGTGCGACCGCGGCCTGCTTCCAAACCTTGACGAACCGCTGGACGGCGGTGACCAACGTGAGCACCAGCATGATCCACATGACGGCGATCAGGATCGCGGGGAACAGGAGCCCGATGCAGAGCAGGATGATGCGCTCGGCTCGCTCCATGATGCCGCCCTTGGCATCGAGGCCGAGCGATTCGGCCTTGGCGCGCTGGTAGGAGATGATGCTGCTCGCACCGAGAACGGCCATCGGAAGGATCGCCATGTGCGGGCTCTCCTCGGACGCGAAGTACCACGCCACGCCACCGAACAGCAGGGCATCGGTGACACGGTCGATCACGGAGTCGAAGAACGCCCCTCGTTGACTCGAGGAATTGGAAGCCTTGGCCAACGCCCCGTCGAGGAGATCGGGAAGGGCGGCCAGCACGACCAGCAACAGACCCAGCGACAGAAAACCGGCTCCGATCGCCACCGCCGCCCCGACCGCCACCAGTAAGCCGACGACGGTCAGATGATCCGGGGACAACTTGGTCTTGCGAAGTTGGGCTCCGATCGGTCCGACCGCACGGTCGACCGAACCCCTCAGATGACCGTCGAACATCCCCACAGTGTACGGACCGCCGACTGCCCGGGCCGTTCATTGCGACCGTCCTCGCCGGGTCCGACTCCCGCTGGTCATACTCCCGCTGGTCCTACTCCCGCTGGTCTACTCGGCGGAGTCGCCCGGTCGCTGTGTTTCGTCGTTCCCGTCCAGGTTCCCGTCTTGGTTCCAGTCCTCGTCACAGGCCTCGCGCAGCGACTGGACGATCGAACCGTCGACCGCATCCACCAGAACCAGACCTCGCTCGCGCGGAGGCTCCTCCGCGGAATAACAGAGAACCCGCCAGGTCGGTCGGCTCCGTATTCCCCGCCAGACCTGCTGGGCCGACGCGTGTCCGACCGCGAAACCAACCGCCTCACCGGCCCGGGCCAGGGCTTGCTGTTCGTCGATCGACATCTTCCAACCCGACGTGATGCTGACGAGACCCACCACGGCGAGCACGACACCACCCCACCCCAATCCGGAGTTGACCAGCACCCCGTCCATCGTGGACGCCAACACCACCACGGCCAGACCAACCACCACGTAGATCGCTCCCGGGATGCGCCGTCGACTGTTGTCGGGGAACCGGTACGGACCGGCCGCTCGGGAGGGGTCGAGTTCGGCCGGTAGATCGTCCCGGTGCTCGGCGTGTTCGCCCACCCCGGTCCGCTGGACACCGGACCCCGATGGTCCCTGTTCGGTCATGGGCGAAATCTAGGGGGATCTCCGACGCGCCACGGCATCGTCCCAACGTCGACGCACGCGGTCTCCCGTCACGGAGAGCGCTTCGGGAATCACCTTGGTGTCCGCGGTGGCCGCGAGGAAGTTGGCGTCTCCGATCCATCGTGGAACGACGTGCACGTGCAGATGGGCCGGGATGCTTCCCCCGGCGGCCCGTCCGAGATTCAGACCCACGTTCAGGCCGTCGGGTCGATACTCGGCCCGAAGCACCTCGACGGCCTCGCCGACGAGAGACCAGAGATCTCGCGACTCCTCGGAGTTCATGTCGGTCAGGTCGCGAACCTTGCGTCGCGGAAGCACCAGCAGATGCCCGGTGCAGTACGGATGAACGTTGAGAACCGCGAAGGCGGTACCGAGGCGAGCAACGATGTGCGTCGTCTCGTCGGGAAGGCCGGATTCCAACAGTCGCACGAAAGTGTCGCCCGGATCGTCGTCCTCGCGACGATTCAGGTACGTCGCCCGCCAACCACTCCACAGGCGACCGGACACCGTCACGCTCCCGTGTCGACCGACTCGCCGACCAGCCGAGCGAGGAACTCGTCGAGAGCGACTCCTCGCTCGACGTCGCCGCCACGAGGGTTCACGCCGACCGTGCCGGCGGCGACGTCGTCGTCACCGACGACGAGCACGTACGGGATCTTCTCGACCTTCGCGGCGCGAATCCGGCGCCCCAACTGGTCGGTTGCATCGGCGATCTCGACGCGGTGGCCCGCCTCGCGAAGTCGTTCGGCCACCCGAAGGGCGTAGGACTCGTGCGATGTCGCGACCGGCAGAATCCGAACCTGCACCGGCGCCATCCAGAACGGGAACGCGCCCGCGTAGTGCTCGATCAGAACTCCGAAGAAGCGCTCGACCGAGCCGAAGAGAGCCCGGTGGAGCATGATCGGCCGACGCCGCGACCCGTCGGCGGCCACGTACTCGAGGTCGAATCGCTCGGGCAGATTGAAGTCGCACTGAATGGTCGACAACTGCCAGGTCCGACCGATGGCGTCGCGCACGTGTATGTCGATCTTCGGACCGTAGAACGCCGCGTCACCCTCCTTGACCGAGTAACCGACTCCGTGCGACTCGAGAGCCGTTCGCAGCGCGGTGGTTGCCTCGGACCAGATCTCGTCGGATCCGACGTACTTCTCGGGGTCCTTGGTGGACAGGTGGAACGAAAAGTCGTCGAAGCCGAAGGAACGCAGGACACTCATCACGAAATCGAGCAACGACACGATCTCGCCCTGAAGCTGCTCGCGCGTGCAGTAGATGTGGGCGTCGTCCTGCGTGAAACCCCGGATACGAAGTAGTCCGTGCAGGGTTCCGGCGCGCTCGTACCGGTAGACCGTCCCCAGTTCGAAGAGTCGGAGTGGAAGTTCGCGGTAGCTGCGACCGCGACCGCCGAAGATCAGGCAGTGCATGGGGCAATTCATCGGCTTCGGGTAGTAGACGCCGTTGTCCATCTCCATCGGCGGGTACATGCCGTCGGCATAGAAGTCGAGGTGACCCGAGGTTCGGAAGAGGTTCGCGTTCGAGAGGTGCGGTGTGTAGACGAACTGGTAGTCGCCCTCCTGGTGGCGTCGACGGCTGTAGTCCTCCATCAACTTGCGAACGATCGCCCCCTTGGGGTGCCACACCGCGAGTCCTCCACCGAGTTGCGACGGGAACGAGAGAAGGTCGAGTTCCACCGCCAGACGCCGATGGTCACGACGCTCGGCTTCGGCGAGTCGTTCCAGGTGCAACTTCAGAGCCGCAGCCGATTCCCAGGCCGTCCCGTAGATGCGCTGGAGGGTGGGGCCCTTCTCGGAACCTCGCCAGTAGGCGGCCGAAACCTTCTGGAGGGCGAAGTGCCCGAGTCGGCTGGTGGAGGGCACGTGTGGCCCGAGACAGAGATCCACGAACGCATCGCTGTTGGCGTACACGCTCACCCGATCGCCCGCTCCGACCTCGGCGGCATCGGCCCCGTCGGCGGCGCCACCGCGGACCCGTTCGATGATCTCGCGCTTGTAGGGCTGATCGGCGAAGAGCTCGAGCGCGTCGTCGGCGTCGATCTCCCGCCTCTCGAAGGGTTGGTCGGCGGCGACGATGCGACGCATCTCGGCCTCGACGCGTTCCAGGTCGCCCTCGGAGAAGACCCGACCCTCGAGATCGAAGTCGTAGTAGAAGCCGTTCTCGATGGCCGGACCGATGGTGTACTTGGCGCCGGGGTACAACGCGACGACCGCCTGAGCCAGTACGTGCGCGGTCGAGTGGCGAAGCACGTGTCGTCCCTCGTCGGAGTCGGAGGTGACGATTCGAACCCGATCCCCGTCGTCCAACCGCGCGCGCAGATCGACGAGGCGACCGTTGACCTCGGCCGCCACCGCCGACTTCGACAGACCCCGGGAGATTCTGGTCGCGAGCGCCGCGGCATCGGAACCGGTCGGAAGTTCGCGCGTCGAGCCGTCGGGAAGGAGAACCGAGATGTCGGACATGGCTCGCCGATTCTACGGCGAGACCAGTTCCCCGCCCGATGATTTGCCTTGCCCGGACGACTTGTGGTCGTCTGCGTCGGAGTCGCCGACGTGAGCCACTCGACCGGTGACGTTCGGGTCGACAGCGGTTTCGGTCGAACGTCCCGCGTACACGTTCTTGTAGACCTGACCCGTCATCTCTCGGATCTCGAACAAGACCTCGTCGGTCATCGCCCGCCAGGCCTGATGCAACTCGCCTTCGGACATTCCCGATCGAACATGGCGTTCGGGACGCACCGGACGGCCGATCGAGATCGAACAACCCTTGAAGAGCTTCGGAGTCTTCGCATCGGGCGGTTGGATGACGTCGGTACCGACGATTCCGACCGGATATATGGGGCATCCGACCGTGGTCGCCAGGCGCGCCGCACCAGTGCGACCCTTGTAGAGGCAACCGTCGCGACTGCGGGTTCCCTCGGGAAAAATTCCGAACAACTCGCCGCGCCGCAAGACGGCCTCCGCGGCATCGAGAGCGGCGCGACTCCTCTCGCCACCCGACCGGTCGATCGGGATCATTCCCATCATCGGGAACAGGATCTTGGTCTTCCAGGAATCCATGTATTCGGCCTTGCCGACGAAGGAGATGTTTCGCGGCACCACCAGCATCGTGAACGCCGAATCGAGGAACGAGACGTGATTGGGGCACAAGATGGCGGGGCCGTCATCGGGAAGTCGGTCGAGACCCTGCACGTCGATCGTCCAGAGGCGACGAGCCACGGGGCCTACAACCCTGCGCGCGCGCCGCTGCGCGGCTCCTGCACCCCTCATGGCATCAACCACGGCGCCCTCCTCGGCCGAGACCTTATTGATACCGGACAACGGAGTCACTAGCGCACGCCCGACGTCACACGACGATCGATCGCCTCAGATTCCGACCCCCAGGAGGGAGGCTCCCGCGATCACCCGTCGACCAGAACGAGCCGCCCGGTCGAGGGTCGCGATGGCGGCCGGGGCGTCGAGATCGTCGTCGAGCGCCTCCCGCACCTCGTCGAGAACGCCCGGATCGGAGGTTCCGTTGATCGAGGAGGTCCAGAGTTCGAGTCGCGCCGAGGCCTCGTCCAACAGGCACCGATGCCACTCCCACTCCGTTCGATAGTGGTTGTTCGAGATCGCCAGTCGGATGACGCGCGGATCCCACTCCCGGCGCAAGGCGTCGACGAAGTCGAGGTTGCCGAGGCTCTTCGACATCTTCCGGCCGTCCATGTGGACCATCGCCACGTGCATCCAGTGCCGAACGAAGGGTCTCCCGGTGGCCGCCTCGCTCTGGGCCCTCTCGCATTCGTGGTGCGGAAAGATGAGATCGGTCCCACCCCCGTGCAGGTCGATCGTCTCCCCGAGTTCCCGGAGCGCCAGCGCACTGCACTCGATGTGCCAACCCGGGCGGCCCGGACCCCACATGGCCTCCCACGATGGCTCGTCGGCGCGGGACGGATGCCACAGAACGAAGTCGAGCGGATCCCTCTTGTTGGGATCCTCCACTGCTCCACCCCGTTCCCGGGCGAACTCGATCATCTCGTCACGCGAGTAATGGCTCACCGCACCAAAGGTGGGGAACTTGGCGACGTCGAAGTAGACGGACCCGCCGCTCTCGTAGGCGTAACCACGCTCCAAAACCATTCCGATGAAGCCGCGGATGTCGGAAATGGCCGACGAGGCGCGTGGGGTCGAGTACACGGGTAGCACCCCGAGGGCGTGCATGTCGCGCTCGAAGCGCGCTTCCTCTCCGGCGGCCAGATCCAGATAGTGCACACCCAACTCGCGAGCCTTGGCGAACAACGGATCGTCGACATCGGTGACGTTTCGCACACAGCGAACCTCGTGCCCGAGATCGATGAGGCGTCGCTGAACCAGGTCGTAGGCGAGAAAAGTGGCCGCGTGACCGATGTGGGTCGCATCGTACGGAGTGATCCCGCAGGTGTACATGGTCACTCGATGGCCGGGCTCGAACGGAACCACGGCCTGTCGGGCGGTGTCGTGGAGCCGCATGGTCACTCCGGTGACACCGCCGGTGGAGTGGACTTGATCTTGATGCCGGTGAGCTTCGGCGCCACCCTCGTCTTGTAGCGAACGTTGAGTTGAAGCAGCACGGCGGTGAAGGCTTCGATGGCGGTCGCGTTCGACAACTCGCCCGCATCGAGGGGTCGACAACCCGGAATCTTCGACACGATCTCGGCCACCGTCGCGAGGGCCTTCGGATCGTCGCCGCAAATCAGAACGTCGCTGTCGATGGGTTCGCCGAGATGCCCGAGTTCCTTGGCTGGTAGATGATGGAACGCCGCCACCACCCGACAATTCGGCACCGCCGCCTGCACGTGAGCCGCGACGCTCCCTCGGGGAGGAAGCAAAGGTTGGAACTCTCCCCCGACCCGCACCAAGGCGTTCGCCATCGAGACGACGATCTTGCCGGCCAGATCGGACTCCCATTCCTGGGCGGTGGTCGCCGCCGAATCCCATGGTGTCGCGATCACCACGAGATCGCAGGCCGCGGCCTCGCCGTTCTCCCCACTCTCGAGGAGTCCCGACAATTGCGGGAAGCGGCCCAGCTGCTCGTCGCGGGCCTCCATCGCCCGGTACTTCGAACGCGATCCAATGACCACCCGGTAGCCGATCGACGCCAGTCGAGCCGCCAGGGCCGTGCCGGCCGGGCCGGTTCCTCCGAGAATTCCGATGCGCATCCCTCGAGCCTGTCACATTCGGTCGTTGCCTTCGGAGTCCGAGGGACGTCGGGGACTAGTTTGCCAACATGAACCTGCTCGACGGAAAGCGCATCGTCGTCACGGGCGTCCTCACCGATGCGTCCCTGTCGTTCGCCGTGGCGCGGCTGGCCCTCGCCGAGGGCGCCGACGTCATTCTCACCGGGGCGGGAAGGGGTCTCTCGCTGACTCGACGAACGGCCCGCAAGCTCGGCAATGACGTGCCCGTCGTCGAGTTCGATGCGACAGTCGCCGAGCACGGGACGGCCCTTCGTGACTTCGTGGCCACGCACTGGAACGGAGTCGATGGGATCGTGCACGGAATAGGTTTCGCTCCCGAGACCTGCCTCGGAGACGACTTCCTTCGCCCCGATTGGCCCGACGTGGCCACGGCGATCCGAATCAGTGCGTACTCGTACAAGTTCCTCGCCGAGAGTCTTCTGCCATTGCTCGGCCGAGGCTCGTCGATCGTCGGTCTGGATTTCGACAACACCGTGGCGTGGCCGGCCTACAACTGGATGGGCGTGGCGAAGTCGGCCCTCGAGAGCATCAACCGATACCTGGCGCGCGAGCTCGGACCTCGGGGTGTTCGCAGCAACCTGGTGGCAGCCGGACCCATCCGCACCATGGCCGCCAAGTCGATCCCGTCGTTCGCCCGTTTCGAGGACGTTTGGGACGGTCGGGCCCCGTTGGGCTGGAACGTGAACGACCCCGAGCCGGTGGCCAAGGCCGTGGTGGCTCTCCTATCGGACTTGTTTCCCGCCACCACTGGTTCGATGATCCACGTGGATGGAGGCTTCCACGCCACCGGCGCGTGACTTGCTACGTTACGCCCATGAGGCTCCGTCGTGTCGCCCTGGTCGCCGTTCCGGTTGTTGCGCTGGTCGCTTGCGGGGGTGACGACGGCGGCGGTTCTGCCTTCGGCGACCCGGTGACCGAACAGAGTGAAGGCGGCGGCGATACGTCCGGTGACTCGTCCGACGACGGTGGCGACTCGTCGGGTGACTACATGATGCCGACCAACGAGTGCATCGAGGCGAGCTTGGCGATGCTCTCGGCGATCGGCCTGGCCACCGAGGATCCCACGGCTCTCTACGACCTGCCCGCTCAACTCTCGGACCTGCGCGGCAACCTTCCCGACGATGTGGTCGACGATCTCGACGTGGTGATCGCCGAGTTCCAGCGCTACGGCGACATTCTCCAGAGCTACGACGGCGACATGATGACGGCATTGACCGATCCCGAACTCCAGACGATCATGACCTCCGAGGAGTACCTGGCCGCCAGGGACCGACTGAACGCTTGGTTCGAGACCGAGTGCGGTAGCTGAGTCCCCCGTCATCGGGTGACCCGTCGGTCGGGCGACCCGTCGGCCGAATTTCTTACAGACTGCTGCGTTCCAGAATGTGGATTCCGCAGGCCGATCCGAGACCGATGACGTGGGCCAGTCCCACCTTGGCGTCGGCGATCTGGCGGGGACCCGCCTCGCCGCGCAGGTGATGACAGACCTCCCAGATGTTGGCGATTCCGGTGGCCGCGATCGGGTGTCCCTTCGACTGCAGGCCGCCCGAGACGTTCACCGGCGTCGATCCATCTCGCCACGAAGCACCGGACTCGAAGAAGTCCACCGCGCCACCCTCCGGACACAACATCAGATTGTCGTAGTGCACCAACTCGGCGGTTGCGAAACAGTCGTGCAACTCGACCAGATCCAGATCGGAGGGTGACACACCGGCGGCCTCGTAGGCCTGGCGGGCGGCGTTGCGCGTCAGCGTGTTCACGTCCGGCAGGATCTGGCAAGCCTCCTGATAAGGGTCGGTGGTCAGCACCGAGGCCGCCACCTTCACGGCCCGTCGTTGCTGTTCCTTGGACAGCGTCCGGAGCACCTCGCCGGTCGTCACGACGGCCGCCGCCGCGCCGTCGCAGTTGGCCGAGCACATCGGTCGCGTGTTCGGGTAGGCGATCATCATGTCGCCCATGATCTCCTCGAGCGTGAACTTCTTCTGGTAGGCGGCCAGCGGATTCAGGGTGGAGTGCGAGTGGTTCTTCTCCGAGATGCGGGCGAAGGTTTCGAACGACACTTCGCCGTACTTGTGCCCGTACTCCATCCCGACCTGGGCGAATGTTCCCGGCATGGTGTCGGTACCGATACGGCCGTCGGTCGGAGCGACCGCGCCGTATCGTCCGCGCGGCTCCCACTTGTTGCCGTCCTTCTTCGACTGTCCCCCTCCGCCGAGCAGGCCGGCCCCGGCCAATTTCTCCGCGCCGACGGCGAGGCCCATCCGAACCTCGCCGGACTTCACGGCCATGATGGCCGTTCGCAAAGCGGTGGCTCCGGTGGCGCAGGCGTTGGCCACGTTGTACACGGGGATGCCCGTCTGCCCGATCTGCTTCTGCAGTTGCTGACCGAATCCGGCTCCGGCGGCCATCAGGTTGCCGGCCGCCAGCACGCCGATGTCGCCCATGTTCACCCCACCGTCCGACAACGCGGCCATCGCCGCCTCGGCACCGAGATCGACGATGTCCTTGTCGGTGTGCTTCCCGAACTTCGTCATCGCGATTCCGAGGATCCAAATGTCGTCATTGGCCATGATGTGCTCCTTTGTCGTGTCGTTTGGTGTCGTGTCGTTTGGTGTCGTGTCGTCTGGTGTCGTGTCGTACTACTGGGCGGGTTCGAAGCCGAAGCCGACCGCTTCCACTCCGTCGTCGTCGACGCCGAGTGAATAGGTGGCGAGACGAACCTTCATTCCGAGCTTCACCGCGTCCGGTGTCGGGTCGCAGTTGATGACGTTGGCTCGCACCGAAGTCTGCCCGCACTTGATGATCCCGGCGACGAAGGGCACCGGTACACCGGGAGCGGCGAAGGCGACGATCGTGAACGACGTCAGCACGCCCTCGGTCTCGACATCGACCGGCACGAACTCCGTGGCGAAACATTTGGCGCACGCGTTGCGACGATCGAAGAACCGGGCCCCGCACGCCGCGCACTGGTTGGCGACGAGATGGGGTGACGGCTCCAGTGCGAGATAGGAAACGATCGGAATGCGGGAACTGGTGGTGGCGGACATGGTTCCTCCCTGGGTCCACCCTACGACCATGGTCCGTCGACGACGAAACCGTGTCGCCCGGGATCCGAGTCGCGCTCGAATCTCACCAACGCCCGACGTGAACCACCTCCGCGAGGGGCTTGCGCCTCGCGGGTCGGCCGCTTCCCGATGCACGGTCATGGGAAGCGCGAACCCCGATCGCCACCGCACCGATCGGTCGTACATGGTCCGGGACGCCAAAATGCGCCATCAGACGTGCCGGTTCCTCGCCGAGACCGAAGTAGAGCGCACCGAGACCCCTCTCCTCGAGGAGAAGGAGCAGGTTCTGAACCACCATCGCGGTGTCGGTCAACCAGTACGGAACCGTCCAACTCTCGCGTTCGGAGAGACCGCGTCCGACCTTGTCGGGTTGCGAGTACCGACCCAGGTAGGCGGTTTCGTCGGCCAGGGCCAGGACCACGACCGACGCCTGCAACAACTCGGGGAATCGCGGGGCGAACCAGGTGTCGGCTCCCGACACCGTCCAGAATTCGGCCAGTAGGTCTCCGTGCACCACGAGAAGGTGGCTGCCCTGCGAGAAACCCGCCGACGGAGCCCGACGAGCAACGTCGCACAACTCGACGATCAGCGTCGGGTCGACCGGATCACCGCTGAATCGTCGGGTCATTCGCCGCCGTCGGATGATGGCGGCCAGCGACGACTCAGGAACGTCGTCCAAGTTTCAGCAGGTTCTCGGACATCGTCCAACCGTGGACGATAAGCACACTGGTTCCCGACCGCTCGACCCGCGAGAACAGCGAAACGATCTCAGGTTTCAACTTGTCAGGTTTGGACGACTCGTGGTCGATGAAACCCGACCGTCCCTTCTTGGCCACGACGAAGGACTGCTCGTCATAGGTCGCATCGACCCCGAAGCGACGGGCGAGCCGTCGACCCCAGGCCCGCTCCTCGCCGACCGCGCGGTAGCCGGGTCGGGGGATGATGTCGGTCAACGCCTTGAACGCCTCGAGCCCGTCGGCGCTCACGAAACGACTGCCGACCACGACGTCCTCGTCGGGAAACGCCATGAGGGCACGATGGAAGGCTTCCGCCATGAGACCCTTCAGGACCGCATCGCGTTTGGTGCCCCGTTTGACACTCATGACTCCCAACAGAACACAGGGGGTTCCGCCGATGCGCTCGAGGGTCGAGAAGGTGAAGCCGAGGAGTTTCCCCCCGTCACGGGCGGTGGTCGACAGCACCCAATCTTCCTTGGCCTGAGCGAGAGCCGGAGCACCGAAAGCGCCGCCCATTGTCGACATCTCCTCGAGGTCGGCGTCGGTCAGAGCCGCGCAATCCCTCGTCTCGACTTCGATCGCCATGGAACGACTCCCCCTGCCCTTCGAACATCCACATTCTGCCAAATAGACCCCCTGGTCGGGAAAACCCGAGCATCGATCAGGACGCCGCCAACAGAACGTCCATTCCGAAAGCCACCCTCAGGTCGGCCGCCGCGCGCTGGAGATCGACATTGAATTTGGCCGGCAAACGCAGAATCCTGCGAGTGCCGAGATGCAGGAAGACCGGCGATTCTCCGGGATAACGGAGAAGTATCTGCTTGAGGTCGTCGATGGTTCTCTCGCCGACCCGGTCGAGAGGGAACGACAGTCGCACCGGGGGCGCTCCGGAGATGAGAACGATCGGAATCACGTCGATCGTGCTCATAGAACGACGTTCTTCGGTGATGTTGAGCCGACCCTTGATCGCCACCACCGCATCCTCGCGAATGAGGTGACCGACCTTGTCCACGGTCTTGCTGAACACGGTCACCTCCATGGTTCCGGTCAGGTCCTCGAGCGCCAGAATCATCATGCTGTCGCCCCGACGCGTGAACTTCCGCTCGACCTTGGTGATCACTCCGGCGAGAGTCACCACGCCCGCCTCCTGCTCCCCGATCGAATTCACTTGAGCCGTCGCGTGGCGGGCCAAGGTGGATTCGAAGCCGTACAACGGATGATCACTGACGTAGAGGCCGCAGTAATCCTTCTCCAGTGCCAACAGGGTGCGTCGGTCGAACTCGACGTCGGGTACGTCGATGTCGAGCGTGAAGCCTCCCCCGTCATCGCTCGGGAGATCGTCGAAGAGGGACAGGACGCCCTGGTCGGCCTCCGCTCGGCGTTTGGCCGCGTCGTCGACGATTCGCTCGAAGACCATGAGTAGTCCCTGCCGGGTGTGACCGAGCGACGCGAACGCGCCGGCCTTGATGAAGGATTCCACCACCTTCTTGTTGAGACAGTCGGAATCGACACGAGTCGCGTAGTCGTGGAAGTCGACGTAGGGTCCGTTGGCCCGACGTTCGGCAACGATCTTGCGACACACGGCCTCTCCGACTCCTCGGATCGCCGAGAGACCAAACGTCACCGCACTCTCCTCTCGGAAGGCACCGAAGTCGACGTCGGAGAGATTGATGTCGGGTGGACGGATCGTGACACCTTGTTTGCGAGCGTCGGACAGATAGACCCTGGCCTTGTCGAGGTTGTCCTTCACCGATGTCAGGAGGGCGGCGAAGTACTCGACCGGATGATGGGCCTTGAGGTACGCGGTCTGGTACGTCACGAGGCCGTAGGCGAACGAGTGCGACTTGGGGAAGGCGTAGTCGGCGAAGTTCTCGATGATTCCGAACAGATGCTCGCCCAACTTCGCTCCGTATCCGGTGTGCTCGCATCCGATGATGAATTTCTCCCGCTCTGCCTCCATCAACTTGCGGACCTTCTTGCCGCAGGCCTTGCGGAGATTGTCGGCCTCGGCCATCGAGTAACCCGCGAAATGTTGAGCAACCCGCATCACGGACTCCTGGTAGATCATGAGTCCGAAGGTGTCGCCGAGGATTCCGGCAGCGTCCTCGTGGAAGTACTCGACCTGCTTCCGGCCGTTCTTGCGATCGGCGTAGTCATAGTGCATGTTGGCGCCCATGGGTCCCGGTCGGTACAGGGCGATCGCCGCCGACACGTCCCCGAAACTGTTGGGGCTCATGGCACGGAGTAGCGACTGCATGGGTGGCGACTCGAGTTGGAAGACGCCCACGGTTTCGCCACGTCCGAGCAACTCGAAAACCTTGGGGTCGTCGAGTGGAACTCGGTCGATGTCGAAATTCGGATCGTCTCCCGACCGCACCAAGGCGACCGTGTCGGTGATGACATCGAGATTGCGAAGACCGAGGAAGTCCATCTTCAGCAGTCCGAGGTCCTCGACCCCGTGCATCTCGTATTGCGTGACGATCGGCGCCTCGTCGATGGCCTTGCTCGCGTCGGGCTTGCGTTGAATGGGCAGGAATTCGGTGAGTGACTCGGGGGCGATCACGACCGCGGCGGCATGAATGCCCGTCGATCGCTTGAGGCCCTCGAGACCCTTGGCCACGTCGACGACCCGCTTGGAGACCGGATCGGTTTCGTACATCTCGCGAAGTTCGGCGGCCGCATTGAACCCGCTTTCCTGACCCGGATGCGATTCGAGGCAGTACTTGAGCGGTACATCGCGTCCCATCACCAGAGGTGGCATGGCCTTGGCCAATCGATCGCCGATTCCGTAATCGAAGCCCAGCACTCGTGCCGCATCGCGCACCGCGTTACGGGCCTTGATGGTGTTGAACGTGATGATCTGAGCCACGCGATCACGTCCGTACGTGCGCGTCGCGTACCGGATCATTTCGTCGCGGTAGCGCGAGTCGAAATCCATGTCGATGTCGGGCATCGACACGCGGGACGGGTTGAGGAACCGTTCGAAGAAAAGTTCGTAGCGGATCGGATCGATGTCGGTGATGCGCAGGCAATACGCGACCGCGCAACCGGCGGCCGAGCCGCGTCCCGGACCAACCCGAATGCCACTCTCGCGAGCGTGACGAATCAAGTCCCAGACGATGAGGAAGTACGACGCGAAACCCATGTCGACGATGACCTTGAGTTCGTAGGCCAGTCGCTCGACGACCGAGGGCGGCAGGTTGTCTCCCCAGCGCTCGCGCGCCCCCTTCTCGGCGAGATGGGTCAGATACTCGACGTCGTCGGTGAACCCATCAGGTACCGGGAAGGTGGGCAGATGTATCCGACCGAATTCGATGTCGACCTCGCAACGCTCGGCGATCCAGAGCGTGTTGTCGCACGCTTCCGGTAGGTACGAGAACAGGTGCCGCATCTCGGCGGCGGGCTTGAGATAGTGCTCGGTGCCCTCGAACCGGAACCGGTCGTTGTCGCTGATCAACGAGTTCGTCTGGATGCAGAGCAGCGCGTCGTGGGCGTCGCTGTCGTGACGATGCACGTAGTGCGAGTCGTTGGTGGCCAGGATCGGAGCCCTCAGGTCACGGGCGAGTTGCAGCAGCATGGGGTTCGTCCGCGCCTGACTCGGCAGACCGTGATCCTGGAGTTCGACGAAGAGGTTGTCGCGACCGAAAATGTCCTGGAGGCGCGCGGCCTTGCGCTTGGCGCCCTCGTAGTCGTCCCTCAGCAGGGCCTGGAGGACGTGACCGCCGAGACACCCGGTCGTGGCGATCAGGCCATCGTGATGGCGCTCGAGAAGTTCCCAGTCCATGCGGGGCTGGTAATAGAAACCCTCGAGAAAGGCCAGACTGCTCAACTTGATCAGATTGCGGTAACCGGTGTCGCTCTCGGCCAGCAAGGTGAGGTGGTAATAGAGCTTCTGACCACCTTCGACGTCGCCACCGGTGTCGTCGAGCCGTCCTCGCCGCGAGGGACGGTCGTGGCGACTCTCGCCGGCCATGTAGGCCTCGGTGCCGATGATGGGCTTGATGCCCTGTTCGCGACACTCCTTGTAGAACTCGAGGACCCCGTACATGTTGCCGTGGTCGGTCATGCCGAGCGCCGGTTGTCCGTCGGCGACGGCCGCGGCCACCAACTCGTCGAGTTTGGCCGCACCGTCCAACATGGAGAACTCGGTGTGGACGTGCAGGTGGGTGAACGAATCGGCCACCTGACTCTCCTTTCCCGGTCTCTAGCCGCGTCGGTCTCTAGCCGCGTCGGTCTCGTGCTGTGTTGGCTTGTTCTGTTGGCTTGTTCTGTTGGCTTGTTCTGTTG
>Ga0169931_10001055_pt1 | contig 45527 bp, 41 predicted proteins | sample Kivu_15m_20L_FD_129675 | JGI IMG/M metagenome (GOLD analysis project Ga0169931, IMG submission 129675) | Freshwater microbial communities from Lake Kivu, Western Province, Rwanda to study Microbial Dark Matter (Phase II) - Kivu_15m_20L... | ecosystem: Environmental > Aquatic > Freshwater > Lake... | reverse complement strand
TCGGTGGCGGCGACCGCGGCGGCTTCGGCGGTGGCGAGCGCAGCGGCGGCGGTGGTGGCGGTGGCTACCAGGCTCCGAGCCCCGCGGACATCGCCCGCGCCGAGCAGATGGACGGCGTCGTGAAGTGGTTCAGCGCCATAAAGGGCTACGGCTTCATCCAGCCGAACTCTGGCGGCAAGGACGTGTTCCTGCACATCACCGTGCTGCGCAACGCCGGCATCCAGGCCCTCAACCCCGGCCAGGCCGTGCGCATGAAGGTGCTCACCGCGCGCAAGGGTCCCGAGGCTGTCACGATCGAACTCGGCTGACGCCTCGACGAAGCGCAAGGCTTCGAGACACGGACGGCGGGCTCCACGGAGCCCGCCGTTCTGCTTTTGGGGCACCGGCGAGGAGCGCTCACGGCTTCGTGGGACGCGCCCCGAAATCCTCGATGAAGCCCGTGTGGGTCACCGTGGCGGCGCGGGGCTGCAGCAGGTGGAGCTGGAAGCCGGGCGGTTCGGGGATCCAGCGCGCACGCATCCCGGGCTCGAGGTCGAGCGCGAAATGATGCGCGGTCGACGGGCACGTGGTGCAGGCCACGCCCAGCGGCTGCGCCCCCATCGCGCGATGCACGTGGCCCGCGACGACGCGCTGCACGCCGCCATGCCGGGCGGCGATCGCCAGCATCTCCGCCGCGCCTTCCATCGGCAGCCCGTCGAGATGGGCGATCCCCGTCGCGAAGGGCGGGTGGTGCACCATCACGAGGGACGGCCTGCCGGCCCGCGCGGCGAGCACGCGATCGAGCCAGGCGAGCCTGCGCGCGCAGAGCAGGCCGGCCGTGCGGCCGGGATCGAGTGAATCGAGCCCGACCAGGAGGACCTCGCCGTGTTCCTCGGCGAAGAGGCAGAACTCCGGCTCCTCGCGGTCCCATGGCTGCTCCGGGAAGGCCGCGCGCAGCGGCGCGCGCGCGTCATGGTTCCCGGGCACGAGCCTGTAGGGCAGGCGCAGGCCGTCGAGGCAGGTGCGCAGCCGCGCGTATTCGCCCGCGCTGCCCTCGTCGACGAGGTCGCCCGTGATCGCGACGACGTCCGGGCGCGGCGCGAGCGTGTTGAGCCTGTCGATAGCGCGCAGCAGGAAGGCGCGCGTGTCGAGCGCGCCATAGGCGAGCCTGTCCTCGCGCATGACATGCAGGTCGCTGATCTGCGCGACGATCATGGCTTCATTCTCCCACCAGCGTCTCGATCCTGTGCCCGCCGCCCGGCTCGCGCACGAGGCGCTGGGCGAGCCAGGGCATGGCCGCCGCGAGCGTATCCATCATCGTCCACGGCGGGTTGACGACCACGAGCCCGCAGCCCGCGAGGCGCGGCGCCTCGTCGTCCTCGCGGGCCGGCGCGCGCACGAGCAGCTCGACCACCGCGACGCGGCGCATGCCGGAGGCGACGATGTCCGCGAGCATCGCGTCGACCGGCGCGCGGGTCTTCACCGGGTACCAGCCGAGCAGCACGCCCGTCGCGAAGCGGCGATGGGCGTGGCGCAGGCCGCGCGCAAGCCGCGCATGCTCGTCGCGCGCCTCGAAGGGCGGGTCGACGAGCACCAGCCCGCGGCGCTCCGCCGGCGGAAGGTCGGACTTGAGCGCCGTCCACCCGTCGGCCTGGCGCAGCTCGATCCTGCGGTCGCCCGCGGTCGCGCGGCGCAGCTCGCGCAGCGCGTCGGGATGCATCTCGCAGAAGAGCATGCGGTCCTGCGGGCGCGTCATGCGACGCATGATCCAGGGACTGCCCGGATAGCGCAGCACCGGCCCGCCCGGCTCGTTCAGCCCGCGCACCACGCCGAGATAGGGGCGCAGCGCGGTCGGCGGCAGCGCGTCGTCGACGACGCGCAGGATGCCGTCGCGCGCCTCGCCGGTGCGCGCAGCCTCCTCTCCCACGAGGTCGTAGCGCGCGCCGCCGGCATGGCTGTCGAGGCAGAAGAAGGGCGCCGCCTTGGCGGCGAGCCGGTCGAGCGCGAGGGCCAGCGTCGCGTGCTTGAGCACGTCGGCGAAGTTCCCGGCGTGGAAGCCATGGCGGTAGTTCATCGCGCGCGACTGATCCCACGCGGGGCGCCGCTGGATCAAGCGCCCGCGCGCGTGCCGGTTGATCGCGCGAGGGCGATCTGGGACGATCCGCGCGGCAGGTGGAACGCGCGGCGACCGGGGGGTCTTGGGCATGTGGCGGGTTGGAGTCGATTCGGGCGGGACGTTCACGGACATCTGCCTGGTGGACCAGGCGACGGGCGAGGTCAGGGTCTGGAAGGTCTCGAGCACGCCCGACGATCCATCGCGCGCGATCGCCGGCGGCGTGGTGGAGGGCCTCGACAAGGCGGCCGGCGCGACCGGCCGCGACGTCAGCTATTTCGGCCATGGCACGACCGTGGCGACCAACGCCCTGATCCAGCATCGCGGCGTCAGGACCGGCCTCGTGACCACCGACGGCTTCCGCGACCTGCTCGAGATCGGCCGCCAGCGCAGGCCGCATCTCTACGACCTGCAATGCGACAAGCCGCAGCTGCTGGTCACGCGCGACATGCGCATCGAGGTCGGCGAGCGCCTGCGCAACGACGGCAGCGTCGAGCGCGCGCTCGACGCGGACGAGGTGCGCGCCGCCATCCGCAGGCTGGGGGAGGCCGGCGCGCGCGCGATCGCGGTGTGCTTCCTCTACAGCTACGTCGACCCGCGCCACGAGGCGATGGTCCGAGCGATCGCCGCCGAGGAATACCCGGAGGCCTTCGTCACCTGCTCGAGCGAGGTCGCGCCCGAGTTCCGCGAGTTCGAGCGGCTTTCGACGACGGTCGTGAACGCCTATCTCGGCCCCGTGATGGCCCGCTACATCGGCCATCTGGGCCCGCGCCTCGACGAGGCCGGCGTCGACGCGCCGCGGCACATCACGGCGTCCAACGGCGGCGTCATGTCCTTCGAGATGGCGCGCACCCAGCCGGTGCGCACCGTGCTCTCGGGCCCCGCCACCGGCGTGGTCGGCGGCCTGCGCACGGGGATCCTCGCGGGCTACCCGAACCTCATCACCTTCGACATGGGCGGCACGTCGACCGACGTCGCGCTGATCGAGGACGGCAAGGCGAAGCTCGCCGGAGAGATGGACGTCCATGGCTACCCGCTGAAGACGCCCATGCTCGACATCCACACGGTCGGCGCGGGCGGCGGGTCGATCGCGCATATCGACGCCGGCGGCCTGCTCAAGGTCGGCCCGCGCTCGGCCGGCGCGCATCCCGGCCCCGTCTGCTACGGCCTCGGCAACGAGGAGCCGACGGTCACCGACGCGAACGTCACGCTGCAGACGCTCAACCCGACGCATCTCCTCGGCGGGCGCATGAAGATCGACCAGGCGAAGGCCAGGGCCGCGATCGCGCGCCTCGCCGCGCGCCTCGGCCTCGACCCGATGGCGACCGCGCAGGGCATCCTCTCGGTCGTCACGGCGAACATGGCGAAGGCGATCCGCGTGATCTCGGTGCAGCGCGGCCACGACCCGCGCGACTACACGCTCGTCGCCTTCGGCGGCGCCGGCCCGCTCCATGCCTCGCGCCTCGCGCGCGAGCTCGACATGAAGCGCATCCTGGTGCCGCGCAACCCCGGCATCCTCTGCGCGCTCGGCCTGCTGCTAACGGACCTGCAGACCAACTACGCGCAGACCAGCATCGTGGCGGTCGAGGCGTCGACGCTCGGCCGCATGCGCGCCACCTTCGCGGCGCTGCGCCAGCGCGCCGACGAATGGTTCGCGCGCGAGGGGATCGCTCCAGAGGGCCGGCGCGTCAACGCCACCGTCGACATGCGCTACGCGGGGCAGAACTACGAGCTGCCGGTCGCCTTCCCCGCCGAAGCGGGCGACGACGAGCTGCTGGCCGCGCTGCGCGGCGGCTTCGAGCGCGCGCATCGCCAGATGTACGGCTACATCGCGGAGGAGGAGCCCATGCAGGCCGTCACCTTCCGCCTCGAGGCGATCGGCGCCGTGCCGAAGGCGGAGATCAAGGCAAGGCCGCCGGCCGGCGGCGCGGCCGGCGACGCGATCGTCGGCAGGCGCGACGTCTGGCTGGCCGAGGCCGGCGGCTTCGTCGCCTGCCCCGTCTACGACCGCGAGCGCCTCGGGCCCGGGCACCGCTTCGCCGGCCCCGCGATCGTCGAGCAGATGGACGCGACCACCGTCCTGCTGCCCGGCCAGAGCGCCTGCGTCGATCCCTACCTCAACATCATCGTCGAGGGCTGACGCGATGAACGCTTCTCCCGCTCCCGCCAGGAAGGCCGGCGGCGCGCCGGTCGACCCGATCACCGTCGAGGTCATCGGCAACGCCCTGTCCTCGATCGTCGAGGAGATGGGCGAGACGCTCGTGCGCGCCGCATACTCCACCAACATCAAGGAACGGCGCGATTCCTCGACCTGCCTGTTCGACGCGCGCGGCCGCACGCTGTGCCAGGCGATGCACATCCCGATGCATCTCGGCTCGCTGATCGGCGTGGTCGAGCACATCAGCAGGCGCCACGACCTGTCCGACCTGCGCGAGGGCGACGTCTTCGTCGGCAACGACGCCTATACCGGCGGCGGCACGCACCTGCCGGACATCGTGCTCGCCGAACCGATCTTCTTCGAGGGCGAGCTCGTCGGCTGGGCGACCAACCTCGCCCACCACGCGGACTTCGTCGACCGCGGCCACGACCACATCTTCCAGGAGGGCCTGCGCATCCCGCCGGTGCGGCTCTACCGCGGGGGCAGGCTGCAGCAGGACGTGATGGACCTCATCCTGCTGAACATGCAGGTCCCGCGCGAACGCCTGAACGACTTCCGCGCGCAGATGGCGGCGAACCGCCAGGGCATCCAGCGCTTCCAGTCGCTGTGCCGGCGCTACGGCAAGGACCTCCTGCTCTCGGCCTGCGACGCGCTGCTCGACTACGCGGAGCGCCTCACGCGCGCGGGCATCGCGACGATCCCGTCGGGCACCTACAGCTTCGAGGACACGTTCGACGGCGACGAGATCGAGGGTTCCCTCACGTTCCGGTGCCGCGTCGAGGTCAGGGGCGACGAGATGCACCTCGACTTCGACGCGCCGCCGCAGGTGCGCGCCGGGATCAACCTCGTCTGGACGGGCCTGCTTGCCACGGTCTACTACGCGGTGAAGACGCTGATCGGCGCCGACGTGCCGCCAAACGAGGGCATGTTCCGGCCGATCCACGTCACGGCGACGAAGGGCTCGATCCTCAACTGCGTCGAGCCCGCTGCCGTCAACGCGCGCCTCGACGCCTGCCAGCGGGTGGTCGACCTGATCCACGGCGCGCTCGCGCCCGCGATCCCCGATCGCATCACCGCCGCGCATAACGGCGCGTGCATCTCCTCGACCTTCAGCGGCGTCAACCCGCGCACGGGCGAGTACTACGTGTACCTCGAGACGATCGGCGGCGGCTTCGGCGCCCGCGCCACCAAGGACGGGCTCGACGGCGTGCACGTGCACCTCACCAACACGTCGAACCTGCCGGTCGAGGCGCTCGAGGGCGAGTACCCGCTGGTCGTCGAGCGCTACGAGCTCGTCGACGATTCCGGCGGCGCGGGCAGGCATCGCGGCGGCACCGGGCTGCGCCGGCAGATCCGCGCCGAGGGGCACACCTGCCGCACCTTCATCCACGGCTCGCGACGACTCTCCTCGCCCTGGGGCCTGTTCGGCGGCGGCGCCGGCGGCCGCTGCCGCTTCGCCTACTCGCAGGACGCCGACCCGCCGCAGAAGGGCTACACCTTCCTCAGGCACGGCCAGTCCGTGACGATCGTGACGCCCGGTGCCGGCGGCTACGGGGACCCGCGCGAGCGCGACCGCGCCCTGCTCTCCCGCGACATCGCGGACGGCAAGGTCTCAGAGGCCGAGGCGCGCAGGCTCTACGGCCACGAGGGCTGACGACATCCGCGACGACCCACCCCAAGACAGGAGAAGGACGATGACGAAGGACACGAGGAACTCCGCCGCGCTCTCCCGGCGCGGCTTCATGGGCGCGGGGGCCGCGGCCGCCTTCGCCGCGACGTCGATCGCCGAGCGCGCCTCCGCGCAGGGCCGCGACAGGCTGGTCTTCGCGCTGTCCTCCTACCCGCCCTCGCTGCGCCCCTGGGCGAATACCGGGACCGCGGCCGGCACCGCGAAGTGCCAGTTCCTGCGCGGCCTGCTGAGCTACGGGCCGAAGGGCGAGATCCGTGGCGAGCTCGCGGAATCGTGGAGCAGCGACTCGCCGACCACCTGGACGGTGCGCCTGCGCGAGGGCGCGCGCTTCCACGACGGCGAGGCGCTGACGCCCGACGCCGTGCGGCGCAGCTTCGAGCTGATGCAGGACGAGAAGTCCACGGCCTCGCTGCGCGGCGCCCTCGGCGCGCTGATCGACCGCATCGAGGCGCCGGACGCGCGCAGCGTGCGATTCCAGCTGAAGAAGCCTTCCGCGACCTTCGTCTACATGCTGGCGAGCTGGCACGCGCCGATGATCTCGCCCAGGTCGAACGAGGCGAACCCGGTCGGCGCCGGCCCCTACCGCATCGCCGACGTCGAGCGCGGCACGCGCATCGACTTCGACGCCTTCGACGGCTACTGGAACAGGGGCCTGCCCCGGACGAAGAAGCTGCGCATGGCGGCCTACGCGGACGAGAACCTGCGCGTGGCCGCGCTCGACGCCGGCGACGTCGACATCATCGAGTACGTGCCCTGGCAGAGCTACGACTCGATCGAGCGGAACGCCAAGCTGGCGATGGACGTCGTCGACGGCCCGTTCATGTACCTCAACTTCAACTGCGTGCAGGGCCCGTTCACCAACGCCAAGCTGCGCCAGGCCGTCGCCTACGCGATCCGCCGCGAGGACGTCGTCAAGGCGGCGTTCTTCGGCCGCGGCAGCGCGATGAACGGCCTGCCCTTCCCCAAGGGCTCGGAGTTCCGCGACGAGGCGACGGCCAACCACTGGCGCACCGACCTCGACCTCGCGCGCAAGTTCCTCGCCGAGGGCGGGCAGCCCAACGGCTTCTCGTGCAAGCTGCTCTCCACCGCGCAGTACGGCATGCACAAGGACACCGCCGAGGTCGTCCAGCAGAGCCTCGCCGCGATCGGCATCAGGGTCGAGCTCGTCCTGCCCGACTGGGCGACCCGCGTCGCGGTCGGCAACCGCGGCCAGTATGACTTCGGCGTGATGGGATCGGCGGGCGACTTCAACGACCCCGATTCGATGGCGCAGTTCCTCGACGGCAGCCAGACGCCGAACTACACGCGCTCGCATGGCTACAACAACCCGAAGGTCAACGAGCTCTTCGAGCAGGGCCGCGCGGAGCTCGACGTCGCCAGGCGCAAGGCGATCTACCGCGAGATGGAGAAGCTGGCGCTCGAGGACGCGGCGCTGGTCGGCGTGGCCTGGCGCTCGCAGGCCTACGCGATGCGCAAGCCGCTCACGGGCTTCGCCAACCTCCCGGGCTTCCTCAGCTTCTACTCGGGGCTGACGCTCGAGAACGTCACGATGGGCTGACGCGCGGAACCGGGGCCGCCGCATGCCGGCGGCCCCGACCCGGCCCGACTGACCGCCATGGCCTATGTCCTGCGTCGCGTCGCCATCTCGATCGGGCTGATCTGGACGGTCGCGACGCTCATCTTCCTCGTCCTGCGCATGATCCCCGGCGACCCGGCGGAGCTGCTGCTGTCCAGCGGCGGCGTCGCGCCGGATCCCGCGCAGGTGCTCGAGCTTCGCGAGCGCCTCGGCCTCGAGGCGCCGCTCCTCCAGCAATACGCGACCTTCATGGGGCAGCTCCTGCGGCTCGACCTCGGGACCTCGCTCACCGACGACTACCCGGTGATGGACGAGATCGCGAAGCGCCTGCCCCGCACGATCGAGCTGATCCTCGCCGCGACGATCCTCGCGGTCGCCGTCGGCATGCCGCTCGGCGTCGTCGCGGCGCTGCGCCGCGGCTCCGGCATGGACAGGACGCTGTCGGCCGCCGCCAGCTTCAACCAGTCGCTGCCCGTCTTCGTCACCGGCACGCTGCTGATCCTCGTCTTCGCGCAGCACCTGCGCTGGGTACCCGCCGGCGGCTACGTCGCCTTCGCGCAGGACCCCGCGCGGCACCTGACGAACCTGCTGATGCCCGCCGTCACGATCGCGATCGGCCTGTCGACGGTCGTCTTCCGCATGACGCGGGCGAGCGTGCTCGAGACCCTCGACCGCGACTGGGTGCGCACCGCGCGCGCCAAGGGCCTCGCGCCGCGCCACGTCGTGCGCCGCCACGTCCTGCGCAACTCGCTCGGCCCGGTCGTGACCGTGATCGGCCTTCAGATGGGCACGCTGCTCGGCGGCACGGTGCTGGTCGAGTACGTCTTCAACTGGCCGGGCCTGTCGGGATACCTCGTGCGCGCCGTCGAGCAGCGCAACTACCCCGAGGTCCAGGGCATCGTGCTGGTGATCTGCGCGCTCTTTGTCTTCCTCAACCTCGTGGTCGACCTGCTCTACGCGGTGCTCGACCCGCGCGTGCGGCACGGATGAGCCGATGATCCGCCCCCTCGCGAGCGACAGGCGCCTGCGGCGCCTCGCCTGGCCGCTCGCGGCGGTCGGGACGATCCTGCTGCTGGCGCTGTTCTCGCCGCTGCTCGCGCCCTACGACCCCGCGGCGCAGAACGTCGCCGCGCGCCTCGCCGCACCGTCCCTCGCCCACCCGCTGGGGCAGGACGAGTTCGGCCGCGACGTGCTCTCGCGGCTGCTGGTCGGCGCGCGCGCGAGCCTGCGCGTCGCGCTCGTCTCCGCGATGATCGCCGGCGTCATCGGCATCGCGATCGGCCTCGTCGGCGGGTATTTCGGCGGGATCGTCGAGCTCTTCACCATCCGCCTCACCGACATCATCCTCTCCTTCCCGCCCATCCTCCTCGCGCTGCTCGTCGTCACCCTCCTCGGTCCGGGCGTCGGCACGCTGACCTTCGTTCTATCGGTCCTCTACGTGCCGGCCTTCGCGCGCGTGACCTATGGCGAGGTCCTGTCGGCGCGCGCGCTCGACTACGTCGAGGCGGCGCGCGCGGCCGGCGCAGGGGCGGTGCGCATCATGCTGCGCACCATCCTGCCGAACATCCTCGGCCCGATCCTCGTTCAGTTCTCGCTGGTCGTCGCGGCGGCGATCCTGATCGAGTCGGGCCTCAGCTTCCTCGGCCTCGGCGTCGTGCCGCCCGAGCCGTCCTGGGGCCTGATGATCCGCGGCGCGCGCGGCACGATGCAGCACAACGCATGGCTGCTGCTCTGGCCCTGCATCGCGCTCGTCGTCACCATCCTCGCGATCAACCGGCTCTGCGACGCGCTGCGCGACGTCTTCGACCCGCGCGTCGGCGGCGCGGTCGATCCCGGCACGATACGCCGCCTGCTCGACGCCACGCTCGGCCTGCCCGCGACGCGCGGCACCGCGCCCGCGCCGGGGATGCCGGACGGCGACGTGCTGCTCTCCGTGCGTAACCTCTCGACGCATTTCGCGACGCCCGACGGGATCCTGCGCGCCGTCGACGGCGTCTCCTTCGACCTGCGCCGCGGCGAGACTCTCGCCGTCGTGGGCGAGTCGGGCTCGGGCAAGTCGATCACGGGCCTGTCGCTGCTCGGCCTCGTGCCGCGGCCGGCAGGCAGGATCGTGGGCGGCGAGATCCTGCTCGCAGGGCGCGACGGCCAGGTGCGCGACCTCGCCAGGCTCGGCGAGCAGGAACTCCAGGAGATACGCGGCAACGAGATCGCGATGGTCTTCCAGGAGCCGATGACCAGCCTCAACCCGGTCTACCGGATCGGCGACCAGATCGCGGAGGCCGTCATCCGCCACCGCGCCACCTCGGCCGCCGAGGCCCGCGCCGTCGCGCTGGCCGCGCTCGAGACGGTCGGCATCCCGGACGCCGCGCGGCGCATCGACGACTACCCGCACCAGCTATCCGGCGGCATGCGGCAGCGCGCGATGATCGCGATGGCGCTGGCCTGCGAGCCCAGCCTGCTGGTCGCCGACGAGCCGACGACCGCGCTCGACGTCACCATCCAGGCGCAGATCCTCGACCTCATGCGCGGCCTCAAGCGCGGCGAGCGCGGCGGCATGGGCATCCTGTTCGTCACGCACAACTTCGGCGTCGTCGCCGAGATGGCCGACCGCGTGCTCGTCATGTACGCGGGCCGCGTCGTCGAGGAGGGCGACGTGCGCACGATCTTCCGCGACCCGCGCCATCCCTACACGCGCGGCCTGCTCGGATCGATCCCCGGCGCGCCGGGCGCGCGCGGCGCGGACGGCCTGCTGCGCGCGATCCCCGGCAACGTGCCGAGCCTGCGCGACCTGCCGCCGGGCTGCGCCTTCGCGCCGCGCTGCGCCTGGACCGAGCCCGCCTGCGCCGTGGCCGACCCCGCGATCGAGGACGTCGCGCCGGGCCACCGCACGCGCTGCCGCCGCTGGAGGGAGCTGTGAGCCGGCCGCTCGTCGAGGTCGAGGGCCTCGCGAAGCATTTCCCGGGCCGGCGCGGCCTGCTCGGCCTCGGGCGCGGCGCCATCCGCGCCGTCGACGGGGTGAGCTTCTCGATCGCGCGCGGCGAGGTCGTCGGCCTCGTCGGCGAGTCGGGCTCGGGCAAGAGCACGATCGGACGCGCGGTGCTGCGGCTGCTCGAGCCCACGGCTGGCTCGGTGCGCTTCGACGGCGTCGAGGTCACGAGACTGGGCAGGGGCGAGCTGCGGCGGCTGCGGCGGCGCATGCAGATCGTGTTCCAGGATCCCTATGCGAGCCTCGACCCGCGGCGGCGCGTGGAGGACCTGATCGGCGACGTGCTCGACATCCATGGCCTGGCCAGCGGCGCCGCGCGGCGCGCGCGCGTCGTCGAGCTGCTCGAGCAGGTCGGCCTGTCGCCGGAGCACGTCGATCGCTACCCGCACCAGTTCTCGGGCGGGCAGCGCCAGCGCATCGGGATCGCGCGCGCGCTCGCCGTCGCGCCGGACTTCGTCGTGGCCGACGAGCCCGTCTCCGCGCTCGACGTCTCGGTCCAGGCGCAGATCGTGAACCTGCTGGTCGAGCTGCGCCGCCGGCTCGGCCTCACGATGCTGTTCATCTCGCACGACCTCGCGGTCGTCGAGCATCTCTGCGACCGCGTGATCGTGCTCTACCTCGGCAAGGTCATGGAGATCGCGCCGGCGGCGGAGATCTACGCCGCGCCGCGCCATCCCTACACGCGCGCGCTGCTCTCCGCCGCGCCGCAGCCGGACCCCGACGCGCCGCGCCGGCGCATCCTGCTCTCCGGCGACCTGCCCAGCCCGGCCAACCCGCCGCCGGGCTGCGTCTTCAGCACGCGCTGCCCGAGCGCGACCGAGCGCTGCCGGCGCGAGGTGCCGGCACTCGAGGAGAAGTCGCCAGGCCGCTTCGTCGCCTGCCTGCGCGCCGACGAGATCGACGCACCGGGCTGATCCGGGGCGTCGTCCGCGCCGCTCCCGCGCGCAAGCCGCCTGTCCGCGGCCGGGCCCGCGCTGCCATACTGCGCGCCCGACGACACCAGCCGAGGGCATGCACGACATGGCGACCATCGACCTGAGATCCGACACCGTCACCCTCCCCTCGCCCGGGATGCGCGCGGCGATGGCCGCGGCGCCTGTCGGCGACGACCAGTACGGCGAGGACCCCTCGGTCAACGAGTTGCAGGAACTCGTCGCGGCGACGCTCGGCAAGGAGGCCGCGCTGTTCATGCCGAGCGGCACGATGGCCAACCAGGTCGCGCTCAAGCTGTTCACGCGTCCCGGCGACGACGTGGTGGTCAGCCAGGAGAGCCACGCCGTCTGGCACGAGGCCGGCGCGAGCGGCGCGAATGCGGGCGTGCAGTTCACGCCGGTGGGCAGCGGCGGGCTCTTCACCGCCGCCGACTTCGCCGCCGCCTTCAAGCCGCCGGGCCACGCCATCTTCCCCGCCACCACGCTGGTCGAGGTGGAGAACACCCATAACCGCGGCGGCGGGCGCGTCTTCCCGCAGGCCGAGGCCGAGGCGATCTGCGCCGAGGCGCGCCGGCTCGGCGTGGCGAGCTTCCTCGACGGCGCGCGGCTGTTCAACGCGGCGGCCGCGAGCGGCCGGCCCGCCGCCGAGCTCGCCGCGCCCTTCGACCTCGTCTCGATCGCGCTCTCGAAGGGCCTCGGGGCGCCGATCGGCTCGGTCCTCGCCGGCCGCCGCGCCGACATCGCGCGCGCGCAGCGCCACCGGAGGATGTTCGGCGGCGCCATGCGCCAGGCCGGGATGATGGCGGCGGGCGGCCTCTTCGCGCTGCGCCACAACCTCGGCCGGCTCGCCGAGGACCATGCCAATGCCCGCCTCGTCGCCGAGGCCCTGGCCGGCAGCCCGGCGGTCGACCTCGACCCGTCGACCGTCGAGACGAACATCGTCGTCTTCCACCTCCGCCCCGGCGCGCCCGACGCGGCCCGGGTGGTCGAGGAGGCGCGCCGGCGCGGCGTGCTCGTCCTCGCCTTCGCCCGCCGCACGGTGCGCGCGGCGACCCACCTCGACGTCGACGCGGCGGCCTGCCGGCGCGCGGGCGCGGTCCTGCGTGCCATCGTCGACGGCAGATGACCCGAACGCCGGCGGCAGGAAAGAATCGCCCGCGGCGGCCGGCCTCGCTTAACCTCGGCGGCGCAATCGCGAGGGGGAGCACATCATGACGACGACCATCGCCAACCCGGTCCGCCAGCGCATCGCGCAGGGCGGCGTCGCGCTCGGCGTCGGCGTGCGCGTGGCGCGCGGCATCGAGATCGCCAAGCTGATGAAGGTCGCCGGCTTCGACTGGCTCTTCATCGACCTCGAGCACGGCCAGATGTCGATCGACGCGGCCTGCCAGATGTCGGTGGCCGCGCTCGACGCCGGCATCGCGCCGCTGGTGCGCGTGCCGATGGGCCAGCTCACGATGGGCACGCGCTGCCTCGATGGCGGCGCGCTCGGCATCGTCATGCCGCATGTCGACACGGCCGAGGAGGCGCGCGCCATCGCCGACGCCTTCCGCTACCCGCCGGTCGGGCACCGCTCGATCGTCGGCGGCCTGCCGCAGGTCTCCTATGCCAGCCTGCCGCTCGCCGAGACGGCCTCGATGATCAACACCGCGACGCTGGTCACCGTGATGCTGGAGACGCCGAAGGCGATCGCCAACGCCGACGCGATCGCCGCGGTGCCCGGCATCGACATGCTGCTGATGGGCTGCAGCGACCTGACGCTGGAGATGGGCATCCCCGGCAGGTTCGAGGACCCGCGCCTCGTCGCGGCGATCGAGACGACGATCGCGGCGTGCCGGCGCCACGGCAAGATCCCGGGCATCGGCGGCGTCTATGCCGAGGCGCTGCTCGCCCGCTACCTCAGGCTCGGCATGCAGGTCGCGCTCGCGGGCAACGACCTGCCGCTGCTGCTCGGCGCCGCCACGCAGCGCGCGAAGGCGATGCGCGACCTGACTGCCTGACCCGAACCGAAACGACACGACCGGAGACCGCCATGGCCACCGTCCTCAAGACCAACTCGCCCCTCGAGACCGCCTATCGCGCGCGCACGCCGGGCTCGGCGCGGCTCTACGCCGAGGCCGCGCGCGTCCTGCCCTCGGGCGTCACCCACGACTCCCGCGCGCTCAACCCCTGGCCGGTCTACGTGGCGCGCGCGAAGGGGTCGCGGAAATGGGACGTCGACGGCAACGAATACGTCGACTACTACGGCGGCCACGGCTCACTGCTGCTCGGCCACGCGCATCCGTCGATGGTCGAGGCGGTGACCCGGCAGATCGAGCTCGGCACGCATTACGGCTCGTCGCACGAGGCCGAGCTGCGCTGGGCGCAGCTGGTGACGCGGCTCGTGCCGAGCGCCGAGCGCGTGCGCTTCACCGCCTCGGGCACCGAGGCGACGCATCTCGCCATCCGCCTCGCGCGCGCCTACACGGGCAAGCCGAAGATCCTGCGCTTCACCGGGCATTTCCACGGCTGGCACGACCAGGTCGCCGCCGGCGCGACGTCGCATTTCGACGGCTCGACGCCGATCGGCATCCTGCCCGCGCTGGTCGACCAGGCGATCATGCTGCCGACCGACGACGTCGACCGCGTGGTCGCCGCGATCGAGGCGCGCGACGACATCGCCGCCGCGATCGTCGAGCCCTCGGGCGCGTCCTGGGGCACCGTGCCGCTGCCGCCCGACTTCCTCGCGCGGGTACGCGAGGTCACGGCGCGCCGCGGCATCGTGCTGATCTTCGACGAGGTCATCACCGGCTTCCGCTGGGCGCGCGGCGGCGCGCAGGAGCATTTCGGCGTCACCCCGGACATGACGACGCTCGCCAAGATCGTCGCCGGTGGCCTGCCGGGCGGCGCGCTGGCGGGCCGGCGCGCGATCTTCGACCAGCTCGACTTCGCGGCGATGAAGGCGGCGAACCGCGAGAAGGTCCAGCACCAGGGCACCTACAACGCCAACCCGCTCTGCGCCGCCGCGGGCGTCGCCATGCTCTCGACCATCGAGCGCGAGGACGTGGTCGAGCAGGCCTGCCGCACCGCCGAGGCGCTGCGCGACGGCATGCGCCGCGTGCTCGTCGAGGAAGGCGTCCCCTGGGGCGTCTATGGCGACCGCTCGGCCTTCCTCGTCTTCGTGAACCCCGCGGGCCTGCCGGTCGATCCCGCCTCCTTCGACCCGCTGCAGCTCGGCTTCAAGGGCCTCAAGGGCACGCGCGACCCGAACATCGCGGCGCGGCTGCGCGTGGCGATGCTCGCCAACGGCGTCGACATCATGGGGGCGCCGGGCGGCCTGGTGTCCGCCGCGCACGGGCCGGAGGATGTCGCGCGCACGCTCGAGGCCTTCCGCACCTCGGTGCGCTGGATGAAGGCCGAGGGCGACATACGCGGCTGACGACCCGGCCCTGCCACGAGCAGGGCGTCGATCCTGTCCCCTGCAGGCCGCTCGCGCGCGGCTTGCTCGCGGGGAACCCGCGACCCGGCCGGGCGGCGGCGGCAGCGGCGATCATGGGCGCGACGAGCAACTCGATGGCGAGGTGGCGGCCGTCGACATCTCGCTCGCCGCCGCGGAGGTCGCCGCGCTTGAGGCGCCCAACGAGTTCCGCCCCGCGCCCGCAGGATGAGCCCGCGGCCCTTGGCGGCCGCCGACCGTCGTGCCTAACATCAACCGGGAAGCCCCGGCGCGGAGCCAGGGGCCACAAGGGGGAAACCATGACAAGCATCACAACCGGGCGCCCGATCGCCCGTCGCAAACTCGTCGCGCGCGCGGGCCTTGGCCTCGCCGCCGCGGCCGCCGGGACGCTCGCCGCGCCGGCCATCCTCGCGCAGCAGCCGCGCGCGATCCGCATGGGCTACGTGATGGGCGCGGGCGGCGCGGCCGACAAGGCCGCGGGCGACTTCGCGCGCATCGTCGCCGAGCGCTCGAAGGGCGCGCTCACGGTGCAGAACTTCCCGGGCGGGCAGCTCGGCGGCGAGCGCGACATGGTCGAGTCCGTGCAGCTCGGCTCGATCCAGGTCGGCTTCTTCGGCAGCTACCTCATCGGCAACATCGTGCCGGAATGGGGCCAGGTGCTCGACACGCCCTACCTGATCCGCAGCCAGGAGCATTTCCGCAAGATCGTCGACGGCCCGCTCGCGAAGCCGATGTACGACGCGCTGCTACAGCGCAAGGGCCTGCGCCATGTCGCGTGGTGCAACCGCGGCCCGCGCCACCTCACGACCAACCGCGCGGTGACCACGCCGGCCGACCTCAGGGGCATGAAGCTGCGCGTGCCGGAACTCGAGACCTATGTCGCCGCGTGGCGCGGCCTCGGCGCGGTCGTCACGCCGATGGCGCTGCCGGAGGTGTTCCTCGCGCTCAAGCAGGGGACGATCGACGGCCAGGAGAACCCCCTCGAGCTGATCTTCACCAACTCGTTCTTCGAGGCGCAGAAATTCGTCAACATGACCGGGCACATCCGCTCGGGCTACGAGGTCGTCGTCAGCGAGCGCTGGTTCTCGGGCCTGCCCGCCGACCAGAAGACGATCGTCATGGAGGCCCTGGTCGAGATGTGCCGCCTGGAGGACAAGTACCAGGCGGAGGACGAAAGCGTGCTCGAGCAGAAGCTCAAGGCCGGCGGCATGACCTTCCACCCCGTGCGGCTCGAGACCTTCCAGTCCGCCCTCGCCGACCTGCCCAAGCAGTTCGAGAGGAAATGGGCGCCGGGCTTCCACGACGCCGTCATGAAGGCCTGAGGAAGGCGGCGCGCCGCCAAGGCTCCCCCGGCCGCCCCGCGCGGCCGGGCGGGGCCGGCGGCGGCGCGCGGTCCAGAGCCATGCAGAAGCTGCTCAAGGCGATCGACCGCGGCCTCTTCGCCGCCATAGCGATCCTGCTGATGGCCATGGTCGCCAACGTGGCCTGGCAGGTCTTCAGCCGCCACGTGCTCGACGACCCGCCGACATGGACCGAGGAGATCGCGCGCTACGTCTTCACCTGGCAGATCTTCCTCGGGGCCGCGCTCGCCTTCGGGCGAGGGACGCATATCGTCGTCGACATCGTGCTCGCGCTGTCCGGCCCGGCCTTGCGGCGCGTGCTCGGCATCCTCTCCTACCTCGCCTGCCTGGCGCTGCTCTTCCCGCTGGTGAAGTTCGGGATCGCGATGGTCGGGCTCACCTCGAACACCTACGCGGCGGCCTCCGGCCTCAACATCGGCGTGGTCTATGCCGCGCTGCCCGTCGGCGCCGCGATCGGCGCCATCTACGTGATCCTGAACCTCGCGATCCTGCTTCGCGGCGGCGCCGTCCGCCAGGACGAAGCCTCGACGATGGTCGACTGACCCCGGAAGGCGGACCCCATGCTCGGAACCATGGCGATCATCTTCGTGGGCCTGCTCGCGATCGGGGCGCCGGTCGCGGTGGCGATGGGCCTCACCGGCGCGATCGCGGTCACGATGCTCGACGAGATCCCGCTGGAGGTGATCGCCCAGCGCTTCGTCACCGGCGTCGATTCCTTTCCGCTGCTCGCGGTGCCGTTCTTCATCCTCGCCGGCGCGCTGATGAACACCGGCGGCACGACGCAGCGCCTGGTGCGCCTCGCGAACGTGCTGGTCGGGCGCTTCACCGGCGGGCTCGGCCACGTGAACGTCGTCAGCAACATGATCATGGCCGGCATGTCCGGCTCCGCCGCGGCCGACGCCGCGGGCACCGGCTCGGTGCTGATCCCGGCGATGGCGCGCGCAGGCTACAGCCGCCCCTTCGCCGCCGCGCTCACCGCCGCGGCCTCGACCATCGGCCCGATCATCCCGCCCAGCATCCCCTTCGTCGTCTTCGGCGTGCTCGCCAGCGTGTCGATCGGCAGGCTCTTCCTCGGCGGCGCCATCCCCGGGCTGCTGATGGGCCTCTACCTGATGGCGGCCGTCTACATCATCGCGCGGCGGCGCGGCTATGCGCGCGGCGCCAAGCCGACGGGCGGCGAGGTCTGGGCCGCGTTCCGCGACGCGCTGCCCGCGCTCATGCTGCCGGCGATCATCGTCTGGGGCATCGCCGGCGGCGTCGTCACGCCCACCGAGGCCTCGGTCCTCGCCGTGCTCTACGCGCTCTTCCTGGGCACGGTCGTGTATCGCGAGCTCAACTGGGACTCGACCTTCGCCATCTTCGGCGAGGCGGCGATGACGACGGCGACGGTGATGTTCATCGTCGCGGCCTCTGCGCTGCTCGCCTGGGTGCTGACGCGCGAGCAGGCCGGGCCGCAGCTCGTGCGCCTCGTCACATCGGTGTCGACCGACCCGTTCGTCATCCTGCTCGTCCTCAACGTGATCCTTCTGGTCCTCGGCTGCTTCCTCGAGACGCTGTCGCTGATGATCCTGCTGGTGCCGGTCCTGCTGCCGCTGATCAAGACGCTCGGCATCGATCCCGTGCATTTCGGCGTCATGTTCACCCTCAACCTCATGATCGGGCTGATCACGCCGCCGGTCGGCATGTCGATGTTCATCACCTGCCGCATCGCGCGCATCCAGGTCGCCGAGTTCGCCCGCGAGATCTGGCCCTTCGTGATCGCGCTGGTCGCGGTCCTCCTCATGGTCACCTACTTCCCGGCGATCGTCCTCTTCCTCCCCAACCTCGTGATGGGCAACTGAACATGCGCGCACTCCTTATGGGCCCCGCGGTGCACCCGTTCCGCGCCGGCCTCGAGAAGATGCTTTCCACGAAATGGGAGCTGGTGGAGACCGGCGGCGCCATGGACGACGCCGACGTCGTGCGCGGCCTCGCCGAGGCCGACGCCGCGATCGGCATCGCCTTCACGAAGGCCGCGCCGCCAGCGCCCAGGCTCCGGCTGCTGCAGGTCCCCGGCGCGGGCTATGACGGGATCCAGATCCCGGCGCTGCCCGCAGGCACGTCGCTGTGCAACTGCTTCGAGCACGAGCCGGGCTGCTCGGAATACGCGATGCTGGCGATGCTCGAGTGGAGCATCCGCCTCGCCGCCGCCGATGCCGACATGCGCCGCGGCGACTGGTCGCGCTCGAGCCGCTTCGGCGGCGCGCCGGATGGCGAGTTGGCCGGCAGCACGGTCGCCATCGTCGGCATGGGCCGCATCGGCAAGGCGGTGGCGAAGCGCGCCAAGGCCTTCGACATGCGGGTCCTCGGCGTCAACCGCACCGTGCGCGCCGACGAGCCGAACGTCGACGCGATGTACGGGCTCGATCGCCTGGCCGAGGCCGTGCGCGGCGCCGACTTCGTCGTGCTGGGCTGCGCGCTGACCGACGAGACGCGCGGGCTGGTCGACGCGCGCGTCCTCGGCGCGATGCAGCCCCACGCGGTGATCGTGAACGTGGCGCGCGGGCCCGTCATCGACGAGGCCGCCCTGCACGCCGCGCTGGCGGGGCGGCGCATCGGCGGCGCGGTGATCGACACGTGGTGGCGCTACCCGACGGTGCCCCGGCAGGCGACGGCGGAATGGCCGCATCGCTTCGACCTGCTCGACAACGTGATCCTGAGCGCGCATATCGCGGGCTGGACCACGGGCACGGTGCAGCGTCGCACGCGCGCCATGGCCGCCAACCTCGACCGGCTCGCCCGCGGCGAGCCCCTCGACAACCTGATCGCTATCGGAGGACGGACGTGAAGCACATCAAGGACGACAGGCTGCGCCGCTTCGTGGCGGCGGTCTTCGCGAAGGCCAGCAGCAGCACGCACGAGGCCGACATGATCGCGAAGCGGCTCGTGGATTCGAACCTGATGGGCCACGATTCCCACGGCGTCGTGCGCGTGACCTCCTATATCGGCTGGCTCGGCGAGGGGAAGATCCGGCCGAACATGCACGTGAAGGTCGTCGCCGAGGCCGACGGCTTCGCGATCCTCGACGGCCAGGGCGGCTACGGCCAGGTGCTCGGCGGCGAGGCGATGGCGATCGCGATCGCCAAGGCGCGCAAGACCGGCGTGGCGCTGGTCGCGCTCAAGCACGCGCACCACCTGGGCCGCATCGGCGACTGGGCCGAGGCCTGCGCCGCCGAGGGCTGCGCCTCGATCCATTTCGTAAACGTCGTCCATGCCGGCGGCCTCGTGGCGCCCTGGGGCGGGCGCGAGCGCCGGATGTCGACCAACCCGTTCTGCTGCGCGATGCCGATCGAGGGCCGCGAGCCGATCGTGCTCGACTTCGCGACCTCCAAGGTCGCCGAGGGCAAGGTGCAGGTCGCGCGCAACAAGGGCATCGACCTGCCCCCGGGCTGCGTCGTGGATGGCAAGGGCAAGCCGTCGCTCGACCCCAACGACCTCTACGGCCCGCCACCCGGCGCGCTCGCGCCCTTCGGCGACCACAAGGGCTACGGCCTCGCCTTCTTCTGCGACCTGCTCGCGGGCGCGCTGTCGGGCGGCGGCTGCAACCACGACGGCCACCCGAACGTGGGGACCGTGCACAACAACATGCTGTCGATCGTGATCGACCTGCGTCGACTCGGCGACGCCAGCGCGATCGACTCCGAGGCGCGGCAGTTCGTCGACTGGATGAAGAAGTGCAAGCCGGTCGAGGCCGGCGGCGAGGTGCTGGCGCCGGGCGAGCCGGAGCGCAGGACGCGCGCCGACCGACTGGCGCGCGGCATCCCGCTCGACGACAACACGATCGCGCAGATGCAGGACGCCGCGCGCAAGGTCGGCGTCGCCACGGCCGAGATCGACGCGCTGGTCGCGTGAGGCCCGCCATGGCGCACGGCATCGCGCTGATAGGCCTCGGCATCATGGGCCGGCGCATGATCGGCCGGCTGGTCCAGCATGGCGGGTTCCGCATCGCCGCGATGTGGGACCCGTCGCCGGAGGCCTGCGCCGCCGCCGCGCGCGAGGCGCCAGGGGCCGCCATCGCCGCGGGGCCCGAGGCGATCATGGCGCGCGCCGATGTCGGCTGCGTCTACATCGCCTCGCCCCCGGCGAGCCATCCCGCGCTCTGCCACCTCGCCTTCGACGCGGGCAAGGCGGTGTTCTGCGAGAAGCCGCTGACCCACGACATGGCGGCCGGCGAGGCGCTGGCCGCGCGCGTGGCGCGCGAGGCCAGGCCCGCGGCGGTGAACTTCTCCTTCGCGTCCTCGGCCTCGTTCCAGGCGATCGTCGACGCCGCGCGCGCGGGCTCGCTCGGCACGCTGCGCCGGATCGAGGTCTCCGCCAGCTTCGCGCGCTGGCCGCGCGACTGGCAGCAGGCCGGGCCGTGGCTGGGCGAGCGCATCGAGGGTGGCTTCGCGCGCGAGGTCCTGTCGCATTTCGTGTTCGCGACGCAGCGGCTGGCGGGGCCGCTGGCGCTGCGCGACGCGCGCGTCTCCTGGCCCGCCGATGGCCGGAGCGCCGAGACCGCCCTGGTCGCGACGCTCTCGGGCAACGGGATCGAGGTCGCGGTCGACGCCGCGGTCCGCGGCGACGTCTCCGACACCAATCTCTGGACCGTGGCGGGCGAGCGCGGCGCGATCCGCATGCGCGACTGGTACGCGCTGGAACGCCGCGGCGCGGATGGCGGCTGGGCGCCCGCGATGCCCGGCGGCGTGGAGGACCTGCGCGCGCAGGCCGGCCAGCGCCAGCTGGACCAACTCGCCGCGCTGCTGGAGGGCCGGCCGCAGACGCTGGCGACCTTCGACGAGGCGCTCGCCGTGCAGCGCACGATCGAGGCGATGCTCGCCGCCTGAAGGACCGGGCGGCGGCGCGTCCGCGCGCCGCCCGGCTTCGGGGCCCTCAGCGCCGCTCGCGCAGGTCCGCCCAGCGCTCGTGGTCGTCGGGATGCGAGACCCAGCCCTCGATGTTCGGGGCCATCGCCTCGAACAGCGTCGGGTAGAAGGTCAGGATCCACGGCGTGTCCGCCATCACGATGCGCTGCAGGTCCTTGAGAAGCGCGTTGCGCGCGTCGCGGTCGAGCTCCTGGCGGATGCGCAGGACGAGCGCATCGACCTCGGGGTTGTTGTAGCCGTTGCGGTTCGCGGCGCCCTGGCTGTGCAGCAGCAGGAAGGCCGCGTAGCCGGCGTCGAGCACCAGCGGGCCGTCCTCCCACGCGAAGAGCGGCATGTCGCGCACGTTCGGCGCGAAGCGCGCGCGCATGTCGCTCGCCGTCACGCGCCGCGGCGTCGCGGCGACGCCGACGGCCTTGAGCTGGTCGGCCGCCTGGATCGCCATCGCCTCCAGCCACCAGTAGATGTCGGAGTAGAGAATCTCGACCGACAGGCCCGAGGCGTGGCCCGCCTCGGCCAGCAGCTGCCGCGCGCGCGCGGGATCGTGCGAGAAGGCGAAGAAGGACTGGTCCTGCCCGTCGATCGACGGCGCGATGAAGCTGCGCGCCGGCACCGCCTCGCCGCGGAACACCGCCTTGAGGATCGCCTCGCGGTCGATCGCGTGGTTGAGCGCCTGGCGCACCCGCAGGTCGGAGAAGGGCGCGAACCTGGCGTTCATCCAGAGCGCCGCGAAGAGCCGCCCATCGGTCTGGTCGACCTTGACGCGGCGATCGGCCTTCAGGTCCTCGACCTGCAGGATGTTCGGCCGCTCGATCCACTGCACCTGCCCGCCCTTGAGCAGCGTCACGCGGCTCGCGCCGGATGGCACCGCGCGATAGACGACGCGCCCGAAATGCGGCTGGCCGCGGAAGTAGTTGGGGTTGGCGACGAAGACTGCCTGCTCGCCCGAGCGCACGCTCTCCAGGTGGTACGGGCCGAAGCCGGCGGTGTTCTGCTCCAGCCACTTCAGGGCCCAGGGATCCTCCGTCGTCGCGTGCTTGCGCAGCTCGGTGGAATCGTAGATCCCCGGCACGTAGAGAGTCAGCGCCTTGAGGAAGATGGAGCTCGGCGCGGACAGCGTGAACTCGACCTCGTGGCGCGACAGCGCCTTCACGCCCGAAACGCTCGAGACGCTGGCGATGAAGTTGCCGGTGCGCTTCTGCGCGAAGGACTTCGCCCAGCCCCACTCGACATCCGCCGCGGTCAGCTCGTTGCCGCGGAAGCTCCTGACGCCCTGGCGCAGCTTGAAGACATAGCGCTTGCCGTCCGCGTCGACCGTCCAGGACTCGGCGAGGTTCGGCACGACGCGCGAGGAATCGAGGACCTCCCTGCCCTGCGCGTCCTTCGTGCGCGCATAGACGACCAGCGGGTCGTAGACCTGGACCACCGTCTCCTGCGTGTGCGGACGAAGCGCGTCGCCGTCGAAGCCCTCGGGCGTGCCCGAGGCGGCGACGACCAGCGTGCGGACCTGCGCGGCCGACGGGGTCGGCACGGACGCGAGTCCGAGGAACGCCGCGAAGGCCGCGGCGAGCGACAAGGCTCTGGAAGGATGCATGCTGGAAGGCTCCTGGCTGGAATTCGAGGCGAGTTGGCTCACGCGACCATCCAGCCGCCCTCGACGGGCAGCATGGCGCCGGTGGTGAAGGGCGAGTCGTCGCTCGCGAGGAACAGGATGGCGCGCGCGGTCTCCTCGGGCCTGCCGAAGCGGTCCATCGCGTGGCGCCCGCGCGAGCGCGCCTCGGCCGCCGCTGGGTCGGGGTTGCGCGCGAAGGCGCGGCGCAGCATCGGCGTGTCGGTCGCGCCGGGCAGCACGCAGTTGCAGCGCACGCCGCTCGCCGCGTAGTCGAGCGCGATCGAGCGCGTGAGGCTGACCACCGCGCCCTTCGAGGCCACATAGGCCGCGTTGCCGCGCCCGCCCGCGAAGGCGAGCTGCGAGGCGATGGTGACGATCGAGCCGCTGCGCGCCTTCTCCATGACGCGCAGCGCCTCGCGCGCCCACAGGAAGGTGCCCTTCGCGTTGACCGCGAAGACCTTGTCCCAGGCCTCGAGCTCGGTCGTCAGCGCCGGCTGGCCGAGCGAGATGCCCGCCGCGGTGACCATCGCGTCGAGCCGTCCCCAGCGCGCCACGACCTCGGCGATCGCGCGGCGCGCGAAGCCCTCGTCGACGACGTCGCCGGCGATCGCCATCGCGGCGTCGCGGCCAGCGCATTGCGCGGCCAGCGCCTCGCCGTCGCGATCGACGGCGGCGACGCGCGCGCCCTCGGCGAGGAACAGGTCGAAGGTCGCGCGCCCGATGCCCGAGGCCGCGCCGGTGACGATCGCGACCTTGTCCCTGAGTCTCATGCGCTTCCCCTCGTGCGAATCGTTGCGTCGAATGCCGCGATGATGGCGTCTCCCGCGGCGCGGCGCATCGGCTGTATCCCGGTCTCCGCGTGGCGCGTCGGGTGGACGCGGTTCGACAGGACGGACCATGCGAGGCCGCGCTCCCAGTCGATCCAAAGGCCGGTGCCGGTGAAGCCCGTGTGGCCGATCGTCGAGGGCGAGCACGCCTGGCCGCCCGCCCAGTCCGGGTGGCGGATCTCCCAGCCCGGCGTGCGGCGCGCGGAATGCGGCGCGCGGATCTCGGCGAGCATCGCGGGGCCGAGCGCCTCGCCCGCCATCAGGCGGCGCGCGAAGCCGAGCACGCCATCGATGTCGCCGAACAATCCCGCATGGCCCGCGGCACCGCCGAGCGCGAAGGCGTTCTCGTCATGCACCTCGCCGCGCATCACGCGCCCGCGCCAGGTGCAGCGCTCGGTCGCGGCGCAGGACGCGGGATCGGGCCGGAAGGAGAGGCCGGGGCCGGGATCGTGCTCGCCCAGCCTGCGGCCCGACAGCCGCTCGAGCGCGATGCCCAGCAGGATGAAGTTGATGTCGGAATAGACGCTCGGGCCGTGGCGCCACGCGCGCTGCAGCACGTAGGCGCGCAGCGTGTCCGGGTCCTGGCCCAGCGTGTAGAGCGGCTCGACCGCCGGCAGGAAGGTCGCGTGGGCGAGGCACTGGCGGAAGGTGAGCCGTCGCTCCGCGGCGTCCATGTCGTATTGCCGCAGGTCCGGGATCGCGCGCGACAGCGCGTCGTCGAGGGCGATACGCCCCTGCTCGACGAGCCGCAGGATCGCGGTCGTGGTGAAGATCGGCTTGGTCAGCGAGGCGAGGTCCCAGGTCGTCGCGCGCGTCGCCGCGACGCGCGCCGGCTCGAGCTGCGCCGCGCCGCCGAAGCGCACGGCCATGGCGCCGTCGGCGCGCAGCACGCCCAGCACGGCGCCGGGGATGCGTCCCGCCGCGATCGACGCGGCGACGGGTGCGAAGCCGGCTTCGGCGATGGCCTCGATGCTCATGCGGCCTCCAGCAGGTGACAGGCGGCCTCGCGCGGCGGCGCGCCGGCGATGCGGCGCGCGGCGAGGGCGGGCGCGGACGCCGCGCAGCGCGGCTCGGCGGCCGGGCAGCGCGTGCGGAAGGCGCAGCCGCCGGGCGGGTGCGCGGGATCCGGCATCTCGCCCTGGAGGAGGATGCGGTCGCGACGGCGCGACGGATCGACATGCGGCACGGCCGAGAGCAGCGCGCGCGCATAGGGATGGGCCGGGGCGTCGAAGACCTCGGCGGCGGCGCCGATCTCGACGATGCGGCCGAGATACATGACGGCGATGCGATCACTCACGTGGCGGACGACCGACAGGTCGTGGCTGATGAAGACCATCGACAGGCCGAGCCTCGCGCGCAGGTCCGACAGCAGGTTGATGACCTGCGACTGGATCGACACGTCGAGCGCGGAGACCGGCTCGTCCGCGACCAGCAGCCGCGGCTCCAGCGCGAGCGCGCGGGCGATGGCGATGCGCTGGCGCTGGCCGCCCGAGAATTCATGCGGGTGCCGGCGCGCGGCGTCGGGAGGCAGGCCCACCAGCTCGAGCAGCTCAGCGACGCGCGCCGCCCGCGAAGCGCGGTCGCCGACCCGGTGCACGACCAGCGGCTCGCCGACGATCTCGCCGACGCGGTGGCGCGGGTTGAGCGCGCCGAACGGGTCCTGGAAGACGACCTGCATGTCGCGCCGCCGCGCGACCATGCCGCGCCGGTCGAGGCGCGTGATGTCCTCGCCGTCGAAGACGATCGTCCCCGCGGCCGGCTCGACGAGGCGCAGGATGGCGCGGCCGAGCGTGGACTTGCCGCAGCCGGACTCGCCGACGACGCCGAGCACCTCGCCGCGCGCGAGCGAGAAGCCGACCCCATCGACCGCGCGGATGGTGCCGCCGCGCGCCTCGTAGCGCACGTGGAGGTCGCGGACCTCGAGCAGCGGGCTCATGCCGCCTCCGCGGGGTTCCAGCAGCCCACGCGATGCGGCGCGCCGGCGATCGGCGGAAGTTCGCCGGCGCAGCGCGGCAGGGCGGCGGCGCAGCGCGGCGCGAAGGCGCAGCCCGCGCCGCGCGCACCCGGTGGCGGTACCGTGCCCGCGATCGAGGGCAGCCTGCGCCCCGGCGGGTTCGCCGCCGGCATGGTGCGCAGCAGCGCCTGCGTGTAGCGATGGCGCGGCACGGCGAAGATGCGCGACGCGGGCGCCTCCTCGACGATGCGCCCTGCGTACATCACCGCGACGCGATCGCAGGTCTCGGCGACCACGCCGAGGTCGTGGGTGATCAGCAGAACGGCCATGCCCATCTCGCGGCGCAGCCTGCCGACGAGGTCGAGGATCTGCGCCTGCACGGTCACGTCGAGCGCCGTGGTCGGCTCGTCGGCGACCAGCAGCCGCGGCCGGCACGCGAGCGCGATGGCGATCATCACGCGCTGGCGCTGGCCGCCGGAGAGCTCGTGCGGGTAGCGGCCGAGCTGGCCGCGCGCGGCCGGGATGCCTACGAGGTCGAGCAGCCGTGCCGCCTCGCCGAGCGCGGCCGCGCCCGACGCGCCGCGATGCACGACGAGGCTCTCCGCGATCTGGTCGCCGATCGTGAAGACGGGGTTCAGCGAGGTCATCGGCTCCTGGAAGATCATGCCGATGCGGTTGCCGCGGATCGCCCGCAGACGCGCGTCGTCGAGCGCGAGCATGTCCTCGCCCTCGAACAGGATCCGCCCGCCGAGCACGCGCGCCGGCGGATGCGGCAGAAGGCGCATCGCGGAGAGCGCCGTCACGCTCTTGCCGCAGCCCGACTCGCCGACGAGGCCCAGCGTCTCGCCAGGCGCGATCGAGAAGGACACGTCCTCGAGCACCGGCGTGCCGCCCATGGCGACCGTCAGGCCCTCGACCGCGAGCAGCGGCGCCTCAGCCATGGCGGCCCGCCCGGGGCGCGCGCCGGCTCGTCGCCTGGACATCAAGGGCCAGCGGATCCATCGCCTCGTCGACGCCCCCTTCGCGTCGCGCGCGAGACTGCCACAACCCTCCGCGCGGCTACCAGCGGCGGCCCGACATTGACAGGCAGGCCGGCCGCCATACGTCGCGCGCGCCGTGACATCCGAACCAAACCTCCGACGCCTCGCCGCCCTCGCCCGCGATGCATGCCGGCCGCCGCCGGGGGCGCGGCGCATCGCGCTGGCCTTGTGCTATGGCGCCGCCTGCCATGCGATCTTCGCCGCCGCCGTGCTCGCGATGGTCGCGGGCATGTTCCACGGCATGGGCGCCGGCCTCGGGACCGTTCCCTGGCCCTGGGCGGCGCTGGCCAATGCCGCGCTCGTCGCGCAGTTCCCGCTCGCGCATTCCTTCCTGCTCTCCGGACCGGGCGAGCGCCTGCTCGCGCGCCTCGCCCCGCGCCCGCACGGCGCCACGCTCTCCACCACGAGCTACGCGATCGTCGCCTCGGTCCAGCTCCTCGCGCTCTTCGCGCTGTGGACGCCGTCGGGGATCACCTGGTGGCGCGCCGAGGGCGCCGCGTCCTGGGTCGCCTGCGGCGCCTATGGCGCAAGCTGGATCCTGCTCGCCAAGGCCAGCTTCGACGCGGGCGCCGAGGTGCAGTCCGGCGCGCTCGGCTGGATGTCGCTGATGGCGGCGCGCAGGCCGTCCTTCCCCGCGATGCCGACGCGCGGCCTATTCCGCCTCGTGCGCCACCCGATCTACGTGGCCTTCGCGCTGACGCTCTGGACCGTGCCGACCTGGACGCCGGACCAGCTCGCCCTCGCCCTGGCGCTGACCGCCTATTGCCTGCTGGCGCCGATGCTCAAGGAGCGCCGCCTCGCCGCGCGCCATGGCGAGGAATTCGCGTGCTACCGCGCCCGCGTTCCCTATGCCGTCCCGCGCCTGCGATCCGGCGCCGACGGGATCCACGGGAGGACATCATGATGCAGGTCGCCGCGCTCCTCGCCACCGCGCTGCTCTTCGGCGGCATGGTCCTCTTCTCCGCGGGCCTCGCGGCTTTCCTCTTCTCGGTGATGTCGCCGCCAGAGGCCGGGAAGGCGCTGCGCAAGGCCTTCCCGCACTTCTACCTCTTCGTCATGGGCAGCGCGGCGTCCGGCGCGGCGCTGGTCGCGCCGGGCGACCTCGTGTCGGCGGCGCTGCTCGCCGCGATCGCCGTCACGACCGTCCCGACCCGGCAGATGCTCATGCCCGCGATCAACGCCGCCACCGACGCCGGCGACAGGCGGCGCTTCGGGCTGCTGCACGGGGCCTCGGTCGCGATCACCGTCGCGCATGTGCTGGTCGCCGGCTACGTCCTGGCACGCTTCCTGGTCCCCGCCGGCGCCGCGTGAGGGCGCGCGCCGCGCTCAGCGCGGGGCGCGGTGGAGCTCCCCGCCGGGCATGGCGCGCGGCACGCCCGTCGTCGTCGGCAGGCTGAGCGGCAGGCCGCGCAGGCTGCGCACCGCGAGGTAGCCGAAGCACTGCGCCTCTATGAAGTCGCCGTCCCAGCCGACCGCCTCGGCGGCATCGACCGGCACGCCGAGGCGTCGCGCGAGCTCGCGCATGAAGAAGCCGTTGCGGCGGCCGCCGCCGCACACGATCCAGCGCGCGGGCGCGCGAGGGACATGCGCCAGCGACGCGGCGACGGACTCGACGGTGAAGGCCGCGAGCGTGGCCGCGCCATCGGCCAGCGGCATGCCCTCGACGAGGCGCGCGCGCGCGTGGAAATCGTTGCGGTCGAGCGATTTCGGCGCAGGCAGCGCGAAATAGGGGTGGCGCATCAGCTCGGCGAGGATCGCGGCATCGACGCGCCCCGAGGCCGCGACAGCGCCATCCGCGTCGTAGGCGGCGCCGGTGTGGCGCGCGACCCAGTCGTCGAGCAGCGCGCTGGCCGGGCCGGTGTCGAAGGCGATGGTCGCGTCGCCGTCGATGAAGGTCACGTTCCCGACGCCGCCGAGGTTGAGCACCATCAGCGGCCGCAGCAGCCCCGCCGCGAGCGCACGGTGGTAAAGCGGGGCGAAGGGCGCGCCCTGCCCGCCCGCGGCGACATCGGCGTGGCGGAAGCGGTCGATCGTGTCGATGCCGAGCCGCGCGGCGACGCGCGCGCCCGGGCCGAGCTGGCGGGTGAAGCGCCGCTCGGGCCGGTGGAGGATCGTCTGGCCGTGCAACCCGACCAGCGCGACGGTGGCGGCGGCGATCGCATGGTCGCGCAGGAAAGCCTCGACGGCACCGGCATGGGCGTCGCCCACGGCGTCGTCCTCCGCCGCCAGCGGCTCGCCCCCGGCGCGCGCGGCATCCGCCGCCAGCGCGAGCAGCGCGCGGCGCAGCTCCCCGGGATAGGGATAGGTGCGCCCCGGCCCGGTGCGCAGCGCGTCCTCGCCATCCGTCTCGACCAGCGCGACGTCGATACCGTCCATCGAAGTGCCGCTGATCACCCCGATCGCCCGCACCATGCCCGCCATGCCCGCCTCCCCGCACCCCATCGGGCCCGCCGCCCGGCGCGAGAAGCTAGGCGAGCGACGCGCGCGACGCCATGGCGGGCGTGGCCGGGGCTGCGCGGACTTGCTAAGGATTCCCGGCACCCCAAAGGAGGATCGCCCGTGAAGAGAAGCCTCGCCCAAGTCGCCGCGCTCGCCTGCCTCGCCCTCGGCGCCAGCGCGGGCGCGCAGACGCTCGAGATCGGCTACGACCAGTCGCCGGCCGGGCTCGACCCGCACATCGCGACCGCCTTCTCCACCTTCGCGGTGATCAACGGCACGATCTACGAGGGCCTGACCTCGATCGACCGCGACCTGCGCCTGCGCCCCGGCCTCGCCGAGTCCTGGACCGCGTCGCCAGATGGCCGCACCTACCGCTTCCGCCTGCGCGCCAATGTCAGGTTCCACGACGGCGGCGCGATGGAGGCGGCCGACGTCGTCGCCTCGATCGAGCGCGTGCTGGCGAAGGAGATCGGCTCGCCGCTGGCCAGCCGCCTCGCCGCCGTCGAGGGCGCGAGCGCGGTCGACGCGTCGACCGTCGAGATCCGCCTCAAGGAGGCGCAGGCCCCCTTCCTGGTCTCGCTCGCGACGATCGCGATCGTCCCGCGCCGCATGCAGGCGGACAAGGACGCGCTGCAGAAGCAGCCCGTCGGCACCGGGCCCTTCGCCTTCGCGGAATGGCAGCCCAACGGCTTCATCCGCCTCGCCCGCCATGGCGGCTACTGGGAGGCGGGCCTGCCCAGGCTCGAGGGGCTGAAGTTCAACATCGTGCCGGAATCCGCGACGCGGCAGGTCGGCCTCTCCGGCGGCAGCTACGCGATGCTGCCGAACATCGATGCCGCCACCGCGCTGCAGCTGCAGGGCAGGCCCGGCGTGCGGATCGTGGAGACGCTCGAGCTCGCCTACACGCTCGTGGGCATGAACGTGTCGAAGCCGCCCTTCAACGACCCGCGCGTGCGCCGCGCGCTCAACCACGCGCTCGACCGCGCCGAGATCGTGCAGGCCGCGCAGTTCGGCAAGGGCGTGCCGGGCGGCCCGCTCTCGCCCGCGCTCAAGGACTGGGCGATCGACACGAAGGAGTTCCCCTGCTACGCGCACGATCCGGCGCGCGCGCGGGCGCTGCTGAAGGAGGCCGGCCTCTCCGAGCCGGTCGCGGTGACGATGAACGTCCTGCCGCGCCAGGACATCAAGGACATCGCGCAGGTCGTGCAGGCGCAGCTGGCGAAGGCCGGGTTCAGGGTCGAGCTGCGCAACCAGGAGCTCGGCCAGTTCGTGCAGGACTGGCGCAACTCGAACTTCGACATGTTCGCGTCGACCAACGCCGGCAGCCCGGACCCCGACGACTATTTCTACCGGACCTTCCGCACGGGCGGCTCGACCAACGTCTTCAAGTACTCCGACGCCAGGGTCGACGAGCTCCTCGACAAGGCGCGCGCGGCCACCGACCAGGCGCAGCGCCGCGCGATGTACGCGGACGTGCAGAAGGCGCTGGCCTGCGAGGGGCCGGTCGCGCACCTGACCTATGGCCAGCTCTTCACCGCGCTGCGCGCCAACGTGCAGGGCTACGAGATCATGGCCAACCGCTCGCTGTCCTACCTGCGCGGGGCGAGCGCCGCGCGCTGAGCCCGCGCGCCCGCGGCCGCACCGGATCCCCGGGCGGCCGCGGGCCCGCATCGACGCCCCAGCATGCCGACCAGGCTCCTCGCCGACCGCGCCACGGACCTCGTCCTCGTCGTCCTCGGCGTCTCGGTCGTCGTCTTCCTGCTGATGCGCATGATCCCCGGCGACGCCGTGGCGATCATGCTCGGCGCCAACACCGAGATCACGCCCGAGCGCCTCGCGGCGCTGCGCGCGCGCTTCGGCCTCGACCAGCCGCTGCTCGCCCAGTACCTCGCCTGGGCCGGCGCGGCGCTCTCCGGCGACCTCGGGACCAGCCTCTGGACCGGAAGGCCGGTCGCCGAGGAGATCGCGGCGCATGCCGGCGTCACGCTGCAGCTCCTCGCCATGTCGCTCGCCTTCGGCGCGGCGCTCGCCGTGCCCGCGGGATGCGCGATGGCGCGCGTGCGCGGCGGCGCGGCCGATGTCGCGCTGCGCGTCGCCACCATCGCCGGCATCACCGTGCCGTCCTTCTGGCTCGGCATCGTGATGATCCTCGCCGCGGCCAGCCTCGCGCCCTGGTTCCCCGCGGTCGGCCACGTCCCCTTCGCGCAGGACCCGATCGGCAACCTGCAGCGCATGGCGCTGCCGACGCTGGCGCTGGGCCTTCCCATCCTCGCCTCGCTGTCGCGCCTCGTGCGCACGGCGATGCTCGACGCGCTGGGGCAGGACTACGTCCGCACGGCGCGCGCCAAGGGCCTGTCCGAGCGCCGAGTCGTCTATCGCCACGCGCTGCGCAACGCGCTGCTGCCCTTCGTCACCAGCGTCGGCATCACCGCCGGCTACCTCTTCGGCGGCGCGATCGTCGTCGAGCAGGTCTTCGCGCTGCCGGGCATCGGCCGGCTCGTGCTCGGCGCGATCTCGGAGCGCAACTACCCGCTGGTGCAGGCGACGATCCTGATGGTGACCGTCGGCTTCGTCGTCGTGAACTTCGCGGTCGACATGCTCTACGCCGCGATCGACCCGCGGGTGCGGCGATGAGCCTCGTCGCGGCGCTGCGCGGCCACCGGCTGCTGTCCTTCGCCCTGGCGCTCGTCGCGCTGCAGGTCGTGCTGGCGCTGCTCGCGCCCTGGATCGCGCCGCACGACCCGCTGGCGCAGGTCGTGGTGCGGCGGCTCAAGCCTCCCGACGCGATCTCCTGGCTCGGCACCGACCAGCTCGGGCGCGACAACCTCTCGCGCATCCTGCACGGCTATCGCGCGTCGCTCGCCATATCGGGCGGCGCGGTCGCGCTCTCGCTCGTCGTCGGCGGCGCGATCGGCATGGTGGCGGCGCTCAGGCGCGGCTGGACCGACCGCATCGCCATGCGGCTGATGGACGTGGTCTTCGCCTTCCCGCTGATGCTGCTCGCGATCGGCATCGTCGCGGTGCTCGGGCCGATGCCCTGGACGACCGGCCTCGCCATCGCCGTGGTCTACACGCCAATCTTCGCGCGGCTGGTGCGCGCCCCGGCGCTGGTCGTCGCGCAGAGCGAATACGTCGCCGGCGCGCGCGCGATCGGCGCCTCCGACGCCCGCATCCTCCTGCGCCACATGCTGCCGAACCTCGCCAGCATCCTGCTGGTGCAGGCGAGCCTCCTGCTCTCGGCGGCGATCCTGGTCGAGGCGTCGCTGTCCTTCCTCGGGCTCGGCACGCAGCCGCCGACGCCCTCGCTCGGCCTGATGCTGTCGGAGGGGCGGAACTTCCTGATGCTCGGGCCGTGGAGCGCGATCTTCGCGGGCCTCGCGATCCTGTTCCTGTCCTTCGGCTTCAACCTGCTGGGCGACGCGCTGCGCGACACGCTCGACCCGCGGCTCAGCAAGCTGGCGTGAGGATCCGCCGCGCCCATCCCGTCGACATCGCGCCGCTGGCGCGCATCGCGGCGGCGTCCTACCGCGCGGCCTTCGCCGCGATCATCGGGCCGCGCGCGCTCGCCGCGCGCGACGCCGGCTTCTTCGCGCGGCGCTTCCGCCGCCAGCGCCGCAGGCTGCGCCTCGCGAGCGTGGGCGGCCGAGCGGTCGGGTTCAGCATGGCGACGCGCCGTCACCTCGACATGCTCTTCGTCGACCCGCGCTTCGCGGGGCGCGGCGCGGGCCGGCGCCTGCTCGCCGAATGCGAGCGACGCGGCGTGCGCACCCTGGAATGCTTCCGCGACAACCACGCCGCCCGGCGCTTCTATGAGAAGGCGGGATGGCGGCTCGTGCGCGCCCATGCGCGCCGCTTCGCCGGCGCGATCCACCATTTCGTCGACTACGAGCGGCCGGCTTGACGCCGCCGCGCGGCGATTCCCATAGTCCGCGATGATCCTGCAGCACGCGACATGGGCCGACATCGAGGGCTACCTGCGCCGCTCGACCGGCATCGTGGTCCCGGTCGGCTCCACCGAGCAGCACGGCCCGGACGGCCTCATCGGCACGGACGCGATCTGCGCCGAGGCCATCGCGCGCGGCATGCCCGCCCATGCCGACATCCTGGTCGGCCCGACGCTCGCGCTCGGCGCGGCGCAGTTCAACCTCGGCTTTCCCGGCACGATCAGCCTGCGCGCCGCCACGCTGATGGCGGTGGTGCAGGACTACGTCGCCTCGCTCGCCGCGCAGGGCTTCCGCCGCTTCTATTTCCTCAACGGCCATGGCGGGAACATCGCGCCGGTGCAGGCCGCGTTCCACGACATCCACGCCGCGGCGAGCCTGCGCGGCGGCGATGCGTCCGCGCTGTCGCTGCGCCTGCGCAGCTGGTGGGAATATCCCGCGGCCGACGCGCTGCGCCGCCAGCTCTATGGCGAGCGCGAGGGCATCCACGCCACGCCGAGCGAGATCGCGATCGCGATGGCGGCGGTTCCCGGCGCGCGCCGGGAACCGCCGCAGGGCCGGGCTGGGTCCGCGTGCCGCCGGAGGAGCTGCGCGAATTGGCCGGCGACCGGCACGTGGACGCGGTACGCCATCGCCGGCGCTTCCCGGATGGCCGGATCGGCTCCGACCCCGCGCTGGCGCGCGCCGAGGATGGCGCGCGCCTGCTCGCGGCGGCGATCGAGGGCGCGCGGTCGGACTACCGCGCCTTCCTCGCGGGCGACTGAGCCCCCGCCGCGCGCCTCAGGCGACGCCCCAGGCGCCGGCCGGGCGGACGACGAGGTTGTCCTTCACGTCGCGCACGCCCTCGACGCGGCGCGCGAGCAGGACGAGGCCCTCGCGCTGCGCCTGCGAGCCGACCGCCCCGGCGAGGTCGACCGCGCCGTCCTTGACCGCGATCGAGGCGAAGGCGAGCGGCGCCCAGTCCTCCTTGCGGATCTCCGCCTCGATGGCGGCGTGGATGTCGGCGTCCATGCGCCGCTTCGCCGCGGGCTCGGGCTGGCGGACCAGCGTCCTCACGACGTCGGAGCGCGTGATGACGCCCGCGACCTTGCCCTGGGACAGGACGAAGACGCGCTTGATGCGCTTCGCCTCCAGCAGGTTCGCGATCGCGGCCAGCTCCGCCTCGGGGTCGACGCCGACGATGCCGCGCGTCATCACGTCGGCGGCGACGAGCCCGTGGGTCTTCACGAAGCTGCGCGCGTCGTCGTCCGGGTCCGAGAGGATCGACACCCACCATGCCTTGCGGCCCTCGGTGCCGAGCTCGATGCGCCGCAGCAGGTCGCCCTCGCTCACCACGCCGAGCGGCACGTCGCCGGCACCGACCACGGGCGCGGCGCTGATGCGGTGGTCGACCAGGAAGCGCGCGAGCGCGCGCACCGGCGTGTCGGGGCTGACCGACAGCACCTTGCGGGTCATTACATCGCGGGCCTTGAGCGTCGTGGCAGTCATGGGCACCCTCCGTTCCGGTTTGCGACCTGCATCGGGTCGCGCGAGAAAGGTGCGACCGCGGACAGGTTCGCGCCATGCGGCGCCCCGCCGCGCGACGCGCCGTCGCGCCAAGTGCGACGATGCGACGCAACCGGGACGAGGGGAGGGCCAGGCGCGCCATGGGCTTCACCACGCGACCCGAGCTGGCTGGCGTTTTCGGCGCCGTCTCGTCGACGCACTGGATCGCCACCGCGGCGGGCATGCGAATGCTCGAACTGGGCGGCAACGCCTTCGACGCGGCCGTGGCCGCCGGCTTCGTGCTCCAGGTCGTCGAGCCGCATCTCAACGGGCCTGGCGGCGAGGTGCCGATCCTCGCCTGCCGCGCCGGCGAGGCGGAGCCGACGGTCATCTGCGGCCAGGGCCCGGTGCCGGCCACCGCGACGATCGCGGCGATGCGCGCGCTCGGCATCGACGCGATCCCCGGCACGGGCCATCTCGCGGCGTGCGTGCCCGGTGCCTTCGGCGCGTGGCTCGCGCTGCTGCGCGACTTCGGGACGATGCGTCTCGCCGACGTGCTGGAGCCGGCGATCTTCCATGCCGGCGGCGGCCATCCGCTGTCGTGGCGCGTGCCGGCCGCGATCGCCTCGGTGAAGACGCTGTTCGAGCTGCACTGGCGAAGCTCCGCCGCGCTTTACCTGCCGCGCGGCGAGGTTCCCGCGCCCGGCAGCCTCTTCGCCAACCGGACGCTCGCGACGCTCTATGCCTCGATCGTCGCCGACGCCGCGCGCGTCGCCGGCCGCGAGACGCAGATCGAGCGCGCGCTCGGCCACTGGTATCGCGGCCCCGTCGCCGAGGCGATCGACCGCTTCATGCGCATCGAGGCGATGGACGCCACCGGCCGGCCGCATCGCGGCTTCCTGCGCGCCGACGACCTCGCGCGATGGCGGCCGCAGGTCGAGCGCCCGGTCCATGCCGATTTCGGCGCGCATCGCGTGTCCAAGTGCGGCGCGTGGAGCCAGGGCCCCGCGCTGCTCCAGATGCTGCAGCTCGTCGACGCGGACGCGATCGCGCGCTTCGATCCGACCGGGCCGGATTTCGTCCATGCGGTCGTCGAGGCGACCAAGCTCGCCATGGCCGATCGCGACGCGTGGTACGGCGACGCCGCGCCCGTCGATGTCGCGGCGCTGCTCGACCCGGCGCGCGCGGCCGCGCGGCGCGCGCTGGTCGGGGCGGAGGCCTCGGCGGAGTTCCGCCCGGGCGCGCTCGGCGGGCGCGCCCCCGCGATGCCGCCGCTGGCGGCGCTGGCGCCGGGCGCGCGCGCGGCCGGGGCCGGCGAGCCGACGCTCGATCGCGCCGGCGAGGCGCCGTTGCGCGGCGGTGGCGCGCAGCGCGGCGACACCTGCCATGTCGACGTCGCCGACCGCTGGGGCAACCTCGTCGCGGCGACGCCCTCCGGCGGCTGGCTGCAATCGAGCCCCGTGATCCCGGAACTCGGCTTCGGCCTGTCGACGCGCGCGCAGATGTCGTGGCTCGCGGAGGGCCTGCCCTCGAGCCTCGTTCCCGGCACGCGGCCGCGCACCACGCTGACGCCGACCATGGTCCATCGCGACGGCGCGCCCTGGCTCGCCTTCGGCACGCCGGGCGGCGACCAGCAGGAGCAATGGTCGGCGCTGCTCTACCTGCACCATGTCCACCACGCGATGGACCTTCAGGCGGCGATCGACGCGCCGGCCTTCCATACCGACCACCTCGTCGGCTCGTTCTGGCCGCGCGGCTTCCGCCCGCGCGCGGTAACGCTGGAAAGCCGCTTCCCGGAGGCCACGCGCGCCGAGCTCGCGCGCCTCGGCCACGCGGTGGAGGTCGCGGACGCGTGGAGCGAGGGCCGGCTCTGCGCCTGCGCGATCGAGCCGCGCGGCGGCACGCGCGTCCTCAAGGCCGCAGCCAATCCGCGCGGCATGCAGGGCTACGCCGCCGCGCGTTGACGGTTCAGCGCGGGGCGTTGGGGAAGAAGAGCTGCTCGCCGCCGATCCGGTAGGCGGCGATGCCCTGCTGCCCGGCTGGCGAGATCAGCCAGTCGATGAAGCGCTGTCCGGCCTCGGTCTTCACATGCGGGTGACGCTTCGGGTCGACCAGGATCACGCCATACTGGTTGAACAGCCGGACGTCGCCTTCGACCAGGATCCTGAGCTGGCCGCGGTTGCGGAAGGCGAGCCAGGTCGCGCGGTCGGTCAGCACATAGGCGTTGGCGGCGGAGCTGGCGTTGAGCGCGGGGCCCATGCCCTGCCCGATCTCGCGATACCAGTCGCTGCGGATCGCGGCGAGGTCGAGCCCCGCCCGCTGCCAGTAGCGAAGTTCAGCCGCATGGGTCCCCGACTTGTCGCCGCGCGACACGAAGGGCGCCTTGGCGGCGGCGATCTTGCGCAGCGCCTCCAGCGTGTCCTTGCCTGCGGCCTTGGCCGGGTCGTCGCCCGGACCGACGATGACGAAGTCGTTGTACATGACCGGGATGCGCTTCATCCCGAAGCCCTCGGCGACGAACTTCTCCTCCGCCGCCTGGTCATGGACGAAGACGACGTCGGCATCGCCGCGCCGGCCGACATCCAGGGCCTGGCCGGTGCCCAGCGCGACGACCTTGACCTCGATGCCCGTCGCGGCGCGGAAGGCCGGCAGCAGGTGGCCGAACAGGCCGGACTGCTCGGTCGAGGTCGTCGAGGCGACGGTGATCGATTGCTGCGCCGCGGCCGGCGCGGCGATGGCGGCGGCGAGCGTCGCGGTCAGGAAGAGGCGTCGAAGGATTGCCATGGCAGTTCTCCCTGGAGATAGGCCCGCGCCGCCTGGGTCGCGGGCCGCCTGAAGACCGTGCCGACGGGGCCGTGCTCCGCCACGCGTCCGGCGGCGAGCACGACGACGTCCTCGGCGAGGCGCCCGACCTGTCCGAGATTGTGCGAGACGAGAAGGATCTTGGTGCCGGCGTCGCGCAGCGCCACGACGAGGCGCTCGATCTCCTCCGTGGTGGCGGGATCGAGGCTCGCGGTCGGCTCGTCGAGGAGGAGGAGCTCGGGCGCGCGGGCCCAGGCGCGCGCGAAGGCGACGCGCTGCTGCTCGCCGCCGGACAGCCGGCGCGCGGCGTCCTGCGCGCGGTCGGCGAGGCCGACCCGCGCCAGCGCATGCGCGACGCGCGCGCGCGCCTCGGCGGCGGGCACGGCCTCGGCCTCGAGCGCCAGCGCCACGTTGCGCGCGACGCTGGCGCGCAGCAGCGCCGTGCGCTGGAAGACGAAGGCGCGGCGCGGCGGCGGGCCGGCGCCGTCGCGTCCATGGCCGATGCGCCCCGCCGATGGCGCGACCAGGCCGTCGAGCGCGCGCAGCAGCGTGCTCTTGCCCGCGCCGTTCGGGCCGATCACCGCGGTGATCCCGCGCGTCGCGATCTCGAGGTCGATGCCGTCGAGGACGCGGCGGCCGCCGGCCTCTACCACCAGGCCCGCGATGCGCAGCGGCAGGTTCATGGCCTCGCCTCAGCCATGGCGGCGCAGCGCATGGGCGCGCAGGGCCGCCGCGGCGGCGTTCACCACGAGGACGAGGCCGAGCAGCACGATCCCAAGCGCCAGCGCCAGCGCCAGGTCGCCCTTCTGGGTCTCCAGCGAGATCGCCGTGGTCATCGTGCGGGTATGGCCCGCGATGTTGCCGCCGACGACGAGCACCGCGCCGACCTCCGCGATCGCGCGCCCGAAGGCGGCGAGCACGGCAACGGCGAGGGAGAAGCGCACGTCGAGGAGAAGCGCGCGCACGCGGCGCCACGCCGACAGGCCGAGCGAGCGCAGCTGCTCGCCCAGCTCGGCGTCGGCGTCCTCCACGATCTGGCGCGACAGCGCGGCGACCAGCGGCGTCACCAGCACGGCCTGCGCCGCGACCATCGCGGCCGGCGTGAACAGCAGGCCCAGGTGGCCGAGCGGCCCGGAGCGCGAGAGCGCGAGGTAGATCACGAGGCCCACCACGACCGCCGGCAGGCCCATCAATGCGTTCAGCGCGACGATCGCGGCGCCACGCCCAGGAAAGCGGGCGATGGCGAGGAAGGCGCCGGCGGGGATCCCGATCGCGCAGCCGATCGCGGTCGCGGCGAGGCTGACGCGCAGCGACAGGGCCGCGATCCCCGCGACCGACGGGTCGAGGGAGGAGAGCAGCGCGATCGCCTCGGACAAGGTCGCCAGCATGGAACGGGGTATCTGACGCATCCCGGGTCATGTTCAATATGAACCGTATTGCCTATATGCCGCGGTTCGCGCGCCGGGGCGCCCTGCGCGGGCATTGAGCCCGGCGCGGCCGCGTGGAATCCTCCAGGCATGGATGCAAGGCGACCCAGGGTCACGCTCGCGCTGGATGGCCGCCTCGAGGCGGGCGACGCGGCGCTGCCGCTCGCCGGCACCCTCGACCTGCTCGAGGCGATCGCCGCGACGCGCTCGATCCAGGGCGCGGCGGCGCGCGCCGGCCTTTCCTATCGTGGCGCCTGGGGCAAGCTCGCGGCGCTCGAGGCGGCGCTCGGCCAGCGCGCGGCGGCGAAGACCAAGGGCCACGGCACGGAGCTGACCGCCGCGGGAGAGGCGCTGCGCGCGGCGCTCGACGCCGCGCGGCGCAGGCTGGAGGCGCCGCTGGCGCGCGAGGAGGCCGCGCTCTGCGCCGCGCTCGCGGCGCTGCCCGGCGCGCGCGACGCGCCCGCCCCCGCGCTGCGCCTCGCCGCCAGCCACGACCCGACGCTGGTCGACGCGCTGGGCGGGCTCGAGGGCGTCGCGCTGCAGGTCTGCGGCAGCAGCGAGGCGCTCGAGGCCCTGCGCGCGGGCCGCGCCGACATCGCCGGCTGCCATTTCGGGACCGCGGGGGACGCACCGCCGGCCGCCATGCTCTCCGCGTTGCGCAAGGACGGCCTGCGCGCGGTGCCGCTCTTCCGGCGCGCGCAGGGCCTGATGGCGGCGCCCGGCAATCCCCTCGGCCTGCGCTCGATCGCGGACCTGGCGCGCAAGGACGCGCGCTTCGTCAATCGCCAGCGCGGCTCCGGCACGCGCGCGTGGTTCGATCGCCTGCTCGCCGCCTCGGGACTGGAGCCCGCCGCGATCCGCGGCCATGGCGACGAGGAATTCACCCACCAGGCCGTGGCGGCGGTGATCGCCGCCGGCCGCGCCGATGCCGGGATGGGGGTCGAGGCGGCGGCGCGGCGCTTCGGTCTGCACTTCCGCAAGCTGGGAGAAGAGACCTATTTTCTGGTCTTGCCCGCGGGCGCCGCGAAGGATCGCCGCGTGCGCGGGCTGGTGGCGAGGCTGCGCGCGGCGCGCGACCTCGCGGATGGCGGCGGCCAGCGGCGCGCGGATGTCCGGCGCCGCGGCGCCGTCCGCACGGGAGGGGCTGGAGCATGAGCACGGGCGGGCAGGACGAGGCTGGCAAGGCGGCGGGCGACCGGCTGGTCGCGGCGAGCATCCCGGCGCTGGAGGCGGCATGCGTGCGCGCCGGCTTCCGGGTCGCGGTGGACAACGACATGTTCGCGCTGCGGCGCTACCTGCAGGCCTGCGGCGCCTACGACAACCCGAGCTTCGATCCCAACGAGCACGACCTGTCGCGCGACGCCTTCTGGCTGCGCGCCGAGGACGCCTCGGGCCGCATCGTCGCCTCGCATGCCGAGCGCATCTATCGCTGCCGCGACTTCGTGCAGGAGATCGTCGAGACCGACCGCGTCTGGTTCGACAAGGGTGTCGCGCTCGAGACCTCGAAGTGGCGCAGCGCGGTCTCCCATCCACCGGTGCCGATCTCCGGCACGGTCGGCTTCGCGGGCGGCATGTTCGTGCAGCCCGAGCATCGCGGCTCGGGCCTGGCGCTCTACCTGCCCTATCTCAGCCGCTCGCTGTGCCTGCGCGACCATGGCACGGACTGGCACACGGGCCTGGTGCGCGAGAACATCGCGCGCACCCGCGTGGCGACCGAGTACTACGGCTTCCCGCGCACGACCCATCTCTTCTTCGGCACGATCCCGAGGACGACGGGCGACTTCAAGGACCTGCATCTCTGCTGGATGGACCGCGCGGAGAGCCTGCAGCGGCTGCACGAGCTGCCGCGCCACGCGCGCTACCCGGTCGCCATCGACGGCGCCTGAGCGCGGCGGGGCCGCGCGCGCCTAGTCGTTGCCCGCGTCCGGCCGGAAGCGCGACAGCTCGGAGACGATCAGCAGGCAGTCGACCGCGCCGCCCGCGAGCGCGAGTGGCAGCATCAGCCGGTGATAGTCGTGCGCCGATCCGCGCAGCGTGCCGAGCAGCCGGTGGAACATCGGCCTGCCCGTCGTCTTCGCCTCGGTGAAGTCCGCGCGCAGCACGCGCGACAGCGCCCCGATCTTGCAGGCCCCCAGCCGCACCGCCATCATCGACTTGCGGAACGGCGGGTCCTCGGCGGCAGGTCCATCGCAGACCATGAAGGCATAGTCCTGCCACTGCTCCGCCGAGACATCGACGATCGCGGTGATCGCCGGCGAGGCGCGGCGCGACAGCGGCGAGGCGAAGAAGGGGCGAAGGCTGCCTGGCAGCGCTCCCGGCGCGGGGCAGCTTTCGCGCCACAGCGCCAGCCACTCGGCGAGCCAGCGATTGGCCACCTCGACATGCGCGCCCTCCAGCCATGCGGTGTCGAAGCGGCGGCGCACCAAGTCGCCGTCGGAGCCGACGCGGTAGATCGTGTAGGGCTTGCCGACGACGGGGATCGCCTCGAGCAGGCGCGGCCCCGCCTGCAGGTCGACCGCCTTGTCGATGCAGGGGCTCGGCACGGGCACGAGCATCTTCTGGCCGATGAGGCGGCGTATCGTCTTCTTCGTGCCCGCGGCCGACATGCGGCGCTCGCGCACGACGAAGCCATATCCCTCGCCCCAGGTCACCGGCCGCCTGCCCCGCGCATGCGCGAGGCGCGCCTCGATGAGGAGCGCGAGGCCGGTGGTCGTGCGGACCTCGGGCAGGCGGCGCAGCACCGTCGCCACCGCGTCGAGGTTCTCGATCGTGAGCCTGTCCGCGCCGTCGCGCCGGCGCGCGCGCGCGTCATGGTCCTGCTCCTCGAGGAGCGGCGGCGGCGGCATGTCCTGCGCGCCGCCGCGCCCCTTCGCCGACTTGCCGCCAATGCCCTTTCCTCTTCCACCGACGCCCATCGCACGCATCCAGGACCGTTTCGGACGCGTCGATGAAACCACCGGCTTCACCAGCGAATCGTGAACGCGCGTCACGACAAACGAGTCGAATAACGCGCGTCATTTTTCGCATTCCCCGTCGATGCGCCCGGGCGGTCCAGCGACGCGCGCGCCGGCCTGCGCGGTCGCCAGCGCGCGGGCCAGGACGCGCTCGCCGTCGGCCGCGGCCCGTTCCGCCACGGCGCGGGCGGAGGAGGCCACCATCCGGTCGAAGCCGCGATTGCCGCGCGACGGATCGGCCTGGATCGCGGCGAGCACCGCCGCGGACGCGGCGCGGCCCGCGGCATCCACCGCCCGCCGCAGGACCGCGGCGACGGCGTCGCGCCTTGCGGCCTCCGCCTCGGCCACGCGCACGCCGTCGCGCGCGCATGCGACGGCGCTGCCCGTGTCCCGAACGTCCGCGCCGGGCTCGCGCGCCCCGATCGCCGCCAGCAGCGCGCGGCGCAGCTGGGCGCGCGCGGCGGCGCAGGCGCGGCGCGCGCCCACCGCGCGCTCGATCGCGGCGAGGGCCTCCCCGACCAGCCGCTCCTTCGCGCGATCCGCGCGCTCGGCGGCCGCGATCGCGGCCTCGAACCCGACCAGCGAGGCCTCGATCGCCTCCACGAACCGCGCCTCGTCACGCGGGGCACCCGCATCGTGCATCGCGAGCGGCCGCTGCGGCGGCTCCGCGGCGCCAGGGGCGCGCGGCGGCGGCGGCGTGCCGGCGGCGCGCTCGTGTATGTCGACGAGGCAGCCGAGCTGAACCAACAGGCTGCGCCTCAGGTCCTCCACCGCGATCATCCTCCACCTCCTGCCTGCCGCGCGCCACGCGCGGCGTCTGCCGTTGGTTGAGGATTCCTTGATGGCCGCGCTGCGCGTCAGGGGCATTCGGGCTACTTTCGGGACCTTGCGGACGAAGGCGGGAGATCGCGCGTGGCAGAGGAGAGGCAGGTCGACGTCCTGGTGATCGGCGGCGGCTCGGCCGGCTGCGTGCTCGCCGCGCGGCTCTCGGAGCGCGCGGACCTGGTCGTCGCGCTCGCCGAGGCCGGGCAGGACACGCCGCCCGGCGCCGTGCCGGAGGACATCGCCAGCCGCTATCCGGGCCGCGCCTACTTCAACCCCGCCTATTCCTGGCCCGGCCTCGCCGTCGCGCTTGGAGGCGCGCATCTCAACGACCCCGCGCGCAGGCCGCGCGTGCGCTACGAGCAGGCGCGGGTGATGGGCGGCGGCTCGAGCATCAACGGCATCGGCGTCAACTACGGCGCGCCGTCGGACTACGACGAATGGCACGAGGCGGGCGCGCGCGGCTGGCGCTGGGACGACGTGCTTCCCTATTTCCGCAAGGCCGAGCGCGACCTCGACCTCGCCACCCCGGGCCATGGCACGAGTGGCCCGATCCCGGTGCGCCGCGTGCCGGAGGCGGAATGGTCCGGCTTCACGCGCGCGGTCGGCGACGCGCTCGTCGCGCTGGGCCATCCGCGGCGCGCCGACCAGAACGGCCCATGGGAGGACGGCGTCATGCCGACCTCCGTCAACCTCGACGAGGAATGGCGCCGCGTCTCCACGGCCGTTGGCTACCTCGACGCGACGGCCCGCGCACGGCCGAACCTCCGCCTGCTGCCGGGCCATGTCGCGCGCCGCCTGCTGGTCGAAGGCACGCGCGTCGCCGGCGCGGAATTCGCGCATGCCGGCGGGACGCTGCGCATCCGCGCGCGACGCACCATCGCCAGCTGCGGCGCGATCCATACCCCGGCGCTGCTGATGCGCAACGGCATCGGACCCGCCGGCGCGCTGCGCGCGATGGGAATCGCGCCGGTCGCAGACCTGCCGGGCGTCGGCGCGAACCTGATGGAGCATCCCGCGACCAACATGTCCTGCCTGATGGCGCGAAGGGGATGGCTCGCGCGGCGCGACGGCTACCACATCCAGACGATGTTCCGCTTCTCCTCCGGCCTCGCCGGCGAGCGCCAAGGCGACATGCACATGGCGATCGCCGCGCAGTCGGGCTGGCACGCGCTCGGCCATCGCATCGGCTCGCTGGTGATGTGGGTGAACCGCTCGCATTCGCGCGGGCATGTGCGCCTCGCCTCGCCCGATCCCGCGGCGGAGCCCGAGGTCGACTTCCGCCTGCTCTCCGACGAGCGCGACATGGTCCGGCTGATGGGTGCCTTCCGCCTCGCGGCGGCGGCGCTCCTTTCGCGCCGGCTCGACGGCGTGCGGCGCATCGTCTTCCCGACCTTCTATTCCGACAGGCTCAAGCGCGTGTCGCGGCCCGGCGCGCGAAACGCGTTGCTGCTCGCGCTGCTGGCGCGCTACGTCGACGCGACCGGCGACCATGGCGCGCGGCTGCTGCGCGGCCTCGCCTCGCGCGGGCCCGGCCTCGACGCGCTGCTTGCCGACGACGATGCGCTGCGCGCCCATCTCCACGCCTCCACGACCGGGGTGTGGCACGCCTCCGGCACCGCGCGCATGGGCCGGGGCGACGACAGGATGGCGGCCTGCGACGAGGCGGGCGCGGTGATCGGGGTCGGCGACCTCACGGTCTGCGACGCGTCGCTCATGCCGACGATCCCCTGCGCCAACCTGAACCTTCCGATCATCATGATGGCGGAGAAGATCTCCGACGCGCTGAAGGCGCGGCTCTGAGGCCGCACCGCGCGAATCCCGCGAAGTAGTCCGGCCGGGCGCCCCGCTCGCGACGCGGGCGATGCCATCCTCCCCTGGCGCGGCCGGCATGCCGGCCGCGTCCGTACCCGGGGAGGTCCGCGCATGCCCAAGCCCGCCATGTCCTGGCGACGCCTCGAATATGCCTGGCGCCGCCATGGCTGGCGGCTCCTCGGCCCGATCCTGCTCCACAACCTCGCGCGCGGCCTCGCGCGGCGGCGTGGCGGCGACACGGGCGCGCGCGTCGGCGAGCTCGACCGGCGCCTCGGCATCGACACCTGGCGCGAGGAGAGCACCGCGCTGATGCATGTCGACGGCGCCAACCTCATGCGCGGCAATCGCTACCAGCCCGTCGGCGAGGCCGCGTTCCGCCACGTGGTGGCGCGCCTCGGCATCGACCCCGCCCGCCACGCCTTCGTCGACTACGGGTCCGGAAAGGGACGCGCGCTGCTGCTGGCGTGCGAGCTCGGCTTCCGCCGCGTCGTCGGCGTGGAGTACGCGCGCGAGCTGCACGAGGCCGCGCTGGCGAACCTGGCGCGTGCGCGCGGCGTCCTGCCGGGCGCCGAGCGCATCGAATGCGCCTGGAGCGACGCCGCATCCTTCCCGCCGCCCGCCGGGGACCTCGTCTGCTTCCTCTACAATCCCTTCGACGGGACGGTGCTGCGCGCGCTGCTCGACCACCTCGCGGCCTCCTTCGCCGCCGAGCCGCGCGACATCGTCGTGGCCTATCTCAACCCCGTGCATCGCGACGTCGCCGACGCGCATCCCGCGCTGGCGCTGCAGCGCGCGGATGGCGACCTTGCCGTCTACCGCGTCGTCCGCGGGCAGGGCGGATGAGCGCGCCCGCGCGCGTGCCGCTGCGCTGCGAGGTCGGTGGCGTGGCGCTGTGGACGCCGCGCCTGCGCCTCGCGCGGCGCGAGGCGGATCCCGGCGAGGCGCCCCTCGGGCGCGCGGCGATCCTGGCGCGGCTGCGCGCGATGGACGACGACGCGGGACCGAGCTTCGCGGGCGCGATGATCGCCGCCCAGCCCTGCGCCGAGGAATTGCCCGCGCTCGCGGGCGCCGGCAACAGGATCCTCTATGCGCGGCGCCGCCAGCCGCGCCACCTCGTCGAGCTCGGCATCGGGCGCGCCGCCTGGGAGGCGCGGCTCGGCGCCGCGGCGCGCGCCGCCATCGCGCGCAAGACCAGGAAGTTCGCCGGCGCCTCGGGGGGCACGATCGACTGGCGCGCCTATCGTGGCGAGGACGAGATCGCGGCGTTCCACGGCCTT
>Ga0169931_10001054_pt1 | contig 45573 bp, 46 predicted proteins | sample Kivu_15m_20L_FD_129675 | JGI IMG/M metagenome (GOLD analysis project Ga0169931, IMG submission 129675) | Freshwater microbial communities from Lake Kivu, Western Province, Rwanda to study Microbial Dark Matter (Phase II) - Kivu_15m_20L... | ecosystem: Environmental > Aquatic > Freshwater > Lake... | reverse complement strand
TGGCTCCCATCGTCTAGCGGCCTAGGACACCACCCTCTCAAGGTGGCGGCACGGGTTCAAATCCCGTTGGGAGTGCGATGAACACACGCAACGTCCTCGTGGCCCATTCCTGCCTGCGAAAGGTTGACTTCGAAGAGCGAGTGCGCATCGCTGCCGAAGCGGGCTTCAACTCCGTCGGTCTCAATGCCGGGTCGATTTCTAATCGCGGCGGTGAGTACAAGCGACTTCTCGACATCGGTTACGACGACGCCCGCATGCAGCGCGCCCTCGACGTCCACGGGCTGAAGATCGCCGAGGTCGAAGCACTCGTCATCGGCAACGACGAACAGGCGCGAACCTGCCGTCATCTCGTCGAAACGTTCGGAGTCGACACGATCCAGACGATCGCCATGTTCAAGGTCGAAGGCGAAAGCGAACCGCTCGACGTCGGCGCCGCGGCGCGATGGTTGCACGCGTTTGCCACTGAACTGGCCCCCTTCGGCACGAAACTTGCCCTCGAATTCATTCCGACGACGCCCATCCCCGATGCGTCGACGGCCCAGCGCCTTGCCGACGCCGCGAATCATCCCAACGTCGGAACATGCGTCGACTTCTGGCATGTCATGCGCGGCAAGGGCATCGCCGAGATGGATCGCGTCGACTGGTCGCGCGTGTACAACGTGCAGGTGAACGACGGAACGCTCGCACCCGCGAACCCCAACTACATCTACGACTGCCTCTACTACCGCCAGGTTCCCGGCGACGGCGAGTTCCCGATCGATGCGCTCATGGCCAAGGTTCCCGCGAACGCCCCGATCAACATGGAAGTGATGAACGAGTTCCTCGACGCTGCGACCGCCGATGAGCAGGTCGCGACCCTCAAGCGGGGTCGGGAACGCTTGCGATTGAACGGTTGAGGCGACTCGACACGAGTGTCACGAGCGCGAGCGACGTGACGACGATGAGACCGCCGAGGAACTGCAGGGCGGAGAGTTTCTCCCGGAACACCACGTAGGCGGCAATGGCCGAAATGATCGGCATGCTCAACATGAGCAGTGACGTGTACGTGGCCTCCATGTTGCGCTGTGCCCACGTGAGCAGCGCATGAGCGGTCATGCTGAGGAAGCCGACCGACATCACCATGAGCCAGTCGAAAACGGTCGTCACGGCGAGTGACTGCTTGAGAAATACGGGACCGATGAAGGCGAAGATCGTCGTCCAGAACATCACCGGCGCGAGGAAGCCCCACAACTTGGCGCCGAGATCGCGCTGACGCTTCACCATGAGGAAGTAGATCGCCCACGTGATGCAATTCGACACAGCCCACAGGTCGCCGACGAGCGTCGCGTTGTCGGTTTTGCCGCCACCGAGCACGACGAGCACCGCTCCGCCGAGCGCCGAGATCGCAAGCATGACGCGACGCGGATCGAGCCTCTCCTTGAACATGATCGGTGCTGCGAAGAGAACGATGACCGGCGCCAGTTGGCTGATGAGCATCGCATTGGCAATCGATGTCTGCTGGAACGCGGCATAGCCGCTGCCGGTGGAGATGTAGAAGAACAAGGCGGGCACGATTGCAACGGTCATGATCTTGCGATTGATCCGTGATCCCTCACGGAAGAAGAACCAGAACGCAACGGGCGTCGTGAGCAGCAGCCGGTAGGCGAGCAGCGCCGACGACGTGGCATCCGAGGCCTTGACGAACACCGGGGTGATGCCCCAGAAGAACACGGCGAGGTTGACACCGGCCACCGAACGGCCGTATTCCTTCTTCGACACTTCGACTGTCATGCCCGCATCCGTTCGTCAGCCTTCCGAGATTCGAATCGCGTTCTCCGGGCAGTTCAACTGCGCCCGGAGAACCTTGTCGCGCAGCGATGCAGGAACGTCGCCGGTGATGAGCACGACGGCATGGCCCCACTCGTCGCTGCCGAACACCTCGGGTGCGGCGATTGCACACATCTGTTGCCCCTGGCAAGCATCGGCGTCAACGGCCACTTTCATCGCTCACCCCCCGAAAGATCACCGTAGTGCACGCGGGTGCTCGATCGGGGTGTCGGTGCGAGTGAACGAAGATCCCGATACTTGCGGGATCACCGTGCGACGTCGTGGCTCCAGCCGATCGTCTCCTCGAGTCGCGCCGCAAGGCCGATGAGCAGATCTTCGCGGCCCCACGCCGCAACGAGTTGGACACCAACGGGGAGTCCGTCGTGCGAGCGCCCGATCGGCAGGCTGATCGCCGGTTGTCCCGTGACGTTGAACTGCATCGTGAATCGCACCCACCGCGATGCGGCACGCGACGCGGAGAAGGCATCAGTGTCGTCCTCCCACAACTCGCCGATCCGCAACGGTGGTCGCGCGAGCGTCGGAGTGACCAAGATGTCCCACCCGTCGTGCCACCATGCGGCCATGCGACGTCGGAACTCGTGCGCAGCGTGCAGCGATTCGGCAAGGTCGGGTGCCGTCATCTTCGATGCGTAACGGGTGTGGGCGAGGTTCACGCGTTCGACGTCGTCGTCGACCGGTTCGCGTCCGATGAACCCGGCAAGCTGGCGGTGTGCGACGGCCATGTTCGTCGACCACATCGCGATGAAGCGAGCGGGGAAGCTCGCGTCTCCCATCGCGGCGGGCCACGCCCCGCGCACGTCGTGACCGAGTGCGCTGAGTGCATCGGCGGTGCGTCGGACTGCCGCGACGCAGTCGGCATCGACCGACTCGCCCAGTGGATCGTGGTCGAGGACACCGATGCGCAGCGTCGACAACGGGGCGCTGAGGGCATGCACGAAGGAGTGCGATGGCACGGGGGCGACGATCGAGTCGCCGACGCCGGGTCCGGATACTGCATCGAGAAGTGCGGCGGTGTCGCGCACGTCGCGCGATACGCACAACTCGACGGACAAGCCCGAGTCGTCGCGCAGTGGTGCGGGGGACACGCGACCGCGGCTCGGCTTCAGGCCGACGAGCCCGCAGCACGACGCCGGAATGCGGATGCTGCCGCCGCCGTCGGATGCATGCGCGATGCTCACCATGCCGGCGGCCACTGCCGCGGCGCTGCCACCGCTCGAGCCGCCGCACGTGCGTGACGTGTCCCACGGGTTGCGCGTGGCTCCCCACGCCCGTGACTCCGTCACCGGCAAACTGCCCCATTCGCAACTCGTCGATCGTCCGATGGGTACGAACCCGGCCGCGAGGAAGCGTTCGACGAGGACCGTCGTTGTGTCGGAGACGTAGTTCGCCCGCTTCATCGCGACGTTGCCGTTGCTCAGTTCGTGGCCGGCCCAGTGGGAGTTGAGATCCTTCAGCAGCAGCGGCACGCCGACGAAGGGTGCGCTGCGATCGCCCGACTCGTCAATGTCGCGGGCCCGGTCGAGTGATCCTTGTGCCCACAGGTGACTGATCGCGTTGAGGTCGGGATTTTGCGTCGCGATGCGTTCGAGTGCTGCGGCAACGAGTTCGCGCGCCGAGACCTCGCCGCGCCGGACTTGCTCGGCTTGCTCGCACGCGGAGGTGACGACGGACTCGGCGCCGGAGCGAAGACGTTCTGTCGCCATGCCGGCGGCTACCTTACAAAGACCGTGACGGGACGAGCGAACGACGCCCCGACGGGCAGCGGATCGGCGTCGGTCCTCGGACTCCTGCGTGCCCCGTCGGTGCTGCCGTTCATCTCTGCCACCGTCTTGCTCTACGTCGGGCTTGCCATCCAGGTGACGACTCTCGGCAAGCAGGTGTACGACATCACGCGACGCGAGCTCGACATCGGGTGGCTCGGTCTGGCGGAATTCCTGCCGATTGCCCTGCTCGTGTTCGTCACCGGTGCCGTCGCTGACCGTTTCAACCGCAAGAACGTTGCGATGCTCGCCATCACCGGCGAGCTCGTGTCGGCTCTGTTGCTCACGTGGTACGCGAGCACGGCGCCGACGTCGGTGTTTCCCATCTTCGTCATCGCGGTGCTCTACGGAACGGCGCGAGCCTTCGTTGCCCCGGCGATGCGACCGATGGCGGCGATGATCGCGCCGGAGGGTCGCTTGCCGCAGATGGTCGGGTTGTACTCGACGATGTGGACCGCCGCAGCGATCATCGGTCCCGCGTCGTCGGGCTTTCTGTACTCCGTGCATCCGTCGGTTGCCTACGGCGTCGGTGCGGCGTCGGTTGCCGCCGCCATCGGCCTCGTCTCCCGCGTACGCATGGAGCGTCCGGTGGCAACCGAATCGGCGGCCGGTGCGCCGCGCGAGCGACCGTCGCTGCGTTCGGCAATGGAGGGGCTGCGCTTCATTCGCGCCACGCCGATACTCTTCGCCGCCATCGCGCTCGACTTGTTCGCCGTGCTCTTCGGTGGTGCGGTCGCATTGTTGCCGGTCATCGCCACCGAACAACTTGGCGTCGGCGACGTCGCCTACGGATGGTTGCGTGCCGCAGCAGGTATCGGTGCAGGAATCGTTGCCGTCACGCTCTCGATTCGCCCGCTGCGCCGACGAATCGGGCCAATCCTGCTGGTGGCGGTGGCGGTCTTCGGTGCAGGAACGATCCTTCTCGGAGTCACCAACACGTACTGGGTGGCGTTCCTCGCGGTGATGATCATCCACGGCGCCGACATGGTGAGCGTCGTCATCCGCTCCTCGATCGTGCCGCTCGCCACACCCGACGACAAGCGTGGTCGCGTGACTGCCGTGGAGAACGTGTTCATCGGGGCAACGAACGAACTCGGGGCCTTCGAGTCGGGCGTCGCCGCCGAGTTCGTCGGCGTGAAGGCGACGGTCGTCGGCGGTGGTGTCGCCACGCTCGGCATCGTCGCCGTGTGGTGGTGGCGCTTCACGTCGCTGCGGCGCATCGACCGCTTCGAGGATGTCGCGCTCGCGCGCTGAGCCCGTTGCGCACTCGGCTCGCCGCGTCCACCATGGGCGACGGGCGAGCCCCGCTACTGCGAGACTGGCACGCATCATGATGCGTGCCTCCCGTCGCGTCGATCGATACGTGCGTGCGCGCGGTCGTCGCTGCGCTGCGCCGCTGTCGATCGTCGCTGCGCTGCTCGTCGCGACGCTCGCGGCCTGCTCCGGCGCCGCGGGTGACGCCGACGACGGTGTTCTCGATGGAGTCGGGCGACTACCCGGCTACGACTTCTGGGCACCCGTCACCTTGCCCGACGGCGTTGAGGTGAACTTCCCATTGCCCGAGGGCGGCCCCGTCGGCCCGGTTGCTGCCGGCAACCGCGTTCTACTCATCGGCGATTCAATCCTTGCGTCGACGTCTCGTCGCTACGCCAACGAGATGTGCGCGACGCTCGTACCGCTCGGCTGGCAGGTGTCCGTCGAGGCCGAAGCAGGACGATTCTCCGAGTTCGGTGTGCGTGTCGTCCAGAGCCGACTGCCGGCGGGCTGGGACGTGGCGGTCGTGTATCTCGGCACGAACTACGAGGGGAATCCCGAGTCGTTCACCCGCAACATGCGCCGGATCTTCGATCGACTCGAACCGCTGCCGACCGTGGTGTTGACGACGGGTGAGTTCCGGCGCGCGCAGCGCGAGGTCAACGATGCGATTCGCGAGACCGCCTCCGAATTCGATCACGTGCGCGTACTCGACTGGGCGTCGGTCGCCGGGCTGCGCGGCGTCACCGGCGCCGACCGCATCCATCTCTCCGAAACGGGCCGAGCGGTACTCGCGGCAACCGTGGCTCGCGCACTCGATGCCGCACCGGGCGGACCGGGTCGCTGTCTCGAGTCGCGGTTCACCGACGACTCGGCGATCAATCGCGACATCCTTCCGCCGTCGGCAACGGCTCCGTCCGGCGCACCGTCATCCACCGACCCACCGGCCAACACGGGCACAACGCCCGCAGATTCGGGCGGCACGACGTCGGATTGACTCAGCCCGTGCGATGTCAGTCCGTCATCACCCGGATGTGGGCGCAGCGCGTTGGGCCCGTCGTCGTGCGGCGCGGTCGCGGGCCTGCGCAGACGTCACGTCACGATGATGCGCACGGCACAACACCTCGAGACCGCCGTGGCCGCGCGGGTCGGCATCGAGGTGGTGGTGGCATCCCGGTCCGTAACCGTCCCCGTTGCGCGGGCTGATGTGGTTCACTTCGCAGTCGCGCCGCGCGGCATCGCACCCCGGCCGCGTGCAGCGGTACTTCGCCCTGCGCTTGGCGGCGGCACGCGCGAATCGCCAGATGTGGTTGCGCTGCCAGGTTCGCGCGCACCTGTCGGAGCACCACGTTCGACGTCGCACGACGGTGATTTCGACGTCACACCACTGGCAGTGTCCGCGCGCACCGGTCCACGCCGACAGGTGGCACTCGATGCGCCCCAATTCGAGAGCCGAGTACGGCTCAGCGACGGAGGTTGATCGGCGTGGCTGGCGTGGCATCGACGAGATCGAAGAAGTCGTTTCCCTTGTCGTCCACCACGATAAACGCGGGGAAGTCCTGTACCTCGATCTTCCATACGGCTTCCATGCCGAGTTCGGCGTACTCGAGCACCTCGACCTTGGTGATGCAATCTTGCGCCAAACGTGCCGCCGGCCCGCCGACGGATCCGAGGTAAAAGCCCCCGTACGTCTTGCACGCGTCGGTCACCTGGCGCGATCGGTTTCCCTTCGCGAGCATGACGAAACTGCCACCGGCGCGCTGGAAGTCAGCGACGTAGGAGTCCATGCGCCCCGCGGTGGTCGGGCCGAATGAACCCGAGGCGTAGCCCTCGGGGGTCTTCGCCGGGCCTGCGTAGTACACGCAGTGATCCTTGATGTAGTCGGGCAAAGTTCCCTCGGCATCGAGTCGTTCCTTCAACTTCGCGTGGGCGATGTCGCGTGCGACAATCATCGGGCCACTGAGCATGACCCGAGTCTTCACCGGGTACTTCGACAACTCGGCACGTATCTCGCTCATCGGTCGGCGCAGATCGATGGCAACGACGTCGCTGCTCAACTGATCAACGGTGATGTCGGGCATGAATCGGGCCGGGTCCGTTTCGAGCTGCTCGAGGAACGCGCCGTCGCGGGTGATCTTGCCGAGTGCCTGGCGGTCGGCGCTGCACGACACCGCCATCGCCACCGGACAGCTTGCACCGTGGCGGGGTAGGCGGATGACGCGCACGTCGTGGCAGAAGTACTTGCCGCCGAATTGTGCACCGATACCCGTCTGCTGGGCGAGGGTGAGCACCTTGCCCTCGAGATCGACGTCGCGAAAGCCGTGGCCGAGCTTGCTCCCCGCGGTCGGCAGCGAGTCGAGATAACGGGCACTCGCGAGCTTGGCCACTTCGACGGCGTACTCGGCCGACGTTCCGCCGATGACGACGGCGAGGTGGTACGGCGGACATGCTGCGGTGCCGAGCGTTTTCATTTTCTCGAACAACCACGGCAGCAGCGTCTTTTCGTTGAGCAGCGCCTTGGTTTCCTGGAAGAGGTAGCTCTTGTTCGCCGATCCACCGCCCTTGGCCATGAACAGAAACTTGTACTCGTCGCCGGGCACGGCGGCGATCTTGATCTCCGCCGGCAGGTTGGTGTTCGTGTTCACCTCGTCGTAGGTGGTGAGAGGTGCGAGCTGGCTGTAGCGCAGGTTGCTCGTGAGGTAGGTGTCGTACACGCCCCGCGCGATGGCGCGTTCGTCGTCACCGTTGACGACGACGAACTGCCCCTTCTTTCCCTTGACGATCGCCGTGCCGGTGTCCTGGCACATCGGTAGCACGCCGCCGGCCGCAATCGATGCGTTCTGCAACAAGTCGAGTGCGACGAAGCGGTCGTTCTCGCTGGCCTCGGGATCGGCGAGGATGCTCGCGAGTTGCTGCAAGTGTCCGGGACGCAGGTAGTGGGCGATATCGCGCATCGCCTCACTCGTCAATCGCGTGATGACCGACGGGTCGACCGTGAGGAACTCGCCGAGCGGAGTCGTCACGACGTTGATTCCCTCGCGCGTCACCAGACGGTACGGAGTGGTGTCCTTGCCGAGCGGAAGCAGCTCGGTGTGATCGAACGGTGCGATCGCCATCAGACGAGAGCCGGCGTGCCGGCGAACGCTCCCGGATCACCGGGGGCCGGGATGAGCGGGGCGCTCCACGACACCGTCTTTGCCACTTCGTCGGCCACGCGACGCCACTCGAGTGCGTTCCAGCCCTGTGCACCCGCAACGACTCGGCCGTCGATGCGCAAGAAGGTGAAGGCTGGGAGAGCGGTGATGCCGAGTTCGCGCACGAGTGCGCGGCTCGGATCGGCAAAAACGAGCGTCTCGTCGACGATCGGACCCATGAATTCGCGGGCCTCGTCGGCGCTGGCGGTGACGATGAAGCTCGTGCGCACGCTCGATCCGGCGAAGACGGCGAGGATTCGGCGTGCCGTGGGGAGGATCCACGCACTTTCGTTGGTGAACGGATCGAGCGAAACGCTGAGCAGGTGGAACGTGGTGAGCCACTCGTGCAGCGGTCGTTCGGCACCGCGCAATGGATGCAGGACGATGTCGGGGGATGGCGTCGTTGTCACGCCCGAGACGGTAGCAAGCCGGAACTAACGTGGCGCCGATGCACCCCATCGAGCGTCTGCGATATGTGGCACGCGCCGACGGTGCTCCGGTGTCGGCGCTGGTGCGGGAAACGGCGCACGCTCTGGCGGAATTGGCGGGCGATCCGCATTCCCTCGTGCTTGCCGCACGGCGAGTCGTCGAGCGCTATCCGACGACTGCGCCACTGTGGTGGCTGTGCTCGGAGGTACTCGTCGCGCCCGATCCATCGACTCGCGCCCTCGAGTTGGCGCGTGATGTTGCACGCGATGACACGGCCGGGCACCTCGACGAATCATTGCCCGACGACGCCGTCGTCGTCACGGTGGGATGGTCACCGTCGCTTGCCCGGGTTGTTGCGTCGCGGGGTGATCTCTCGCTGCTCGTCGTCGACAGTCACGGTGACGGTGAAGCCTTCGTTGATCATGCCCACGCATCGGGCTGTGCCGCAGAAATCGTTCCCGTCGAGTACCTGGCAGCCGGGGTCGCTACGGGCGACACGCTGGTCGTCGATGCCTTGGCGTGCGGCGGAGATGAGATCCTCGCCGCCGGTGGCAGCGGTGCGGCGGTGGCATGCGCACTGCGCCACGCCGTACCGATCACCCTCGTGGCATGTCGCGGAACCCGCCTGCCCGACGCGTTGTGGAATGCAATGGTCGAAGCGGTGCGTCGCGCCGACGAATGGCGCACGGGAATCGACATCTTGGCGGCCCGCGAGGTTGCGCGCGTCGTCGGCCCGGACGGCGCGAGCATCGACGTACACACTGCGCTGCGGGCCGAATGTGCCGCTGCGACCGAGCTCCTGCGGCGCAGCGTCATCTAGCCTGACCCACCATGTCACCCCGCTCCCGCGACCTACCCCGTCGTTCCTGTCTTTCCATTCCCGGGTCATCCGAGAAGATGCTCGGCAAGGGTCCAAACATCCCCGCCGACATGGTGTTCCTCGACCTCGAGGATGCAGTGGCTCCCAAAGAAAAGGAAGCGTCGCGGGCCCGCGTCGCCACCGCGATCCGCACCCTCGATTGGGGCGACAAGGTGCTGTGCGTGCGGGTGAACGACTGGAGCACGAAGTGGACCGCGTACGACATCATCGAAGTCGTCGGCAATGCCGGTGCGCGACTCGACGAGATCATGCTCCCGAAGGTCGAGTCGGCGGCGCAGGTCGTCGCCACCGACATGTTGCTGCGCCAAGTTGAAGTCGCATCGGGTCTACCGGTCGGACACATCGGCATCGAGGCACAGATTGAAACCGCGCGCGGTCTCATCAACGTCGAGGAGATCTGTGCCGCAAGTCCGCGACTCGAGACGATCATCTTCGGACCCGCCGACTTCGCCGCGAGCATGGAGATGCCGGTGCTCACCGGTGGCGTGCAAATTCCCGACTACCCGGGCGACCACTTCCACTACGTGTTCAACAAGATCCTCATGGCGGGTCGCGCCAACGGTCTGCAGGTCATCGACGGCCCGTACCTCTACATCCGTGACACCGACGGCTTCCGCGACTACTGCAAGCGCACGCGCACGTTGGGCTACGACGGCAAGTGGGCGCTGCATCCCGATCAAGTGACGGTCCTCAACGAGGTGTTTTCGCCGACGCAGGAACAGTTCGACCGCGCGTGCGCGATCCTCGATGCCTATGCGCAGGCGACCGAGGGCGAGGGCAAGGGTGCCGTGATGTTCGGTGACGAGATGATCGACGAGGCGAGTCGCAAGATGGCGCTGAAGTTCATCTCGCGCGGCGAGCGCGCCGGTTTGTCTCGTTCACCGAAGACGGCCTAGCGGCGTCGCATGTCCCGGCGGTTCGACGGAATCCTCTTCGACGCCGGCGGCATCTTCGTCATTCCCGATCCGACGGCGAGTGCGCTCGCAGCGGCACCGTTCGGCGCCTCGACCGACCCGGCCCGCTTCGTGCGCGCGCACTACGCCGGTATGGAGGCACTCGACCGCGAGGCGTCGACGCGACCCGATCCGTCGATCGACCGCATCTCGTGGGACCACTACCGCCGTGCGTACCTCGACAGCGCGGGGGTGAACACCGATTCGCTCGACGACGCGGTCGCCGTCCTGCGCCGGCTGTTCTCGCCGTACTACTGGCGGTTTCCGCTGCTCGAGTCCGTCGCCGCGCTCGGCCAGTTGCACGTGCGGGGAGTTCCGATCGGAATCGTGTCGAACGCCAGCGGACAGATCGAAGCGACGCTCGCCAACCTGTGCATCTGTCAGGTGGGTCCCGGTGCCGGCGTGCCCGTGCGCATCGTCACCGACTCGCACGTCATCGGGTACGCCAAGCCCGATCCGCGGATCTTCGCCGACGCCATCGCCGCGCTCGACGTCGAGCCGTCACGGATTGCTTACGTCGGTGACTCCTTCGTCAACGACGTCGGCGGCGCACGCAACGCCGGTGTCGTTCCGATCCTGTACGACCCGTTCGACGACCACGCCGATTACGACTGCGAGCGTGTTACGTCGCTGCACGACCTGCTCGAGTGGGTGACTGCCTAGGCGATCAGCGCGACTGCGCATCGACGAGTCGGCGCGCAATGACCTTGAGGCACAGCGTTTCGTCTGCACCCTCGAAGATCGACAGCACGCGGGCATCGACGAACAGGCGACTCACCGCATACTCCTCGGCGTAGCCGAAGCCACCGTGGATCTGCATCGCCTCGCGGGTCACCCACTCGGCGGCCTTGCACACGTAGGCCTTCACCATGCTCGCTTCCATCGCGCCCTGGCCCTTGCCCATGAGCTTTGCGACGGCGTAGCTGAACTGGCGCGACGCCTGGATGATCGTCGCCATGCGACCGAGTTTCACGCGGGTGAGCTCGTAGTCGACGATGTTGCGACCGAAGACGTTGCGGTTGTTCGCATAGTCGAGCGCAGCCTCGTACGCGGCCTGCATGAGGCCAACGGCGCGGGCCGCTGTCTGCAGGCGTCCGTTCTCGAAACCTTCCATCTGGAAGTAGAAGCCCTTGCCGAGTCCTTCCTCGCCACCGATGAGGTGATCGGCGGGCACGAACCAGTCCTCGATCGCGATCTCGTACGAGTGCATTCCGCGGTAACCGATCGTGTCGATCGGCCGACCTTCCATGCGTCCGCCGCCGGGCTGCTGGAAGACGAAGCCGTGCGCATCGCCGATCGGCTTGGGAACGATGAAGAGGCTGAGTCCGCGGTGGGCGAGCGAGCGGTCGGGGTTGGTGCGCGCGAGCAGCATGAGCACGTTGGCGCGTGCACCGAACGTGCACCACGTCTTTACGCCGTTGATCACCCAGCCGTCGACGCCGTCGCGCGACGTCTTCGTCGCCGTCGTCTTCAGCGACGCAACGTCGCTGCCGTAGTCGGGTTCGGTGACGGCAACCGCGGCCATCACTTCGGTGGTGGCGAGCTTCGGCAACCATGTCTGCTTCTGTTCCTCGGTGCCACCGCGGACCAGTGCACGCGTGAGAATTTCCGGGCGGGTGATCAGCGATCCGCCGATGCCGAGCGACGCGCGCGACAGTTCCTCGGTGGCGATGACGCTCGCCATGTACTCGCCCTCGCCACCCTCGCTGAAGCCGCCGTACTCGCTCGGCACGGACAGGCCGAAGGCGCCGATCTCGGCGAGCCCCGCGATGATCTCCTCGGGGACGTCCTCGTTGTGGCGGTGGACGTGCTCGGCACGCGGCGCGATGACCTTTGCGCCGAAGCTGCGGAAGGTGTCCTGGACCATCTCGTACTCGTCGTCGAGATGTCGCGGCCCGGGCGTGTCGGCGAGCGATGCGAGGAATTCGGGTCGGCGGTACGACTCGACGAACTCGCGCGCGGAATCGAATGCCGAAAGCGTCACGCCCCACGTCGACTCGCGTGCCATGATCCGCGACATGACGTCGTGGAGCATGTCGGCGACGAATGCACACGTCAGCGCAGCCTGGACATCACCCTTTGCGCCGTAGTCGATGAGCGACCGTGCAGTTTCGACGGCCGATGCCGCATGTGCGAGGTCGTAGGCGAGAACCTGACGCGAGTCGGGGCCGCCCGCTGCCGCCAAGTGTGTGACGGCGCGATCGACGACGCCGGATGCGAGTTCAACGAGGGAAGCCGCGGTCGTGAGATCCGCCCGTGCATTTGCCGTGTTGGTCACGGCCCCACGGTAGTGAGGGGTGCCGGGGCCATGTCCCGTCGTACGATGAGAAAATGCTGAAAGCCCTGCGGTGGGTGATCTTCGCACTTGTCGTCTACTTCTTCGTGCTGCCCCTCATCCCCGGGTTCCGCAATGCCGTTCGCGACCTCGGGCAGATCGAGCCCAGCCTGCTCGTTGCCGCCATCGTTCTTGAGTTCCTCGCCCTGTACTGCTACACCCTGCTCACCCATGCCGCCCTCGGCACCGAGGCGCACCGACTCACGCGCTTCGACTTGTTCCGCATCCAACTGAGCACCCGGGCCCTCGGCAGCGTTCTCCCCGGGGGATCGGCGGCGAGTACGGCACTCGGGTTCCGGCTCATCACGAGCTCGGGAATCCCGAAGCCCGACGCGGGCTTTGCCCTCGCGACGGCGGGGATCGGATCGGCGGTCGTTCTCAACTGCTTGTTGTGGTTGGCGCTCGTCGTGTCGCTACCGTTCCGCGGACTCAATCCGCTGTACGGCACGGCGGCCGTCGCCGGCGTCATTCTCATGGGGATTGCCGGCGCCATCGTCTTCGGGATCATCGACGACCACGGTCGCCTGCGCCGGCTCGTCGTGCGCCTGTGGAACAGGTTCGGTCGCGATGGTGAGGCGGCGGGAAACCTGATCGACCATCTCGATGAACGCCTGCGCGGACTCATCGCCGAGCGCGACCTGCTCGTGCGGGTCGTCGGTTGGAGCGTCGCCAACTGGTTGCTCGATGCAACCGCGCTGTGGTTGTTCCTGCGTGCGTTCGGGGCAACGATCGCGCCCGACGGTCTGCTCATCGCATTCGGCCTTGCCAACGTCGTCGCATCGGTGCCGATCACTCCCGGCGGACTCGGTCTCGTCGAGGGCATCTACATTCCGACGCTCGTCGGCTTCGGGGTGACGTCGGCTGCCGCGACGCTCGGCGTGCTCTCGTACCGCATCGCGCAGTACTGGTTGCCGATCCTCGTCGGCGGTATCGCGTATGCATCGCTGCGCATCGCAGCAGCACCCGCCCCGGTAACGGTGCAGGGCTCGTTCGGTCGACTGTCGTCGGCGACGCGTGCGGCGGCAGGGGACAAGCGCAGCAAGGCCGAATGGATCGAGCGGTATGCGCCCGTCGACCGCACCGGCAGGTACCCCCAACCGCGTTACGACGACACGGGCGAGCAGGGTCAAGTTCCCCCCGTGTGAGAGTCGGCGCGTCGGCGTCGTACTCTGGGTGCATGACAGTGCACGAGCGACCGTTCGGTCGGTACCTGGAAGATTTCGTTGTCGGTGACGTTTACCGACACTGGCCCGGCAAGACGATCACCGAGGCCGACGACCACCTGTTCTGCATGATCACGATGAATCATCACCCGTTGCACACCAACGACTGGTTCGCAAAGACCAGTGTGCAGGGACGCAACGTCGTCGTCGGCAACCTCGTGTACTCGCTCGTCCTCGGCATGAGCGTGCCCGACGTGAGCGGCGCGGCAATCGCCAACCTCGAAGTTGAAACACTTCAGCACAAGCACCCGACCTTTCACGGAGACACGATCCACGCCGAGACCCGCGTGTTGGCGGCACAGGAGTCGTCGTCGAAGCCCGATCGCGGCGTCGTCACCGTCGAGACGAAGGCCTTCAACCAGGACGGCAAGGAAGTGTGTTACTTCCGGCGCCGAGTAATGGTGTGGAAGCGCGATGCCGCTCCGGCGCGCACGCGACCCTACGACGGCAACGACGTGTGGGGCGCATAAGCCGCACCGACACATCGTCCCGCAGGGACGAACCGGTCGCCGACTACACGGTCTCCGGGGACATCGTCGAGCCGCTCCTCGAGTGGGCACACGAACGCTTGCGCGACCTTCCGTGGCGTCGCACCCGTGATCCGTGGTGCGTGCTCGTCAGCGAGGTGATGTCACAGCAAACGGGCATCGATCGTGTCGTACCCAAGTACCTCGCCTTCATCGAAAGGTTCCCATCACCGCCGGCGTGTGCAGGAGCACCACTCGGAGATGCACTGGCGCTGTGGAGCGGGCTCGGATATCCGCGTCGGTGCCGCAACCTGCACGATGCCGCACGGATGATCGTCGATCGTCACGACGGCCGCGTCCCACTCGACCTCGACTCGCTGCTCGCACTGCCGGGAGTCGGTGAGTACACGGCACGTGCCGTGTTGTCATTCGCCGCCGGCCACGACGTCGGCGTCGTCGACACGAACGTGGCGCGGGTACTGTCGCGACTTCTCGACAGGCCGCTCGGTGCGCGTGACGCGCAGCGCATTGCCGATGCCGTCGTGCCCGCGGGACGCTCGTGGGAGTGGAATCAGGCGCTCATGGATCTCGGCTCCACGGTGTGCCGCGCCCGCCGTGCCGACTGCGAAGCGTGCCCGATTGCCGCGTGGTGCGCGTGGGACGACGGACCCGATCCGGCTCCGGCGAGCGCGCTGACGAGCAAACCGCAGGCGCGCTTCGAGGGCTCGGATCGTCAGGCGCGGGGACGTCTCATGCAACGCCTCGCCGAGGGCGCCGTGCGCCGGGGCGACGTCGCCCGGGTGATGGGGCTGTCCGCCGACGTCGAGCGGGCGGAGCGGTTGCTCGACGCACTCGTCAGTGAGCGTCTCGTCGTCGCCGACGACGAGACGTGTCGCTTGCCGTAGGTCGGGCATCACGACACGTCGACAGCGATTAGTGACGCCGGCTTCCGTAGGACGGATGTCACCGCGGATCCGTATCCGTTCGCAGCAACGGTGACCTTAGGGTCGGGCGAGATGTCGGAGACGCTGCATCCCGGATTTTCACCCGTACTCGATGCTGCGGCGACCCTCACCGTGGGGTTTCATGGCGTGCGCGGATCGACGCCCTGCCACTGCAGCGAAACGTCCCGCTACGGCGGAAACACATCGTGCGTATCGGTGACGACGGAGGGTTCTTCTCCCGTGCTCTTCGATCTCGGTACGGGAGTGCGCTACAGCGGTATCCGCGCCGAGCAGGGCCGAGCGTTGCATGTCGTGTGTCTGCTCACGCACCTGCACCTCGATCACATCATGGGTCTGCCGTTCTTCGAACCGCTTCTCGATGCTCGCACGACGATCGACATCTTCGCCCCGCGTCAAACCGAGGGTGCGAGCGTCGCGGACCTGCTCCACGCGCGGTTCGCCCCGCCGACGTTTCCGGTACCGCTCGCGGCGTTTCCGGCGACGATTCGTATCCACGAAATCGGCGATGACGACTTCGATGTCGCCGGTTGGAAGGTGCGCAGCCGCTACGTGCCGCACATCGGTCCGACGCTGGGCTTTCGCGTCGAGCGTGGTGGAACCGCGGTGACCTACCTGTCGGATCACCAACAACCCGACGGCGGCAACTTCGCGCTCACTGCCGGAGCACGGGACGTGTGCACCGGTACCGACCTGCTCATCCACGACGCGCAGTACACGGCTGACGAGTTTGCCGACAAGAACTCGTGGGGGCACTCGACGCACGAATTTGCGGCATGGGTCGCAGCCACCACGGGGGCGCGACGCCTTGCGCTGTTCCACCACGACCCGGCACGCCGCGACGACGAACTCGATGCACTGGCCCGTACGTACGGCGCCGGTGCGATCCCGAGTGTCGTCGCCCGCGAGGGAATTCGCCTCGCTGTAACGTCTCAGGCGTGACGCGCGCCGCCGACAATTTCGATTCCGCGGAATTCCGTCGCGTTCTCGGTCACGTTCCGACGAGCGTCGTCGTCGTCACGGGTCGTGATTCGCACGGCGTTCCCGCCGGAGTGACGATCGGCTCGTTCGTCTCCATCTCGCTCGATCCGCCGCTCGTCGGCTTCTTCCAGGGACACGGTTCGAAGAGTTGGACTGCCATCGCCGAGTCGGGATGTTTCGCCGTCAACGTCCTCACCGACGCGCAGCAGGATCTCTGTTGGCGGTTTGCAAAGGAGCCCGCCGACGGCACGTCGCGCTTCGACGGAATCGCGGTTCACGAGGCACCGAACGGTTCGCCGCTCATCGACGGCACGGTGGCATCGATCGACTGCGACGTTCACTCGACTCTCGACATCGGCGATCACTTCCTCGTTGTCGGACGGGTGACGGAACTGCGCACGGCGACCGGCGACGTATCGCCGATGGTGTTCGTGCGGGGCGGGCTGGGTCGAGCAAGCTCGTCAAAGTAGGGCGCACCGCTGTGGGAGCCGCCGCTGCACTCGTACTCGCCGTGGTGTTCGCGTGGTCGGGTGTGGCCAAGATCTTCATGGGGTCGCGCTGGCCCGAGTCGTTGCGCCGACTCGAATTACCGGTGCAACTCGCATGGCCCGTCGTCGGCTGCGAACTAGTGCTGTCGATGGCGCTGGTATTGCTCGATGTCCAACGACGGTGGGTTGCATCCGGTGCCGCAGTCCTGCTCGTTGCCATGACCCTCGTGCTCGTTGACCGGTTGCGTCGCGGGGTGCGCCCGGCGTGCGCGTGCTTCGGCGGTTCGTCGGTGCGTCCGCTGTCGTGGCGCGAGCCGGTGCGGAATTTTGCACTGCTCGCCGTGGCGTTCGTTGCGATTCTTTCGTAGGGTGATTCCGTGCGGGTGTGGATCGACCAGGACTTGTGCACCGGCGACGGGCTGTGCGTCGATCACTGTCCCGATGTTTTCGTGCAACTCGAGGACGGCATCGCATACGTCGCCGAGAAGGGGATCATCCTCAACGATCCGGGCTGTTCGTCGAGCCTCGCGCGGGTCGATGAGCGCAACGTGGCATCCGTCGTCATGGCGGCCGAGGTGTGCCCCGGTGAATGCATCTTCATCGAGGCCGACGACGAAGAAGAACGCCTGACGCACGCCGGGGCCATCGCGCTGTGACCTGGCGCGTCGCCGCCGCGGGGGCGCTCTTCAGCGTCACGCTCGCCACCGGCGTTGCGAAGGTCGATGCAGCGCCGGACCACGCGGCGTCGCGTCGAGCGACGGCACGGGTGGCCGCCGATGTACTGGCCACGATCCCCGTCGAACGCGAACGTCCCGCGGGCTACCGTCGCGAGGCCTTCCGACACTGGCTCGACGTCGATGGCGACGGCTGTGATGCGCGCGAGCAGGTCCTGCGTCGCGACGCGATCGGGTTCGCGCAGGTCGACGGCTTTCGTTGCTTCGTCGTCGAGGCCGACTGGCGTTCACCGTACGACGGCGTGACGACGTCGGATCGGACGGCAGTCGACATCGATCACGTCGTCGCGCTGAAGGAGGCGTGGGACTCGGGCGCGTGGGCGTGGAGCGAGGCACGGCGAACCGCATTCGCCAACGACACGTCCGATCCGCGCACACTACGCGCCGTGTCGTCACGTTCGAATCGAATGAAGAGCGATCGTGATCCATCAAACTGGATGCCGCAACTCGCGTCCTACTGGTGCACGTACGTCGGCGACTGGATCTCGATCAAAGCACGGTGGTCGCTGTCGATGGATGAGAGCGAATGGCGTCGTATCAACAACCTCCTGTCGACTCGATGCGTCGGTCTCACCATTGCGGAATGGTCGTCGCCTCCGATCGACGTCGTGCCGACCGTGCCGGTGACGACAGTCCCGTCGCCGGCGGTCACGGCGACGACCACATCGACGACGCGCGCAACGTCGCCGACCACATCGCCGACCACATCGCCGACCACATCGCCGACCGTGTCGTCGATACCGGTAACGCAGACCGTCCCGGGTGCCACCAGTTCACCCGGTGGCGCGGCGAGTATCAACACCGACATTCGCCCCGGTGCGTTTTGTGCACCGCTCGGGGCACTCGGCAGCTACCGGACCGTGCAGTACGTGTGCTCGACGACGAATGCCGACGGCGATGCGTATCCGGGCGGCCGGGCGCGCTGGCGACGCGCGTGAGCCGATAGCCTCATCAGCCATGTCGAAGAAGACCAAGAAGCGCAAGGCCCGTCTGCGCCGTTCCAAGGCCAACCACGGCAAGCGCCCGAACATGGGTCGCCGCTAACCGCGGCTCGTCAGATTTCGTCTTCGACGTCGCCCGCGAGGTAAGACCGGCCGGGTTCGCACTCGGCATTCAGCGGACACCATCGACATTGCGCACCGGTACGGCGAATCGCCGGACGTTCGTTGTGAACGATCTCGGTGAGGGCGTGTGCAGCGGCGATGACGCGCCGTGCTGCTGCCTGCAACACCCCTTCGGTGACGTCTTCGACGTCGGCGCGAGCCGCCGCAAGCGAGTACGTTGCCAGCCTGCGCGGTGCCATTCCGCTGCGCATCGCCTCGACGAGTGCGTAGAAGCGCAGGTCTTCGCGATGTCGCGGATGGATTCCGCCGCTCTTGAAGTCGACGATGACCTTCGCCCCGGGCATGCCGAGGGTGAGGTCGCTGCGGCAACCGAGGACGATCGCACCGTTGAACAACTCGTAGCGGGCCGAGCTCTCGGTGACGGGTCGCCACGCCGGCTTCAGCGGTGGGAAGCATTCCTCGAATCTCGTGAGGAGATCGACGACGTTGCCGCGTAACTGTGCGCGTTCGGCCGGGCCGATCGCCTCGATGTAGTCGCCGATCGATCGCTGGTCATCGGCGAGCCGGGCGAGTGCCTCGTCGACGACGTCGCCCGGCACCGGGTCGCCCCGCCAGTGGAGTGACAGCTCGATGGCTTTGTGCAGGACGGTGCCCGTGGCGGTGGAGGCGTTCCATGCGAATGAGTCGCGGGTGACGAGGAATGATTCTTCGCAGGCGTGGATCGCGGCAAGGCTCGACTTGCTCAGCCATAGCGAGCGCTGTTGCGTGTAGCGCGGGGCCAGTGGTGCAAGTCCGTCGTGGAGCACGCGGCGTACCTCGTCGATTGCTCCTGTGGGCAGCGGTGACCAGTCGGGAGTGCGGGCAAGAGCGTCGAGCACGGCACGCTGCATCGGGTTGAGCGCATCGGCATCGGCGACCATTGGCGCGCCAGCATAGGGAAGCGGTGTTGCAGCGGGTGTCCACCGTGTCACACCCCGCAGCCATGATCGTGCGTTCCATGAGCCCCGCCACCATCACCCATTCGGACGATGCGGCAACTGCCGACTTCGTTGCCGCAGCCCGCGTTCTGTCGTCGGCAGCTCGCCGCATCGGTCTCGTTGCACCCGGGTTCCGCTCACCACCACGAGTCGTCGGTGTGCACCGCACCTTGCGACGTTTTTCCGGGGGCCGCGGTGGCGTCGTCTCCGTCGTCGTTCGTGGTCGTCCGTTCGCTGCGGTGCTTGCCGACATGATCGAAGGGATCGTCGCGGTGAATGACGTACCTTCCCCGCACGCCGATCGTGCACGTGCCGAGTTGTGGGCTGTCGTCGATCCCGGTGTCCTGCACGCACGCGTAGCCTGAGCCTCGTTGCATTCCCCGGCCTGGGTGGCGGAACGGTAGACGCGGGGGGCTTAAACCCCCCTGGTGCGAAAGCGCCGTGAGGGTTCGATTCCCTCCCCGGGCACTTCCTTCGCGGCACGGGTGGGCGTTGGCGACGACCCGTTGTGATGCCTGGGGCAGACTGGACATATGGCTACACGTACGAGCTTCGACGGCAGCGCAACCCGGCGCCTCCTGGAGGATCGTCGCGCGGCCATGGTCGAGGATCTCGGGAGGCTGGTCTCCACCGAGTCGCCCTCACTCGACATCGAACGTCTCACCCGCAGTGCGCAGGTGCTCTCCGACATCTTCCGTGCGCGTCTCGGATCGCCCGCCACGCTCATCGACTCGCCGCGCGGTCCCCACGTGCACTGGAGCGGCGGGGGAACACCACGCGTGCTCATCGTCGGCCACCACGACACGGTCTTCCCGGCAGGAACCGTTGCGGCGCGACCGTTCGCCTGTGACGGTGAACGCGCGACGGGGCCGGGTGTGTTCGACATGAAGGCCGGAATCGTCCAGGCGATTCACGGCGTCGCCGCTCTCGACTCGTATGCAGGCGTCGAGTTCCTCATCACGAGCGACGAAGAAGTCGGGTCGCACGCATCTCGTGCGCTGCTCGAGGAGCGGGCGCAAGCGTGCGGCGCGGTGCTCGTGCTGGAACCGAGCGCCGATGGCGGAGCACTAAAGACGGCGCGCAAGGGAACGGGCACGTTCGTCGTGAAGATTCATGGTCGTGCGGCGCACGCGGGGCTCGAGCCGCACAAGGGTGTGAACGCACTCGTCGAAGCAGCCGAACAGGTGCGTCGCATCGCGACGTTCGGTAACCCCGCGGTCGGTACCACCGTCACGCCGACGGTCGCCAAGGCGGGAACGGCCGACAACGTGGTGCCGGAGTCGGCCGAAGTGAGCGTCGACGTGCGCTGCGAATCGGCCGCCGAGCGTGAGCGCATCGAGTCCGCCTTTGCCTCATTGACGGCGGTACTGCCCGACGCGCGCATCAGCGTCGAAGGCGGGATGAATCGTCCGCCGCTTCCCGCAGCAATGACACAAGAGCTGTTTGCCGTTGCACTCGCGGTGGCGCCGGGCGTGGGTATCGACAATCTCCGGGGCCTGGCCGTGGGCGGCGGCTCCGACGGCAATCTCACCGCAGCAATCGGAGTGCGCACCCTCGACGGTCTCGGCGCCGTCGGTGGCGGAGCTCACGCCGTGAGCGAGCACGTCCTCGTTGCACACATGCCCGAGCGGGCCGCGCTCATCGCTGCAATCGTCGGCGAGCTGACGCGCGCTTAGCGCCGCTACTCGAGTTCGAGCATCCCACCCGGCTCGATCGTTCCCGCGTTGCGGTACGCATCGAGCTTCGTGCGCGTGTCGCTGATGTCGAGATTGCGCATCGTCAACTGCCCGATGCGATCGAGCGGTCCGAACGCCGCATCCTCGACGCGCTCCATGCTCAGTCGCTGCGGCGCGTAGGTGATGTTCGGACCGGACGTGTCGAGGATCGTGTAGTCGTCACCGCGTCGCAACTCGACGACAACCTCGCCGGTAACGAGCGATCCGACCCAGCGCTGCAGCGGCTCGCGCAACATGAGCGCCTGCGGGTCGAACCAGCGCCCTTCGTAGAGCAGTCGCCCGAGGCGCCGACCCATCGTCGCGTAGTTCTCGAGGGTGTTTTCGTTGTGAATTGCGGTGAGCAACCGTTCGTATGCGATCCGCAGCAGCGCAAGCCCCGGAGCTTCGTACACGCCGCGGCTCTTCGCCTCGATGATCCGGTTCTCGATTTGATCGCTCATGCCCAGTCCGTGGCGTCCGCCGATGGCATTCGCCTCGCGCACCAAGTCGATCCGCGAAGCGAATTCGGCGCCGTTGAGTGCAACCGGCCAACCGTCGACGAATCGCACGGCGACGCGTTCGGCGTCGATCCTCGTGGCCGGGTCCCAATGGGCAACTCCCATGATTGGCCGGACGATGTGCATCGACGTCGACAACTCCTCGAGCGACTTCGCCTCGTGGGTTGCGCCCCAGATGTTCGCATCGGTCGAGTACGCCTTCTCCGCACTGTCGCGGTACGGCAGCTTGCGCGCGGCGAGGAACGTGCTCATCTCGGCGCGTCCGCCCATTTCGCGCACGAACGAGTCGTCGAGCCACGGCTTGTAGATGCGCAGCTTCGGGTTGGCGAGCAGGCCGTAGCGGTAGAAGCGCTCGATGTCGTTGCCCTTGTACGTGCTGCCGTCGCCCCACACGTCGACACCGTCCTCGGCCATTGCACGCACGAGGAGGGTTCCGGTAACTGCGCGACCGAGCGGCGTCGTGTTGAAGTACGTCTTTCCCGCCGTCGCGATGTGGAACGCCCCGCACTGCAGTGCAACGAGTCCTTCGTTGACGAGTTGTTCGCGACAGTCGACCAGGCGCGCGATTTCTGCACCGTAGGCCTTCGCCCGTTGCGGAACGTCGTTCAGGTTCGGTTCGTCGGGTTGACCGAGATCGGCGGTGTACGCGCACGGGATCGCGCCTCTTTCGCGCATCCATGCCACCGCAGCCGACGTGTCGAGGCCACCGCTGAAGGCGAGCCCGACGCGTTCGCCTCGCGGCAACGAAGTGAGGACGTGACCGGTGGTCATGGGCGCATTCCGTTGTCACCGAGACCCGGTGCATAGGAGGGAGCCGACGGTGCGCCGTGACGCCGCAGCGGCCGACCCGCGAGTGAACCGACCGTAACGAGCAGTGCGCATGCGGCAACGATGAGAACGGCGATGGCAACGGCCGGGGTGCGCGCAACATCGAGGGTGCCAACGGCGGCGAGCAACGCGACGCCGAGAACTTGCACGAATGTCGCCACCCGGGGTGCGCGCCAGACGGCGATCACTGCGGCAACGGGGGCAACGAAAGGTACGGCAATGAGAAGTGGTCCGGCGGGGAATCCGAGATCGGACACCCACCACGCAGGTTTGCCGATGGTGCGACTCGCAGCGGCAACGACGACGAGACTCGCCGTGACGAGCACCCATGATGCACTCACCGCGATGCGCAGGCTGCTGCCCAATGGATCCCGCATCATCGTTCCTCAAGGGTACCGACGGGCTCAGTGCCCGGGATGTCGGCGCGGCACGCCTCGTTAGCCTGACGGCGGATGTCGGCTCCACATTTCGCCAAGTTGTCGGTGTTTTTCCCGATGTGGAACGAACGCGAGTACATCCACCGCGCACTCGCAGCGGCACACGACGTGGCCGGGGAGCTCGTCGCATCGGGTGAGATCGGCGACTACGAACTCATCGTCGTCAACGACGCATCCACCGACGGCACGGGGGAACTCGCCGATGCGGCAGCCGCGGCCGATCCCCGCGTGCGGGTCGTTCACCACCCGGTGAATCGCAAGCTCGGCGGATCGATGAAGTCGGGGTTCGCCGCTGCCACCGGCGACGTCATCGTGTACACCGATGCCGACCTGCCGTTCGACATGCGCGAACTGCACAAGGCGCTGCGTCTCATGCGCCAATACGAAGCCGACGTCATCAGTGCGTACCGGTTCGACCGCACGGGCGAAGGGTGGGTGCGGGTCGTGTACTCGGCGCTGTACAACCTGCTCGTTCGTGTTCTCTTCGGCGTGCGCATGCGCGACGTCAACTTTGCGTTCAAGGTGTGCCGCAGCAACATCTTCCGCGACATCGCACTGAAGAGCGAGGGCTCCTTCATCGATGCCGAGCTCGTCGTTCGCGCCCGCAAACTCGGTTATTCGATCTTCCAGTTCGGCGTCGACTACTTCCCCCGCACGAGGGGTGTCTCTACGCTGAGTTCACCTTCGGTCATCGTGAAGATTCTCCGCGAGGCGTTCGCCCTTCGGCGCGAACTCAACTCCATCCGTCCGGTGAAGAGTTCGTAGTCGCCACCCGCGATGAACTACGAGCAGCCGCATCGTCCGAACGCGCGGGTCCTCGGCGTCGTTGCGGCCATCGCCCTCGTCCTCATGGCCACAGTTGCCGTCGTCGTCGAGCGGTTTGCCCCGACCGGAGAGGCGTCATCGGGCGACGCCGTGTCCAGTTCGGTTCCGGCGACGATTCCCCAGCGACTCACCACGCCGATCAGCCGAACCCTCGTCGAGGGTGACCAAGGTGATGACGTGCGCATGGTGCAGCAACGGCTCGCCGACCTGAAGTTCGATCCGGGTCCGGTTGACGGAGTGCTCGGCCGCGGCACCGTGCAGGCGCTGTGGGCATTCGAGAAACTCGTCATGGGCGTGCCGCGCGAGGAGGCAACGGGAACCGTCACACCCTCGATGTGGGAAGTGATGCGTGATGACGTCGTCATCGCGCCGCGACGCACTGCGGATACCGGTCGACACGTCGAGGTGTACCTCCCCGAGCAGGTGATGGTCGTGTTTCTTGCCAACGGGCAGCCGCTCCTCGTCGCGCACATCTCCTCCGGAACCGGTGAGTCCTGGTGCGAGGAGGTCGTCATCGACCCGGGTGAACCGGGCAACGATAGTCCCGAACAAATCGCAAGAGGGGAGCAGTTGACGACCGGCGTATGCGGCGTGGCAGAAACGACCCCCGGAGTCTTTACCTTCTACAACCGCCGTCTCGGCACACGAGAGACGAAGCTCGGCACCCTGTACAACCCCGTGTACTTCAACCAGGGCCTCGCCATCCACGGTGCGATCCTCGTGCCGCTGAAGCCGGCGTCGAAGGGTTGTATCCGGATTCCGATGTCGGTGGCGCGGTACTTCCCGTCACTCGTCGAGTACCGGGACCGCATCTTCGTCTTCGATGGTGTGAAGGAACCCGAGGAGTACGGATCGCCGCTACCGCCGGCGGATCGCCCGGATCCGAACTACACAACCGTGCCGACAACGGTGCCGGTCGATCCGAACGCACCGACGACGACGCTCGTGCCCATCGATCCCGCCACGGTGACGACAACGACGGTCGCCGGCGCCTGACGTCCACCTAAGGTGACGGTGATGTCCGGGCGCATTTCCTACGACGAGTTCTCGTTGTTCGCCGAGAACATCGCCGAGTTCGGTCTCGATGCATCGCCGTCACCGCGCGTGCGACGAATTGCGCACGCAACTCCGGGTGGGAGCACGATCAGCGCATTGCAGTGGGGCAGCGGTTCACCCCGTGTCGTGCTCGTGCACGGCGGCGCACAGAACGCCCACACGTGGGACACCGTGGCGCTCGATCTCGCCGAGTCGTTGCTTGCCGTCGATCTGCCGGGTCACGGACACTCCTCGTGGCGCGACGACGGTGACTACACCCCGGCGACGATGGCTGCCGAGATCGCCCACATCATCGATCACGCTGCACCCGATGCCGACGTCGTCGTCGGAATGTCGCTCGGCGGACTCACGTCGCTCTCGCTGGCTGCGCACCGCAGCGATCTCGTTCGCCGTCTCGTCCTCGTCGACATCACCCCGGGAGTCACCGATGCAAAGGCGAAAGCCATCACCGACTTCGTCAACGGTCCGCAATCTTTCCCGAGTTTCGACGACCTTCTGCGCCGAACGATCGAACACAATCCGACGCGCTCGGAGTCTTCGCTACGTCGCGGGATTCTGCACAATGCCGTGCAGCTCGACGACCTGTCGTGGCGCTGGCGTTACGACCGCCGTGGCCACCCCGACCGACCCGATCGCGCCCGAATCGCGGCGGGGTTGTGGGACGTCCTCGAATCGACGACGTGTCCGATCGCGCTCGTGCGGGGCGCGCTGTCGCCGGTGGTCGACGATGCCGATGTCGCCGAATTTCTCGTCCGGCGCCCCGACGGTGTCGTTCACGTCGTCGACGAAGCGGGGCACAGCGTGCAGGGCGACAAGCCGCGCGAGATGACCCGCATCATCCGCAGCATGCTGCCCTGACATCGAACACGTCGGGGTGTCGCATCCCGTGCGCACAGCCACGAGAGTCGCTCGTTTCGCGGGTGTTTCTGCGCGGAGAAGATCGACGCTCCGCCACGTCGGCGCAACGATCCCGTCACTAACGTCGGTACGCATGGCCCGACGTGTCGGACGACCCAGCTCCGACGACGCCGTCGATACGCGTGCAGCGATCCTTGAGCAGGCGCGCACGTCGTTTACCGCCAAAGGTTTCACGGCGACGACGAACCGCGAGATCGCCGCCGCCGCGGGCATCACAACTGCGGCGATTTACCACTACTTCCCGTCGAAGATCGAGATGTACGTCGCGGTATTCCAGGAAGTTCAGGAGCAGGTGTACTCGGCACTCGAGCGTGCCGTCGATGCCCATTCGTCTTTCCTCGCGCGATTCGACGCGATGTTGGATGCGATGTTCGAGCTCGGTGAGCGTGATCCGTCGCTCTCGTCGTTCGTCGTCGGAGTGGCAGCGGAGAAAGCACACCATCCCGAGTTGCAGTTGGCGATGCGAAACATGGGTGGTCGCGGATTCAAGCTCATGGGGCGCGTGTGCGCCGAGGCCCGGGAGCGTGGTGAGTTGCCCGATGACGTCGATCTCCAGGCGATGAGCGACGTCCTCAATTCGCTGATCGCCGGTCTCGCCCGTTGGGCGACCACCGTCACCGACCGCCGACGTCACGCCCGACTCGTCGAGGCAATGAAGGTGATGGCGCGCGAAGGGCTCGCGCGCGCCGTTCACGTCAACGGCTGAAGTGTCGCGGCGTTGCGACCGCGCTCAGGTCGTGGGTTGCGGAACGGCGATGGTTGCCCGTCGTGCGCGGATCGAATCGGCGATCGTGATGAACAGCGCGATCCACACGAGCAGGAATCCGATCATGCGGACCCGATCGAGTGGTTCGTCGTATACCAACCATCCGAGGAAGAAGTTGATCGTCGGCACCAAGTACTGCAGCGGCCCGAGAACGGTGAGTGGCAGGCGCAGTGCAGCACGCGCGAACAGCAGCAGCGGTACCGCGGTGATGACACCTGCAAAAGACAGCAGGATCCAATCGTCGGTGCCCGCAGTGGCGACGATTCCGCGCGGCTGCATCGCACCGATGACGACGATGACGGCGGCGATCGGCGCGAGCACGAGCGTCTCGGCGGTGAGGCTTTCGAGCGGACCGAGCGGTACCCGCTTCTTCAGCAGTCCGTACACGGCCCACGTCAGCGCGAGCCCGAGCGCAATGTAGGGCGGACGGCCGTAGCCGGCGGTGAGAATGACGACTGCGATGCCGGCGAGCGTCAGCGCGGCTTTTTGCGGGCGGCGTAGCGGTTCGCGCAGCGCGACGACACCGATGAGCGAGGTGAGCAGCGGCGCGATGAAGTAGCCGAGTGCGGATTCCATCACTTGCTTGCTGACGACCGAATACACGTACAGCGTCCAGTTGTTCGACAGCAGGAGCGCCGCGAGTGCGACCCGCCACAAGAGGGAAGGGGAACGGAACGTCGCCCACACGGGTGTACCGCGACGCGTCGCGGCAATGACGACGAGCAGGATCACGGTGGCGGAAACGATCCGCCATCCGATGAGCTCGAAGGCGTTGAACTCGGCGAGTTCCTTCCAATAGAACGTGAGCATTCCCCAGATGAGGTAGGCGCCGAATCCGGAGACGATGCCCGCGCGCAGCCTCGATTCGTCGGCCGTTGTTTCCTGCGTGGACATGTGCGACGCGATGCTAGGTGCATGTCGTGGAGGGGACGTGCATCGCGCTCCCTCGGTAGGATCGAAATGCGATGTCGTCACTGAAGGCCGCGCGCGAGCGGCTTACCCGACTGAACGACGAACTCGGCGGCACGTCACTGTGGGAATTGTTTACCGCAGATGCGGACCGGGCCCGCACGCTGTCACGTCACCTCGTCCTCGGTACCGACGAATTGCTCCTCGATCTCTCCAAGCAGCATGTCACGACCGACGTACTCGCCGCGCTCGTTGACTTGGCCGTTGCGGCCGGCGTCGAGAGTCGTCGCGACGCAATGTTCCGCGGCGAGGTGGTGAACGAATCGGAGAACCGCCCGGCACTGCACGTGGCACTCCGGTCGACCTCCGACGACCTCGGTGTACCGACGGAGCACGCCGACCTCGCCCGCCGCGAGATGCGTCGCGTGTGCGACTTCGCCGACTCGGTGCGCAGCGGTGCCCTCGGTGACGTGCGCACCGTGCTCAACATCGGCATCGGGGGAAGTGAACTCGGACCGGCAACCTTGTACGAGGGTCTCTGTGCCGATGCCGATCCCGCCGTCACGGTGCATTGGCTTTCGAACATCGATCCGTACGAATTCCACCGCGAAGTGCGCGACCTCGACCCCGCGACGACGCTCGTCGTCGTGTGCTCGAAAACGTTCACGACCGGCGAAACGCTCGCCAATGCGCAACTCGCGGCGCGGTGGCTCGGCGCACATGCCGAACGCCGCCTCGTTGCCGTCACCGCACGACCCGATGTCGCGCGGGCCAGCGGTATTCCGTTCGTCGATGTGTTCGGTTTCTGGGACTGGGTGGGTGGTCGGTACTCCGTCGCCGGGGCACCGTCGCTCGCCGTCGCCGTCGCCCACTCGGGGGCAACGCTGCGCCGCGTGCTTGCGGGCATGGAGGCAATGGATCGTCATTTCGCCACCGCACCGTCGGGCGAGAACGTTCCGGTGCTGCTCGGCGCGCTCGAGTGGTGGAACGTTGCCGTCCGCGGCCACTCATCGCGTGCAGTCGTCGTGTACGCGAGCGCCCTTCGCCGTCTCCCCGAACATCTCGCCCAACTCGAGATGGAAAGTGCGGGAAAGTCGGTCGACGACACGGGCGCGCCCGTCACCGAGCGCACCCCGTTGACGTGGGGCGGCGTCGGCACATCGACTCAGCACGCCTTCTTTCAGGCGCTGCACCAGGGTGTCGCCATGCCCCCGACCGAATTCGTCGGTTTTTCCCGGCCGGCACGGGTCGTCGGAGCCGATCCCATTGCCATCGCGAACCACGACGCACTCGTGAGCAACCTCGTTGCGCAGTCCCGGGCACTCGCCTTCGGTTCGCACCTCGAGACCGGTGCCACCACGGATGCCCGCCGTTACATGCCGGGCAACCGACCGAGCACCACATTGCTCTTGTCCCGTTGCAGCCCCGAGTCGCTCGGGGCACTTCTCGCCCTGTACGAGCACGCGACGTTCGTCCGCGCAGTGCTGTGGGGCGTCAATCCTTTCGATCAGTGGGGAGTGGAGCTCGGCAAGTCGCTGGCACGTGACGTTGCGGCATCGATCGATGCTCGCGACACCGCAGCCACCGACTCGTCGTCGGCGATGCTCGTGGCCGCGCACCGTCGCTGGCGTGCCGCGAGGTAGGGGCGCCACTCCGACCCGCGACAAGTACTATCGGAGCGTCGTGGCGAAGAAAATCGACGCAGCCGAGCGGATGCTCAACCTCCTCGCTCTGCTCGTAGACCGCACCCAACCCGTGACGCTCAAGCACATCCGTGCCGAACTGGTGGGTCAGTACTCGGACAAGGACGAGGCGGCGCGCGCGCAGTTCGAACGCGACAAGGCCGAGTTGCGCAAGATGGGCATCCCCATCGACATGGTGACCCTCGGCGGAGCGCAGGCGGGCGAATCGGCCTATGCCGTGCAGCGCACGAACTACGAACTTGCCGACCTCGACATCACCGAAGAAGAAATGGCCGCGCTGCAACTAGCCGTGGCGACCGTGCACCTTGCGGCGCAAGAAGGGGAGCAGGCTCTGTGGAAGCTCGGTGCCGAGCGTGTCGACGATTCCTTGCTCGGCCGCGTCACGGTGCCGTTCCAGGATCCGAATCTCGCGCGCGTCATGGCGGCGATCGTTGCTCGTGCGCCCTTGACGTACCGCTACAAGGGTGAGGAGCGCACCGTCGATCCGTACGGGATGCTTGCGCGCCGCGGGTATTGGTACCTCATCGGTTGGGATCACCTCCGCAAGGCGCAGCGGGTGTTCCGTGTCGACCGCATCGAAGGCGACGTCGTCACCGGCAAGCGCAATTCGTTCACGATGCCGCGGGGGATCGATCTCTTGCGCGCCGTGCCGACCGAGCGCCAGATGCTCGCGGCCGGTGATTACGAACATTCCCACGCACTCGTGCGCGTCGATGCATCGCTCGTGAAGCAGGTCGTACGCGAGTTCGGTGAGGGTGCGATCGAGCGTCACGAGTCCGACGGAGCTGCAGTGTTCAACGTCCCATGCTCCAATTTGTCGGCATTCCGGTTGTGGTTGTTCGCGATGGTCGACAAAGCCGAGGTGCTCGAGCCGGCCGAGGTGCGTGACACCGTCGTTGCCTGGCTCGACGATCTCGCCGCGGAGGCGTCGTGAGCCGTCGCTCGTCACGCTCGCGCGGAGCAAAGAGGCCCGTCGCACAGAAAGCCGCAGCGAAGCGGCCGGCGGCCAGGAAACAGAAGGCCGCAGCGAAGCGGCCGGCGGCGAGGAAACAGAAGGCCGCAGCGAAGCGGCCGGCGGCCAGGAAGACCTCCCGGTCCACCGCACGCTCGCGCCGCGGTCCGCGCAGCGCCGCCGAACGGGTCAGTGGCCTGCTCGTCATGTTGCCCTGGTTGATGAAGCGCAAGAAGGTGCGACTCGCCGACATGGCCCGCCAATTCCGCCTCAGCGAAGCCGACCTCGTTGCCGACCTGCAGATGGCCGCCGTCTGCGGAGTGCCTCCGTACACACCGGACGCACTCATCGACGTATTCATCCACGAGGGATGGGTGATCGCCGAGGTACCCGTCGTGTTCTCGCGGCCGTTGAAGTTGAGCAGTGCCGAGTTGTTCGCCATCGTTGCCACGGTGCGCGCGGCGCACCGCATGCCGGGTGCTCCGCAGCGTTCGGCGCTGCTCAGTGCGACCCGCAAGATCGAGCGACTCCTGCCGACCGGCGAAGACGTTCCGGTGGCGATCGATGCGGGCGATGCACCGTTCGTCGCCGAGCTGCGCGCTGCGGTGGCGTCGCGTCACGAATTGCGGATCACGTACTTCTCGCCGTCGCGTGCCGAGCGCGCGCAGCGAACCATCCGACCGTTGCGAATGTTCTCGGTGTCGGGCCGATGGTACGTCGCGGCCTTCGACGAAAAGTCGGGGGAGGAGCGCACCTTCCGCACCGATCGCATCGAGGCCGTAGCCGCCACCGGCAAGGTGTTCGAAGCCGTTCGCTCGTCGCGCGACGACGGGGAATGGTTCGGCGACGACGTACCCCGGGTCACGCTGCACGTGCGACCCGCCGCTGCATGGATCGCCGAGTCCTATCCCACGGTGTCGCGCCGGTCGAGACGCGACGGATCACTCGACGTCGTGTTGCCCGTGACGAGCGAGCACTGGCTGCGCCGCCTGTTGCTGCGCACCGGACGCAACGTCGAGGTGATCGAACCCGAAACGTGGCGTGGGTTGTCGGCCGATACGGCGCGCCGCGTGCTTGGTCGATACCGCACCGCCTGAACGACAGATCGCAGCGGCACCGACGCCGCAGGGTCAGGCGTCGGCGGTAGCGACGACGCAGTACCTCTGCAACCGATCGGCGGACGTGATCGAGAGGTCACGCAACAGGTGGGGCAGACAGCGTGCCGCGAGTCGGGCATCGGCGAGTGCGTCGTGCAACTGTGGCTCGACGATGCCGTAGTGGCGCGCGACGTCGTGCAGGCGGTGCGAACGAGACCGTTGCGGATCGACGGCACGCGACATCTGCAGCGTGCACAACGCCGGAGCAAGGCGGAGATCGATGCCGAGCCGCGCCGCATCGGCGCGCAGGAACCCGAGGTCGAACTTGGCGTTGTGTGCCGTGAACAATGCTCCGTCGAGCAGTTCGCCCAGTTGCGCGAGTGCTGCAGCAGGGTCGGTGCCGGCACGCAACTTGCGGCGCGTGATGCCGTGCACGTGGTACGCGCCGACGTGTCCCCATCCCCACCTCAGGCGACGCAAGTACGTCACGAATTCACGTTCGACGGTTCCGTCGGCGCGCACGATGACTGCGCCGATTTGCAGAACGACGTCGTCGGTGGTGGACAACCCCGTCGTCTCGGTATCGATGACGGCAAAACGCATTCGTGTGAGATCGTCATGCAGATCGTCGCGCGTACCGCTCACTCCCGTGCCACCACGTAGCGACGTTATTGCGTGGGTGTGCGATGACGCGAGTCGTCGTCAAGAACCCTGAGGATTGCGGGGGCCAGACGTCGCGCGGTGATATCACCGAGAATCGCTCCGAGTGATTCGACGTCACGCGGACGCTCGACGGCGATGCGACGAATCTCCTCGTCTGACAGGATCGTTTCGGGGCTGCGGCGCAGCGCCCGTGCCCGTTCGTCTCGCGCGGCGCGCAGGGCCGCAACCGTGCGTTCGAGAACGGTGGGTGCGGGGCGTGCAAATCGCGGCCTGGCACCGACGTCGCCGGTGCCGTCCTCGTTGGGTTGCACTTCGCTGCCACCGTCGACGGCAAAGAACGGACTCGGTTTGGTTGCGCGTCGCTTGCGCCGCGATGCAGACGTGACGTAGAGAAAGTCGGCCGCCCGTGTGAGGGCAACGTACGCAAGTCGGGCTTCTTCGGCGAGGGCCTCGGGTGCCGATGCCGACGAGTGCGGAACGAGGCCGGCCTCGACACCGGCAACAACGACACACGAAAACTCGCGTCCCTTTGCCGAATGAAACGTGAGCAGTTCGACTCCGTCCGTTTCGACGGCGGGTTCGCTCGCAACGATCCATGCGGCAGCCGCGCGACCGTTGACGACACCGGGCTGTTGCTGAGAGAGAAAGGCGCGCACCGCCTCGGCAACGGCTCGTTCGTGGACGTCGCCCGATTCGAGGATCGTGTCGGTGGCCCACACGGCCAACTCGTGGCGGTCGGCACACTCAGCCACTTCGGCGATCGCCGCGTTGCGGGTCGTAGCCGAGCGTTGCGAGCGAACGGGAATTCCGGCGGCGGCGAGTGCGTCGCGAACCGGCTCGAGTTGCGAATTGGTTCGCGCGAGAACCGCACACTGGCCGGCGGTGCCGCCGTGGCGCTCGAGGTGGCGAGCAAGGAGTGCGGCGATGCCCCGTGCCTCGTCGAGCTCGTCGAAGTAGTCCACCCGTCGCACGGGTGCCCCGGTTCTTCGCACGGCGCGCACCTGCGCCTCGACCCCGGAGTGACGTGATACAGCGACGGCTGCGGCGACGATCTGCGGTGAGCAGCGGTAGTTGTTCGGCAGCGTGAGCACCGTCGTGCCGCGAATGCGGTCGGGAAGTGCATCGAACAACCGCCGGTCGGCACCGTTCCAGCCGTAGATCGCCTGCATCGGGTCGCCGACGACGAAGACGTCCTGACGTGAGCCGCGGATCTCCTCGAACAGAGCGAACTGCAACGGGTTCATGTCCTGGGCCTCGTCGACGAACAAGTGCCGGAATCGCCATCGCACGGCATCGGCGTACCCCGGACGATCGCGCATCGTGGCGAGAGTCGAGATGAGCAGGTCGTCGAGATCGACGAGACCCCTGCGCTTCTTCAGCCGTTCGTACGCCCTGTAGACCTCGACGGCACGCTCTGCGCCGAGTGCGGAACTGCGACCGACGCGTTGCGCCTCGCGTGCGTACACGTCGGGGCCGACGTTGCGGGCGTGGGCCCACTCGACTTCGACGAGTGCGTCGCGCACGATCGACGCCGTCGGCGCGACATCGAGGGCCGCTGCCATGAGCGAGGTGCGGTTGGTGACGAATGACGGCATGACGGCACCGTCATCGGCGATTCTTTGGCGCACGAGTTGTAAAGCGACGGCATGGAAGGTTCCGATCGTCGGTGCAGCGGCGTCGCTGCGCCGAACGCCGGCTGCGTCGAGGCGCGCGATGCGGCGACGTAACTCACCGGCGGCCTGACGGGTGAAGGTGATGGCGAGAATGCGTTCGCCCACCGCACTTCCCGTGGCAATTCGCCACGCAATTCGGTGGGTGAGGACACGCGTCTTTCCCGACCCCGCACCGGCAATGACGACCGTTGCCGTGGCGGGTGCGGTGACGGCGTTGCGCTGGTCGGCGTCGAGTCCGTCGAGCAATCGGTCCGCTTCCACGGGGGCAGACTAGGGCGCGACCGCTACGGTGTTTCCCATGCCTCGCGCGCACGTCGGCGAATATCGGGACGACACCCGACGAATCCCGATCGAGATCGAGTACGACACGTGGGGTGATCCGACCGATCCGACGTTGTTGCTCATCATGGGCTTCGGCGCCCAGATGATCGTCTGGGAAGACGACTTCATTCGCTCGTTCGTCGCCGCCGGATTTCACGTCGTGCGATTCGACAACCGCGACTGCGGGCTCTCGACGCACCTCGATTCAGTCAATGTGGACGTCGAGAAGGTCGTTACTGCTGCGCTCATGGACGATGAGTTGCCGCCCGTGCCGTACACGTTGAGCGACATGGCCGCCGATGGCGTCAATCTCCTCAGGCATCTCGGCATCGATCGCGCACACGTGCTCGGTGTCTCGATGGGCGGGATGATCGCCCAGGTCATGGCGATCGAGCACCCCGCGCGGGTTGCGTCGCTCATCTCGGTGATGTCGATGCCGGGCGAACCGGAGACGATGCAGTCAACGCCAGAGGCGATGGAAGCACTCATCGCCGTGCCGCCGTCGGACCGCACCGGCTACGTCGAGCACTCGCTGAAGTACCAAGTGTTCCAGTCACGCAAGTATCGCAGTGACGAACTTTCCCGGGCGCGCGCCGCTCGCGAGTTCGACCGCATGTACTACCCCGAGGGTGCGAACCGCCAGATGGCTGCGATCTACGCCAGCGGTCGACGCAGCGAAGCCCTGCAGCGGCTCGCGGTTCCCACTCTCGTCATCCACGGCACCGATGACACGCTCATCTCGTTGCGCGGCGGTGAGCGCACGGCCGAACTCATCCCCGGTGCCGAGTTGCTCGTCGTTGCCGACATGGGTCACGACTTGCCGCGACCCCTGTGGCCGTCATTCATCGACGCGGTGTCGAAGCACTGCGCGAAGGTGACGGTGACGTCGTGACGAAGGGTCCGCTGCGCGGACTCCGCATCGTCGAAATGGCCGGCATCGGCCCCGGGCCGTTCACGGCGATGATGCTCGCCGACATGGGCGCCGAGGTGATTCGTCTCGAGCGCTCGTCGGCCGTCGATGCGGCACAACGAGGCGTGAACCCGGACGTCATGTTGCGCGGTCGGCGCAACATTGCCGTCGACCTGAAGAATCCCGACGGTGTCGCCGTCGCACTCGATCTCATCGCATCGGCCGATGGTGTCATCGAAGGCTTTCGACCGGGAGTCATGGAGCGCCTCGGTCTCGGACCCGACGTGTGCATCTTCCGCAACGCCAAGCTCGTCTTCGGGCGCATGACGGGATGGGGTCAGGACGGTCCGTACGCGCAGGCCGCCGGTCACGACATCAACTACATCGCCCTCGCCGGCGCATTGGCCCACATCCGCCGTGCGGGTGAGCGCCCCGTTCCGCCGCTCAACCTCGTGGGCGACTTCGGAGGCGGCGGAATGCTCCTCGCCTTTGGCATGGTGTGCGCGTTGTTCGAGGCGCAGCGCACCGGCAAGGGTCAGGTCGTCGATGCGGCGATGGTCGACGGCGCTGCATTGCTCATGACGATGTTCTGGGGATTCCGTTCGACGGGACTCTTCGACATCGACGCACCGGGAACCGGAATGCTCGACCTCGGCGCCCACTTCTACGACGTGTACGAGTGCAAGGACGGCACGTACGTCACCGTCGGTGCCATCGAACCCCAGTTCTACGCATTGCTGCTCGAAAAGACGGGTCTCACGAACGACGCCGAGTTTCAGCGGCAGATGGACCGCAGCAATTGGCCCGCGCTGAAGAAGCGACTCGAGCAGGTGATGCGCACCAAGACGCGCGACGAGTGGTGCGCGCTCATGGAAACGACCGATGCGTGCTTCGCGCCGGTTCTCACCATGAGCGAAGCGACTCGTCACCCGCACAACGTTCACCGCCGCACCTTCCTCGATATCGAGGGTCTGCCGCAGCCGGCGCCCGCACCGCGCTTCTCGGCGACGCCGACCGGTCAGCCTGCATCAGCGGAGTTTCCCGGCGCGAGCACCGCGGCAGTTCTCCGCGACTGGGGAATCAACTCCGCACGCATCGATGCGCTGCTTGCGGGCGGCGCCGTGAAGCAAGCCTGACGGTCGGCGGCGCACGTGGCCACGCTCGTCATGTTGCACGCCCATCCGGACGACGAATGCCTCATCACGGGCGGCTCCATCGCCAAGCTCGCCGCCGACGGTCATCGCGTCGTTCTCGTCGTCGCCACTGACGGTCGCCACGGTGAGGTGCCCGCCGATCTCGCCCCCGGAGAGACACTCATCGATCGTCGTCGGCGCGAGTTGCACGCGTCGGCCGACGTGCTCGGAATCCAGCGCGTCGAATGGTTGAACTACGCCGACAGCGGCATGACGGGCTGGCCGCAGAACGCCGCACCGGATGCGTTCATCAATGCCGACGTCGAGGTGGCTGCCGGCCGTTTCGCCGCCATCGTGCGCGAGGAGATGGTCGCCGGCGCTCGCGTCGGCGTGTGTACGTACGACTGGCACGGCAACTACGGGCACCCCGATCATCTCATGGTGCACAAAGTGGGACACCGCGGCGCCGAACTCGCCGGGGTGGCGGAGATCTACCAGTGCACGCTCAACCGCGACTTCTACGTACGAACGATCGCGATGGCCAAGCAGGCGGGCATGAACGTCGACTGGGACCCCGAGGCTCCCGCCGACGACGGCAACCCGATGGGCGAACCCGAGAGCGTCATCACCCATCACGTCGACGTGCGCGAGCACCGACACACGAAGCGGGCGGCGATCGCCTGTCACGCGAGCCAGGTCACCGATTCGTCCTTCTTCCTCGAGATGAGCGACGAGATGTTTGCACTTGCGTTTTCCACCGAGTGGTTCATTCGTGTCGGTGCGAAGGCGCCCGATACGCGTGGTTCGCTCTTCGACGACTGACGCGGCGGTCACGACGACGGCGTCACGCCGCGAAATCCGTTCCCCTGTAGATTCTTCTTCCGTGTACGGCCCCATCGTCGCATCGACGTTGTCGAATCTGCACGAAAATTTCGCCTGGTTCCAGATCATCGGCAATGGTCTCGCGGGAGCGTGGGCGCTCGCTGCACACAAGGTCACGGCTCTGCGCGGACGTCCGTTGTGGTGGTACACGGTTGCCGCGCAACTCACCGTTTTCGTTCAGGTGACGCTCGGCGTCGCCATGGTGAACGCGGAAGGTCGCACATTTCCCCAGTTCCATGCCTTCTACGGTTTTGTCGCGATCATCGCCGTCGCGATTCTCTACTCGTACAGGGCGCAGTTGCGCCACAAGCTCTACCTGTTGTACGGGTTCGGCGGTCTGTTCCTGATGGGACTCGGGATACGCGCGATGCTCGTCGGCCAGGCCTGACGACCCGCGCCGGCCGTCGCTACCGGCTTGCGCCCACCTGTGCGGCCAATTCGCTCTCGAGTGAATCGAGAGCGGCGTACAGATCCTTCGGCACGCGACCGTCGAACGACGCGTAGTGCTGGCGGATCTGGTCGACGGCATCCTTCCACCCCGCAACGTCGACGCTGAGAATCTCGTTCAAATCGTCGTCGGCGACGTCGAGGTTCGTCGTGTCGATCGCCTCGGTTGTCGGGAGCATGCCGATCGCGGTACGCACCGCGTCGGCCGTTCCGTCGACGCGTTCGAACACCCACTTCAACACGCGGCTGTTCTCACCGAAGCCGGGCCACAGGAAACGGCCGTTGTCGTCGCGGCGGAACCAGTTGACGAAGAAGATCTTCGGCAGTTTCGCCGCGTCGGCCTTCTTGCCGATGCGCAGCCAATGGGCGAAGTAATCGGCCATGTTGTAGCCGCAGAACGGCAGCATTGCCATCGGATCGAAGCGCAGCTTGCCGACCGCGCCGGCCTGCGCGGCCGTCGTTTCGCTGGCCATGATCGAACCGAGGAACACTCCGTGGTCCCAGTCGAATGCCTCGGTGACGAGCGGAACCGTGGTGCGGCGCCGACCGCCGAAGAGGATCGCCGAGATCGGCACGCCGCGCGGGTCCTGCCACTCGGGGGCGATCGACGGACACTGTGACGCAGGTGCGGTGAACCGTGCGTTCGGATGTGCCGCGGGAGTCGTCGACTCGGGCGTCCAGGGCTGATCGCGCCAGTCGGTGGCGCGGGCCGGCGGCTGATCCGTCATCCCTTCCCACCACACGTCCCCGTCGGGAGTGAGGGCGGTGTTCGTGAACAGACAGTTGCCGGTGAGCGTGTGCATTGCGTTCGCGTTCGTCGACCAACCGGTACCGGGTGCAACTCCGAAGAAACCCGCCTCGGGGTTGATTGCGTACAGACGACCGTCATCGCCGAACTTCATCCAGCAGATGTCGTCACCGACCGTCTCGGCCTTCCAGCCGGGGATCGTGGGAACGAGCATGGCGAGGTTCGTCTTGCCGCACGCCGACGGGAACGCCGCAGCGACGTACTTCTTTTCACCCTTCGGGTTCGTCAGCTTGACGATGAGCATGTGTTCGGCGAGCCAACCGTCGTCACGCGCCATCACCGAGGCAATGCGCAGGGCGAAGCACTTCTTGCCGAGCAGCGCATTGCCGCCGTAGCCCGATCCGTACGACCAGATCTCACGGGTCTCGGGAAAGTGCACGATGTACTTGTTGTCGGGATTGCACGGCCACGCCACGTCCTTCTGGCCGGCGGCGAGCGGTGCGCCGACGGAGTGCACGCACGGCACCCAGTCGCCGCTGCCCAGCACGTCGAGTGCGCCCTGACCCATGCGGGTCATGATCTTCATGCTCACTGCAACGTATGCGCTGTCGGTGAGCTGCACGCCGATGTGGGCGATCGAGGATCCGAGCGGGCCCATGGAAAAGGGAACGACGTACATCGTGCGGCCGCGCATGGCCCCGGTGTACAGCGACGTCATCTCGCGACGCATCTCGGCGGGTTCGCGCCAGTTGTTGTTCGGACCGGCATCGACCTTGTCCGCCGAACAGATGAACGTGCGGTCCTCGACGCGGGCTACGTCGCCCGGATCGGAATGCGCCCAGTAGGAGTTGGGACGCTTTGCATCGTCGAGCTTCGTGAACGTTCCGGCGGCGACGAGTTCACCGCACAGGCGGTCGTACTCGGCATCGCTGCCGTCGCACCAGTACACCGACGCCGGCTGGAGGATCGCCGCCCAGTCGTCGACCCACTTTGTCAACCGGGGATTCGTCGTGCTCGCCGCCATGTTGTGGGTCCTTTCTGGCGTGGTTCCCGGCGGCGGAGGTCGTCGGGAGAGCGCCGAATGAACGGTGGGTTACGGGTGTGTAGGGAGATTAGTGACCCGGGGTACCCATGTCGCGCTCAGAGCCCATGCGCAGCTGTGTCGCTCGTCCCGCTCCGTCGAGGGTGAATGTCACCCGCTGACCCTGGCGCAGCATCCGAAAGATGGAGCCCTCGAGCGCACCCGGTGCGAGGTCGAATTCGCCGAGATCCGTGTCCCGCAAGACGACGCCGTCGCCCGTTGCGGGGTCGTATGCCTTCACTACTCCCTGCATTTCGGTCACCGTACCACAGGTAATCTTTGACGGTGTCGGTCCTCGAGCAGCTTGGTGCTGATGCCTTACGTCACACCATCGTCACGTACCGCGACACGCTGAAGCGCCACCAGGCGGACCTCAACAGCCTGAACGTGTACCCGGTTCCCGACGGCGACACCGGCACGAACATGGCCCGCACGCTCGACGCCGTCGTCGCCGAACTCGATCGCGCCCCCGCTGCGCTCGACGACACGTGCAAGGCGATCAGTCACGGCTCGCTCATGGGGGCTCGCGGCAACAGCGGAGTCATCCTCAGTCAGATCCTGCGCGGTGTCGCCGCGACGATGCGCGATGCGTCGTCGCACGGTGCACCGAATGTCGCCGAGGCACTGAAGGCCGCCGCCGCTGCCGCGTACGAAGCAGTACTGAAGCCGATCGAGGGCACCATCCTCACCGTCGTGCGCGAAACTGCCGATGCGGCGTCGCGTGCCGCCGAGGAAGGTGCGACGCTCGCGGCGATGCTGCGCGTCGCACGCGCGGCGGGTCGCGAGTCGCTGGCGCGCACACCCGAACTCTTGCCGGTGTTGAAGGAAGCCGGCGTCGTCGATGCGGGCGGGGCGGGGTTCCTGCTCTTCCTCGACGCGGCACTGCACGTCGTCGACGGCGAGCCGTTGCCTGAGCCGACCGGTGTCACTGCAGCGGTCGTCAACACCGCATCGATCGCGAAGGATCTCGATGACCACTCGACGAACGTCGCCGACTTGCGCTACGAAGTGATGTTCCTCCTCGACATCGACGACGCCGTCGTGCGCGACTTCAAGAATCGGTGGGGCGAGATCGGCGACTCGATCGTCGTGGTCGGTGGTGAGCGGTTGTACAACTGCCACGTGCACACGAACGACATCGGTGCGGCGATCGAGGCACCGATCCAGGTCGGTGGTCGTCCGTACAACATTCGCGTCACCGATCTCTTCGAGGAAGTTGCCGAGGAGCACGAACGCCGCGAGGCGTCGATCGGCACCCCCGAGCACAAGCCGAATGCAGCGCTGCCGCCCGTCACCTGTGCTGTCGTTGCCGTTGCCAGCGGTGACGGCATCGCCGAGTTGTTCGGCCAGATGGGCGTGCATGGTGTCGTCACCGGCGGACAAACGCTGAACCCGTCGACGCAGGAGTTGCTCGACGCCGTCGAGCACATGAACTCTGCCGACATCGTCGTGCTGCCGAACAACAAGAACATCATCGCTGTCGCCAACCAACTCGCATCGCTGACGAAGAAGCGCGTCGAGGTCGTTCCCACGTGTTCGATGCCCGAGGCTCTTGCCGCACTCGTGCACTACGACCCCGAGGCCGATGCCGGCACGAACGCCGCAGCGATGAACTCGGCGATCGGCGGCGTGGCCACTGGCGAGGTGACGTTCGCGGTGCGCGACACGACGTCGGACATCGGTCCGATCACCGCCGGTCACGCCATCGGTCTCATGCGCGGTGACGGTGTGGTTGCCACCTCGCCGGACGTGTTCGACTGCGTGACCTCGCTGCTCGAACAACTCGTCACCCCCGATCGCGAACTCGTCACGATCATCACCGGTGTCGACGCCGACGCGGTCGTCACGTCGAGGATCGTCGAGTGGTTGTCGGCCAACCGTGCCGACGCCGCCGTCGAGGTGCACCGCGGCGGACAGCCGCTGTACCCGTACCTCTTCGGCGTCGAGTAACGCCCAGCCCCATGCCCGGGCCGATCACTCTGCGCGAACTGCGCGGACTCGACGTGTCGATCCTCAAGGGTGTCGGCGAGAAGCGCAAGGTCGCGCTCGAGAAACTCGGCATTCACAATGTCCTCGACATGATCACGACGTATCCGCGCCGGTGGGTGGATCGCACCAATGAGGCGCGCATCGACGATCTCGTTCCCGGAGTCGAGGCGATGGTGCTCGGGCAGGTGCGCAAGGTGTCGAAGCGCATGCTGAAGGGCCGTCGCGCACTCGTCACCGTGTCGGTCACCGACGACACCGGAATGATCGGTCTCACCTTCTTCAATCAGCCCTGGCGTGAACGCCAACTGAAGGAGGGAATGACGATCGCCGTGTTCGGCAAAGCCGAGCAGTTCCGCGGACGCTTGCAGATGACGAACCCGATCGTCGACCTCGTCGGTGATCGCACGGGGCGGATCGTGCCGATCTACCCGCAAAGCGAGAAGGCGAACGTGTCGACGTGGGAAATCGCCGGCTGGGTCGAGAACGCCCTCGTGCGCTGTCGCGAACGCGGCCTGCTCGACCCGCTGCCCGCCGACGTCGTCGAACGTCTGCACATGCCCGACCGCGCGGCGGCACTGCACGGCATCCACTTTCCCGAGAGCATCGTCGCCAAGGAAGAGGCGCGTCGCCGCCTCGCCTTCGACGAGTTGTTGCGCGTGCAGCTCGTACTCGTCGGGCGCAAGCGGGCGTTCGAGCGCGACAACACCGGGGTGCGCCACGTCGTCGAAGGTGAGCTGCGCCGGCGGTTTGAAAAAGCTCTGCCGTTCCCGCTCACCGGTGCGCAGAAGCGGGTCATCACCGAGATCGACGCAGATCTCGCCGCCGCGGTACCCATGCACCGCCTGCTGCAGGGTGACGTCGGCAGTGGAAAGACGGTCGTTGCCGTCGCAGCGATGCTCGCGGCGGTGCAGGGCGGCCACCAGGGTGCGCTCATGGCGCCGACCGAAGTACTCGCCGAACAGCATCACGCGGGAGTTGGCGCGCTGCTCGCCGATCTGAAGGTTCCCGACGAGGGCAACTTGTTCGGTGAGCGCAACGTGCGCGTCGAGCTGCTCACGTCGCGCATCACGGGGGAGCAGCGCCGCGAGATCATCGCCGCGCTCGCCGACGGCGGTGTCGACATCGTCATCGGCACGCACGCACTCATCGGTGAGTCGGTGGAGTTCGCTTCGCTCGGTGTCGTCGTCATCGACGAGCAGCACCGCTTCGGTGTCGAGCAGCGTGCCGCGCTGCGCGGTAAGGGCGGCGGCGATGCCGGGCACACCCCGGACGTGCTCGTCATGACGGCCACGCCGATTCCGCGCACCGCGGCGATGACCGTGTACGGCGACCTCGACGTCAGCGTGCTCGACGAGCTTCCCCCCGGTCGCACGCCGATCGTCACCGAGCACGTCGCCGCGCCGCTCGACGTTGCAAAGATGTGGGACGACGTGCGGACGGCTCTCGATGCCGGTCAACAGGCGTACGTCGTGTGCCCGATGATCGAAGAGAGCGAGGCGATCGACGTGGCGTCGGCCGAACGCATTCACGCCGAGCTCGGCGCCGGTGAGCTGAAGGGATGTTCGGTCGGGCTGTTGCACGGCAAGATGCCGGCGCGAGAGAAGGACGACGTCATGACCCGGTTCCGCAACCGCGAGCTCGACGTGCTCGTGGCGACGACGGTCATTGAGGTCGGAGTCGACGTACCGAACGCCACCTGCATGGTCATCCTCGATGCCGACCGCTTCGGTATCGCCCAGTTGCACCAGTTGCGCGGCCGTGTCGGTCGTGGTGCGATCGCGTCGCGGTGCTGGCTCGTCACTCGTGACGGCGAGGCACCGTCACCGCGCGTCGATGCACTCGTCGAATCGACGGACGGCTTCTACCTCGCCGAGGTCGACCTCGACCTGCGTGGGGAGGGAACGCTCATGGACACGATGCAAAAGGGTGCGAGCGACCTGCGGCTCGCGTCGTTGCGCCGCGATCGAGACCTCGTTGAGCTCGCCCGCGACGTCGCCACCGGGATCATCGACGCCGATCCGTTGTTGTCGCACCACGAGGGTCTGCGCGACGAAATCGACGTCCTGCTCACCGCCCGTGACGAGGAATTCCTGCTGAAGAGTTGAGCACGACCGATCGATTCGGTCGATGCGTCAGAAAATCTCTTCCTTCCAGAGACGCTTCATGAGGGCGTCAAACTCCACATTCGTGATCTGACCCGACATCACGTCGTTGAGTACGAATCCCATGCCGATTGCCATGCCGAGCCAGGCCATCACGCGCGCCGTGGACGGCGACGAGTTGTCCGTGCGGGAACGAACCTTTTCGGCGAGCCGCACCATCGATGCCGACACCCTGTCGACCGACTGTCCGATGCGCACCGTAAGCGACGGAATGGTGCGACTCGCCGCCAGCGCCTCGATGCGCAACCAGCGCCGCTCGCGACGCCATGCGTCCTCGGGGTGGGGAAGTGCCGCAACGAACGAGTCGAGGTCGAGCTTGTCGGTGCCGCCGCTCTCGATCGCCGCCTCGATGACGGCGATGTCCTCGTTGTAGTGACGCTCGAGCTCGGCGCCGAGAACCTCGGCGAGCAGCCCGTCACGGTCGCCGAAGTACTTGTAAATGAGCGCGACCGAAACGCCGGCACCACTCGCAACGTCGGTAATGCGCAAGCCGACGATGCCGTGCTCGTGGATGACCAGCAGCGTGCTCTGTCGGATGCGTTCCTGTGACGATTGGTCGGTCGTGACCATTGCGCAATGGTAGACAGCAGCGACCGGTCAGGCGGTTCTCTCGGGCGGCAGTTCGAGATCCCAGCGGTCGAGGCAGTCCTTGCACCGATACGCCACGACGTCGCCGACGAGCCACGTACCGGACTCGCGCGCGGGGGTCATGAGGAAAGCCCGGCCGCCGCAATCAATGCAGACGATTTCCGTTTCCGGCGGTGCCGCGACGGGGAGTTCGGCGCGATTGCCGACTGGTTCGTCGAAGTCGGGATCCGTCACGCAGTCATCATTACCGTGAAGACGGTGCGGGTGGTGGCAGGAACGTTGCGCGGACGCAAGTTGGAGGCCCCCACGGGTGCAACGACGCGTCCGACCACCGACATGGCCCGCGAGGCGATCTTCAACGCGCTGAACAGCCTCGACATCGTCGAGGGGGCGCGGATCCTCGACTGCTTCGCCGGTACGGGCGCCATGGGCATCGAGGCTCTCAGTCGCGGTGCCGCGCACGTCACATTCATCGAACGCGACCGCGCCGCACTTGCCGCACTCGAGCGCAACGTCACCGCTCTGGGCGTGAACGACCGGTCGACGATCGTGCGCGGCGATGCGCTCGTGCTCGCATCGTCGTGCCGCGACGTGTCGCTGGTGCTCGCCGATCCGCCGTACGACTTCGCCAAATGGAACGAATTGCTCGCCGTTCTCCCCGGGAACATCGTCGTTGCCGAGTCGGCTGCGGAGGTCGAGGCGCCCGCCGGCTGGGAGGTGCTGCGCACGCGACGGTACGGGCGCACCCACGTCACGTTCCTGCGACGGTTACCGTAGAACCGATGACAAACGGTCCCCGCACGGCGGTGCTGTACCCCGGCAGTTTCGACCCGTTCCACCTCGGGCACCTCGACATCGCCTCGCAGGCATTGGCGATCTTCGGCGAGGTCGTCGTCGCGGTCATGCACAATCCGTCGAAGCCGTCGGGAATGTTCACGATCGACGAGCGTGTCGAGCTCATCCGTTCGGCCACGTCGCACCTGCACGGAATTCGCGTCGAGGCGCACACCGGTCTCGCCGTCGATGCGGCCCAGAAAGTCGGGGCACGCTGCATCGTGAAGAGCCTGCGCAGCGCCACCGATTTCGACGTCGAGTCGCAGATGGCGCACACGAACTACACCGTCTCGGGTGTGCGCACGGTGTTGTTGTTCGCATCGCCCGAACTCGCCTTCATCAGCAGCCGTTACGTGCGGGAAATCGCCAACTACGGTGGTGACCCGTCGGCGATGGTGCCGAGCAACGTCGCCGTCGCACTCGCCGCCAAGGTGCGGCACTGAGCTTCGGCGAAACACAGGGAGAATCCGATGAGTGACGAAACGCAGGACATGATCACCGAGGAGTTGCCCGCCGTGCAGATGGGTGACGCCGAAACGATCATCGCCGACCTCATTGACCACATTTCGAAGGCACCGAACGTGCCGTTGTCGAGCACGCCGCGCATCGACCGCGACGAAGTCGTCGCGCTGCTCGAAGATGCACTTGCGTGCATGCCCGTCGAGGTGCGCGAAGCCCGGTTCCTGCTGAAGGAAAAGGACAACTTCATGGCCCGCGCCCAGCGCGAAGCCGACGAAATCATCGAAGCGGCCCGCACGCAAGCCGAGCGCATGGTCCAGCGCACCGAGGTCGTGCGTGCGTCCGAAGCGCGCGCCCGCCAGATCATCGACGAAGCCGAGGCGACGGCGCGCCGCTTGAAGTCGGAAACCGAGGACTTCCTCGACCGTCGT
>Ga0169931_10001052_pt1 | contig 45585 bp, 47 predicted proteins | sample Kivu_15m_20L_FD_129675 | JGI IMG/M metagenome (GOLD analysis project Ga0169931, IMG submission 129675) | Freshwater microbial communities from Lake Kivu, Western Province, Rwanda to study Microbial Dark Matter (Phase II) - Kivu_15m_20L... | ecosystem: Environmental > Aquatic > Freshwater > Lake... | reverse complement strand
GCATGATCTCCTCGAGGCGCTCACCGGCGTTGCCGACGACCTCGATGATGTCGCCATAGGTCCACTTCGTGTCCCACGCGTTGACCCGGACGCACAGCACCGTGTCGCCCCAGTCCTGCGTGCGGATCGCTTCGACGACCTTCGACCGGGCCGACTCCTTCTCCAGGGGGGAGACGGAGTCCTCCATGTCGAGGAACTTCATGTCGGCGGGGATGGTCGGCCCCTTCGTGAGCATCTTCTCGCTCGAACCGGGGATCGACAGACAGGAGCGACGCGGCAGGTCGCGAGAGCGTGCGGACATGGCCGCACACGCTACGACGGCGGCGCGGCGCGCACCAAGGCCGAGGCCGAGCCGACCGAGGGATCAGACGAGCCCCTCGCGGAACAGCTCCGTGGCGATCGGGCAGTCGGTCGACGCGACCGCAGCGGCGACGTCGACGAGGCCGTCCGGGCCGACCACGGCGCGCACGAGGTCGAGCGGCACGACCTCCTCCGGCGCCTCCCACGGTTCGTCGCCCATGGCCCAGAGCCGGGACTCGACCACGTCGAAGACACGGGCCGGGACGAACCGGCCGACGCCGCCGACGAGCCACACGGCGACCCCGGCGTGCGCGGCGACCGCCGCCGCGGCGCGGGCGCCGGCGCCGGCGACGAACCGGTCGGGACCGGCGACCGCCGCGTCGATGAGCACGACCGTGACCTCGGCCGCCGCCGCCCCGAGGCCGAGGGGTTCGACGAGTGCGGCGTCGACCTCGGCCCGGTCGAGCTGACGCACGAGCGACCTCGCCGCACCGTCGTCGCCGTCGAGGACGAGCACACGCAGATCCCCGCGGCCCCGGAGCGCCCGACCGATCGTGTCCGACGCCGCGACGACGAGCACGGTGGCATCGTCCGGCAGGGCCCGGGCGAGGTGGCGGGCGGTCGGGTCGGCGTCGACCGCTTCGGCGCAGCGCCATCCCTCCGAGGTGGGTTCCGCCGCGCAGCACACCCGGGAGGTCAGCCACCACAGCGGCCCGCAGGTCGGGTGTCGGACCAGCATGCGGCGGCAGGCGGCGACCATGCCCGCCGGGTCGTCGCGGAACGCCCCGAGCGCGGTCGCGGTCTCACGCACCAGATCGACGGCGTCGAGCCCCGAGGAGCGGGCGACGGCCCGGAGCCGTTCGATGGGGTGCATCTGGCCACGGTACCGGCCCGCCGGGAGAAACTTCACCGCCGGGGACGGGAGCCGGTAGCGTTCCCGCCGTGGCCGCCTCCGAAGTTCCCGCCGGTCTCCAGCTCACCTCCCTCGACGGGCAGTCCCGCCCGGTCGACGAGTGGCTCATCACCTTCCAGCTGCTCGGCGTGGTGCTCGACCCCTACACCTACGAGAGCGCATGGCTGCTCGACACGGCCGGCCGCATCCTCGAGGGGTTCCGAGGGGCGAGCGTGCGCACGGCGATCATCGTGACGTGCGACGCCGATGCTGCGAAGGAATTCCTCGGGGCCTACACCGACCAGGTGCTGGTGCTCGTGGACCCCGACCGCGCCTTCGTGCGGGCGTTCGAGCTCGACGAGCTCCCGGCGTTCGTCCACCTCCGCCAGAACCGTCGGATCGGCGGCGTGGCGCAGGGTTGGGACCCGGCCGCCTGGAAGGAGATCGCCGGCGTCGTCGCCGCCGAGCGCCACTGGAGCCGGCCCATGATCCCCGCAGCGGGCGACCCTGCGCCCTACCGGGGCAGCGCCGCGCTCGAGGCGACCGGGGCCTGAGCCCCGATCAGGCGCTCTTCAGCGCGTCGAGCACCCCGCGCCAGCGCGCCGGGTCGCTCTTGTAGGGCGCGTAGAAGCTGATCCGCTGGATCACGTCGCCGAACCGGCGGTGCAGTTCCGGAGCGAGCTTCTCGGGCTCGCCGACGACCGCGAACGTGTTGAGGATCTCCTCGTCGACGAGGTTGCCCATCTCCACCCAGCGCCCCTGCTTGGACAGCGTGTTCAGCTCGTCCTGGAGCCCACCCCAGCCGTGCAGGTCGAGCACCGGGCGGTAGGCGGGGGTCGAACCGTAGAAGGCGATCTGCTGGCGGGTCCCGGCGGCGGCCTCGGTCATCTGCTTCTCGTCGCCGCCGGTCACGACGAAGCTCGGCCCGACGATCTCGAACCCTTCCATCGTCTTGCCCGCCTTGGCGCGACCCCGTTCGAGAGCGGGGATGGTGACCTCGCGCAGGTACCGCTCGGTCGTGAACCCGTGGCAGATGAACCCGTCGCAGACCTCGCCCGCGACCTCGGTCATCTTCTCGCCCACGCCGGCGAGGAAGATCTTCGGGTCGCCGTAGGGGTTGGGGCCCGGGTCGAAGAACGGCGTCATCAGCGTGTGCGTGTAGAAGTCGCCGCGGAAGTCGAGCTTCTCGCCCTGGTTCCAGCACGCCCAGATCGCTCGGATCGCGAGCACCATCTCGCGCATCCGGGCAGCGGGGTGTGTCCACGGCATCGAGAACCGCTTGGTGATGTGCGGCTTGATCTGGCTGCCGAGACCGAGCACGAACCGGCCCTTGGAGTACGCCTGCAGGTCGTACCCGATGTTCGCGAGCACCATCGGGTTGCGCGCGAACGCGACCGCGATGGACGTGCCGAGCTCGACCGTCTCGGTGTGCTCCGCTGCGAGCAGGAGCGGGAAGAACGGATCGTGCGACGTCTCCGCCGTCCACACGCCGGAGTACCCGGCCTCCTCGAGCTCCCGTGCGCTCTGTGCTGCGTTCGGGAGATCGAACCCGCTGTAACCGATGCCACCGTCGACCTTCATGGGGGGGACGCTAGCGGGCGGGCGACGTCAACGCAGTTGGACTGGCGACTGGTTCACGGCCTCGAAGAAGTCGTTGCCCTTGTCGTCCACGACGATGAACGCGGGGAAGTCCTCGACCTCGATCCGCCACACCGCCTCCATGCCGAGCTCGGGGTACTCGAGGACCTCGACCTTGCGGATGCAGTCCTTCGCGAGCTTCGCCGCCGGACCGCCGATCGACCCGAGGTAGAACCCGCCGTGCGTGCGGCACGCGTCGGTGACCGCCTTGGAGCGGTTGCCCTTCGCGAGCATCACGAACGACCCACCCGCCGCCTGGAACTGGTCGACGTAGGAGTCCATGCGGCCTGCGGTCGTCGGGCCGAACGAGCCGGACGCGTAGCCCTCGGGCGTCTTCGCCGGTCCGGCGTAGTACACGCACATGTCCCGCAGGTACTCGGGCATGCCCTGGCCGGCGTCGAGGCGTTCCTTGATCTTGGCGTGGGCGATGTCGCGGGCGACGACCATGGGGCCGGTCAGCGCCACCCGGGTGCGGATCGGGTAGCGCGACAACGTCGCCCGGATCTCGTCCATCGGACGGGTGAGGTCGATCTGGACGACCTCACCGTCGAGGTGGTCGTCGGTGACCTCGGGCAGGAAGTGCGCCGGGTCGGTCTCGAGCTGCTCGAGGAACACGCCCTCGGCGGTGATCTTCGCCTTCGCCTGACGATCGGCCGAGCACGACACGGCGATGGCGACCGGGCACGACGCTCCGTGGCGGGGCAGACGGATGATCCGCACGTCGTGGCAGAAGTACTTCCCGCCGAACTGGGCACCGATCCCGGTCTGCTGGGAGACCCGCAGCACCTCCGCCTCGAGCTCCACGTCACGGAACCCTCGGCCGGCCTCGTTGCCGGTCGTCGGCAGGCTGTCGAGGTAGCGCGCCGACGCGAGCTTCGCCGTCTTCATCGTGTGCTCCGCCGACGTGCCACCGATCACGATCGCGAGGTGGTAGGGCGGGCAGGCGGCGGTGCCGAGCGTGCGGATCTTCTCGTCGACCCAGCGCAGCAGCGTCGTCGGGTTCAACAGCGCCTTCGTCTCCTGGTACAGGTAGCTCTTGTTCGCCGAGCCACCGCCCTTCGCCATGAACAGGAACGAGTAGGCGCTCCCGTCGACCGCGGCGATCTCGATCTCGGCGGGGAGGTTGTTGCCGGTGTTGCGCTCCTCGTACATGGTGATCGGCGCCATCTGGCTGTAGCGCAGGTTCGACGTCTGGTAGGTGTCGAACACGCCCCGGGCGATCGCCGCCTCGTCACCGCCGCCGGTGAGGACGAACTGCCCCTTCTTGCCCTTGATGATCGCGGTGCCGGTGTCCTGGCACGACGGGAGCACCCCGCCCGAGGAGATCACGGCGTTCTTGAGCAGCTCGAGCGCCACGAACCGGTCGTTGTCCGACGCCTCGGGGTCGTCGAGGATCTTCGAGAGCTGCTCGAGATGGCCGGGCCGGAACAGGTGGGCGATGTCGCGCATCGCCTCGCCGGTGAGGAGGGTCAACACCTCCGGCTCGACGACGAGGAACGTGCGACCTGCCGCTTCGAGCGTCGAGACGCCCTCGGTGGTGAGCAGCCGGTAGGGGGTGTCGTCCGGACCGAGGGGGAGCATGTCCTGGTAGGAGAAGTCGACCATGGCGGCACGGTACCCCGCGCCGGCGCAACGGGGCGATCCGCATCGTGCCGCTAGCGTGAGCCGCCGTGAACGCCCTCGAAGAAGGCCTCGACCTCACCCTCGACTTCGACAAGCTCGCCAAGATCGGCCGGGCCGGCCAGCAGGTCGTACCGGTCGTGCTGCAGTGCGCCGACACCGGCGAGGTGCTCTACATCGGGTACGCCAACGACCTCGCCGTGCGCGAGACGCTCGCGAAGCGGGAGGCGGTGCTCTGGTCGACGTCGCGCGACGAGCTGTGGCACAAGGGGGCGACGTCGGGCGACGTGCTCGCGCTCGTGGAGATGCGGGTCAACTGCGAGCAGAATTCGCTGCTGTACCGGGTGCGCCGCACCACCAGCGGGGCGTGCCACACCAAGGACGCCGCCGGTGCGACGCGGCCGACCTGCTACTACCGGAGCGTCACCGACGCGTCGACGCTGCGGTTCGTCTGAGCGTCGACGCTCAGACCAGCTCAGCCGCAGCCGCGTCGCCGTCGCGCCGCCACAGACGTTCGGTCGCGCCGAGGACCGCGCCACCGGCGCGCACGCTGAACTCGGCGAACCGGGGGTGCTCGTCGTCGAGGATGTTGCCGAGCACGGCGGCCACGAGACGCATGGTCGCGTCCGAGACCATCGCACCACCGAGGAGGACGTCGAGCAGACGCGGGCGGGCGATGACGTGGGCGAACCGACGGGCGGTGCGGAAGAACGGGTCGAACCGGGCGGCGAGGACCGCCTCGTACGCCGCAGCGGTCCCGTCCGGACCTGCACCACCGAGGAACACCTCGGCCGCGATGCGACCCGACTCCATCGCGTAGTCGATGCCCTCACCGTTGCAGGGGTTCACGAGACCGGCGGCGTCGCCGACCGCCACCCACCCCGGGCCGCAGCGCCGATCGACCTCCATCGGCAGGCGCCACGCCCACGACCGTTCGAGCTCGCCGAGCCCCCACGCGTTGCGGACCGACGCGGCGTACTGGCCGAGCAGGTTGCGGAGGTTGAGTCGCCCTTCGGTCCGCATGGTGGACAACACACCGAATCCGATGTTCACCGACCCGTCGCCGAGCGGGAACACCCAGCCGTAGCCGGGCATCGCCCGACCCTCGGCGTCACGCACGGCGAGCGATGCCTCGAGATGGCGGTCGGTCGAACGGGTCGAGGGCGCGTACGCCCGGATGGCGAGCCCCTGCACCCCCGAACGAGGGCGGGTCGCGCCGAGCGACGCGGCGACCGGCGAGCCGGCACCGGCGGCGACGACGACGAGGTCCGCGCCGATCCGACCGTCCGGTGTGTCCACGCCGACGGCCCGCCCCCGGTCGTCGCGCACCACCGTCGCCTCGGACCGTTCCCGCAGGTCGGCACCGGCAGCGATCGCGAGATCGAGGAGACCGGCGTCGAGGTCGACTCGGCGGATGACCGAACCACAGCCGGGGAACCCCGCCCGTTCCGGCCAGCGCACCTCACGCTGCCGCTCGCGGGCGACGATCCGCAGACCATCGGTGCGGTGGTACGGCGTCGGGTCGTACCCGAGACGGGCGAACTCGTGCATCGCCCGTGGCGTGAGCCCGTCACCGCAGGACTTGTCCCGCCCACGCGCAGCACGGTCCACGAGCACGACCCGGGCACCGCCACGCGCGAGGTGGGTGGCCGCAGCGGACCCACCGGGGCCCGCACCGATCACTGCGACGTCGTACCGCACGGAGACACCGTCCCACATCGGGCGCCGGAGCGGCGACCCCGGGACGATGGCCGAGGTGGTGCGGTCAGTTGACCTGCCGCTCGAGCCCTTCCCAGTAGGGCGCACGCAGGATGAACTTCTGCAGTTTGCCGGTCGCCGTGCGGGCGAGTTCGCTGCGGAACTCGATCGACGTCGGGCACTTGTACCCGGCGAGGCGCGACTTGCAGTAGGCGATCAGGTCCGCCTCGGTGAGCGTCGACCCGGGGGTGGTGACGACGAGCGCCTTGACCGTCTCGCCCCACTTCGGGTCGGGCACGCCGATGACCGCGACCTCGGCGACCTCGGGATGGCTGAACACCGCGTCCTCGACCTCGATCGAGCTCACGTTCTCACCACCGGAGATGATGACGTCCTTCTTGCGGTCGGCGATGTTCACGTAGGACTCGCCGTCGATGTAGCCGCCGTCGCCGGTGTGGAACCAGTCCGGACCGTCGGGGTCGTCGGACGCCGGGCAGATCGCCGCGGCGGTCGCCTCGGGCTGCTCCCAGTACCCGCCCATGATCACGTTGCCCCGCACGAGGATCTCCCCCTCGGGCGACACCCGCTGGCGCACGCCGAGCGCCGGTGCACCGGCCCGGCCGAGGCGGGCGGCCCGTTCGGCCGGGGTCAGGTCGTCGTACTCGGCGCGGCCCCGGTTCATGACGAGCAGCGGGGAGGTCTCGGTCAACCCGTAGATCTGGATGAACTCCCAGCCGAGCTCGGTCTCGACCCGTTCGATGGTGCGCGTCGGCGGCGGGGCGCCGGCGACGATGATCCGCACGCGGTCCCGACCGGGGATCGGGCCGTCCCAGGTGGCCGCTGCGTCGAGCACCGAGGCGACGACGGCCGGTGCGGCACACAGGTAGGTGACCCGGTGGTCCCGGATGCGGCGCAGGATCTCGGGGCCGTCGACCTTGCGCAGCACGATGTGGGTGACCCCCATGCCGGTCGCGGCGTACGGCATACCCCAGCCGTTGCAGTGGAACATCGGCAGCGTGTGCAGGTACACGTCACGGTCGGTGACGGTGGCCTGCCAGCCGAACGTCGCGGCGTTGACCCACAGGTTGCGGTGGGTGAGCTGCACGCCCTTCGGGCGGGCGGTCGTGCCGGACGTGTAGTTGATCGACGCGGTGGCGTCCTCGTCCCAGGCCCACTCCCGCGGCTCGACGCCGTGGAGGTACAGCTCCTCGTCGCTCTCGGCGCCGAGGAGCATGGTCCGCTCCGCCTTCACGTCGGCGAGGCTGTCGGCGAGCTCGGGGTCGACGAGCAGCAGCCGTGCGCCGGAGTGCTCGACGATGTAGCGCACCTCCTCGGCATGGAGGCGGAAGTTCACCGGCACCACGGTGCGCCCCCAGCCGGACACGCCGAAGAAGCTCGTGAGCAGCCGGGCCGAGTTGTGCGAGACGATCGCGACACGGTCGCCGACCCCGAGGCCCATGCGGTCGAGCGCAGCGGCCTGCGCCCGGGCCCGGTCGTACATCTGGGCGTAGGTCATCGTCGGCCAGGGCGCGGCGGGCTGGTCGGGTTCGTCGACGATCGCCACCCGGTCGGGGTAGACGGCCGCCGCCCGGTCGAGGTGGTCACGGACGGTCAGCGGAACTCGCATCGGTGCGCCCTTTCGTGGTCGGTCAGTTCGGTCGGGTCGGTCGGCTCAGCGGATCGTCCAGCCGCCGTCGACGACGACGGTCTGACCGATCACGTAACGGCTCGCGTCGGACGCGAGGAACAACAGGGCGCCGTCGAGCTCGGCGATGTCGCCGGCGCGCCGCATCGGCGTGTTGCGTTCGATCCACGCCTGCCCACGCGCTTCGCCGGAGAACATCTCCTCGGTGAGCTCGGTCGCGAAGTACCCGGGGGCGATCGCGTTGACCCGGATGCCGTGGCGGCACCACTGCAGCGCGAGCTCCTTCGTGAGGCCGATGAGGCCGTGCTTGGAGGCCACGTAGGACGCCTGGTTGTTCGGTGAGCTCCCCACGAAGCTGTGCACGGACGCGATGTTGACGATCGACCCGCCTCCCCCGCCGATCATGTGCTTCGCCGCATACGACGACAGCACGAAGCAGGCGTTGAGGTTGACCTCCATCACCGCCCGGAACGCCGCGGGGTCCTCGTCCTCGGCACGTTCGGGGGCATCGGACAGACCGGCGTTGTTGACCACGATGTCGATGCGGCCGAACCGCTCGACCGCGGTCGCGACGACCGCCGCGAGGTCGGCGTCGTTCGCCACGTCGGCGCGGACGGGGACCACGTTGGGGACCTCGGCGGCGAGCGCCTCGAGGCGATCGAGGCGACGGGCGCAGGCGACGACCTTCGCCCCGGCCTCGGACAGCACACGGACGAACCGGTCCCCGAACCCGGAGGATGCGCCGGTGACGATGGCGACGCGGTCACGGACGTCGAACAGGCCGGCGAGATCGATGGGAGCGGACGACGGGGTGCCGGAGGAGGAAGATGCCACGGGCGCACGATAGCGACCGGACCGGGGGCGCATCCGGCCCGCGCGGCACCGGGTAGCGTGCGCGCCATGAAGATCCGCATCGGCTTCGGGCTCGGGGTGAACAGCCTCACCAACGACATGGACCGGTTCGGTCACTTCGTGGACGAACTCGAACGCCTGCGCTTCGATTCGTTGTGGGTGAGCGAGCGGATCGCCGGGAACTCGCCCGACCCGGTCGTGGCGATGGCGTTCTGCGCTGCGCGCACGAAGAAGCTGAAGTTCGGCATGTCGGTGATGGTGCTCCCCGGCCGGAACCCGGTGCTCGTCGCAAAGTCGCTCGCCAGCCTCGACCGGCTCTCGAACGGCCGCATGCTCCCCGCATTCGGACTCGGTGCACCCACGCTCGCTGAGTGGTCAGCGTTCGGCATCGACCGGAAGGCCCGCGCCTCGATGTTCGACGAGGCGCTCCCGCTCATGCGACGCCTGTGGACCGAGGACGAGGTCACCCACCACGGCACCCACTACCGCTTCGAGGGCGTGCGTGTGCTGCCCAAGCCGGTGCAGACGCCGCCCGAGGTGTGGCTCGGCGGGGCGGCGCCGTCGGAGCTGCGTCGCGTGGCCCGCCTGGCCGACGGCTGGCTGCCGTCGTTCACCACCCCGGCCGAGGTGGGTGCCGGCATCACCGAGATCCGGCGCCTCCTCGAGATCGAAGGTCGGGAGATCGAGGAGGAGCACTACGGCGTCCTCCTCCCCTACACGCTCGGGACGCTGTCCGACGCCTACGTGGCAGCGTCGAAGGCCCGCAAGCCCGACGTCGAGGTCACCGACATCGTCGCGGTCGGCATCGACGCGATCGCCGAGCGGATCCGGCGGTTCATCGACGTGGGCGCATCGAAGTTCGTCCTCGTCCCCGCCGCGGAACCGACCGATGCCTGGACACCGGAGCTCGAGACGCTCGCCGAGGCGATCCTGCCGATGCAGACCCGCTGACCGACTCGATCAGCGAGCGTCAGTGCCCGGGGCCACCAGGCCTGCGAGCGGGGACTGCAGGAACAGGTCCACGAGGCGGGCGATGCCTTCGATGGCGGAGAAGAGGCGTTCGCTCTCGGCGCCGTCCGGCACGAGCCGCCCGAGCAGTTCGATGCCGAGGAACAGCGCACTGACCGCGTTCGCGAGTTCCTCGATCGGCAGGGCAGCGCCGAGCGGGCTGTCGCCGAGCACTCTTCGCAGCGCCCGTTCGACGGTGGCGACCCACGGTCGGATCACCTCGCCGAGCTGCGCGGCGAACACCTCGTCGGAGCTCGCTGCGGCTGTCACCTGTGACAGCACGTGGATGGTTCCGCTCTCCACGTCCTCACGGTGCAGGTCGGCGGCGACACGCACCAGGTCGGGCAGCGACGTGACCCCGCCGAGGAGCACCTCGTAGCGGGCGAGCTGTTCGTGGCTCATGTGCTCGATCGCCGCGATGACCGCCTCGTTGATGGACCCGAAGTGGTAGTAGATCGACGCCTGGTTGAACCCGCCGGTCCGGGCGATCGCCCGGGCGCTCGCGCCGAGCATCCCCTCGGTCTTGATGGTCTCGAGTGTCGCCTCGACGATTCGGGCGCGTGTCTCCACGCTCGGCCCGGTCGTGCGGGCGGACGTCCCCCGTGCACGTGCCACGTACCATGTTCCCGCGTCGGGGCGGGTGCGTGGAAACTCGGAACGCACACTCTCGCCCGCCGGTACACTTCGCCCATGACGACCGAAGCCCGCGCGACCGGCCTCGACGCCCTCAACTTCATCCCCGGGGCGACCCCGCCGATGGTGGTCGGCGGGGAGGGCAACCACCTCGTCCTCGCGGACGGCCGGCGCGTCCTCGACGCCGCCGGCGGCGCGATCGTGACGAACATCGGCCACGGCCGACCCGAGGTCGCCGAGGTCGCCGCGACGTCCACGTCGTCGGTCGACTACGTGATCCCGCCGTGGGCGACCCCGGCACGCGTCGCACTGCGCGACCGTCTCGTCACCTCCTGGCTCCCGGCCGGGCTCGAGCGCGTCGGGTTCGTGTCGGGCGGGTCGGAGTCGACCGACTCGGCGATCCGGCTGGCCTGCGCCCACCACGTGACCTCCGGTCGACCGGAACGCACCGTGGTGATCGGTCGCGTGCCCTCCTACCACGGGGTGACCCTCGCCGGACTCGGTGTGGGCGGCCACCTCGGACGGCGCTCCGGGTACGACGGGATGCTCGCCGACTGGCCGAAGGTCGCCTGGGACGACCCCGACGCGCTCGAGGCGGCGATCGTCGCCGCCGGGCCCGAGCGGGTCGCTGCGTTCATCGCCGAGCCGGTGATCGGCGCTGCAGGTGGGGTGCTGATCCCGCCGGACGACTACTTCCCCCGCGTCGCCGAGATCTGCCGTCGCCACGGCGTCCTGCTCATCATCGACGAGGTGATGACCGGGTTCGGGCGCACCGGCCGGAACTTCGGCATCGAACACTGGGGGGTGACGCCCGACATCATGGTCGGCGGCAAGGGGCTCTCCGGCGGCTACGCGGCCATGGGCGGCGTCTACGCCACCGACGCGGTGACCGCCCCGATCGCGGAGGCGGCCCACGGCTTCATGTTCTTCACCTTCGGCGCGCAGTCCTCGGCGTGTGCGATCTCGGACCGGGTGCTCGAGATCATGGAGCAGGAACACCTCGTCGACCGCTCCGCGAAGCTCGGTGCGTCGCTCGCCAGGTTGCTGCGCGACCGGTTCGACGACCACCCCCACGTCGCCGAGGTGCGGTGCATCGGGTTGTTCGCCGGAATCGAGCTCGTCGAACGACGGGAGCCGCACACGTGGTACCCGAAGTCGGTGGGCTTCGCCCAGCGGGTCGTGCAGGAGTCGCTCGCCGAGGGCGTGTGGGTCTACCCGGCGGGTTCGGGGCCGCTCGCGCAGGACGCGGTGATGATCGGCCCCGGGTTCACCATCACCGAGGACGAGCTCGACGAGATCGTCACGAAGGTCGGCCGGGCGGTCGACCGGGCTGCTGCGTCGGTCTGACCGGCGCCGGGCAGCAGTCGAGCGGGCACACGTCGGGCCGCGTCCCCAACACACCGAGCGCTCGCCGCAACGGTTCGGTGGCGCGCCGCTCCTCGACGAGCTCGCGCACCATCGCCACGAATGCCGGGTCGCACCCGACCGTCGGCGCCCGCCGGGCCCACAGTCCGATCTCCGCGGCACGGGCGAGCGCCTGCGTGTCGAGGTCGTAGATGACCTCCATGTGATCGGACACGAACCCGACGGGGACGATCACCACCGCGCGGCGACCCCGCCCGGCGACCGCGTCGAGGTGGGCGACGACGTCGGGTTCGAGCCACGGCACCTGCGGGGGGCCGCTGCGGCTCTGCCATACGAGGTCGTGCGGGTAGTCGGCGTCGAGCCCGGCGAGGACGAGTCGCATCGTCTCGCGGAGCTGCGCCTCGTAGTCGCACGTCGACGCCGACGCGAGCGGGATCGAGTGGGCGGTGAAGACGAGTTCCACGTCGGCGGCGAGGTCGGCGGGGACCTCGGCGAGGGTGGCACGGACCCGGTCGATCATCGGTTCGACGAAGCCGGGGTGGTTGAAGAACGCCCGGATCTTGCCGACCTGCGGTGCGTCGGGGCCGATGGCCGCCTGCGCGGTGGCGATGTCCTCGCGGTACTGCCGGCACCCCGAGTACGAGCTGTACGCGGAGGTCACGAACGCCACGGCGTTGCGGACGCCGTCGGCGACCATCGTCCGCATCGTGTCCTCGAGGTAGGGGTGCCAGTTGCGGTTCCCCCAGTAGATCGGCAGGTCGCCGAGGCCGTGCGCGTCGAAGTCGGCACGCAACGCGGCGAGCAGCTCCCGGTTGTGGTCGTTGATCGGGCTGCGACCGCCGAAGAGGTGGTAGTTCTCCGCGACCTCGGCGAGGCGCTCGGCGGGGATCCCCCGGCCTCGGGTGACGTTCTCGAGGAAGGGGAGCACGTCGTCCGGTCCTTCGGGGCCGCCGAAGGACAGCAGGAGAACGGCGTCGATCGGCGCGGGTTCGGCGGCGGTGGCCATGCGGGCATCCTGCCGCGGGACGCCCCGCTACCGGGAATCACGCGCGCCATGCCCGTGACGCGACGAGACTGCAGCGGTGACCCGTCGTGCGCTCTCCCGCCTACTGCTCACCGTGGCGCTGACTGTCGGCTCGCTCGCCTGGGCGGGGGTGACCTTGCAGCGCACCGTGTTCGACGCGTCCCGGCCGGCGAGGATCGCCGCAGAGCTGCTCGAGGACGACACGCTGCGCCGGGAGCTCGCGGAACGCATCGTCGACTCGCTCGACAGCGTCCTCCCCGCCGAGGTCATCGAGATCGTGGGACGTGAGACGCTCGTCGAGATCACCGACGAGTCGCTCGGCGACGACGCCGTCCGTACGCCGCTGACCGACACGATCACGGGCGTCATCGCCTACAGCCTCGGGTCGACCGACGTGGCGCCGACCTTCGACACCGGGGTCGTGGACACGCTGCTGCGAGCACGCATCGCCGAGTTCAGCCCCGTCGTCGCTGCGATCCTCCCGCCGCTCCCCGCTCGTCAGGTCGAGGTGCCCGCACCCGAGATCGCACCGCTGCGGACGGCCCGTGCTCTTGTCGAGCGGGGCACACCGATCGCTGCAGTCCTCGCCGGACTCGCCGCGCTCCTCGCCCTCGCCGTCGCCCCGACCCGGTCGGTCGTGCTGCGCCGGGTCGGCTGGTGGGCGCTGTCGACCGGCGTGGTGTGGGTGGTGCTGCGGTACACGGGACCGCTCCTCGCCGACGTGTTCCTGCCGGGAGCATCCGGCATCACCGAGGCGTTCTCGCGTGCCGCGGTCGGCTCGATGCTCACCCCCGGGCTGGTGCTCACCGGTGTCGGCGGTGTGCTCGTCGCCGGCAGCTACCTGGTCGGCGGGGGCCGACGGGCCGGCTCGCCGGCCGGCGGGTCGGCATCGGAGCCGAGCTCGTGGTCGGTGCGGAACCGGGCAGCGAACATCGCCGACATCGCGGGCCTCGACGTGGTTGCCGACGTGCTGCACACGACCGACGATCTCGTGGACCTCGTCGACGTCCGGGGCGGCTGGTCACCGTCCGCTCCCGCCGCAGGCGACGCCACCGTCGTCGATCCCGGTGGGCCGCGCTGGGTTCCCGGCATCGGCTACGTGTACGCCACACCACCCGGACCGAACGCCGAGTGGGTCGACGGACACGGCTGGGTGGACCGCCCGAACTAGCTCGGCGACGATGTGCGGGTGCCCCGGGCCCGATCGATCGAACCCGAGTCGAAGACCTGCGCATCGTGCGGGCGGAGCATGACCTGGCGGGCCGCATGGGCTGCGAACTGGGACCGCGTCCGATACTGCAGCGACGCCTGCCGACGTCGTCGGGTCGGTGCGACCGACCGGGCGCTCGAGACGGCGATCCTCGACCTGCTCGCCGCTCGGGCGGCGGGCGCGACGATCTGCCCGAGCGAAGCGGCACGCACGGTCGACGGCGACGGGTGGCGGGACCTCCTCGAGGCGACCCGGGCCGCGGCGCGACGGCTCGTCGCTGCGGGGCGGGTCGAGATCACCCAGCGCGGCGTCGTGGTCGACCCCTCGACGGCACGGGGACCGATCCGGGTTCGCCTCGCACCCGAGGTGCTGCCCGAGCCGGAGCGCCACCGCCGCGGCCGACGGGCCTGATCAGCCGAACGCGTCGCCCGGCAGGTCCGTTGCGCCGTCTTCGACCGCGTCGACGATCCGTCGGGCGACGGCGGCCGGGTCGAGACCGACCGGCATGCGCGGTGCCGTGCCCTCGAGGGCGCGGTCGGCGAGGCCCGTCTCGGTGTGGGGCGGGCGGGCGTCGATCACCCGCACCTTGCGCCGCCGGGCCTCACGGGCAAACGCCTCGTCGAACGCCCGCAACGCCGCCTTCGACGCCCCGTACGCGGCCATGCCGGGCAGGTTGCGCTCGGCGATGACGCCGGAGACCTGCACGATGACCCCGCCCTCGCCGATCGCCTCGAACGCCGCCTGCGCGAGCAGGATCGGCAGGAACGTGTTCGTGAGGAACAACTCCTCCATCGTGTCGACGGTCAGGTCGGCCACCGCCCCGAACGCCACGACCCCGACCGCGTTCACGACGACGTCGAGACCACCGCCGTGCACGACCGCTTCGTCGACCGCGGCACGACACGCAGCAGGGGACCGGAGATCGAGGGCGAGCCGGTGACCCGGGACGTCGAGCGCATCGAGTCGCGCACGGTCCCGTGCGACGAGCGTGAGGATCGCCCCGCGGCCGGCGAGTTCTCGCACCACGGCTGCGCCGATCCCGCCGGTCGCACCGGCGACGAGCACCGAACGCCCTCGCACGGAACCGGTCGGACGGTCGGACGAGTCGGTCATGGCTGCGCTCCTGTCGTGATCCGGCGGAACGGGGCGACACGCACGTCGACACCCGGAGAGTACAGGGCGCGTGGTGGCCCCACCGGCGCGGGCAGGCCGGCCGCCTCGAGTACCGACGCGTCGACGTCGACGCTATCGACCCGACACAACGACCAGCGGAGGTGGTCGACGGCACCGTGGAGCAACCGGTCGCCGCGTGCCGTGACGAGTCCCCACCGGGCCGTGAGGAAATGATCGAGGTCGGTGACCTCGTCGGCTGCGATCGGGTCGCGGACGTCGAACGCGATGCGGGCCGTCGCGCCCCGGCCGTGCGCCGAGCGACGGGTCATCCGGTACTCGTGACGTGCACCGCGCACCATGTGCGACGCGCCCGCCCAGCGGTACGGCAACGCAAAGACCGTGCGGGTGACCGCGACGACGGGAAGGGTCGGCACGTCGAGGGAGAAGAACCACACGGATCGCCGTCCGCTGGCGTCGACGACGTAGGTGCGCACGTTGATCTCGACGAACCGCCGGAACCCGGGGAGCGGCGGCAGCGGGCCGAGACGGACATCCCGCATCTCGAAGGGGATGAGGCCGACCCACGCGTCGCCGTCGAACGTGTCGACCGTGAGCCCGTCGGGCAGGAGACGCTGGATGACTGCGGGGTCGTAGCGCCAGTGCAGGTACGCGAGCTCCGCCCAGCGCTGACGCAACAGGGTCCGCCGTCGCCACGGGGGAGGGTCCGCCGTGACCGGTTCGACGTCGTTCTCCGATTGGCACTCCGCCGGAACGTCCCCGTCGCCATCGAGTCGCTGCACCACGCCGGCGCCGGCGCGCACCTCGATCGCATCGCCGGTCGCGACGCCGCGACGGACGCCACGGACGTTCGTGATCGCCGGGAGTCCGAGCTCCCGGACGAGGATCGACCCGTGCGAAAGGTCGCCCCCGGTCTCGACCACTGCGGCGCCGACACGGCTGAGCGTGGTCACCCACCCGGCGTCGATCGACCGGGCGACGAGGATCGTCGATGCCGCATCGAAGCCGTCGGGGAGGTCGTGTGCCGGCTCATCGAGCACCCATGCCCGACCGCGCACCGTGCCGTCGGTGAGCGACAGCCCACGCCACGTCGAACCCCCGGCGGCAGCGCCGTCGGTGACCCAGTCCGCAGGATCGTCGGACCGTCGCACCACCGGCGGCGGCTCGAGCGCGGCGAGTCCGGCACGTTCCTGCGCCCGGGCGGCCGCGTCCGCCGCGGTCACGACGGTGCCGACGTCGAGGGCGCGAGCCTCCGCGACGGTGAGCCCCCAGAGCGCGCCGACGGCGGGGAGTCGCCCATCGTCGACCGCGGTCGTCGCGAGGGTGACGAGCGCGCGTCGCACCGCAGCGAACGAGCGCATCGCCTCGTGCCGGAGCTGTTCCCGGGCGTCGAGCGGCGCACGTGCCGACCACCACACGGGGACGGTGAGCAGAACCCGAAGCGATCGTGCGGCCTTCGGCGGCGACGCGGCCCGCAGCGGCGCAGGCGCCGGCGGGGCACCGCCTCGCAGGACCGTCGGGTCATCGAAGTACCGAGGGCGGGCGATGTCGCTCTCGTAGACACCCCGATGACCGAACGCTGCGAGGAAGTCCTCGACCGAGCGTGCTCCGGCCTGCACGGCGGCAACGCCGTCCGCGAGCTCGGTCGTCACGGTTCGATGACGCGCCGCGTGCGCCTGCAGGGTCCCGAGGCGCCGCAAGACGGCGAGCGGCGGGCCGATCGCCGAGGAGAGCGGGAACATGCCCGTCACGAGTGCGACGTACGCGTCGTGCAGCACGTCGAGCGCCGCGCCGAACGTCGCCATCGGTTGATCGCCGAGTGCGACGAGCGCCGCCTCGTTCCGGCGTGCGCGCCGCACCGCGGTGATCTGCGCTGCGCCGAGTCGCAGGAGCGACGGCAGCGCACGCACCACCCGCACCGGGCGGAGGGGGCGGTCGACGTCGGGCGGGCCGCCGATCGAGTCGGCGACGAGCCGCGTGGGGAGACCCAACTCGCGGAGCATGTCCTCGAGCAGCGACAGGTTGATGAACGGCCGGCCGGCGATCACCTCGAGGAAGTCCCGGTTCGCCGGCAGTGCGGGCACGGCGCGGCGATACCAGCCGAACAGTTCCGGACCCGCTCCGGCGATCACGCTCGTCATGAGCGTCGACGGCAACGCAGGGAGGATCTCAGCGTGGTTCGCGATCGTGAAGCACTCGTCACGACGGGTCGGTCGGGTGACCGGTCGGAGCTGCACCAACCAGCAGACACGACCGTCGTCGACCCACTCGACGTCCCACGCGTCGTCGCCGAAGGTGCTGCGGACCTGACGGAGGAGTCGTTGGAGTCGCCGCTGCCAGCCGGCGGGAGCGCGCTCGAGCCGCGGCAGCAGGAGGCGCTCCCCTTCGTCGTCACCGGCGACGAGCCGTTCGGCGGTACCGGACGTGGCGTTCACCACGTCGTCGTAGGTTCCTGCCTCGCTGAACGCGACCCCGGACGTGCGGCCCTCCACCATCGCCATGACGAGGACGTCCCGTCGGAACGTGCCGGGGCGCCGAGCCGCGGATCGTTGCACCGCTGCGATCCGGTCGGCGACCGCGGTCGCTTCGACACGGAGGAAGGAGTCGAACCACCCGGCGAGACTCGCGGCGTCACCGTCCTCGGCCGCGAACGCCGACCGGACGGCGAACCGGGGCACGGGGGATCTGCCCCCGACCGTGGTCAGGTCGGGCGGATGCGCACCGTCGAGGATCACGACACCGGCGGGCACCGGGAGCCCAGCAGCAGCCGCCCGGTCGAGCAGTGTCGCCTTCGGTCCGACGCCACGGCCGGCGACCAGCCCGCTGCCGAGAGCGACGACGCCGTGCCCTGCGGCTGCGACGTCAGCGGGCCAGGAGGTCGCGGGCGATCGTCGCGATCGCAACGGCGTACTCCTCGGGTTGTTCGATCATCGGGAAGTGGTCCCACCCCTCGCGCACGACAACCTCGGCGCCAGGCACCTTCTCCCCCACCGCGTCCGCCTGACCGCGTCGCAGCACCCGGTCGTCCGCGCCCCAGAGCACCACCACCGGCACGCCCCGCACCGGCGACAGACCGTCGAACCACGACGACGTGATCAGGTCGAACATGTCGCCGAACACGGCGCACGTTCGATAGGCCTCGAAGAACTCCTCGAGGACCGGCCGGGGTGCACCGTAGGGAAAGAACAGCCGCCGCCAGACCGGTCGCAGCAGCCTCGACGAAATCGCGCGGCGGACCACGGCCCGGGCAGGACGGGTCGTCATGAGCCGGGGGAACAACCGGGTGTCGAGGTGGGCGCCGACTGGCGCGTGCAGCACGAGGCCGGCCACGAGCTCGGGGTGGCGGCTCACGAGGTCGAGGGCGATCGACCCCCCGATGCCGTGGCCGAGGAGCACGGGCGTCGCCCCCTCCGCGCGTGTGACCGCACGGACCTCGTCGGCAAGCCGGTCGGCGTAGTCGGCGAGGGTGCGCAGCGCAGGATCACGCGGACGGGCGGCGAACCCCGGCAGCGTCGGCGCGACGAGGCGCGTGCCCTCCGGCATGTGCGCGGCGCACCGTGCGAAGCGTTCCCCGCCGCCGCCGTTGCCGTGCACGGCGAGCACGGTGACCGCGCCCTGCGACGTCGTCATGTGCCCACCACGACGTCGGCGAGGCGCGCCACGTCCGGATGGTCGCCGGGGTGCCGGCCACGGTGTTCCCACACGATCCGGTGATCTCGCACGGCGAAGATCGTCGGCATCGTCCATGCGTCACCGATCTTGCGTCCGACCCGATGTCCCTGCCGGAACGCGGTGATCCCGCACGACCACGACGCCGGCCCGAACATCGCGAGCACACCACCTCGCTCCACGTCGAACCGGCGGTACAGCTCGCCGTCCGGATCGGCGATCGCCACCGCACCGGGGAACAGTCGATCGAAGAACATCGGCCCCTGCTCGACCGTTCCCTGGTACACGAAGACGACGGCCGGGTGATCGGCCCGCTGGGCGACGGCGTCGGCGAACTCGTCGACGAGTTGACGGTAGAACAGTCAACCGTGGTGGCGTAGGAACACGAGCAGCGTGTGCTGCTGCCCGAACACCTCAGCGAGCTTTCGCCCCGCGAGGTTGTGCCCCTCGACATGGAGGTCGAGGGTCGCAGGGTCGATCGGTCGCGGGATCGTCATACGCGCACCACCAGTGCGGCCGCGAGCACCCCGCGCGCCGACCACCCGACGGTGCGCACCCAGTTCGACCCGACGAGGCGGTCGATGTGGCGACGCCGCTCAGCAGGGTCGGTGACCACGGCGAGGCGACCGTGGAGCGGCACCTGCAGGAACACGGTGCTCGTGTGCACGACACCGAGCACGCCGAGCGCGACCAGCGGGAGGGGTCGTCCGACGCCGGACGGCGGATCGACGACGAGCCAGAGCGCACACAGTCCTTCCGCAGCCATCAGCGGGCCGACGACGAAACCGGTCCGACGCTGGTGGTCGGCCTCGTACGCAACGAACCAGTCGCCACCGACCGCCCGGAACAGCGGGTAGTGCACGACCTGCACGAACCAGATCAACCCGACCATCGCGGCCGTGGCGACGAGGTGGAGGAGCGGAACGACCATCGGGTGGAGACCCACGGCGGCGAACCTACCGTTCCCCCTGCGCTACCGGACCCCGGCGTCAGCGACGCTGCAGAGTTGCTGCAGCACTCCGCCCGACTCGACCGATCGCTCGGAGCGGCGCGGTGACGCGCCATGAGCGGCTCCCGCGGACCGCAGCCCGCTCGCATGCCAGCTGACGGCGGAGCGCAGTGATCTCGTCCTCCCGGATCGTGGCGACGACGTTGTGGCTCACCGCCGAGGTCCACAACGCCGCCCGGACCATGGCCTCCCACGTCGCCGGGAACGACGGGTCCCCCAACCGGTCCCACCACTGCTCGATCTCGGCACGTCGGGCACCGGGCGGAAGGTCGTCGCGTACCTCCGCCATCAGCTTCAACGTCGTCGCACGCGAGCTCGTGACGCCGGCGAACCAGTCCTGTTCGAAGAACTGCTGCCACATGTAGTGGTCGGTCCAGCGGCCCTCAGGTGTCTCCCGCCAGCCATGCGGCAGTCGCAGGTACGCGTCCCGGGTGTGCACCACCCCGGTCAGGGAGATCGTGTTGCGGGAATCGTCGCTCAGGTGCCAGCGCACCGACTCCGGTCGCCGCAGATCCGACGGCATGAAGAACGGCATGCCGTCCGAAGCGATCAGCACCGGGAGCGGGTGGATGAAGTCGTGGCCCCGGATCCCCTCCAGCATGGTCTCGAGGTGGTCGGGGAACCACAGGTCGTCGTCACAGCAGTAGGCGACGTACTCCGAGGTGGAGGCGCGGATGAGCCGATCGCGATGGAGCTCCCCCCGTCGCGGGCTCTTTGGGTGGTCCTCGAAGGTCACCCGGGCGTCGAGCGCGCACAGCCGGTGCGCCTCCGACCGGACCGCGTCGGTCACCCCGTCCCCGATGATCACCACACCGAGGTCCGCGACGGTCTGGCCGAGGATGCTCCGGACCGCGAACGCCAAGGTCTCGTGGTGGCGGTGTGTCGGCACGATCACCGTGGTCGTCGGCGACGACACGGTCGGGCTCGGCGCGCTCAATCGCAGCCCTCGACGGTCGACCCGCTGAACTGGATCGGGAAGAACTCCCGCAGGTCGACCGGGATCTCGGGGGCGTCCCACGGCAGCACCAGCCGATCCGGGTTCGCATGGTGGTACGCCTCGGTCGGGTGGTTCACGAGGAAGGCCTCCTCGGACCCGAGGTTCACGTTCATGTGCCACACCCCCGTCGGAATGCGCAGCTGGCGCACCCCCTGGGTCGTCAACGTGACCTTCTGCACGACGCCGTGGGTGGGCGAGTCGAGGCGGGCGTCATAGAGGATCGTCAGCAGCTCGCCCGTGATCAGCGAGTACCGGTCGTCCTTCCGCTCGTGCAACCCCCACCCCTTCACCTGGTTCGGGCGGGCGGTGAAGCCGTAGCAGTAGACGATCGGATCCGTCCAGAACTCGCTCGGCCCCGGGTACAGCTCGAACACCCTGCCCCGGTGGTCGACGTGGTTCACCGGTGCGAAGGTCCGCACACCGTCGATGGTCGGCGCGACCGACCGACCCTCGGGAGTCACGGCCTGCTGGTCACGCCGGGCGTCGTCGACCGTCGCGTCGAACTGCATCTCGTTCATCGTCCTCGTGGCTCGCGGGATCGGGCGCGCCCGAGCGTACGACGACGGGACAGCCGACCGCTGGTCCGTGCCGATGGTGCCCGGGGCGGGGTTCGAACCCGCACGCCCCGAAGGGCCGGGGGGTTTAAGCCCCCTGCGTCTGCCAGTTCCGCCACCCGGGCGTGACGGTCACCGTAGCGGCCCGACGGCGGAGGTCAGCCTGTGTACGCCGGACCGACGACCGGGTCCGTCGTCGGCGGGGTGGGCGTCGTCGGCGTCGACGGCGGGGTGTAGCTGTAGGTACCGGCCGTCATGATCCGGTTGTTCGTCCCACTCGGCGCTGCCGCGACGAGCATCGACGCTCCGGCGGTCACCGCCGACCAGCCGTTCGCTGCGGGCACCGTGCCCATGGTCCAGTTGGTGCCATCGGGTGAGGTCATCACCGCCGACGCGCCCACGGCGACGAACTGGCTGCCGGCAGGGTCCCACGTGACGTCGTTCCAGGCCGACGTCGCCGGGGCTCCCGACAGGGACGGTGCCGTCCAGTTCACACCGTCGGTCGAGGTCATCACGCGCAACGCTCCGCTGCTGGCCACGGCGACGAAGGTCCCGTTGCCGAACGCAATGTCCGCCGCACCGACGGGCAGACTGCTCGTGAGGGTCCAAGTGAGGCCGTCGGGCGACGTCAGCGACCGGCCGAAATGCGAGATCCCGACGAAGATGCCGTTGCCATAGGCGATGTCCCGCCACTGCGTCTGGTCGATCGTCGACGACGAAGCGTCCGCGTCGATCGCCGTCCAGGTGACCGCGTCGGTCGAGGTGAGCACCTTGCGCCCGGGGAAGAACGACACCGCGACGAACCGCCCGGCGCCGTAGGTGATGTTGGTCCACTCCGCGAAGTTCGCCACGGTCGGATCGATCTGATCCCAATTGAGGCCGCCGTCGTCGGAGACGTGGATGTGCCGGTCTAATTGGGAGAGCGCAACGAACTTCCCGTCGCCATAGGTGATGGAGGTCATGCAGATGTCGCTGGCGGTGCCCAGATTTATCCACGTCGAGCCGTCCGACGACACGAGGAACTCGTTGCCCGCACCGCTCACACAGTTCACGCCAACGAAGACGCCGTCGCCGTAGGCGAGTCCTGACCCGCCGACCGTCAACGTCGTCGTGTCGGTGATCGTCCATGTCTCGCCGACTGCACCGGCGCGATCGCCGGCAGCGGCGAGACCGGCGACGGCGAGCACGAACGAGGTCGTGATGGCAAGGAGTTTGCGCAGCGACATGGCCAATCACCGTAGCGCTGCGCCGCTGCGCACCGCACACTGCCCTCAGGCAGCGGCGACGGCGGCGTCGGCATCGTCGCCGAGTGCCTGCGGGTCGCCGGCGAGGCCGGCCCACAGGTCGGCCCGACAGCGGGCCGCCGCAGCACCGTGCAACCGGTTGGCCGCCACGACCCCCTCGACGAGGTCGGCGAGCACGGCGTCCCACACACGATCCGCGACCGCCACCGCGACCACCACACCGTGCGGCGCCCGACGGATCGTGCGTGTCACCCCGGGGACCCGGGGCGGACACCGGAATGCCGGCACCGACCAGCTGCATGCCCGGGCGGCCGCGCCGATGCGCCGGACGGCCTGGGCGAAGCGGAGCGATGCGACATCCATGCGGCGAGGATGCACCACGCCTGTGACAACGAAGCCCGGCGGCCTCAGCAATCGAGGCCGACGTCGACGTTGCGCACCGAGTGGGTGAGCCAACCCGTCGAGATCAGGTCGACGCCGCACTCGGCGACCGCACGCACCCGCTCCGGGGTGATCCCGCCCGACGCCTCGGTCACGAGGCGACCGTCCACCCGTCGCACTGCGTCGGCGAGCGCGTCGAGGTCGAAGTTGTCGAGCAGCACCGCATCGACACCGTCGAGGCCCAACAGCTCGTCGAGCTGGGCGAGCGAGTCGACCTCGACCTCGACCTTCACGAGATGCCCGACCGTCGCCCGCACCCGGCGCACCGCCTCGGTCACCCCGCCGGCCACCGCCACGTGGTTGTCCTTCACGAGCACGGCGTCGTCGAGGCCGAACCGGTGGTTGGAGCCACCGCCGACCCGCACCGCGTACTTCTCGAGGAACCGCAGGCCCGGGGTGGTCTTGCGGGTGCACACGATCTCGGTGCCGGTCCCCGCCACGAGGGCGACCAGGTCGGCGGTCGCGGTCGCGATCCCCGAGAGCCGCCCGAGGAGGTTCAGCGCCGTGCGCTCGGCGGTGAGCAGCGCCCGCAACGGGCCCTCGATCTGCACGAGCACCTCGCCCGCCGCGACCCGGGCACCGTCGACCACGCACGGCACGACCTGCACGGTCGGGTCGTAAAGCGTGAACGCCCGGGCGGCGATGTCGACCCCGGCGACGACCGCGTCCTGCCGTACCCGGATCTCCCCGGTGCCGCGGAGGTCGACCGGCACGATCGCATCGGTCGTGACGTCGCCGGCGCGTCCGAGGTCTTCCACGAGCGCGGCGCGCAACAGGTCCTCGTAGAGCAGCGCGGGCAACGGCCCGCGTCCGAGGATCATGACCGCACCGACGCGGTCGACGCCACCTCGGCGAACGCCTCCCCCACCCGCAGGGTCACGGTCGCCGCCGCGACCGGGTGCACCACCCGCCGCGACGCCTGGGCCGGATCGGGCTCCGGGTGGTCGCTCCGGAAGTGCGCCCCGCGGCTCTCGGCCCGGGCACCCGCCGCCTCGAGCACAGCTCGGGCGACGACGAGCGCGTCACGGCCGGGGACGTCGACCGGTTCGCCGTCGGACCCGAGCGTGTCGAGCGCCCGCAGGCCCGCCGCGATGCCCTCACCGTCGCGCACGACGCCCGCGTGGTGCCACAGCACCTCGCGCACGGCCGCGAACACCGGCCCGGGCGCGGTGCCCTGCACGGCGAGCGCACCGGCCGGCACCTCCACGACGTCGACGGTCGGTGCGACGACGCCGGCGAGCAACGGGCCGACCCGGCGACCCATGACGACCCCCTCGAGCACCGAGTTCGACGCCAGACGGTTCGCGCCGTGCGCTCCCGTCGATGCCGCCTCGCCGATCACCCACAGGCCGGCGACGCTCGACCGTCCGTCGACGTCGGTGGCGACCCCTCCCATGCAGTAGTGCGCTGCGGGTGAGACCGGCAGCACGTCGGTGCGCGGGTCGAACCCGTGGGCGCGGGCGAGCGCGAACACCGTGGGGAACCGGTCCGGAAGGTCCGGGCCGATCGAACGGGCGTCGAGCGCGGGCTCCCCGCCCGCCTGCTGCACCCGGTAGTTCGCGCGGGCGACCACGTCGCGAGGGGCGAGCTCGGCGTCGGGGTGCTCCTCGACCATGAACCTGCGGCCGTCACGGTCGAGGAGCGTCGCGCCCTCGCCACGCAGCGCCTCGGTGAGCAACGGCAGCGGATCGGCACCCGGCGCAGCGAGCGCGGTGGGGTGGAACTGCACCATCTCGAGGTCCGCGACCGCGGCACCGGCACGGCAGGCCATCGCCACACCGCCTCCCCGCACGACGGGCGGTGTGGTCGTCCGGGCGAACAGGTGGCCGTAGCCGCCCGACGCGACGAGCACCGCACCGGCGAGGTGCAGCACCGTACGGCCACCCTCGAGGGCGACGACCCCGACCACCCGGCCGCCGCGGCGAAGGAGGTCGACGGCCACGCTGTGCTCCCGCACCCGCAGGTTCGGGGTGTGACGGGCGACGTCGACGAGCGCCCGCACGATCTCCGCACCCGTCGAGTCGCCGTGGGCGTGCACGATGCGACGAGCCCGGTGCCCGGCCTCCCGACCGAGCGCCAACTCGCCCGACGCCCCGACGTCGAACCGGGTGCCGAGCGATCGCAGCCAGGCGACGGCCTCGGGCGCACCGCCGGTGAGCACGTCGACGGCGTCGCGGTCGCCGAGACCGCCGGACACGGCGAGCGTGTCCGCTGCGTGCGCTGCGGGACTGTCCGCCCCGTCGACGGCCGCGGCGAGGCCGCCCTGCGCCCAAGGGCTCGACCCGCCACCGATCGTCGTGTCGACGAGCACCGTCACCGTGCCCGCGGCGGGTCCGCCCGGCACGGTCGCCGCAGCGATCGCCGCCGACAGGCCGGCCACACCGGCACCGATGACGACGAGGCCGTGGCGCTCGACGCGCAAGGTCACCGCTTCGCCCCGACGGCGAGCATCCGGTCGACCGACCGGCGGGCGCGCTCGGCGACGTCGGGGTCGACGACCACCTCGTGGGTCATCGTGCGCAACGAGTCGAGGATCTTGCCGAGGGTGATCCTCTTCATGTGCGGGCAGAGGTTGCAGGGCCGCACGAACTCCACGCCCGGCGCCTCCATCGCGACGTTGTCGGCCATCGAGCACTCCGTCACCATGACCACCCGCTCCGGGACCGGTCGCCCGCCGCGACCCGTCACGAAGTCGATCATCCCCGCCGTGGAGCCGACGTAGTCCGCTTCGGCCAACACGTCGGGTGGGCACTCCGGGTGGGCGATGATCTGCACCCCGGGCGATTCGGCCCGGTAGGCGCGCAGCTCCGCCCCCGTGAAGCGTTCGTGCACCATGCACGCGCCCTTCCACGGGATGATCTCGACCTCGGGGAGCTGCGTCGCGACCCAGGCGGCGAGGTACTGGTCGGGGATGAACAGCACCCGGTCGACGCCGAGGGAACGCACGACCTCGACCGCGTTCCCCGACGTGCAGCAGATGTCGACCTCGGCCTTCACCTCCGCGGAGGTGTTCACGTAGGCGACGATCGGCACACCCGGGTACTGCTCCCGCAGGCGGCGCACGTCGGCTCCCGTCAGCGACTCGGCGAGCGAGCACCCCGCCCGAGGGTCGGGGATCAGCACGGTCTTGTCCGGGCAGGTGATCTTCGCGGTCTCCGCCATGAAGTGGACGCCCGCGAACACGATGACGTCGGCGTCGGTGCGCGCCGCCTCGCGTGCGAGGCCGAGGGAGTCGCCGGTGATGTCGGCGACGCCGTGGTAGATGTCGGGCGTCATGTAGTTGTGGGCGAGCACGATGGCGTTGCGCTCGCGCTTGAGCCGGTCGATCTCGGCGATGACGGGGGCGATGGCGTCCCACTCGAACTCGGGCAGCGTGTGGGTCGCCCGCTCGAGCGGAGTCGCGCCGTCCTCGGCCCGGACCAGAAGGGGTCGCTTGGTGGCGGTCATCGCCGTCCTCCGTTCACCGGCGGGTCCCCGGGGGTTCCGGTGACCGCCTAATACTCACAGGGAGCATAAGAGAGTGTAGGGACACGGTGACCGCTGCGCAAACGCGTCGGCGGGCTCAGCCCCGCGTCCACGGCGTACCCACCCCCGGACGCGGCCGCTCCCGGACCACGTCCCGACGGAACCGGTACAACGCGGCCGGACGCCCACCCGTCGGCGCGGTCGTCCCCGTCGCCTCCACGAGGCCGGCCCCCTCGACGAGGCGACGGAAGTTCGGCTTGTGGAGCCGAGCCCCCGACAACGCCTCGACGAGCTCCTGGAGCTGGGAGAGGGTGAAGGTCTCCCCCAACAGCTCGAACACCACCGGCCGGTAGGTCAGCTTGCCCCGCAACCGTCCGAGCGCGGTTGCGACGATGCGCCGGTGGTCACCCTGCAACGCGAGCGAACGCACCGCCTCCGAACGGCGCGCCGTCGACTCCTCGAGCAGGCCGGTCTCGTAGAGCAGCTCGAACCGTTCGAGCACCCGCACCCCGTCCCACGCCACCCCGCCCAGACCGAACACGACATGCGCCCGCTCCTCGCGACGCGACCGCTCCGGCGCCGAGCGGGCCTCGCCGACCCAGGCGTCGAGCGTCGGGGCGATCAGCTCCGGGATCACGGGCGGGCGACCCGACCGGTGGTCCTCCCAGGGGTAGAGGTCGTACCAGTCGACCCACGCGGCATCAGCCGACGGGACCGCTTCCCGCACGAGCGCGAGGTAGGCGATCGACAACAGCCGCTCGCCGCCGGGCTGCCGTTCGCTGTCCCCGAAGGTGTAGAGCTGCTCCACATACCCGACGTCGAGGCCCGTCTCGTCCACGACGAACCGGCGCAACGCCGCCTCGAGCGTGCGGTCGCCCTCACGAAGGACGCCTGCGGGCAACCGCGGCACCGACCCGGCCGGCGCCGACACGGTCAGCACCTTCGGGCGGTCGTCGGTGACCGCGACGATCACCGCATCGAGCGTGACGTGCACGGCGGGCAGGCTACGCCGACGCCTCCGCCACCCGACGACCGACGTACTGCACGACCGACGCCGTCCCCGAATGGAACGCTCCCTCGACCACGAGCCGCTCCCCCTCCCAGACGTGCTCGCAGGCCAGCGCGGCGAACCGGCGGGCGAGCTCGCCGGGCGTCTCCAGCAGGTCGACGTCCTGAGGGCCGCCGGTGCCCCGACCGATCTGCGCCGGCGTGTACGACTCCACGAGCACCACCCCGCCGGGGGCCAACCCGGCGACGAGACGGGGGAACAGGTCGTCGCGCAGGGCCCCCGGCAGATGGCAGAAGATCGACACGATCCCCACCCAACACCCGACCCCGACGTCGAAGCCGGCGAGATCGGCCTGCACCGTGTGCAACGCCACCCCGCGCTCGGCCGCGAGCACCCGGGCCTTTCCGAGACCGACCGCGGACAGGTCGACCGAGGTGACCTCGTGGCCGAGCGACGCGAGGAACACGCCGTTGCGACCCTCACCGTCGCCGATGCAGAGCACCGGACCCGGCGGGATCGCCGCAGCGCTCTCCCGCAGGAAGTCGTTCGGCTCCGTACCGAACGCCCACTCGACCGACCCGTACCGTTCGTCCCAGAACGTCATCGGGCGAGCGTACCGAGACCCCCCGCCCGGTCCGTTGGGACCGCCCGGCGGTACGCTGCGCCCATGTCCCGAGTACTCGTAGAGATCGCCGACCGGGTGGCCACCGTCACCCTCAACGACCCGGCCCGCCGCAACGCCCTCGACCTCGCGTTCTGCGACGAGATGATGGCCGCCTTCGACGAGATCGAGGCGAACCCTGCCGTCGGCGCCGTCGTCGTCACCGGCGCGAACCCGGCGTTCTGCGCGGGCGCCGACCTCTCCCACCTCGGCGCGTCCGCCGAGGAGGGCCTGCTCGCGATCTACGAGGGGTTCCTCCGCGTCGGCCGGTGCCCGCTGCCCACCATCGCCGCAGTCAACGGCGCCGCCGTCGGCGCCGGCATGAACCTCGCGCTCGTCACCGACCTGCGCGTCGCCGGGCGCAGCGCCCGGTTCGACTCGCGGTTCCTCCAGCTCGGCATCCACCCGGGCGGTGGCCACACCTGGATGTTGCGCCGCATCGCCGGACCGGAGACCGCGTTCGCCGTCGACCTGTTCGGTGAGATCCTCGACGGTCCCGCCGCCGAGCGCGCCGGCATCGTGTGGAAGTGCGTCGAGGACGACCAGCTCCTCGACGAGGCCCGACGTCTCGCCGGTGTCGCCGCCGCCGGCCCGCCCGAGCTCGTCGCCAAGATCAAGGCGAGCCTCCACCACGTCGCCACGATCGACGAGCACCGTGACGCCGTCATGCACGAGCTCGTCCCGCAGGCGTGGTCGGTCGGTCAGCCCGAGTTCCAGGCGAAGCTCGCCGTCCTCAGGAGCCAGATCACCTCGAAGAAGTGATCACCCGGTGACGGCGGGGTGTGCGAGCGGATCGGTGCGATCCGCCGCCGCCCCGTCCACCCAGGAACGCAGCAGTTCCGGTGCGCGGGCCACCCACTCCTCCGCAACCATCGCGAACTGCAGGTGGTCCTCCCACACGCCGGAGATCTCGAGGAACCCGACCGCCGTGCCTTCGCAGCGCACGCCGACCTTCTCCACGACCCGACGGCTCGCATGGTTGCGGGGCACGATCGCCACGAGCACCCGGTGCAGGGCCAGCTCCTCGAACGCGAACCGCAACACCACCACCAGCGATTCCGGGCACAACCCCCGGCCGGCCGCACGATGGTCGACCCAGTACCCGATCGACGCGGACTGGAACGGCCCGCGCTGTACCCCCGACAGGTTCATCTCGCCGCAGAACACCCCGTCGAGGAAGATCCCGAAGCCGTAGCCGGTGCCGAGTTGACGCTCCCGATGGCGGGCCGAGCACCGGGCGACGAACGCGTCGTAGCTGCGAGCCGGATCGGGCTGACCGGGCAGCCGCTTGGGCTCCCACCGGGTCAACCACTCGACGTTCGCGGCGCGGGACTCGGCGTAGGCGCCGAAATCGGCCGGACCCAACGGTCGCAACACCACCCGACGCCCCCGCACCACAGCCACCGTCGCATGGTACCGGCGGAACGGTCCGCCGTCGGCGACGTTCAGCGCAGCTCGGCGACGATCCCGTCGAGCAGGTCGCAGCCCGTCACCACGACGGCGTCGAGGCCGAGGAACCGGTAGGTGGCGACCACCGCGCACGCCCCGCCGAGGATGTGCACCGCACGATCCGCCGGCAACCCCGGGTTGTGGACACGATCGACGAGCGGCTCGGTGACCAGCGTGCGGAAGACGTCCTCGGCCGCCGCCCGCGTGAGCACGAACCCGTCCACCACCGCCGGGTCGTAGGGGTCGAGGCCGAGCTCGACGGCCGCCATCGTCGTGAACGTCCCGCCGAGGCCGACGACGCGGTCGACGGTGCGCACCTCGGGGAGGGAGCGGATCAGGTCGTCGAGGTACGCCTCCACGATCGACAGCGCAGCGACGAGATCCTCCGGCGGCGGCGGATCCGCCTGCAGGAACCGCTCCGTCAGCCCGACCGCCCCCACCGGCAGGGAACAGGTCACCGGGACGCCGTCGGGACCACCGACGGCGACGTCGATCGACCCGCCGCCGAGGTCGATCGTCGCCGACGAACCGGCGACCGGCCCGAGCGAGGCGAGTGCCCCACGGTGCGAGAGGGTCGCCTCGGTCGCCCCGTCGATCACCTCGAGGGGGACACCGAGCACCTCACCGGCCGAGGCGACGAACGCCGCCACGTCCGCGGGCGCCGCGGTGCGCAGCGCCGCCGTACCGACCGCACGGACACGCCCCACGCCCTGCGCGTCGAGCACCGTGCGGAACGACCGGAGCGCGTCGAGCGTCGCCGCCACCCCATCGGAGGAGAGACGGCGCGACGATGCGGTTCCCTCCCCGAGCCCGCACACGACCGCGGTGCGGACCAGCTCGCGCCCCGTGGCGTCCTGCACGAGCAGACGCGCCGAAAGCGTTCCCACGTCGACGGCCGCGACCGCCGCATCGCCGCTCACGACGACGTCCCCGGGCGCGACCCGTCCGACCGTCGATAGCCGTCGATCCGCTCGTGCACCCACGCCCCCACCGGGTCGTCGCCCCCGGCGAGGAACCACGCGTAGTGTGCGTGCAGGCACTTCACCCCCATGCGCGTGCCACCGACCCCGCCGTAGGGGCGGGGCCCGACATGGCCCACGGGGAGGGCCGCGTCCCGTTCGGCGGCATAGCCGTCGTGTGCGGCGGCCAGCGCCACCGGGTCGACCACCGCCTCGACCTCGTCGACCGCGCCGGTCGCCTCGAGGCGACCGATCGCCGCACGGAGTTGCGGATCGACCAACCAGAAGCGCGTCGGCATGGGGGTCCCGTCGGCGAGGAGTGGCTCGTTGCGGATCACCATCGGGGCGCCGGACGCGTCGCGCACCACCACCGAGAACCGCCCCTGCGGCGCACGGCCCAACAGCGCGGCGACCGCCTCGACGTCCGCCGCCGACGGGGCACCGTCCACCGGCATGCTCAGCTCAGCACACGCCAGAGGATGATCACCGCGGCGATCACCGCAGCGACCGGGGCGAGGCGCTTCAGCACCGGGGTCCCCGTCGCCGACAGCAAGTTCACGGCCTCGACCGGCTCGGACTGGGTGATCTTGCGCGGGCCCGACGCGGGGGCCTCGTCCGCTGCGGGTACCTCTGCCGGCGCGGCCGCCGGCTCGGGCGACGGCTGCGAGAGCACCTTCGCCTCGAGGTTCTGCACGAACTGGCCCAGCAACTTCTCGCTCACGTCGGCCATGACCCCGCGACCGAACTGCGCGACCTTGCCGGTGACCGTGAGATCGGTCGACACGACCACCTTCGTGCGCCCGCCGAGATCGGTGAGCTGCGCGGTGATCATCGCAGCGGCGTTCCCCTGCCCGCGGGAATCGCGCCCCTCCGCCTTCAGCACCGCACGGAACGCGGCGTCGTCCCTCTCCACGAAGGTCGCCTTGCCCTTGTACTGGGCGGTGATCGGGCCGACCTTCACCTTCACCGACCCACGGAACTCGTCGCCCTCGATCTCCTCGAGTGCGGCACCCGGCAGGCAAGGGGCGATGCGCTCCACGTCGGTGAGCACCGCCCATGCCTCGGCGACGGGGCGGTCGACCTCGAACTCGTTGTTCAGTTCCATAGGGACCCTCCGGGGGGTGGCGGGGCCGACCGCAGGTCGTCGGACGTGTCGATGTCGGCCGGATCTCCGCTGCAGGGTACTTCCGTCACGAGATCAGGACGTAGGCGGATGAGCGACCGCGCACCCTCGTCGCCGTCGACGGGGAGCAGCGGCCACACGTCGGCCCCGAGGCGCACCGGGTTCCTCCTGCGGCCCTCGTAGGTCGCCACCGCGACCGGGGTCGCCGTCGCCCGGGCGACCGACCGCCACGCCGTCGCCGACACGAACGGCTGGTCGCCGAGACCGACCACCACGGCGTCGTGGCCCGCCGCAGCGGCCGCATCGACCCCCACCCGCACACTCGTCGCCTGACCGTCGGCCCACCGGGGGTTGTGCACCACCCGGACGCCCTGCGGCACGAGGTCGTCGACGTCGACCGCGCCGGTCACGACGACCACCTCGTCGAGGCCCGCCGCCATCACGGCGTCGAGCGCCCACGACAGCACCGGCCGACCGTGCAGCAGCGCCCGCAGCTTGTGCGCCGGACCGTCGAAACGCGACCCGGCGCCGGCCGCGAGTACCACCGCCGCCGTCGTCACGGGAACGACCCGCTCAGTAGGACCGGGGCAGTCCGAGGACGTGCTCGGACACGAAGTTGAGGATCATCTCCTGGCTGATCGGCGCGATCCGCATGAGCCGCGCCTCGCGCCAGTAGCGCTCCACGTGGTACTCCTTCGCGTACCCCATGCCGCCCAGGGTCTGCATCGCCTGGTCGGCCGCCTGGAACCCGGCATCGGCGCACAACCACTTCGCGATGTTCGCCGCCTCGCCGATCTGGGTGGAGGGGAAGTCGTTGTCGATCATCCACGTGGCCTGCCGCAACACCAGCTCGGCCGCCTTCAGCCGGTTGTACGCCTCGGCGAGAGGGAATGCGATGCCCTGGTTCTGGCCGATCGGCCGGCCGAACACGACCCGCTCCTTGGCGTACGTCGTCGCCTTGGCGAGCGCTGCGTACCCGCAGCCGAGCGCCTCCGCCGCGACCATCACCCGCTCCGGGTTCAGGCCGTCGAGGATGTAGGTGAACCCCAGCCCCTCGTCGCCGATGCGGTCGCCGACCTCGACCCGGTGGTCGTCGTAGACCACCTCGCAGCTCACCACGGCGTTCCGGCCCGCCTTCGGGATCGGGGTGATCGTCACCTCCGGCTTCTGCAGTTCGGCGAAGAGCAGCGTCATCCCCTCCGTGCGACGCTTGACCTCCTCGCGCTGGGTGGTGCGCGTCAGCAGCAGCACCCGGTCGCAGTACGGCGCCTTCGTCGTCCACACCTTGCGGCCGCGCACGACGTAGTGCGAACCGTCCTCCGCGAGCCGCGCCCGCGTGGTGATCGAGGTCGTGTCGGTGCCGGCGTCGGGCTCGGTCACCCCGAACGCCACGTGCAGCGTGCCGTCCGCAACCGCCGGCAGGTACTTCCGCTTCTGCTCCTCCGACCCGTACTTCACGACCGGGTTCATGCCGAAGATCGACAGGTGGATCGCCGAGCAGCCGTTCATCCCGGCACCCGAACGCGCGACCTCCTCGAGGACGATCGTCGCCTCGGTGATCCCCTGGCCACCGCCGCCGTACTCCTCGGGGATGCAGATCCCGACCCAGCCGCCCTCGGCCATGGCCCTGTAGAACTCCCACGGGAACTCGTGGTTCTCGTCCTTGTCGGCCCAGTAGGTGTCCGGGAAATCGGCGCAGATCCTGCGCACACCCTCGCGGATCGCCTCGTGGTCGGGATTCCGTTCGAAGTTCACCTGGACACTCCTCCTGCTGACCGGCCCGCTGACGTGACCGGGACGCTAGCGGTCGTCACCCGGCAGCGTGGAAGCGGCCCGCCGCGCGTTCAGTGGATCGAACCGCTCGTGTCGCGCAGGCTCGGGGCCCGCCGACCGGTGCGCGCCGCGATGATCTCCGCGCAGATCGACACCGCCGTCTCCTCCGGGGTCCGGGCCCCGATGTCGAGCCCGATCGGCGACATGACCCGGGCGAGCTCGGCGTCGGTGACCCCCTCCGCCCGCAACCGGGCGGTCCGGTCGTCGTGGGTGCGGCGCGACCCCATCGCGCCGAGGTAGCCGACCTCGGTCCGCAACGCAGCGATCACCGCCGGCACGTCGAACTTCGGATCGTGGGTGAGCACGCACACGGCGTCGCGTGGACCGAGGGTCGGGCCGACCTCGGCGAGCAGCCGGTGCGGCCAGTCGACGACGACCTCGTCGGCCATCGGGAACCGGGCCGTCGTCGCGAAGACCGGCCGGGCGTCACAGACCATGACCCGGTAGCCGAGCACCTTCGCCACCTTCGCGAGCCCCGCCGTGAAGTCGACCGCGCCGAAGATCAGCATGCGCGGCGGCGGCGCGAAGCTCTCCACGAACACGGCGACCGTGTCCTCGCGCGCCTGGCCCTCCGTCCCGTAATGGCGCACGAGCGTGCGTCCCGCCGTCAGCTCACCGGCGGTGTCCCGGGCGACGACCCGGTCGAGATCTGGATGCCCGAGCGACCCGAGCGGATCCTCCCCCGGGCGCACGAGCAGCTTCGCCCCCACGTTCGGGCCGTCGATCACCGTGGCGAGCGCAGCCGGGCGCTCGGCGCGGATCGCCTCCTGCAGCAGGTCGTAGAGCGAGGGCACCGCGCTCACCAGTCGAGCGGTTCGATGAAGAGGTGGATCGTGCCCCCGCACGTCAGCCCGACGGCGAACGCCTCGTCGTCGGAGAACCCGTAGGTCACCCGCCGGCGCGCACCCGTGGCGAGCACGTCGAGCGCCTCGGTGACGACCGCGCCCTCGACGCACCCACCCGACACGGACCCCGCCACCTCGCCGTCCTCGCTGACCGCCATCGCCGACCCCGGCAACCGCGGGCCCGACCCGGACACGTCGATCACCCGGGCGACCGCCACCCGACGTCCCGCCGACCGCCAGCGTTCGATGTCATCGAGGATCTCGCGCACGCCCCCATCTTGCCCGCTCCTCAGCCCGGAGCCGACACCACCCGGGCGAGCTCCTCCAAGGAGGCCACCGAGTGCCCCTCGATGAACGCGTCGACGTGCGGGAGCGCGGCGGCCATCCCCCGAGCGAGCGGCGCGTAGCCGTCCGACGCCTTCAGCGGGTTCACCCACACCACCCGGTGCGCAACCCGGTGCAACCGGGCCATCTGGGTACCGAGCAGTTCGGGGGACCCACGGTCCCAGCCGTCGGAGAGGATCACGATGACCGCCCCCCGGGCCATCCCCCGCACCCCCCAGGTGTCGTTGAACGTCCGGATGGTCTCCCCGAGCCGGGTCCCGCCGGAGAAGTCGACGACCGCGTCGGCGGCCCGGGTGAGTGCTGCGTCGGGGTCGCGCGACTGCAGCTCCCGCGTCAGCCGGGTGAGCCGCGTCCCCAACGCGAACGCCTCGACCTTCGTCCGACCGACGATCGCCGCGTGAACGAACCGGAGCAGCGCCCGCGAGTACGCCTCCATCGAACCGCTCACGTCGACCAGCAGCACCAGGCGCCGGTTCCGTTCGCCGTGGGCACGGTGCACCCGACGCACCCGCTCCCCACCGGATCGCAACGCGTGCCGGACGGTGCGTCGGAGGTCGAGCGGATCACCCGAACGGTGCGAGGCACGCCAGCGCCGCGACGCGCGGGTCGCGCCCGACAGCCGCAGCTCGGCCATCAGCCGACGGGCCTCGTCGAGCTCCGCTGCGCTGCACCGGGCGAAGTCCTTGTGCCGCAGCGTCTCGGTGTCGGAGAACCGGACCTGCAGCACCGGCCCGTCGAACGGCTCGGCGTCGTCGTCGGTGTCGGCGTCGGCGTCGGTGTCGTCGTCCTCCGCGTCGTCGAACGCGATCGCGATCTGCACGGTGTCGGGCTCGACGATCGACGGCGCGCCCTCGTCCGCCGACCAGAACGCGCGGAACACCTCGTCGTAGCGGTCGATGTCCTCGGGGCGGCGCACGAGGGTCGCCCGGCCCGCCCAATACGTCGCCGAACGCGTGCCGACCCCGACCTCGCCGAGCGCCCGCAGGTACGTGATCGCACTGCCGACGGGGATCCGCAGTCCCGCCGCCCGCAACGACCGCACGAACGCGACCGCCGCACGGTCGAGCGTCGGAACGTGCTCAGCGGCCACGCTGCAGCGCTTCGGACACGAGCGCCTCGACCCCCGACGACCGCACACGCTCCTGGTCCTCGCGGTACTTGAGCACCGTCCCGAGGGTCGCCTCGACCGCGCGGGCGTCGAGTGTCGACGCGCCGAGGAGCGTGAGCGACTGCGCCCAGTCGAGCGTCTCCGCGATCCCCGGCGGCTTGTACAGGCCCATCGACCGCATCGCCTCCGTCGCCGCCGCCACCTGACGGGCGAGTGCTGCGGGCACCTCGGGCGCCTTCAGGCCGACGATCCGCACCTCACGCTCGAAGTCGGGGTGGTCCACCCAGTGGTAGAGGCACCGGCGCTTCAGCGCGTCGTGCACGTCACGGGTGCGGTTCGAGGTGACCACGCACACGGGCGGCACCTCCGCCGTGAACGTGCCCAGCTCGGGAACGGTCACCGAGTAGTCGGAGAGGATCTCGAGGAGGAACGCCTCGAACTCGTCGTCGGCCCGGTCGACCTCGTCGACGAGCAGGACGGGCGGCGGACCGGCACCGTGGTCGACCGCGGCGAGCAACGGCCGACGCACGAGGAACCGGGGCGAGTACAGCTCCGCCTCGATCACCGCCTCGTCGGATCCCGAGGTGCGACCGACCGCCTCCGCCGTGCGCAGGTGCAGCAACTGGCGGGCGTAGTCCCACTCGTACACCGCCTGGGCGACGTCGATGCCCTCGTAGCACTGCAGTCGGATCAGCGAACCGCCCGTCCAGCGGGCCAACGTCTTCGCGATCTCGGTCTTGCCGACCCCGGCCTCGCCCTCGAGCAGGAGCGGACGACGCAGGCGCAACGCGAGGAACACCGCCGTGGCGAGTCCCTCGTCGGGGAGGTAGCCGTTCGCCTCGAGGCCGGCGACCACGTCGTCGACGGAGGTCACCACGGGCGTTTCGGAGGACGTCACGGCGAGCAGGTTAGAAGACCCCGGACCGCTCGGCGGCACCGACCCCGGACGCGCCAGGGGGCCGCCGCAGCGGCCCCCTGCACGATGTTCTCAACGACGACGGCTCAGGCGCCGGCGGCCTCGAGCGCCCGGCGCACCAGCACCCGGGCGAGATGGCGGCGGTACTCGGCCGAGGCGTTCAGATCGGCGCTCGGCTCCGTGCCCTGATCGGCGAGCTGCGCGGCGTCGGCAGCGGACGCGCCGCCGGCGAGCGCCTGCTCGACCGCCGTCGCACGGAGCGGCGTCGCACCCATGTTCACGAGCGCCACACCGGTGCCGGACGCCGAACGCGTCACCGCACAACCGACGATCGCCCAGTCCTGCGCCCGACGGTTGAACTTCTGGAACCCGAACCCCGCACCCGGCGCCTTCGGCACACGGATCTCGGTCAGCAGCTCGTCGGGCTGCAGCGCCGACTCGAGGAACCCGGTGAAGAACTGCGACGCCGGGATCGCCCGCTCGCCGTTCGGGCCCTTCGCAACGAACGTGGCGTCGAGCGCCAACAACGTGGCCGGGAGGTCCGAGGCCGGGTCGGCGTGCGCCACCGACCCACCGATCGTGCCCCGGTGACGCACCTGGTTGTCGCCGACCTCCGCGGCCGCAGCGGCGAGCAGCGGCTGCTGCGCCTGCAGCAGGTCGCTGATCTCGACGTCACGGTGGCGGGTCAGCGCACCGATCGCGAGGTGGTCGCCCGCGTCGCGGACATAGGACAGGTCGGTCAGACGACCGACGTCGATGAGCACCGACGGTGCCGCGAGCCGCAGCTTCATCAGCGGCAGCAGGGAGTGCCCGCCAGCGAGGAGCTTCGCCTCGTCGCCGTACTCGGCGAGCAGAGCGATGGCCTCCTCGGCCGAGGAGGCACGCTTGTAGTCGAATGCGACGGGGATCACTTGCCCGCTCCTTCCGCAGCGGCGAGCACGGCCTTCACGATGTTGTGGTAGCCGGTGCAACGGCAGAGGTTGCCCTCGAGGCCGAGCCGGACGTCCTGCTCGGTCGGGTTCGGGATCTCGTCGAGCAGCGAGCAGGCCGCCATGATCATGCCCGGGGTGCAGTACCCGCACTGGAGCGCATGGTTCTCGTGGAACGCCTGCTGCATCGGGTGCAGCTCGTCGCCCTTGGCGAGGCCCTCGATCGTGGTGACCTGCTGGCCGTCGGCCTGCACGGCGAGCATGGTGCAGGACTTCACCGACTCACCGTTCACGTGGATGGTGCACGCACCGCACGACGAGGTGTCGCAGCCGATGTTCGTGCCGGTCAACCCGCAGTGCTCGCGGAGGAAGTGGACGAGAAGGGTCCGCGGCTCGACGTCATGGGACTGCGACGTGCCGTTGACCTCGACGGTGACCTTCACAGGGGCCCCCTGGGGTGTTCGGTAGAAGGACGGACATGACCTGGGCTCCCCGGAAGGGACGTGTCCCCGGTCACGCAGGGGACCTTAGCGCCCGCGGACCGGTCGTGTGACGCCGACCCGACCACGACGACCCGGGGCCCACCGCCTAGGGTCACCGCGATGGATCCCGAGATCGGCACGCGGGCGCGTCTGCTCGTCCAGGAGCTCCTCCACCCCGGCGAGATGGACACCTTCGTCGCCGGTTGCCTGCCGACGAGCGTGGACGATCTGCACGATCTCCGCCTCGTCGTCACGACCCACATCGCCGCCGTACGGATCGCCGCCGAACGCTTCCCCGCAGCCGACCTCGAGACGGCCGAACGGATCGCCGATGTCCTCGACGGCCTGCTCGACGAACCGCATCGCTGGCAGGACGACGAACGGGCGCTGCTGCGCGGAGTCGTCGGCTACTTCGTGCAGCGGGCGGGCGGCAACGACGACCTCGCCGACGCCATCGGGTTCGACGACGACGCCCGGGTCCTCAACGCCGTGCTCGACGCCCTCGGCCTCGGCGACCGGCGCGTCGAACCCGCCTGAACCCTGCTCAGGAGATCGGGTCGACCAGCAACGGCCAGCCGTACGGCAGCGGCACCGCCGCCGCCGACGGCGTGATCACCCGGTACGACTCCACCCCGGGCGGCACCCAGCCGTAGCGCTCACGCGCCAACCGGCGGATCTCCTCGGGGTCCTCGAGCCGGTCGATCCGCTGGCGGGTCCGGTCGATCTGTTCGTCGAGCGCCGCCTGGCGGTCGAGCGACGCGCGGGTCTCCGCCCGTTGATCGAGGATGTCGCGCACCGGGAACGACACGACGAACGCCACGACGCCGGAGCCGGCGACGAGACCCATCGTCGTGACGAGACGCCGATGCCGCAGCGCCATCAGACCGGGCGCCCTCCGCGCAGCGCCGCGTGCCCCGGGTACACGGCGGTCTCGCCGAGCTGCTCCTCGATGCGCAGCAGCCGGTTGTACTTCGCCACCCGGTCGCTGCGCGCCGGCGCACCGGTCTTGATCTGGCCGCAGTTCGTCGCCACTGCGAGATCGGCGATCGTGGTGTCCTCCGTCTCGCCCGAACGGTGCGACATCACTGCCCGGTATGACGACCGGGTCGCGAGGCCGACCGCGTCGAGGGTCTCGGTGAGCGAGCCGATCTGGTTGACCTTCACGAGGATCGCGTTCGCCGTCGCCGTCTCGATCCCACGGGAGAGCCGCTCGGAGTTCGTCACGAAGAGGTCGTCGCCCACGAGCTGCACACGGTCGCCGACCCGTTCGGTGAGCAGCCGCCACCCGTCCCAGTCGTCCTCCGCCATCCCGTCCTCGATCGACACGATCGGGTAGCGGGCGCACCAGTCGGCGAGCAGGTCGACCATCCCCGCCGCGTCGAAGGAGCGGCCCTCGCCCGCCAACGTGTACCGGCCGTCGGCGAAGAACTCCGTCGAGGCGACGTCGAGCGCGAGTGCGATGTCCCGGCCCGGTTCGAACCCGGCCGCGCCGATCGCCTCGACGAGAAGCTGCAACGCCGCCTCGTTCGACGCCACCGAGGGTGCGAACCCACCCTCGTCACCGAGGGCGGTGGCGAGCCCGCGATCGTGCAGCAGGCGACGCAGCGTGTGGTAGCACTCCACCCCCCAACGCAGTGCTTCGGAGAAGCTCGCCGCGCCGACCGGCATGAACATGAACTCCTGGAAGTCCACGTTGTTGTCGGCGTGGGCGCCGCCGTTGAGCACGTTCATCATCGGGACCGGCAGGACGTGGGCGTTCGCACCACCCACGTAGCGCCACAACGGCAGCCCGACCTCGTCGGCGGCCGCATGCGCCACGGCGAGGGACACGCCGAGGATCGCGTTGGCACCGAGTCGGCCCTTGTTGTCGGTGCCGTCGAGATCGACGAGCGCGGCGTCGACCCCGCGCTGGTCGAGGGCGTCGAACCCGCAGACCACCTCGGCGATCTCGTCGTTCACGTGCCCGACCGCGGTCCGCACCCCCTTGCCGAGGTAGCGGTCGCCACCGTCACGGAGCTCGACGGCCTCGAACGCCCCCGTCGACGCACCCGACGGCACCATCGCCCGACCCGACGCCCCCGAGGTCAGCACGACCTCGACCTCGACGGTGGGGTTGCCACGGGAATCGAGCACCTCGCGCCCGATGACCTGCTCGATGAGACTCATGGGCCGAAACGCTACCCGGCGTCCCCACCGACCACGCGCCGCACCTCCGCCCGCACGGCCTCCTCGGCCGCGTCGAGCGCCGCGAGCACCCCGGCGAAGTCGACCTCCACACCCGCACTCCGTGCCCGACGGAGCACCTTCGCCACGGCGAGCCGCGGCGGGAACGACGCCGGGATCCCCTCGAAGGGGCCGGACCGTCCTTTCTCCTCCGCCTTGAGGCGATCCCACGCCGCCTCGACCGCGGCCACGTCGATCGACGCATCGGCGTCGGGTCCGAACACGTGGGGATGCCTGCGCACGAGCTTCTCCCGCACCACCCGGGCGACGTCCGCGAGACCGAACCACCCCTCCTCCGCCGCGATCGTGGCGTGCAGCAGCACCTGGAAGAGCAGGTCGCCGAGTTCCTCCTCGAGGTCGTCCACCCCAGCACCCGACTCCGGGTCGAACCGCTCGATCGCGTCGACGACCTCGTAGGCCTCCTCCACCGCGTAGGGCGCCAACGACGCGTGGGTCTGCGTGGAGTCCCAGGGGCAGCGTTCCCGCAGCGCCCGCACCACCTCGACGAGCTCGGCGATCTCCGCGCCCACCGGGGCCGACAGCTCGGGGATCCACAGGCTCGTCAGATGGTCGGCGTCCACGATCCGGTCGAGGTCGTCCCAGGCCACCCGATCGACCCGTTCGTCCGGCAGGCCGAGCCGGGCGAGCACCACCACCTCGGACGGCGGCTCGTCCTCGACGGCGAGCTTGACCTCGGAGAGGACGTCGACGGAATCGCACTGGGCGACGAGCAGGGGCCCCCGCTCGCCGGCCGCCTCCGCCGCGAACCGGTGACCGTCGACGACCCGCACCGACACGGCGAGCGGATCGACACCGAGCCGGTCCCATGCGAGGTCGAGGAACGACAGGGCCGGGAGCACCACCAACTCGACCCTCGGGTCGAGGCGCAACAGCTCCACGGTGCGCTCGGCGACGAGGGGCGACCCCGGCACGGCGTACAGCACCGACCCGAACTGCCCGGCGAGAACGACGAGTCGTTCGACGATCGTCGGGTAGACGTCACCGATCCGGGCGGCCGACTCGTAGACGTCGTCGAAACTCCCGTGGTCGCCGAGCACCGCGATCGACGGATGTCGGTCCGTGCGGGCCCACCGAGCCTCCGGCGGATGGGCCGTCACCGCATCGAGCGTCGCCGCGGTGACGAGGCCCGCGTCCGCCGGGCCCAGCCCGACGACCACGACCCGGCCCCTCGCTGCGACGGTCACCGGGCGCTACCGGGTGGTCGACGGACCGACCGCCCCGGTCGTCGCCGACGAGTCCGGGGTGATCGACAACCCCGACGGCTTCGCCCCGACCGGGATCACCTCGAGCGACACCGCGTCCCAGGTGCCGAACCGGGGGTCGATCGTGATCCCGAGCTTCGGTACGTTCTCGCTCAGCCAGCTGCCGAGCGAGGTGAACGGCTGGAGCGTCGAGAGCTGCTCGAGCTGCCCGCGTGCCTCCTCGAAGGTCAGCGTCCCCCGCTTCGTGACCTCGAGGACGTGCCAACCGAACTGGCTCTCGATCGGGCCCTGCAGGACACCGACCTCGCCGGTCCAGGCCGCGGTCTCGAACGGTTCGACGAACAGGCCGCGCTGCGTGCAGCCGAGATCCCCGCCGGCCGTGCCCGACGCCGTGTCGATCGAACGCTGACGGGCGAGCGCTGCGAAGTCGCCCCCGCCCCGGAGCTCGGCCGCGAGCGCGTCGGCGGCGGCGCGATCCGCCACCAGGATGTGCCGGACGCACGTCTGCTCCCAGGCGTCGAGGTCCGCGTCGTAGACCGCCCGCAACGTCGCCTCGTCCGGCGGCGGCGGGGTGAGCAGCTTGTCGAGCGTCACATACGCGGCGTAACTGCTCACGAGGTGCTCCCGCAGCTCCGGTTCACCGTCGAGCGAGTCGCCGAACACGGCCGAGGTCTGCGTCTCGGCGATGTCCCGGTCGCCCGGGGGAACCGTGACCCCGCGGCGCTCGAGCTCGGCGTCGACCACCCGCTCGTAGATGAGGCTCTGCAGGAGCGTCGCCACCACCGCCGGTTGCGGCTGATCCGACGAGGGCTGGTCGGGCGAACCGCTCCCGATCGCGATCTGCAACGCCCCCGGCGCCCGACGGAACGCCGCGATCAACTCGCCGAGATCCTTCGCGTCGATGTCGAACCCGTCGACCGTCGCCGCCGAGCCGGTGAAGTCGAACTCGACCACGGCCGATGACTCGTCACCGCCACCGCACGCCACGACGCCGGCCGCAGAAACCACGATCGCAAGCCCGAGCGCGACACCACGCAGCACGCAACGCACTAGCGGGCCACCCCGTCGGCCGTACGCACCGCACGACCGAGCGAGTCCCACACGCCATAGCGGGGATCGACGGAGATCTCCCGGTCGATGAAGAGGAAGTCGAGCGCCAGCGCGCACGCCTCCTCCGAAGCCGCCCCCTGTCCCGTGCAGTACACCTGCTGACCGACGAACACCTGGGCGATGTCGGCTGCGAACGCTCGGATCCGGTCGTCGACGACGATGCCGAGACCCTCGAGCTCGGCGACGAGGTCATCGGCGACCGCCGTCACCTGCTCCTCCGACGGCGTGGAGCCCGCCCGGGCGTTCGCCGCCTCGAGCACGCGCCGGTAGATCTCGACCCGCAGCAGGTACGCGGTCAACGCCGCCGGGGCCCGGCCGCCCTCGATGCGTGCCACGAGACCCGAGTCCTGCAGCAGCACGTCGGCGAAGTCGGTGTTCTCCCGCAGCATCTCGACCCGTTCGACGATCCGGTCCGCCGGCACCGCTGCACCGTCGACCTCCGCAGCGGGCGGACGCCAGCTACAGCCGACCGCCACGAGCACCACGACGCCGACCGTCGCCACGCGCCTGAACCGCACCGTCACCCCACCTCCGCCCCGACGTCGGCGCCGGGAAGGGGAACGATACTGCGCAGCACCTCGACGACCGCCGCAGCGGCGTCATCGGCACGGGCGACGGGGACCTGCACCTCGCCCGAGTCCTCCTTTACCACCGCACCCTTGTAGAGGCGCTGAAGCTTCATCGTCTGGGAGACCCGCAGCGGGAGCGGCGCGATCCGGGCGACGAACCGAGCCCCACCGAACGCCGGAGCCTTCGTCACCGTCACCTCGGTCACCCCCGTGCGGACGCACTCGGCACGGAGACGGGCGACGGCCAGCAACGCCTCCGCCGGCGGCGGCACCGGCCCGAACCGGTCCACCCACTCGGCACGGATGTCCTCGACCGTGTCGAGGTCGCGCACGGCCGCGAGCCGCCGGTACGCCTCGATCCGGAGGTCCTCCCGCGCGATCCAGTCGGCCGGCAGGTGGGCGTCGAGCGGCACCTCGATCTTGATCTCCGCCGGCGGACGCACCTCCTCGCCGTTCAGCTCGGCGATCGCCTCGTTGACCATCTCGCAGTACAGGTCGTAGCCGACCGCCGCCACATGCCCCGACTGGCCGGTCCCGAGCAGGTTCCCCGCACCACGGATCTCGAGGTCCCGCATCGCGATCTTGAACCCCGAACCCAGTTCCGTCGCCTCGGCGATCGTTCGCAGCCGTTCGTGGGACTCCTCCGACAGCACCCGGTCCGGCGGGAAGAACAGGTAGGCGTACGCCCGCATGTCGGCCCGACCGACCCGGCCCCGCAACTGGTGGAGCTGCCCGAGCCCCATCAGGTCCGCACGGTCCACGACGAGCGTGTTCACCGTCGGCATGTCGATCCCCGACTCGATGATCGTCGTGCACACCAGCACGTCGTACCGGCCCTCCCAGAACGCGAGCACGACCTGTTCGAGGGACCCCTCGTCCATCTGCCCGTGGGCGACCGCGATCCTCGCCTCCGGCACCAACTCCGCCAGCCGCGCTGCGTGACGTTCGATGTCCTGCACACGGTTGTGCACGTAGAACACCTGACCCTCGCGCAGCAGCTCACGCCGGACCGCCTCGGCGACCGCCCGTTCGTCGTAGCCCCCGACGTAGGTGAGGATCGGCTGGCGGTCCGCCGGCGGGGTGTTCAGCACGGACAGGTCACGGATGCCGACGAGGGACATCTCGAGGGTCCTCGGGATCGGGGTCGCCGACAGGGTGAGCACGTCGACCCCGGTCTGCAGGCGCTTCACCTGCTCCTTGTGCTGCACCCCGAACCGCTGCTCCTCGTCGACCACGAGCAGGCCGAGATCACGGAACCGGACGTCCTCCGACAACAACCGGTGCGTGCCCACGACCACGTCCACCTCGCCCGACGCGAGCCCCGCGAGGACCGCCCGGACCTGCGCCGGGGTGAGGAACCGCGACAGGACCTCGACCCGGATCGGATAGCCGGCGAAGCGGTCCGCGAACGTCGCGCCGTGCTGGTTCGCGAGCAGGGTGGTCGGCACCAGCACCGCCACCTGCGTGCCGTCCTGCACCGCCTTGAACGCCGCCCGCAACGCCACCTCGGTCTTGCCGAACCCGACGTCGCCGCACACGAGGCGGTCCATCGGCCGGGGCGCCTCCATGTCGGTCTTCACGTCCTCGACCGCCCGTGCCTGATCGGGCGTGAGCGTGAAGGAGAACGCCGACTCGAACTCACGCTGCCACGGGGTGTCCGGCGCGAACGCCCGGCCCGGCGTGTGGAGCCGCTTCTGGTAGAGGACGACGAGCTCCTGGGCGATCTCCGCCACCGCGGATCGCACCTTCGCCTTCGTGCGGGCGAAGTCGGTTCCGCCGAGGCGGTGCAGCGACGGCGACTCGCCACCGGTGTAGTGCCGGACCGCGTCGATCTGGTCGGAGGGGACGTAGAGCTTGTCGCCGCCCTTGTACTCGAGCAGCAGGTAGTCGCGTTCCACCCCGCCGATCGCCCGGGTGACCATCCCCCCGTAGCGGCCCACCCCGTGGTGGTGGTGCACGACGTGGTCGCCCACCTCGAGGTCGTCGAAGAACCCCGACGACGCCCGCGCCGGACGCGGTCGCGGCCGACGGTGCACCCGACGCCGGCCCGTCACGTCGGACTCGGCGAGCACCGCGAGTCGCGCCCCCGGGAGCACGAACCCCCGTTCGAGCGGGGCCACCGTGACCCGGCCGCCGGGGCGGGCATCGACCGCGTCCGGGTCGACCGCCGTGAGGTCCACCCCCTGGCGCACCAACAGGTCGCGGATCCGTTCGACCGACGACGCGCGATCCGCCCCGACCACCACCCGGTAGCCGTCACGCAGGAGGCCGACGAGCTGGTCGACGAGCGCCGAACCGTCGGCCCCGACGGCGGCCCACGGCATCGCCGACACCATGGCGACGTCCGGCCCCTCCGGCACCGACTGCAGGGTCCACAGCGCCGCCGGGCAGCGCTCGAGCAGGCGG
>Ga0169931_10001051_pt1 | contig 45595 bp, 39 predicted proteins | sample Kivu_15m_20L_FD_129675 | JGI IMG/M metagenome (GOLD analysis project Ga0169931, IMG submission 129675) | Freshwater microbial communities from Lake Kivu, Western Province, Rwanda to study Microbial Dark Matter (Phase II) - Kivu_15m_20L... | ecosystem: Environmental > Aquatic > Freshwater > Lake... | reverse complement strand
CAAGAAAACTGAACAGTTTTTTGCCACAGTTCAGAACAAATTGCTTTACGCTGTAACAAAAAATACAGCTGCTGAGATTATTGTAAACCGTGCAAAAGCGGATTTACCTAATATGGGATTAACCACGTGGAAAGGGAGTCGAGTAAGAAAAGAAGATATTTTCATCGCCAAAAACTATTTAAATGAAGATGAAATAGATACACTGAATCGAATGGTGGCTCTTTTTTTAGATACAGCCGAATTGCGTGTGAAAGATCAAATTCCATTAACCATGCACTTTTGGGAAGAAGAAGCTGACAGTGTGATTCAGTTTAGTCGCAAACCTGTTCTCACGAATGCGGGTTCGATTAGTCATGAAGAAATGAAAAAGATTGCCACTAAACACTATGAAACTTTTGATACCGAACGAAAAAAAATAGAAGCGAAAGAAGCGGATTTAGAAGACCAAAAAGCTATCGAACAACTGATTGAAAAAAGCAAAAAGAAATGAGCAGTTTAAAATCAATATTCTAGTAAGATAAACAATATGTCAGAGACAGAAGCATTAAAATCGGAATAATATGCTGAACTTCTGAAACAAGTTGTTAAGAAGTTCAATCAGTTCGCATTGTATTAGCCAAACGTATCAATGCAACAACAATTTGAGCAAAATGAAGATTTTAAAACCATCATCTTCAGACCAAGTTCAAACCAAGCACCCCCTAAGTACCCACCAAGTACCCACCAAGTACCCACCAAGTACCCATCAAGTAACGTTGAAGTACCGCAGGAGCTCCGTAGTAGTACCGTAGAAGTTCAAAGTTTAATCAATGTACTTGAGGGTGAGATGAGTAGAAAGGAAATACAAGAAAAACTCAAATTAAGTGATAAAGTTAATTTCCGAATAAACTATTTAGATCCAGCATTAGAAGCAGGCTTTATTCAAATGAAATACCCCGATAGTCCAAATCATCCGAAGCAGAAATATTTGTTGACGGAGTTGGGGGGAGAACTTAAAAACAAGAATAACAAATAAATACGTATAGTATTAAAAGCCTAAGTACACGACAAAAACTTCATTATATTGATATTCAGCTTATTAAATCCAGATAACAAGCATTCTGAGATGTAATCTAGTCCATATTTATAAATGGAGATAGCCCTTCTTCCATGTGTTTTAATTGCAATTGGTTTTATTTCCCGGTCTATGTAATCGCCTACCTTGTAGCACCAGACAAATGCCATCATAACTAAGGAAAGGATTTTTTCTATTCTTTCTAGGTGGGTAACATGAGTATCTTCAAGATTGAATCCGCTGGACTTCAGTCCTTTAAATAACGTTTCTATTTGCCAACGTAGAGAATAGTATTTCAAAGACTCAATTGGTTTGTTGTATGACACAATGATACAATAGTCATTTTTTTCATCTTGAAAGGTTCTCATTGCTGAAATATAGCAATATTCACCATGCATTTTTACCATTTTCTCATAGTGTCTGATTTCTCCAACTTTTAAATTGTTGAACAAATGCCACACTGTGATTTCTCTCTGTTTTCGAGGCAAATACACCTTGAAGTTATTTCGTATCCTCATGTGGTATCGTATCTTATTTGTATTGAGGAAGTTTAGCCAATCCCGCCCAACAAACTCTCTATCGGCTAGCAAGCAGTCAATGCAACCTCTACCGAACCAATCAATGAAGTCTTGAATCAATTCAATTCGCTCTTGAGTGTTGGAATTACCTCGTTTATCAAGCATCTTGAACATCAATGGAAAAGCAATATTTCTATAACTAACACCGAGCATCAAAATATTGATGTTGGAATCTCCGAACTTCCAATTAGTTCGATCCATAACAAGAACTAAATTTTCCTTTTCGGGTAAAAGTTTAAAAATAAATCGAGCAATCCACTCCATTGGTAAATGAACCTCGGCCATAAATCGCTGTATACGCCTGAAGCTACTCGATGCCTTGGTTTTGGTATCAAAACCAACGGAAAGTTTAGAAAAGTTTACAGACTTTACTTTACACAAGGCACTTACAAACATTGAGATAAGACGGATCCTAGCAAAATTTAAAACATCGCCAAAATGGGCTGAAAACACATCCAAAAGTTGTGTATCTTCGTTGTCAGAGCTGGTATTCTTTTTTCTTAGCATTGTCCGGTAAATAATGCTTTAAGATACTGAATATCAGCTTTATATTTATTTAAAAACGAATATATTATTAACAATCAGTGTGTTAATATTTTTGTCGTGTACTAAAATTAAAAGCTTAAAAGAAATATCCGATTGGGATGAATTAGCACTGAAATTAGTGGGGAGTTGGAACGAAAAAAGTGGGGAGCTAGCCAATTTTAGATTCTTGATTAACAACAATATACCAATAGAAGAATTAAAAAAAGTGGGGAGTTGGGAAGAAAAAAGTGGGGAGCTACTCAAAAAGCGAGCACGCATTTTGTTGAGTACTTTACTTTTAACTATTCTACCAGTTTCCTTAGAAGAGTTAACTGAAACATTAGGCTATAAAAGCAAAGAGAGGTATCGAGATGATTACGTTAAGCCGTTAAAAGATAATGGATTAATTGAATACACCTTAGAACAGGCAAACGACCCAAATCAACAATATCAAATAACACAACGAGGCATTAACTTTTTAGTGGGGAGTCCTATCTAGAAGTTGAAAATTTTCATTTACAATACAAACGACGATGAACGCAATAAACAATAAAAACTACATCGAGCGCATGGGAACAGGTACAGCGGACATCGTTCGTTTAGCTACCGAAAACAATTTGCACTATTGATAATCATTTATCAAAACTAAAAGATGCAGGATTTATTGAACGTAATTGGCCAAAATTAGGAGGATTTTGGGAGGTGAGAAATAATAATTCTGATAAAGGAAAAGAGTTTGGCGAATTGGTACAAATTGAGGAAATGAGAAATATCGTTACTCAGATTTGCTGTCGTAAGCGAGGATAAATTATTCGTGGTCAGCAGACCCTAGTTATATCAAATTCTAAACATTTTGTCGTATATAAAATCAACAAACCAAAATTCATTGTCATAAAAACAAAGGTTTATCGTATCTACCACAAAGGAATTTTAAAAACCCAAAAACAGAATGCAAATAATTGAAATTGAACTTACTAATTTAAATTTCTACTGTCCCGTTACTGGTGAACACATTTTATTGGAAGAGGAACCTGTTAACGAAGATGCCAGTACATTAATGGCTTATTGGGTCGATATGGCTTTTGAAGAACCTTTTTTCAAAAATGAAGAACTCAAGGAAAAGTGGGATTTGTTTTGTCCAAAATTTGTTGCTGAAAATGATGGATATGACCCTGAATTTGAAGACCTTGAAAACTTCTTAAAAGAAATCAATTGGCCCAATTGGGTTTGCTTCAAATTAAACCACTCTGGAATGGCTTGTGGACCAGTTTCAAATACAGTTTGGAAAGTATTGAATTTGAATGTGATACCAGTTACGATGTAATTTGCTATGAATTAACCCCCTTGTATATAATTCATTTTCAAGGTAATATCGCCGATGTTGTAACAATAAACAGACGCAGGCAAAAAAGAGAAAGCCAGATTTTCGGTTTCCTTGACGCCAAGTTGATCAATCGAAGTCACCAAGGCATTTTGAAAATTGTTACTCTGGCAAAAATGAATCAGGCTTTTTAGTTCCTTTGGCCGATCAAAATAACGGTTGCTCCATTTTACTTCGACTCCCCAAACTGGTTTGTATTTTTTGTCGTCCACCAAAACTAAATCCACTTCCCCTTCTGTTCGGCCTTCCTTCCATCGGGCATAAGTTAAATCGAGTTTTTCGCGGTGCATCCATTGCGACAAGACCGCCGTTTCGACCATATTTCCCATTTCCTCGTCCGTTTCGTTAATCGGAGAAAACAATGCCGTTCTTAAAGATGGATTGGTCAAATAAACCTTGAAACTCGTTACCCTTTTCAAGCGTTTCGCATTGATATCCACACGATTCAAGACCTTTATCAAGAAGGCTGCTTCCATATATTCCAGGTATTTTTTCAAGGTTTCTTTTTGAATTCCGCTTTCCTGACTCATTTTTTCATACGAAAATTCATTGCCGGAATGGTAAGCGATGTACGTGAAAAAGCGGTTGAGTTCTTGGATATCTTTAATACCGTACAAACTAGGTAAATCGCGCAAAAGCACTTTATCCACAATGTCATTTTTCACATATCTACCCATGTCGCTCTGTATTTTTTCACTGAGTACAACTTCAGGATAGCCACCAAAATTCAGATAATGAACGAATTCTCGATTGAGGGCTTTGATGTCGTGGGTTAAACAATATGGGCGTAGGTTGTTTCCGTAACTGATTTGTCCATCGTACATTAAGTGATTCATCTTTTTCAAATGAATGTATTCTTGAAAGGTGAGAGGCGGCAACATGAAATCGGTGAATCTTCCCGCGCCACTTTCTGTACTGTGCCATTTAAGCGCGGCAGCAGCAGATCCCGAAACGATGAATTTAGTTTCAGGGTAGGAGTCCACCAACACTTTGAGATGTCTTTCCCAATCTTTTAAATATTGAATTTCGTCAAAAAACACGTAGCAACCGTCTAAATCATTGCTATTGAGCGCTTGTTTACACAAACTAAGTACATCTTCCAAACTCAAATGAACGTAAATTGGATTGTCAATTCCGACAAAGAAAATTTTCTGAGGATTGACATTCTCATTGATAAGTTGTTGAATACTATGGAAAAGCATCACGGTTTTGCCCACACGTCTTGGTCCCATAAGTACCACTGCACGGCGAATGCTCTTTTCAATGACGTATGAATAGAAAAGATCGAAGTACAAGCGTTTTGCCATCGAAAAATAAGTGTCAGGAATTTTACTATTCAACCACCACGGATTTTCATAACGAAGACGTTCAATTATTTTGTCTGTAGGAATAATACTAATTCTATCCATTTTTCTGCTTATTTGTACAAAAATAGTACAAATAGACATGTTACGATATGCTTATAATTACATTTTTGTAGCAAATAAGCAATTTTTTGTGTTAAAAATGGTTTAATTTGACGGTTGAGGAGCGAGGAGGCGGAAATATCAATCCTTATATTCTTTAATCCGAAGGGAACAATGACGATGTATTCCTGAAATAATGAAAAAATTAGAATAAAGAAATCTGAAACTTTCAATGTAATCTTAAATAAGCGTTGCTTTGAATTATTCTTTTTTATGCCCTTAACGTTACAAACTGATATTTTACCAATTACGATACAATTTATCTCATAAGAAATTATTCGTGGTATAATGCCTCCGCCACGGAATGAAATTCGATGTAATTTAAATCCACCGTGGCGGAGACATTATATGTCATCGTCGGTACTATTTGATTGATTCAATTTTATCAATGTAAACATTTATCAAGCTGCTTTCTGCGATGCTCATTTCGATAATTTTCCAATGATTTGCAATAAAAACATGAAAATCTCGGATTTTAAGATTTCCAAATTTCAGATGAATACTTTAGGTGGAACTCCTTAATATAAAGCTTTTAGAGAAAAATCAGCATCTTTTGTAATTATAATCAATTCATTTTGTTTCGCATATTCCCAAATTTGGTCATCACTCCTTGAGTCATTTAAGTCTTTAATATGTATAAAATTCTCATTATTCCCTTACGAAAAAAAATAGGGTAAATTAGCATCAATTAGAAACTTAGTCATTATGCAATCGCTCTAATAGAATATTGGTGGCTCATTAAATTCACGGCAAATTTTAAACACGCATCTATATCCTCAGCAACAAGAGATGGAAATTGTTTTAAAATATCTTCTTTGGAATCGCCAGCGCTCAAAAATTCTAATATGGTCTGAACAGTTATCCTTTTACCTCGAATAATACCAAATGCCATGGATGATGTCGTATTTAAAATTCGTTATAGTATAATACCGACATGACATTCAGCTATTTTCTAATCGCCGCGGCGGAGACATTTTATGTCATCGTCGGTACAATTGGTTTGCCATTACAAATAGCACTATCAATTACAATTCTATCCGTTAAGAAATCCATAATTGAGTCCACTCCGAAAAGTATGATTTCAATCAAAATCGACGCGAAGTGAATTTTGAACCGGAGCTAACTGAGTGTTAGTGAGGATTTAAAATTTTAGCAACAAGGAAGAGTTTGGCAGAAAGGGACTTTTCGGAGTAGACTCATAATTACATTTTTAAATCAAAACAAATTTAATCTTTAGGGCAATACTTTTATCATGTTGAAAGCATCGCAGAAATAAAAAGGGAAGATTAACTATTTGTTTTTAAGTCAATAATTTAAATCGTTGTTTATTATCCATCTCCATCGAGATTTTTAAAAACTTACAATTTCACCATTCTCACGGTTTTGTTGTTCTTGCCGTCTTTAAGAATCACTTGATAAGTTCCTGTTTGTAAGTTGTCGCCGTCAATTTTTAAATAGTTCAATCCTTGTGTTGCGTTCAATTTGAAGGATTTTACCACTTTACCGTCCATAGCCAGTACTTGAACGTCAACAGCTCCGTTTATTGCGGCATTGTATTGAATAGTAATTTCTTTTTCAAACGGATTTGGATAAGCCCCAATCCACACCAACTCTTGATTATTATTTGGTAATGAAGCATTCGGTTCAATCATAGGCGCTAAAGGACAAAAGCCATGAAGTCTTACTGAAACATTTGGTGAATTTCTCAAAAATCTTTCTCCGTTGTTTACGTGATATTTAGCTCCGTTGGAAACTTCGGGTGATGAGGTTGTAATGTTGTTGCAAAACCACCAATCTCCTTGTGTTCTTTCTTTATTAACATCAAGAACAAGATACCCCTTTCTAGTTAATTCTGACCATTTTATGTGAGGATTATTAGATGTTATTAGTGCTGATGGAATGCCCAAAGGTGAGCTTCCTGATGTAACACTTGTAACAACGTACTCCACACCAACACTTCCTGCACCAGTAGATGCATTGTAACCAGTTCCTGGAAGGTCATTTGCCCAAGAAGTGTGAATGTCGCCAGTTAGAACTACCAAATTTTGAATGTTGTTGTCTAAAATGGTTGAATAGATTTTGTTTCTTTCCGCTGGGTAACCATCCCATTGGTCGGTGTTTAAAACAGCTCCGAAGGCTCTAAGTGGTGCCATCATAACTTGTTGACCTAAAATTTGCCATCTTGCTGTACTTGCAATTAATTCTGTTTGCAACCAGTTAGATTGTTCAACACCAAGCATTGTTCTATCTGGATTATTTGTCTCAGCATTGGAAGCTGCTAATTGCTCATCTCTTTCCAAACGCGTATCAAGCATGTAAAGGTCAATTAAATCACCATATTGAATTTTACGGTAAAGCTTGTGTGCATCTGCTGCGTCCTCACGAATTGGCATCCATTCGAAATAAGCTTGTTTTCCAGAAGCCTTACGCACAGACCATTCACCTTCAGCACCTTCTGTGTGGTTTTCCGCACCATCTCGCCATGCGTTATTTGCTGTTTCATGATCATCCCAAACAGCGATGAATGCGTATTGCTGGTGAACGTTTCTCAAATCTTTGTCCAGTCTATAATGAGAGTACCTAGTTCTATAATCACTAAGTGTAATTATTTCATTTGCTGGTTCAGTTAGTCTTCCATCAACTCCCGCAGAGGCAGCGTATTCATAAAGGTAATCTCCAAGGTGTAGTACTGCGTCAACATCATTTCTTTGAACGATAGAGGCATAAGCGTTGAAATAACCATTCTCATAATCTGAACAAGAAACCACTGCCAATCGAACACTATCCGCATCACCACTCGGGGTTGTTTTCATTCTACCAATTATTGAATTTTTATCAGAATAACTAAAATCGTAATAGTAACAAGTCTTAGGCGATAATCCTGTAACATCAACTTTAACGGTAAAATCTCTTGCGTCAGAAGTGGTGGTTGTTCCAGATGCAACGATGTTTGTCATTTGTACATCACTCGCCACTCGCCAATTCACATTTATTGTTTCTCCGGGTTGAATGGTAGTTTCAGGTGTAACCCTTGTCCAAATAATAACACGATCGGAAAGCGGGTCTCCAGAAGCAACACCGTGATAAAAAGGTGCCATTTCGTCTATTAATCCACTGCGGTGGTGAAAATCATTTTGGGCAAAAGAAATGCTTACGGAAATAAGACTTACAATCGAAAAAATTAAACGCTTCATAAATTGACTGTTGAGGTTGCCAAATTAACGTTTTTTAAATGAATGTAAGAATAACTAGAAATGAATTTTATGTGAATTGTTTAAGAATTTAAAATACAATCCATTTAAGGTTGGTTTAAGCTTTCAACGCTTCATGTACTTTTGTATCCTTATCTTTACAAAAATTAGCTTATGGCACGCATTTTAACAGGCATACAAAGTACTGGTACACCGCATTTAGGAAATATTTTAGGCGCAATTCAACCAGCAATCAATCTTTCAAAAGTATCTGAAAACGAGTCGTTTTTGTTTATTGCAGACATGCACTCACTCACACAAATTAAGGACGGAAATCAACTTCGAGAAAATACTTACGCAACTGCTGCAACTTGGTTGGCCTTTGGTCTGGACACCAACAAAACCGTGTTTTACCGTCAAAGTGATGTTCCCGAAGTGACAGAATTGATGTGGTATTTACTTTGTTTTTATCCCTACCAACGAATGACTTTGGCGCACAGTTTCAAAGATAAAGCGGATAGATTGGAAGATGTGAATGGAGGTTTGTTTAATTATCCGATTCTCATGGCTGCGGATATTTTATTGTATGACGCAGAAATTGTTCCAGTGGGAAAAGACCAAAAACAACACATTGAAATGACGCGTGATGTGGCAAACCGTTTCAACCTTAAATTTCCGGATACTTTTGTTCTTCCCGAGGAAAAAATCCAAGAGGAAACCATGTTGATTCCCGGAACAGACGGAGAAAAAATGAGTAAATCTCGCGGAAATATTATTGATATTTTCTTACCTGAAAATCAATTAAAAAAACAAGTGATGTCTATTGTTTCAGACAGTACACCGTTGGAAGAACCCAAAAATCCTGATACATGTAAAACTTTTGCACTCTATAAATTACTCGCCAATGAGGAGCAAATTGCTGAAATGAGGAGTAAATATTTAGCTGGAAATTACGGATATGGTCATGCAAAAAAGGAATTATTGGCTTTGATTTTGGAAACCTTTAAGGATGAACGAGCGCGTTTCAATTACCTCATGGAAAACAAACAAGAAATTGAGGCAGAGCTAAAAAAAGGAGCGGAAAAAGCACGAAATGTAGCGCAAACAGTTTTGGCCAGAGTGAGAGCACAAGTGGGGTTTAACTGAATTTTATTTCTTAGAGGTCGAAAATGAATTGGATTTTAAAAAGTAAAATCGATTTAAAAAATATCTTAAAGTATGTACCTCATTTAGTTGCTTTAGGAATTACGGTTAAACTATTCGTTCCTGTACTAATCACAATTTTTGTGCTTTATTCTATCTGGTGTTTTCGCGAGTTCAAAATCAGTTTGAATAAAGATGTAATCTTCATTAGTTTTCCTTTTTTGTTGGCAATTGCTGGTTTTTTTTATTCAGAAAACATATCGAAAGCACTTGAAGACATTAGTATTGTTTTACCCTTTTTAATATTCCCATTAATTTTCAATGGACTTCAAATAAAGGATAAGAAACCGATTTTAAAAGCATTCCAAATTGGAATAGTTTTAAGATTGTTATTTAACTTTCTACGAACCACATTTATCAATTTTTCAGATTTAGATTTTTCATATTTCACCTACACCAATCTCGATGCGGATACCAATATTTTTTCTGTTATAATAGTTTTCTCTATTCTAGTTGAATCGCTAAGATTTTATAAAAGGGGGGAATTACCGAGTTCTTTACATTTCTTTTTTTTGGTTGTTTCACTTTTTTTACTTCAAAGTCGTTTTGCGATTCTTACTTTCTTTCTTTTATCCTTTGGACTTTTTAGTTATTTTCAGTTATATAAAAAATGGAAACTTTCGTTGTTACTTTCAGCTTTTGTCTTTGGGTCTTTGGTGTTTTTTATGCAACAATCGAGAAGTCAGAAAGCGTTTAAAGAAATTTCTTCTTTTAAATCAACATCCAGTCATTTTGAGAAATCACAAATTATAACTGAATGCATGAATCCAACAAGCGTTCGATTGAATGCTGCTTATTGTTCAGGGGTTTTAATTATGAATAACCCTATCATTGGTTATGGAACAGGAGATTGGTTAGATGTATTGGTTAGTAAGTATAAATCAGAAAATATGGTTTGTAATGTGAAGGAAAGAACTGCGCCACATAATCAGTACCTAAGGCTTGGTTTGAAATACGGGTTTATTGGTGTTATTTTATATTTATGTAGTGTTTTTTATCTCTTAAAAAATTGTTGGAAAGAGATTTCTGTGAAAACTATTCTGCTCTTAGTGATGATCCTATCATCATTTGGTTACGACATTTTAGAGGTCGGTTCAAGTGCTCCAACATTTGCGTTTTTAATGGCTTTTTTATTTTCAGAACACAATTTATCAACTCAAGCATCCAAACAAAATAATTAGTTCTTAATATTTTAGGGATTAATTTATTTATTGGAAAACTAAATATTTTCTTAACTGAAAAACTAACTTTGAAAAATGATTGAACCTGCAAAAATTCAAGTTCGTTTTGCCGACTTAGATACAATGGGTCATGTAAATAACGCCATTTACCTCAGCTATTTTGAAATGGCGCGTGTTCATTATTTCAAGGAATTACTTGGCACACAATGGAATTGGCATAAGGCTGGGGTATTAATGGTCAGAAACGAAATTGACTACATCGTTCCTGTTTTACTGACTAATGAACCAGAAATTCACGTTTTCTTGGAAGAATTGGGTACAAAAAGTATCCGTTTGGGCTATGAATTGAAAGTAGGTGAAGTACTTTGCACCAAAGGAAGTTCGGTGATGGTTACTTTCGATTCCACAATTGGCCGAACAATTCCCGTACCCGAAGAAATGCGAAATGCGTTGTTGTTATTGAAAAAACCTGATTAAATGAAAGTCCTTTCCACTTTATTGCTGCTTTTGGTATTTGTTCCAATTTTCGGACAAACTGAAAAACCTTGTTATCAAACCAAACGAATTTGTGACTATAAAAAGCTTCAAAACTGTAGAGATTTGGTTGCTTTCGATGAACGTTCACATACTTATTTGTCCAAAAAAGATTTCACAACGCCTTACACAGGAAGATGTGCGACCTGCTACAACAACGGACAATTACAAGAATCAATAATTGTAGTAAACGGAAAAAGAGATTCTATCGGACAAGCTTATTTTCAATCAGGATGTTTGCAGTCACAACAAACGTTCGTGCTAGGGAAATTAAATGGTAAAAGCACTTTTTACTTCGATTCAACGGGAAGAAAGGAAATCGAAGTCTCTCATTTTTTGGATAAATTGGATGGTCAGTACATTTTATTTGAAAATAACAAAGAAAATGATACGCTCAAGTTAATCACCTACAAGGCAAACCTTTACGATGGACCTCAAAAAGAATATTATCCTGGGTCAAAGTTGATGAAGATTGTTTATTACAAAGAAGGAGTGATGCATGGAAAGTTCCGCACCTACGACATCAACGGAAAATTGGAAACGGACATGAATTACCAAATGGGTAAAAAACACGGTAAATGGACGTTTTTCTATCCACATGGCGTTGAAGCGCGTTTAGAATCTTGGAATGTTGGTGTAAAGGACGGCGAATTTCGAACCAACAACGAAAAAGGAGAAATATTGACCCAAGAATTCTTTAAAAAAGGAATTCCTGAAGGAACACATACGATGAACTTTCCAAACGGAAAACCAAGACACATAACGGTTTACGAAAAAGGTGTTGTAGTGGAAGAACATGAATTTGAGGAGCTGACTGGTGCAAAACACACAATAAAAGAACGTGAAATCAAGGAAAGAGACAAAAAGAAAGCAGCGAAAAACGCACCAGTAATTGACGACGATCCAGATGATTTGTTGGGTGAAAAAGCCGCCAAAAAAGCCGCAGAGGAAGCCGCAAAAGAAGCAGCAAAAAATAAGAAAGGGAAGAAAAAGAAGAATTAGCAGAATACGTAGGGGAAAAGAGGAATTCAATTTTTAAAAGAACAACCTATTTGAACGAATTCAATTGATAGTTGTAAGCCAACTAAAATTGAGTTATGAAAAAATTATTGTTCTCTGTTATTTTGCTTTTCACGTGTAGCAAAGTGTGGCTTCAGCCTTCATCTCCGAGAAAAATTCAATTGGTGATTTTATTTGACACTTCCAATAGCATGGATGGACTAATTGACCAAGCAAAATCTCGAATTTGGGCAATTGTCAATGAAAGCAGCGGTTTGAAATATGAGGGGCTCTCCCCTAACCTAGAAATTGCAATGTATGACTATGGCAATTCATCTTTGAGTGCGGAAAGTAATTTTATCCGTCAGCAAATTCCATTCACAACGGATCTCGATTTGATATCAGAAAAACTATTTGCACTCCGAACAAATGGCGGCTCTGAATTTTGTGGTGCTGTAATTCAAAAATCCCTTTTAGATTTAAATTGGTCTTCTGACCCGAGAGATTTAAAAATGATTTATATTGCAGGAAACGAACCATTTACACAAGGACCAGTTGACTACAGAAAAGCCTGTGAATTGGCAGTAAGCAAAGGAATATTTATCAATACTATACACTGCGGTAGTTACGAACAAGGAGTAAGAGATGATTGGAAAAATGGAGCAACTTGTTCTAAAGGAGATTATTTCCACATTTCCTCAGATGAAAGAGTCCAACACATTCCTACGCCATTTGACGATGATATCAATCGTTTGAATTTGGAGCTCAATAAAACTTATTTGTGGTACGGACAAAAAGGATTAGAAAAAGGAGCTAAACAAAAGTTGGAAGACTCAAATGCACTATCTCAAGGAGTTACTGTTGCCGCAGAGCGATCTATGGTTAAGTCGAAATCCATTTACAACAACGCTTCTTATGATTTGGTTGATGCCTTTAAAGCAGATTCAACCGTTGTAGAAAAATTGAAAGAGTCTGAATTACCCGATGAACTTAAAAACAAAAGCAAAGCAGAACAAGAACAATATGTGGAGCAAAAACAAAAAGAGCGTCAGGACATCCAACAACAAATTCAAAAATTAGCTGTGGAAAGAGAAAAATTCATTCAAGCAGAAAAGTCAAAACAAAACAGCACCAAAGGAAAAGACGATTTTGGTACAGCCGTTTCAAAAAGTATTAAGGAAAAATCTAAAAATTTGGGATTTGAGTAAATCTGGTCTGATAGGAGCCTGATATATTTGTTTTCGAATCGTTATTAGAGTTTTCATTGATTTAGCACACGAGAAAAAAAAAAAAAAATACTTACACTTATGCCTAATCTTCTAATCTATATATCTGTAAATCAAATTTTTTACTATTTTTTTTTCGGCAAACACCAGCATAGTTTTATGAAAGTAATCTTACTCTTTTTTACGTTGTTAATTAACGCTCTTGCTTTTTCACAATTACAGATTGTTCGTGACCCGATTGCGTGTGCCTATGGTTTGAAAAATGCTGACAAAAAATGGGTTGTTCCTGCAAAATACCAGGAGATTCAAGTTCAACAAAGTGGATTTTTTACTTTTAAAGAAGGCGAAAAATGGGGGATTTTAACACGAACGGGAAAAGTTTTCGTCGGTGCAAAATACGATCAAATCTACATGCTGACGGCTGACCGCTTTGTTTTGGTGAACAAAAAAGTGGAAAACAGCTACACACAAAATCTTATGGGCATTATGGACACTTCAAGCGTTTGGGTGCTCCCACAGGAATTTAGTTCCATTCAACAATTATTCAAAGGACGATTTTTAGTGGTTAAATCAAGCTACACAAAAACGGGTCTTCCGAAACACCAATCGACCATTTTAGAAGGAAACGGAACCCCACTTGTACCCTATTTCGATGGAATTATTCTCTACAAATACAATGAACAATCTGTTTTTGTAGTGGGCGACAATTTGGCAGAATCAAGTACACTCGTTGGAAATGTGCGCTTTTTCACTCCTGAAGGAAAACAACTTTCAGACAGTACTTTTGATAAAGTAACAACTTGCGGAGAAAATTACACCGTACTTAAAAACAACAAATACGGACTTTTCAGCGCAGAAGGAAAACCAATTGTTTGGCCAAAATATACCTTCGAAAAAACCTTGTATAATTACAGTAGCGCCTTATCGTGTTTACACACGCATCATCAATTTGTTTTCATAGAAAACGGCAAAAAAGGAATCTTAAACGGCGATTGGAAAGTTCATTTAGCTCCTATTTATGAAAAGCTTATTCCTATATATGCGCAAGTGCAAACTGTTTCAAGTGCGCGCTATTTTGGCTTTTTATCGGAATCAAATTCATACGATTTAATCGATGTGAATGGTAAAAAACTTGCTGAAGCTGACACGTTTATAACGAAGATTATTCGCGTTCCCAAAACTAATTACTACGATTCGGACGCTTATCGCATTTATTTTTTCTTCGGCAAACGACAAGCTAAAGGTTTCAATTGGGGAATCATGGATGGGAAAGGCGTCGTTTTGGTTCCAGCCACCAATGCAACTATTCTTATCACCAACAACTTCGAAGCTTTATTGGTTGAATCTGGAATTAATGACGTTCCACAAGTAAATAGAGTGCTGTTAACTGAAGCCAATGACGCAGGTTTCAAAATGCAACCCGTTTCCTTTAAGGCGAAATTAGACAGCATTTACCTTTTTCAACATGAACAGCAATTTTACCCAATCATCTACCATAAAACTCAAAAGATATGGCGACAAGAAATGTATGGGTACAACCTCCCAAAAAGTTTTGGCAATCTTTTGTTAATCAGTGGAAACATGGGAGGATTTATTTTTGATAAAAGCACCAACCTTGTCACAAAAGTAAGACACATTGATCTTTATAACGGCGGACTTCCAACGGTACAATTAGAAGACGGGATGAACTTGATTCACCCGAAAAAGGGCTTGCTTTTCAAAGAAAATCACACACAAATCAACCAACAATTTGCCAGTAAAAACAGAATCTGGGTACATACCTTGAAAGGAAAATGGCGTATTTACGACACGCTTGGTGTGCAACGCAACGCTTCCGAATTTGATGCGATTTCGTATGATTGGGAGGCAATTATTGTACAAGAAAAATGGAAAAAAGGCCTCCTTAACGAAAATTGTAATTGGGTGATTCAACCGCTTTTTTCGGATTTGTTTTTGTTCACCAAAAGTTTATACGTTGGAATCACCTTATCAGGAAAAGTTTCTGTAATCAACCTAAATAATCCATCCCAAATCGATTCTTCATACACGAGTTTTATTCCATTGTATTATTCAAGCGACGGTAAAGTGATTTATTACAGCTTGGAAAAAAACGGAAAAACGACTTGTTTTGATAAAGATGGAAAACCTGTACCACAATCGAGCAAGGAAATTTTAATGAATCATTGGTCAGAGGAAAGCAGCTATAATTTCTTCTACATTCAATGTGCTGAATATGCCCAAAAATCGCTACTTCAAAATCACAGGGAATTGGTTTACGATTATTTCTACCCGACATATTGGAGTCAAATGCAACGAAATAAAAGCGCAGTTATCAACGGAGAAAGAAGCAAAGGTTATCATGACAATAAATTTTTCAAAGCAGAACATGTTTCCACCAAAAAGCTGAGTCTTTCCATTACTGAACCCAATCGAGTGCAATTGGATTTTGAAAAATATAAGGGTTCAAACTCTGGAAGTTTTAACGTTAGCAATTGGATTTTCCAAGCAGATGGAACGAGTAAAAAAGTTGCTTTTAATGACCTCTTCAACGCCTCTAGTCCATTTTACCAGAAAGTAATTGTGGAGGCTATTCAAGATAATCCTGACATAAAAATTGATTGCAACCGATCCGATGTTTTATTTTCAGGAGCAACGCAATTTTCATTTCAAAATGACGGAATCAAACTCTACTTTTTCGAAGGGCAAGGACAAGCGTTCAACTTGGTTTTGAATAAAGCGCAATTAGCAAAAATCACAAGTGCGAAATGGATTTTGGGGTATTTGGAATAGTAGGCCGCGGCGGATCACTATTCACTTTTCTCCCGATAATTATCAGGGACTACACTCTCAACTATCCACTCTTCACTCTCAACTATCCACTCTTCACTCTCAACTATTCACTCTTCTCCCGATAATTATCGGGGACTACACTATTCACTCTCCACTCTCCACTCTCCACTCTCAACTCTCAACTATCCACTCTTCTCCCGATAATTATCAGGGACTACACTATTCACTCTTCTCCCGATAATTATCGGGGACTACACTATCCACTCTTCTCCCGATAATTATCAGGGACTACACTATTCACTCTTCTCCCGATAATTATCAGGGACTACACTATTCACTCTTCAGCCGATAGTTATCGGGGACTACACACTCCACTCTCCACTCTTCTCCCGATAATTATCGGGGCTACACTCTCCACTCTTCCTTAAACTCACTTCACATAATCCTGTTTCTTCACCAACATATATTGGTCGTTTTCCAATTTGATGTATCCGTATTCGTAACAAAAGAAATAGAAACTGCCTTTTTGGGTTTTATAAATATTGGTGAAATAATGGAAATTGAAACCTTCCTCCGCTAGGGTTATTCCGTCAACTGTTTTCTTCCCGTTAGGATTCAGTTTTTCCAAAACACGTCGGTTTTTTCGAAGAATGGCATTGATGCGACGAACGGTGGCATTTGCATCCTCATTCATTTTGTTGTTGAACGCATTTCTACAATGATCGGAACAAAATTTCTGGTCGCGACGACCAAAAAGTTTGTTACCACATTCCTTACACTTCCTTTCTTCCTTTGCCATATTGTTTGATTAACAAGATTTAACAACCCTTTAAGATTCTTTCGACATAAGAATAAACACCTTTGCCGATGCACCAAAATTAACTGATGATGGACAATATGACAAATCAAGTCAACCCTTCTGAATATTTAAGACACCTGAGTGAAGAAATTAAAATCGAGATTCTCGGTGTAAATGCCTTAAAATCTGCTATCGGCGAAACAATTATCGGACAAGAAAAAATGATTGATGCACTCCTAATCGCTTTGTTTTCAGGAGGACACATTTTGCTAGAAGGTATTCCCGGGTTAGCAAAAACACTAGCAATCAAAACATTAGCAACTTCTATCGAAGGTTCATTCAATCGAATTCAATTTACACCAGATTTACTTCCTGCCGACCTAACAGGTACAATGGTTTATCATCAGCGCACGGAATCTTTTGACGTGAAAAAAGGTCCTTTATTCGCCTCGTTTTTATTAGCAGATGAAATAAACCGTGCTCCAGCTAAAGTTCAAAGTGCATTATTAGAAGCAATGCAGGAACACCAAGTCACAATCGGAGAAAATACTTTCCCTTTGCCCAATCCATTTTTAGTAATGGCCACTCAAAACCCTATCGAGCAAGAAGGTACTTATCCCCTACCCGAGGCGCAAGTGGATCGTTTCATGATGAAAATCAATTTGGGTTACCCAAACAAACAAGAAGAAAAACAAATTATCCGACTCAATATCCGCCCTGAAGGAATGACTAAGCCTAAGAAAGTCATGGATTTGAATACCGTTCTGCGCTTACGTGAACTGGTGAAGAAAATTTATGTGGACGAAAAAATCGAGCAATACATTGTTGATATTGTTTTCGCAACGCGAGACCCGAAATCAGTTGGTATGAGTGATTACGCGGATTTTATGGCTTATGGTTCGTCTCCGAGAGGAAGTATCAATTTGGCTCTTGCGGCTAAAAGTGTGGCTTTCTTGAATGGACGCGCTTTTGTTATTCCAGAGGATGTACGTGAAGTTGCTGTTGATGTGTTACAGCACCGAATTGGTCTTACTTACGAAGCAGAGGCAGAAAATAAAAGTGCGGCTGAAATTATTCGTCGATTGGTTGCAAGTGTAGAAGTACCTTAATAGTGGAAACGCGCGATTTACTGAAACAAATTCAAAGGCTGGAATTCAAAACCAGAAAGTTGACCAAACATGTGTTTTCTGGTCAATATAAATCTGCGTTTAAGGGTCGTGGAATGGCTTTTAGTGAAGTTCGTGAATACCAAGTTGGCGATGAAATCAGAACGATTGATTGGAATGTAACAGCCAGGTATCAATCACCTTACGTGAAAGTTTTTGAAGAAGAACGAGAGTTAACGGTTATGCTTTTGTTGGACATTTCAAACTCACTTTCCACAGGTTTGGACGAACGTTCGAAACGACAAAGAATGGTTGAAATTGCTGCGACTTTGGCCTTTTCAGCAATGGCAAATGGTGATAAAGTTGGCGCGATTTTCTACAGTGACGAGGTTGAATATTTCCTTCCTCCGAAAAAAGGACGCGACCACATACTTTTGATTCTCAGACAAATGATTGAATGGCGAACCAAAAAACAAGGAACGTCATTAAAATCTGCGCTAAGCACCTTGAGAAATACAATTAAAAAACACAGTATAACCTTTATAATCAGTGATTTTGAGGACGAAAGTTTTTCCGCTGACGACCTCAAACGAACGTCTAAACGTCATGATTTAATCGCTATTTCACTGGAAGAAAAAGCAGATTTTAATCTTCCTACAAATGGTTTTATTCAACTTAGACACGCTGAAACGGGTGAGTTGACTTGGGTGAATGCAGGTGCGAACCACACTCAAAAACTACTTCAAAAAGAATATGCTTTTCAACTCATGCAGCGTGAAAAAACATTTCGAAGTGCAGGAGTGGATTGGGTGAACATTCCAACCGACCAAGATTTTATTCCTTCACTTGTTAAACTCTTCAAACAGCGGAAATGAAAAAAGTTTTGTTGTTTTTAAGCTGTTTTATTCAAGCAATATTTTTTGCGCAACAACCTGCTGTTCGCATTTCCAAAGATGTCACGCTTATAGGAAAACCTTTCGACCTCATTTATTCTATTGAATTGGAAGGAAAAGATAATTTTCAATTCAGTCCGCAACAAGGAACATTTAAAGCAAAAATAACGCAAGCCGAAAATGCAGTCAATGCACTTGATTTTCAAGAAATTGAAATTTTAAAGTTCTCAGACACCATCGTTCGAAAAGACGGAAAAAAAACGTGGATTGGGATGTATGAATTGTGTGCTTGGGATAGCGGTTTGGTTGTTTTAGAAGGACAACAAGGAATACTAAACGATTCAACAATCGGATTTTCATCGGCTTACATCAAAGTGAATTTAGTCGAACATGAAAAAGGACGAGAATTGTATGACATCAAAGAATCCTTTCTTGAATTGGAGGACGAGACGAATTATTGGGACATTTTCCTGCGCTATTTTTCATGGTGGGTGCTTCCTTTAATTGCCTTGCTGATTTTCTATTTCGTGAAAAAGAAGAAAAACCAAGTTCCAGTTTATGAACCTGAAATTTCACTTCGAGAGAAAACCCTTACTGCCATAAAAGCCCTTGAAAAAGCTGAATTGTGGCGAAAAAATCAAATCAAAGAACATTTTGTGGAATTGTCGTTCATTCTTCGTTCTTACTTGACCGCTCGTTACGATGTCAACTTGTTGGACAAAACCACTTCGGAAACCCGAATTTTACTTAAGGCAAAAGGATTGGACAAAGAATTATTGGACACTATTTCGCGCTTATTAAATCATGCCGACATGGTGAAATTTGCAGCTTCTGAACCTACTGAAATATTGATCGAAAAATCCTTTCACGAACTCAAACAATTAGTAATCGAAACAAGTCCACTGGAATCCGAACATGTTCAATAATTGGAATATATGGCTCAACGAATATGAATTTCTGCAACCGCAATGGTTGTATGGAATGCTTTTGTTGCCTGTAGTGGCTTGGCTGCTTTTGCGATTTGAAAGAAAACGTTTTGGAGATTGGACTTTTGGAGGCTCGTCGAAAACACAATCCAAACTTCGCGCTCATCCTGTTGAAATTTTGCGCTACGTTTTGGTTGGATTGAAAGTTTTGGTGCTAGCAGTTGTTTTATTGGCATTGGCTTTACCTTTCCGTTGGAATGACGAAGAAGCCCGACCGATGGACAACAAATTTGGAATCGACTTGGTGATTGCACTTGACGTTTCGCTGTCCATGCTTGCTACAGATTTTGATCCTAACCGCTTGGATGTAGCCAAAGAAGTAGCGACGAATTTTGTGAATAGCCGACGTGGAGACCGCATTGGATTGGTAGTTTATGCGGGTGAGGCTTACACAGCTTGTCCACCAACAACAGATTATTCCGTTTTGACCAAACAAATTGAATTGGCTGACGGCTACGATATCGAACCTGGAACAGCGATTGGAACTGGTTTAGGAACGGCAGTAGTTCATTTAAGAAGTGATAGTTTACAATCAAAAGTCATCATATTGTTGACGGACGGAAGCAACAACGCAGGCGACATAACTCCCGAACAAGCTGCCGAATTGGCAAAAACCAAGAATATTTGTGTTTACACAATCGGTGTAGGAACAAACGGATTAGCACCCACACCTATCGTTACACCTATTGGTGTACGCTACGAAAATTTACCCGTTGAAATTGACGAAAAAGTTTTAAAGGATATTGCCGATAGAACAGGCGGTAAATATTTTCGTGCAACTGACAAACAAGCACTCGAAAAAATCTATCAAGAAATTGATAAGTTGGAAAAAAGAAAAATTGCTGACCGTTTTGTTCAAGCAGATCCTCCACCAACACCAGCGGCATTCTTGAATTGGGCGTTTTTGTGCTTGTTTTTGGTTCTTATTATCGAATTAGGTTGGTTTATTTATGAGTAAGCAGGAAAACACATACAACATCAGGAAACTCATCAATCTTTTGATAGGTGCGGAAGTCATTTTTGGACTTATGGCTTTTTTGTTTTTCCAACTGATTGGTGTTTTCACTGCTGACGATAATCGCGAGGGTCTGCATTTTTTGAAACCCGCCTATTTTTACTTGTTTGCTCTATTGTTGCCCTTCGCCTATCTATTTATTCGAAGCGTACAACAAAAAAATCTTCTTTTAAAACACACCTCCTATTTCTCTAAGGAAAACATTGATAAACAAAGCATTCAGCTCATTTTCTTAAAATTTTTCCTGCTTCGAACCGCCTTTGTGTTTTTGGTTTTTGCTCTTGCACAACCCGTTTTTGGAAAGCGAAAAGTGAAAGGAAATGTGAAAACCATGGAATTGGTAATTTGTGTGGATGTATCAAATTCCATGAACGCCAACGACATAGATAAAACAACACGATTGGAAGTTGCAAAAAGAGCTTTATTAGCCTTAGCCAATCGTTTCACAGGTGAAAAAGTAGGTTTGTGCATTTTCGCTGGAGATGCGTTCATGCAATTACCACTGACCACCGATTACGCTGCTTTGAAATTATTTTTAAATGAAATGACAACGGAATATGTTTCCAAACAAGGTACTAACATTCCGGAGGCACTTGTGGTTTCTCAATCCATGTTTTCAAAGCAAAATTTAGCCAAAGCCATATTCATTGTAACGGATGGAGAAAATCATGAGGAAGGCGGAAACAACAACATTTATAGCGAAATAAAAGATGCAGGAATACAAGTTTGTGTTTTGGGAATTGGTACTGAAAAAGGTGGAAACATCCCCGTGGTGAGTAGTTTTGGTGATGTTGGATTGTTAAAAGATGATAACGGAAAAATTGTCACTACACGTATGAATCCTGCTTTTATTCAGGACATTGCGAGAAAAACAGGAGGTACAGCATTAATCACGAGTGAGCCTTATCCGGACATAGAATTACTGTTAACAGAAATTAACCGCATGAAACGGGTTAAAGTCCGAAATTTGGAGTTCGAAACAGAGCAGTCAAAATATCAGATTCCACTCGTTATTTCAGGGGTTCTCTGGTTGCTTTGGCTTCTGTTTCCTATAACTAAAAAGCGTAAATAGTAATGAAGTTTTGGGCAATTTTATTGTTCTTTTTCCCCCTGTTAACTTTTGGGCAATCTTGGCGTGATACGTTAAATTTAGCGCGTGAGGCTTATAAAAGTAAAGCTTACGATAAGGCTATTTCTTATTACCGTTCGGCACAGAACAGTGCGCCTGAGGGAGTTGATTTATCCAAGGAAATGGCTCAAGCAAACTATCGTTCACAAGACTACAAATCAAGCGATCAGTTTTACAATCAAAGCATCGACGCCGCACAAACACCTAAAGAAAAAGCGGAATTGCAACACAATCTTGGGAACTCCCGTATGAAGCAAAAAGATTATGCAGGTGCAATTGAAGCTTACAAAGAATCCTTACGAAACAATCCAGGTGACGAACAAACCCGTTACAATCTCTCTGAGGCCATTCGTCAAAAGAAAAACCAAGATCAAAAACAGCAGCAACAAAATAATTCTTCCAATCAACCTAAAGACAACACTAATTCCGGGGATAATCAGCAAAAGAAAAATGATAGTCCTCCCCTACCGAATAAACAAGCAGATAAAATGCTTGATGACCTCGCGAAAAAAGAGGCTGCTGCGCGTCGTAATCGCGGAAATCAGAAAAAAGGCGACCAAAAACAAGTGAATTCAGGAAAGAACTGGTAAAATGCGACTATTATTTCTCCCTTTCTTCTTGTCAATTTGTGGCGTATTTATCGCTCAAAAACCCATATTAAAATTAGAGGTCGAACCGCGTTCTGTTGAAGAAGGCGAAATGTTTAGTATAACCGTAAAATCAAATATCCAAGGCGACATCAAAATTGACTATCCGTCGTCCTTTATTGAAGGTTATGCCGTTTCCTCAGGCATGCAACAAGAGTCCGATTTGAATTCGGGAAAAGTAATCACCCTTTTTTATTACGTTGAAGAAGGAATGTTCCGAAAGTCGGGTACTTACACAATCGGTCCAGCTTATATTAAATCCAACGGCAAAACATTCAAGTCCAACACAGTAAGCGTTAACGTAAATAAAGAACCCGTTTCCACAGCACCTGAACAAATGTGTGCCAAAAAAGCGCAACTTCCCGCATTCGGACTTATCGTGAAAAACAAAAACAAAGTTTATCAAGGTGAACCTGTAGTTGTACATGCGAAAGTTTATTCCCGATTTTACCCTTCTCATTTCGATGATTACAAAGCTTTTGAACCAAATGGAATTTTGGAAAAACATCAACTTTCAAGTAACAATAGATTGGTAGCTGAGGAAACTAAAGTTCAAAATACCCCATTTTACACTTTCGATTACGACCGAACATTGATTTTCCCATCCGTTCCGGGAAGACAGAAAATAGATCCTTTCAAATTGATTTTGCGTAGAGGTTTTGACGGTTTGCCCGTTGTTTCCTCCCCAGGAAGCATCGAAGTTCTTTCGTTGCCAGCTAATAAACCGAAATCATTTATTGGAATGGTTGGAAGTTTAGAAATGTCAGTGGAATGTGACCAAGAAAAAGTGAAGAAAAATGACGTTGTTCATTTGACCGTTACCTTAAAAGGAGCAGGAAATCTTCATGCAATCGACCATCCGACTCCACAATTACCTAAGGGAGTGACTACTTACGGTGACCCAAAGAAAACCGAAGACTTAATTTTTTCAGCCAAAGGAGCAGAAGGAACAGTAACTTTTGAATATACCTTGAAAGTTAACCGCGATGGAAATTTGGATTTTCCTTCCTTTGAAGTTGCGTATTTTGATCCTAAAACGGAAAAATACAAAATTCTTTCACAGGAAATTGGAAGTATTTCGGGTGAAGAATCTGTGAATGCACATTCCGTTGACAAAGGTGAAACGAAGGTGTTAAGTGCATCTGAAGAATCTGAAAATAAAAATACCGACAAAGAACTTTGGCGTTCACCTTATGTTTGGCTCGGTTTGCTTTCTGTATTGGCAATTGGTGGTGTGGTAGGACTAGTCGGGCGACCAAAATCAAAAAATGATGTTATAAACAGTGCTTCTGAAAAGATTCCTTTTTCACCAAAATCGAATTTGGAAATCCCGAAAACAATTGAGAAATTCAGGGTTTATGCTGCGAATAATGAACACGAAAAAGCATTATCAGAATTGGAAAAAGCGATTAAAAATGTGCTTTCAATAAAATCAGGTATTCCAGAACACGAAATAGTTGGAAGCCACATTAAACGCGTTGTAGATGAACATTTTTCAGTACAAATTTCTGGTGACGAAGTTTATCAAAAATTACAACTTGCTCAAACCTTGAAATACAGTTGGGAGACCAACGAAAATGATAGAATTGCGGTTTACAATGAACTTCTTTCTGTTTACCAGCGATTGAACAAAACAACCTAAACTCAAAACAAACAAATGAAAATTTTAGCCTTCGCTGCGAGTGGCAGTAAAAAATCAATTAATCAAGCTCTTGTACAATACATTGGTTCTTTAGCCACCAATCACGAGGTAATTATTGAAGATATAAGCACATTATCCATTCCACTTTACACCGAAGACATTGAGAAAGAAATTGGTATTCCTGAGGTGGTGTCCAATTTTCACGAGAAAATACAAGGTGTTGACGCTGTGATTATTTCATTTGCAGAGCACAACGGTTCTTACACCGCATTTTTCAAAAATCTATTCGATTGGTTGTCCAGAAAACAAAGTAATTTCTTGAAAGAAAAACAAGTTTATTTATTCGCAGCTTCCTCAGGCGCAAGAGGTGGACAAAGTGTTCTAAGTGCTGCATCAGAGCGTTTTCCTCGCCACGGTGCCGAAGTGAAATGTTCGATTTCTATCCCATTTTTCAATGAAAACTTTGATTTGGAGAGTAAGCGAATAACCAATCAAGAGTTTGATAATGAAATCCTTAAGGGATTAGGTGAATTGGTTTGAAACTAAATCCTTTAAACCTTACCTAATCCTTAATTTTATTTCCTTTAGCATCCAATTTGTAGGAGCTTTTCACAATTACCTCATAATAATTTCCAACCCGATTAATGTCATCAAATTCACAGGGAATAACAAACTTATTTTCCAGATTAACCATTCCCCATTTGTCCATTAGTTTAACCTTTACTAGGAAGTTTTCATCGTGATAGGGTAAAAAATCCATGAAGTCATTGTAGCTGTAAATATTATTATCAATTTCATCTTAAACCATTGGAATCCTGAATTTCCCTTTCAAATCTATCAATCCAAACTTATCTTCATTACCTACTTTTATAAGTTCAATCGAAGATGTGTTCTCTCTTTCTTTATTCGGCTTAGGACGGAAATATTCAAATTCAAGAGGTATTAAAATTTCACCTTTTTCACTCAATAAACCCCACTTTCCTCCTGCGTAATGAAAGTCGTCAAACCAATCTGAATTTTGAACTTTTGTTCCATCTCCTATATTGGCAACAAAACAATTTAACGTCCGTGAAAAATCCAAATAATTGTAATTCAAAGGAATAACCATTTTCCCTCCTCGACCGTAGGCACCACATTTACCTTCTTGAAAAACAATAAAATAGTCATTGAATACCATAACCCTTTCAAAATCTGAAGGTAAAATCTCTTTGAAACCGTTGGGACTAACCTCAATAATTCCCCATGAGCCTCCTTTCATTACCTCATTTACTTCATTTCCTCCTATCCTAGTTTGCAACAAAATCGCCTCATTAAAACCTAAATCTTCTCCATTCGAATCAAAGTAGGAAGAACTGTGGAAATATAAGCTATCGTAAATAAACTCAGTCACTTCTTTAAGTGTAGAAAGATTGAACAACCCCACTTTTGATTTTTGCGAACTTGAACAAAATTTCCAAAATGAGAACCACTAACATCCTCATATTAAACCGCAACCACCTCCTTCCCTACTCTATCTAAGAAACCAAATTTCTTGTTCATTTCAACAAGCGCGTAACTGTTGTTTGCGAAATAAAATTCGGGTGAAAATTCGTTCGTGTATTTCGGCTCAACAATTTGAACACCCTTTTCATTTTTCAAGCCCCAAAGTCCGTTCTGCTTAAAAAAAGTGGGAGCGTTTTGGGTGAAACCATCGAAAACGGCAATTACTGTAAACCAGAATACGATAATTGATTGAAGATTGAATTTCATACATTTGATTTTTATCGCAATTTAGGATAAAAATGTCATTCGTTTCTTATTGGCAGAAAACGGTGTCATAAGTTGGTGTATAACCAGCCCAAACACCTAAAGCTCCGCCCTTTACATTACTCACCAAATTAACAGGACTTGAAAATGGACTATTGTTGTTTTCCAATTGGGTTCGTTTTCTTCGGAAAAAATCATACACATTTTTATCCATTGTACTCAGTTTAAAAACAACAAGATGTCCTTTACGGAAATAATCTTCATATTTTTTAAGATGAGTCGAGTCGCGTCTTTTTAAATTGCTTGTAAAATCAAAATCAACTGTACCACCGTTGAAATAACGGTCGCGGAAATAACCTCGTCTCGAACGTTTGAACAATAAATCCATTGGTTGACCCTCGAATTCTTGTATGCGCTTGTATTCACATTTATAGAAATTTGCCTCAATCGGGTCGTTCAAAAGTGCTTTAATGACGCCATATTCCTCATTTTCAGCGAGAGGCAGGAAATTTAAACCAGCAAAGCCAACAGGTTGAGGAAGTAAAGTTATGGCGTTGTAGGATTTTTGATTGTAGTCGATTAGTAACTCATAAGTTTTTCCTGCTATTCCTTGCAAAGTTGTTGAACTGTAAACTTGAATGGGAACCAAGGTGATTTCCGGCCAATCAACACGCAACATTTCAGCGAATTTCTTTTGTGATTCAACGGGAAGTTCAGCTATGTAAAATAATTGGAGTGGAATAGTGTCGCCGTCCACGACGATTCTCACATTGGCAGAGGTAACAAACGAATTTACATAGGCCTCCAAAAAGGTGATTTCTTGGTAAACATTCGCTGATTGGGACAATAAAACAATTGGAAATGCTCCTGCCTCAATCGTTCCCTCAACCACCAATTCAGGTTTGAATCCGGGAATGTCAATTTTCACTTCTTTCGTACAAGACAATACAAGAAAAAGCAAGAAAAGAACACCCAAAAATTTCATTATTTCACACGATTAAAAGACATTGCCTTGAGCAACCAATTCGGTAAATAATCTCCTTTTTTCTTGTTTTTCAAATTGATGTACCATCCAAATTTCTTAAGAACAGGTACTTTGTGCGTTTCCACGAATTCAATCAATGTTCCATCTGGATCTTCGATGTAGGAAAATCTTCCACCCGCTTCACCCATATCAAAAGTGTCGGAACTATCAACAGTAAACGGAAAACCTTTCTCCTCACATTCTTTCTTTAATGCGTCCATATTTTGAACGTCGAAACACAAATGAATAAAGCCCCAATCTCCCCAAAAACGATTTTCAAAAATCCGTCTTGGTTCAGATCGGTCGAGCACCTGCACTAATTCAATCGTTGTAGGACCTAACAATTTTGCAAAAGGACCGCGACGTGCATTTTTATGCGATAAACGAACTCTTCGAAAAGTATGATTCCCTCCTGGAAGTACCGCTAAATCTGGAAAATGACCTGTAACATCGTAATCTATAGTTTCGTAACTCAAGATTTCTTTATAAAGTTTCATAGATTCCTCAATGGAAGAAACACCGATAATTGTTCCTGCCACACCACCGCATTTTGAAGGATGACCAGTTGAACCAAACCAACCTTTTCCTTCCACAATTTGAAAAAGATTTCCATTTGGATCTTCTATAAAAAACGTTTTCTCGTCGTTTGGCGTTTTTTGTAAATCTCCAATAATGATTCCCCCTTTCTGTTTCATATAGAAATAACTCTCAGAAACGTCACGCGATTTTATTTTACAAGCGTACATTCCGTAGTCACCAAGTTGCGGTTTGAAAGTAGGTTTTTCCGTTCCTCTGCTCGTGTATTGCCAAATTTCAAATCCACCACCACCGTCCATGGAAAGTGCTAAAGTGGCGGTTCGCGATTGAACAACTCCACCAGTATATTGAGTCATCAGTGGTGCAGGGGCAGCCTCCTCGAAAATGCGTATGTCTGTACCAAAAAATGTGCGATACCAAGACCAAATTTTCTGAACGTTAGGAACACCAATTCCCATTTGCTGAATACCACAGATGATTTTTTCCATAAAATGAATTTGTGCAAAAATAGGTATTTCGTGAACGTAAAAACCTCAACTCAAATTCTCAACAATTTTGCTTGAAAGCACAATGATTTGGAAAAAAAATTAATCTATTCTAACAAAAACCGCTGGTTTACCCAAAGGACAATCGATTTCAATGCTTCCGCCGCCATCGAAAATTTGATTATTCCAATAATGTTTCCATTTTCCTTTTGGCAATTCGATTTTTTGCTTGAGTACTTTCGGGTCGGTAACAGGATAAACAATCATTTTCTCGCCAAAATAAAACATTTGAAAAGTGTAATTTTCGAAACGTTTATCGCCTTCATTCATCAGGATTGGATGTCGGATAATGGGTGTTCCGTTTAACTGATGTTCCTTTAAAAGTTCGGTTCGATAGGTTTTTAATTCGTTGAAAATCTGAGAGAAATAAGCGAAATGTTGTTGAATTTTATCATTCGAATAAATTTGTTCGTTGGTATCTGGTGCAAAACCTTCGTGCGTTCTGAAGAGAGGTGTGAATGCTGAAAATTCAATCCAACGCATCAATAATTCTTCGTCTCTTTTCAACTTTAGAAAGGCATTTTCAACGGATGTGTAGCCACCAATATCCCCGTGAATGATACTCAAACCAGAAAATGAAGAGGTGTTTAATGCAGTTATGGCAGATTTTATTCCATCGTTTTCACCCCAATTTGTGTTTTGATCGCCAAGCCAAAAAGCAGTTGCAAATTGTGGACTTTTTGTAAAGGCTGCTCGAGAGAAAAAGAAAACTTCATTCGATTTACCTTTTTCATCAATAGCTTCACGGTTGATTTTTGCCCAAATTTCGGGGTAGTAATTGTGAAATTTCGCACCGGTTGAAGTGGACAAAACGGTGTGGTAAGGTAAGGCTTCTGCATAATCCGCCATCCAACCGTCAAAACCTCTGTCAATCAGTTCTTTTTGAATAATTTTCTTTATCCATGCCTCACATTCAGGATTGGATAAATCTAAAATTCCAGAGGAAAAAGTGGTGTTTTTAACTGCGTAAATTCCACCGTTCTCATTCTTCACAAGGAATGAATTTTGTTTTGCTTGTTCGTAGTAATTGGTTCTAAAATTTCCTTTTTCTTTAGCGTCCACTAAGAACGGATTGATGTAACCCAAAATTCGAATATTCCTCGACTGAAAATAAGATTTAAAATTGTCCCAATCGTTGTAGCGTAAAGTGTCGAGTTCCCAATTCCACCAAAGCTGTTTTCCAACTTTATTTACTCTTTGTCCGACCCAATCTTGAATCCAAATCCCTGAAATTTTTGCACCTGCTTTTTCCAGTTTCTCGTACTTTTCAATAACGGTTTTACTTCCGCCTTGCAAACCAACAATTGCCCCTTCATGTGCCCAATTCGGTAAACCCGACATTGTTCCGATATACTTTGAATAACTTTTTGTCAAACCCAACAAGCTGGTTTCAAAGAACATTGTTCCTTTAATTTCATTGGAAAAAAATTGAATTTTGGTGCTATTTGTCGCTGTAAAATCAAAATGAGCATACTCGTAATTATTGAAAGTCAAAGCGTAATGTTCACTTGAGAAAAAGCTTGGAATGGAACCGTAAGAGGTATAAGCATTTCCTCCTGAGTTTGTGACTAATTCGATTTTTCGGGTAACAGGCTGATCTCCACGTCCGATTCCTTGTTCTGAAACGAAAATGGGAACTTTATGTCCTTTGAAATTAGCGTGGGAAAATTGCATTCCGAGTCCGTAAATTTTTTCATTCACAGAACTACTCAAAATCAAAGTTGTACGATTAATTTTAGGATTTTCGATCTCTACATTAAACCTCAAAATAGCGTCATTTTCCAACCAAAATTTCAAACTGTAAGCAACCGAATCTTTACCCGAAAAAAGCATTCCTTGAAGTAAAACAGCATTGTCAATTTTCTTGAAACTCGAAACTTTTTGTTTGTTGTAAGTTTTGGAAATTTTATCCTTAAAAAAGAAAGAACCTCTGTCCTCTTTTACTTTTTCCTCACCGATTTGAGCAATTATAAAATTTTGATTTATGGGCGTTTCAATTAGTTTACCTTTTGACGCAATTTGAATATTTTCAGTTCTTAGTGTAATACTATGTTCTCCGAGCTCAAATGTATGAAGGAGACAACTTTTATCAACTTGAAAGTCATTTAACGTTTTCTCTTGTGCGATTAAATTCGATGAAATTAAAATGAGGAAGAATAGGAGATTTTTCATTTTACAAACCTAGTATTTCACCGTCACATGTCCGTGATACGTTTTGGAAACGCCTGAGTAAAAAGTCACATCAATTTTGTAAAAATAAACTCCTTCGGAAACGGGTTCGCCATACCACAAACCATTCCATTCCGACGAAAGGTCAACCAAGGTTTTCATTTCTTGTCCCCAACGATTGACAATGACTCCGTTCAAGGTTTTGACACATGTTCCTTCGATAAACCAAACCGGATTGGCTACATCTCCATTTGGTGTAAAAACATTCGGTATAAAAATTTCATCGTTTGTTGGTGGTGGCATTACCGTAAAAACAGTGTCTTGCGAACAACCGTTTGCGTCAGTTACAACCAAGGTGTGTGTACCAATTGGAAGCATGAAATCCGTTAGGAAAGCTTGTCCATCCATTTCAAATTCAAAAGGAGAAGTTCCACCGAGAACACCAAAATTGTAAAATAAAACCTCTGTATCACCACATTCTACATCTTCCAGAAAATACAATAAACTCGTTGGACCGGCAGGTGAACCACCCACAATGACAGGTGAGGAAAAACTACAGCCGTTGCCATCGGTTACTGAAATTGTGTACGTTCCTGCCCCTAAACCCGAAAAGGTATTTTCACTCGAAAAAGTACCGCCATCTATGGAATAAACAATTGGCGAAACACCTCCAAGCACATTATTTACGGAAATTACACCATTCGTTCCACCACAAGTTACATTTGAAATAGTCGTTTGTATTACAGTTGGTCCCGTTAGTTCACTCACTTCCAAATTACTATTGTAAATACAGCCAAAATTGTCAATTACAGCAATTTGATAAGTTCCTGAAGACAAGCCAGACCAAGAATTGACCGTACTCGGCGAACTTCCATTTATAGAAAATTGATAGGGTGAAATCCCTCCGTTTACTTGTCCAATTGTGATACTTCCGTTGTCTTGTTCGCAAGCTTCCGGTGCAATCGTAGATTGAAAACTGGTTGGACCTGGAATATTATCAACGGTGACTGTTTGCGTGTGTAAACATCCATTTACATCTCTCACCGAAACCGAATAAGTTCCGGGACTCAAGTTTGAAAACAAATTACTGTTCCCAAAATTCCCATTGTTTAACCGGTATTGATAAGGAGCCTGCCCCCCGTTTACCGCACTAATTTCAATGCTCCCAATCGCTTGTTGGCAATGAGCAGAAACAGTGATTGCAGTAAATGAACTTGGTCCATTGGCACTACTCGGAACTGCTATTGTTTCGCTGTAAGAACAGTTATTTGCATCAAGTACTTGAACGGTGTAAGTTCCAGCGGACAAATTGCTAAACGTGGTAGTTGATTGAAAATTAATCCCATCAATGGAATAGGTGTACGGTGCGTTTCCTCCAAGCGTTGAAGTTATCGTGATTGTACCGTTTGTTTGACCGCAATCTACCGCAGTACTGTTGACACTTAAATCAGTTGGGCCGGGCAAGTCGTTAATCACCACATTTTGCGTGTGAATACAGTTATTGATGTCACGAACCTCCAAAGAATAAGTTCCCGCGGAAAGGTTTGGAAAAGAAGTAACGTTGGAAAAGCCCGAATTTTCCCAGTTGTATAAATATGGTGCTGTTCCGCCTGTTGTTCCCGAAACGTTTGCTGAACCGTTTGCTTGTCCGCAAGTTGAAGGATTTGCTTGCACCTGAATCGCCGTCGGACCCGTAATTTGTCCAACTGTTGCCGTAGTTGAAAAAGTACATCCCGCTTGATCTGTAACGGACAGTGGATAAGAACCAGCGGAAAGATTATCAAAAAAAGTAGTGGTTCCGTTCCCTAAATTATTGAAATTGAAAACGTAAGGAGAAACACCGCCCGTTGCACCTGTTATCGTAACTTGTCCGTCATATGCATTGCAACCAGCATCTTGCGTGGAAAACTGAATTGCGGTTGGAGCGTTCGTTGCATTTACCGTAATCGGACTTATTGAAATATATTGATAACCAGGTCTTTTAGGGTTCAATAAGCTGTAATAATCATTCGGTGCAACAGTGTAATCAGGTCGATATTTGATGTAAACCATTTTTAAAGTTGTGCCAGCAGGCGGAGTTACAGAGAAAGAAACCAGGTCGCAAGCGGTGGAAGCTCTGTTGCCGTAAGAAGCATTTGATCGCCCGACAACGATGCGCGTATTTCCGTTGGACAAGAAGGTTTTATTACTACCTCCGGTGGCTGTGATGTTGGCAAGCGGAACAGGATTGTCGTTTCCGTCGATAGCTGATATTTCCACCCAGTCGCTGAAAGTTTGAGTTGATTCATCGGAATTGATGTCGCGAATTTGAAAGGAAATGTTACCGCAAAGTCCGTTACTTGTTCCACCAGAAGTAAAATCAAGATTCACTTGTGAAAAAGCGGTGGTAATGTTTCCAAAACGATGTTCAAGTGCCAAACCTCCAGCAATTCCACATTCGCCACTTCCAACCGTAGCATTGGCGTAATGTCGGGGAGTACTATTCTGAAAACCTGGTGAATTAGAGGTGATTATGGCTGTCATAATTCCCGAGGTGTAGGAAGTTCCGCCGTTAGGAAAACCAGACCAGGGAATAGTTTGAGCAGAAATAGGAATCAAAAATTGAAGAAGAAAAAGGAGCGCAAGAATGTAAATTTTCATAAAAAATTGAGAGAGCTAAAATTAACACAAATTAAATGATTGGATATACGTAAGTTTGCACCCTCAATTTTTGAGCGTTCTTTGGGGTCGACATTGGATTTGACAGCGATAGCGGTAGTCAGGTGTCAGCATGCAGAGGGTTGTGGTGTTCCTCTTAAATCTCATGTCACAAACAATAAATGACAACACGTCATACGCACTTGCTGCTTAATCAACTGAATGTTGACAGAGCTTAATCCGACTGAAGTACAGTAGGTTGGACAAGTACTTCCGGTAAACTGCCGCCCGTTCGGTTTGCCATTCGGAAGTTCATCCCATCGGGCTAGTGAGGATGATGTTGCTAAGTTCTTGCGAAATCCCAGTAGCTAAGTTGAAGGTTTGGGTGTTCTTGTCCGTCCTTCAATCGAAAACCAATCGAGAAATAAGCATGTAGAAAGCTTGAAAACTCGTCGTTTGGACGAGGGTTCGAACCCCTCCGACTCCACAAATAGGCTTTACCAAAGCCTTTGAAAACACCTCAAACCCTTGTAAATGTTGAATTTACGAGGGTTTTTTGTTTAGGAAATTTTTAAATTTGGTGAGTAAATATTTTCATTCAATTTATTCACTAGAAATTCATAAAACCTAATATTAGTTAGGATGTCAGAAGCCTTTAATTTGAAAATCAATGTGCTTTTGGCAAAATTTCCATTCTTTTTTTATATGTGTAAACTGTCGAAAAAGCCAACCACGTTCAAACTAATCTCTAACCCAAAAGCGACTTAGATTTACAAAAACTAAAGTTATACCTACTAGGTAAAATATCTGTAAACAACTTATTTTCAATGCATATCCAATGTATCGAAGGGTTTGTTTTAAGTATGTCGTGGGAGAAGCAAGATAAATTAGATTTTGACGAACACAAGGCAAAACCATGTTACTGAAATTCAGGTTCAAATGAATCAACCACATTTCCTTTATCAATCCTCAAAATCGAATGAACATGATTGGAAATTACAACAAAGGTTGAATAACTAGTGGGCATGCGATTAGTCGTATGCCCACCTACCGGTTTTCATTCCTTTCCGAATTTCGATTGTTCAAGATTTTCAAAGTGAAAGGTGTCTTCTTTCCAGTTGGCGGGATTGTTTTCTATGTATTCACTGATGCGACAAAAGGCAATAGTATTGCGGATAATACCGACGATGACATAAAATGTCGTATTAGAAAATAGCTGAATGTCATGTCGGTATTATACCATAGGCTATTTTACATACGACAATCTTTATGACATTTGGTATAATATGGTCGTAGAAAAGTGACTGCCATTGAAAATCAGGATTCTTTTTTCGCATTTCAAACGAGCAGCGACCTTTGTACCAACGCAGAATGCGCGATAAATTATCCTGTAACATTGGATTCTTTTCTCCTGCAAATCCTCCTCTGTCCACTTTTGGAGATTCAATTTTGCTTAAGTTATTTGCTTTGTTTTCTAGGGGTTTGTCAATTATTACAATACCATGTATATGATTGGGCATCACCACAAAAGCCTCCAATTTAGCATAGGAAAAATGTTGAGGAATTTCAAACCAAATAGCATGAGCAATTTTACCAATTTCAGAAAAAACCATTTGCTTATTTTCGATTTCTCCAAAATAGTGAACCCGATTTTTTGTACAAATGGTAATGAAATAGGCAGCATCTTGACCATAATCCCACCATTGTGCTCGAATGGTACCGTTCCGAAATTTGTTTGGGTATTTTCTCATTTCAATTTGAATCAATCCATTTTGTTTCAACTGAAATTACAAAAAATTCATGAAATAATGTTTGAAAATTGATTTTAGAAATGTGGTAAAGATGGATTGATTGTGGGATTGATTGTGGGCTCGCGATTAATCGCGAGCCCACAGATATAATCCCACAGATAATTCACAGATAACCCAATTTAATCCAACCGGTTCCATTTCTCAAGTTGCCGACTGTTTACGAATTATCCTCCAAAACAATCCTGGAAAGAAACGTTTTAAGTAAACCGCCAACAATTCACCTTTTCCGATTAAAACCTCTCGTTTTTTGGCTTTTAGAGCTTTTATTAGCTCTTCTGCACATTCTTCAACAGGCATTCCACCAGCTTGATTATCATCCATTTTTCCGTGCGAAGCGCCTTTCCCTGTTAATGCCTTGGTCGAAATGGGCGTATTGATTTTTCCCGGACAGGCAATTGTAACATGTATTCCCGATTTTTCCTCTTCCAAAGCCAAACTTTCAAAGTAACCGTGAAGCGCGTGTTTTGCGGCGCTGTACGACGAACGCAAGAAAAAACCGAACTTTCCAGCTATACTGCTAATGACCAAAATTTGCCCTCCACCTTGCTCTCTCATCTGCGGAACAACTAAATTGGTAAGCGCAACATGACCAAAAAAATCAACTTCAAACAATTGTCGGACAGTTGCTAAATCTGTTTCCACAGCAGTTGCGCGCTGACTTACACCGCCGTTATTCACCAAAATATCAATTCGTCCGAAGTGTGATTTTACCTTTTCTAAAGCAGCAGGAAAAGTTTCATTCTTGGTTAAATCTAAAGGTAAAACCAGGTGATTTTCAGAATTTTTACAGTTCAATTTAACCTCCTCCAGAGCTTTTTGATTTCTAGCGGATAAAATGAGATTCGCCCCATTTTGTGCCAGTTTCAGTGCCAATGCTTTACCAATACCCGAAGACGCGCCGGTAACCCAAACGACTTTTCCAGAAAAATATGTGTTGTTCATTGTCACAAATGTAAAGACACCCCTTTATTTTTTGCTACTTTTCCAAAAACCGTCTGTGAATAAATACTGAACCTTCAACTTTGAGGCTTGTTGAATAACTTAAATTTGTAATATGGATTATCAAAATTTAATTCTTTCAAAATACTCAGGGGAACTAGACCAAACTTTTGTTTACGTCAATATTGCGACACAAGCAATCGCTGTATTAATTGGAGGATTGGTACTTTGGAGATTAAGTTTGATGTATCAGCGCAAAAAAATTCAAGAACGTCAGCGAAACAATTACTTCACATCTAGCTACTCAAAACACTGGAAAAAATAACTTTATGTCATCAAACAAACAAAAAGAAGCACTTATCATCGGTGCAGGATTGGTTGGCTCACTTTGGGCTGTTTACCTTTCAAAAGCAGGTTACAAAGTCACCATTTACGAACGTCGTCCTGATATTCGAAAAGCAGAAATTTCAGCTGGCAAATCCATCAATTTAGCCCTTTCTGTTCGTGGTTGGACTGCTTTAGACAAGGTTGGTGTTGGTGATGAAATTAGAAAAATTGCAATTCCGATGCACGGCAGAATGATGCACGACCTGGAAGGCAATTTAACCTATCAGCCTTACGGGAAAGATGGACAAGCGATTTTCTCCGTTTCGCGAGGAAAAGTGAACGCAACCATGATGGACATCGCAGAAACTCACGGAAAAGCGACTATTCATTACAATGTTGAATGTGAGAATGTTGACCTCGAAAAAAACATTGCCTATTTCCACAATACCTTGACAAATGAACGTTTTGAAGTGAAGTCTGACGTGATTTTTGCCGCAGATGGAGCATTTTCCGCCGTACGTTACAAGGCTATGCAAAGAGCGAGTCGTTTTAACTACAGCCAATGGTATATTCAGGACGGTTACCGCGAAATATTGTTGCCCGCAAACGAAGATGGTTCTTACAAAATGGACAAAAACGCCCTTCACATTTGGCCTCGTGGGAGATTTATGTTAATCGCTTTAGCAAATGAAGATGGTTCATTTACTTGTACGCTTTTCATGCCTCACGACGGTCACGAGTTTGCTTTTGACAAATTGAAAACAAAAGCGAATGTAGATCACTTTTTTAAAACGGTTTTCCCTGATTTTTACGACATGATGCCAAATGTTGCGAATGCATGGGAAGATCATCCTTTGTCGAATTTGGTGATTACACGTTGCTATCCTTGGCACATCAACAAAGTTGCTCTAATGGGTGATGCAGCACACGCAACCGTTCCCTTCTATGGACAAGGTATGAATGCCGGTTTTGAGGATTGTAGAGTGATGGCTGAATTAATGGAAAAACACGAAGAAAATTGGGAAAAAGTTTTTGAGGAATATAGTGTTTTACGCAAGCCTGATGGTGACGCTTTGCAAGATTTATCATTGGATAATTATCACGTTATGAGGGATTATGTAGCTGACCCTCAATTCCTTTTGCGTAAAAAAATTGAAGCTAAATTTTCCAGCTTGTACCCGAATAAGTGGATGCCGTTATATTCACAGGTAACATTCAGCAATATTCGTTACAGTGAGGCCTACAAACAAGGTAAAAAACAAGATTTCATCATGGACGACATTATGCAACGAGAAAATATTGAGCAAGAATGGGAAAGCGATGAAATTATGACTAAAATGCAAGAAATGAGTAAAGATTTTAATTTTTAGGTTATGAAATTAGTTCAAGTAAACCTTTTTTTGTTTTTGTTAATCAACTCTTTAGTTTTTGCACAAGGAGGTTTCACAAAAGGAACAAAAGGAAACGATTACATTATAGTTACAAACGACGGAATTCACTTTTCAATTGGACCGACTTATATGTTTCCCTCCAAAACGCAAAGAGGAATCCTTTCAGATAATAGTGGAGCAAGAGGAGCTTATGAAATTGATCCAGCAGGAAAACTTGGATTTTTTGCAGAAATAGGGCTTGCTCATTTTCCGAAATGGAAAGGTACACCTGTCAAATTTTTAAAGAAAAGTAGAATTATGGACTATATTGACTGGGGCGTTGGTTTTCGGCAATATGGCGGACACGAATATACCCGAGTTGATTTAACCAATGCTTTAGGTGAAATAGTGCAAACCAATGAAGGCGAGGGCAATTTCAGAAATAATTATGTGTATGCTCGCGTTTCTGCTCACACCTTAATTTATTACGGAAAAAAGAAAATCGACAAGGTAAGAAAGCACTTTATTGACCAATACATCGGTTTTAATTTCGATTACAACCTCATTTCCGGCGACAGAGTGTATGAAAACAGTTATGCTCAATTTCCGATTGCACACAATTTTCAAAAAAACTTAATGGTTCAATTTCATTACGGAATCGGAGTTGGTATTCGTTTGAACCGCGCTTGGATGTTGATTCCAGGTGCAAGTACACCATTAGTTGGTATTTATCAATGGAACGGCTTTTACCCAAAAATCAATTGGTTTGCCTCGAATTATTGGCCAATACAAGCACAAATCAAAGTTCTAAAATTATTTGAACGTCCACCGAAATGTGGAGTTTACGGCGATCCTAAAGATAGAGAATTGGACAGACAATTCAGGATGGGGAGTTAGGGTGTGTAATAACAATTTCATTGAGTATTGTCGTAAATTACGTTTCTTATGGTGTAATTTCTAATAAGCGCCAAAATGCATTGGGGAATTATTCGATAAGGCATTTTAAGACTTCATCGGTATTAGACGTATTCAGCCAATTCCATCCAACGTTCTGTTTTTGCTTCAATTTGTTGAACAATTTCTCCAAGTTTAGTCCCTAAAGTGTAAATAGTTTGATTGTCGTTTTCAGGATTCGCAATTTTTTCAGAAATGTCGTTTTTCTCCATTTCAAGTTTTTCCAAATCCTTTTCAAGTTGTTCAAATTCGGCTTTTTCTTTAAAACTGAGTTTTCTTTTTCCGGGTGCGGCAGCTTCAACAATAGGTTTTTCTTCCTTCTCAATTACCGGTTGAACAGTTTTTTGTCCTCGCTTTTCTAGAATTTGTTCTTTTCGATAGGTGGTGTAATTGCCAACAATGTCTTTTATTTCACCTTGACCTTCAAACACAAAAAGGTGATCTACCATTTTATCCATGAAATAACGGTCGTGTGAAACCACAATCAAACAGCCTTGAAATTGACGTAAATATTCCTCTAAAGCTGACATTGCGAATATATCCAAGTCATTCGTAGGTTCATCAAGAATCAAAAAGTTTGGATTTGACATCAAAACACGGAGCAATTTCAAGCGTCTTTTTTCACCACCACTCAATTTATACACGTAATTGTAGTGCATATCTCGCGGAAAAAGAAAACGCTCCAACAATTGTGCGGCTGACATTTGTCGCCCTTTTTCCAACGGAATAAATTCAGCAATTTCACGAACCACATCAATCACTTTCATGTCGTCGCTAACTTTGATTAAATCTTGACTGTAATAACCAAAAACAACGGTGTCGCCGACAACTACTTTTCCTTTATCTACCTCCTCCTGATTGGTGAGCAATTTCAAGAAGGTCGTTTTTCCGGTACCATTATTTCCCACGATTCCCAACCTTTCGTTGCGTTGAAAGTTGTAGGAAAAATCATTTAGAATTATACGGTCGGGAAAACTTTTGCCTACTTTGTGAAATTCAACAATCTTCGAACCAAGTCTTTCCATTTTTACAGGCAAATCCAATTCATCATCGTCAATGCGCTGACCGGCAACTTTCTTTACTTCTTGAAAATTGTCAACTCTGGCTTTTTGTTTCGTTCCACGCGCTTTGGGCTGTCTTCGAATCCAATCCAATTCCTTTCGAAAAGTGTTGCGCGCTTTATCAATTGTAGCTTGAAGTTGTTCTTCGCGTTCGGCTTTCTTTTCCAAGTAATACGAGAAATTTCCGAGGTATTTGTAGAGTGTTAAATCTGAAAGTTCCAAAATTGTGTCGCAAACCACTTCTAAGAAATAACGGTCGTGTGTAACCATTAAAATCGTGCTTTTTGCTGTACTCAAATAGGATTCCAACCATTCAATCATATCTAAATCGAGGTGGTTGGTCGGTTCGTCAAGTATTAAAAAATCAGCTTCAGAAAGTAGAACTTTTGCGAGCGCAACCCTTTTTTTCTGTCCACCAGAAAGCGAACCGATAAGTTGTTGGGTATTGTCCAATTTTAGAACTGATAAAATTTGTTGAACTTTCACCTCAATATCCCAAGCATTCATTTCTGAAAGTTGTTGGTACAATTCGGAAAGTGCTTCTTCATCGTTTTTCAGAATGGCTTCATTATAAGCTTTAATGGTTTGAAGTTCAGGCAAATCGTGATCAAAAACACATTCCAAAATACTTTGATTTTCGGGTAGATTTTCGGTTTGTTCCATAAAAGCTACACGAATATCTTTTCGGTAAACAACACGTCCATCATCCACGGACTCCAAATTCATTAAGCAACGAAGGAGGGTTGTTTTTCCGCTTCCGTTTTTTGCAACAATGGCTACTTTTTGACCTTGGTCGATTCCGAAGGTGATGTCTTTAAATAAAACGCGTTCGCCAAAGGATTTGGTCAGATTTTCAACGGAAAGATAATTCATTCTAAAATTTAAGGTTTGCAAAGATACCGTTCAAAGTCTGATTTAAGAATATTTGAGATTTTACTTCTTAAAAAATGGCAAGTCAAAATTTATTGATCACATTTTTCCCCTTCTGTCTTCAATCAAATCGTGCTTTTTCCGATAACGAGTCATAATCCCGATAGCTATCGGGACTAAATATCGTTAAGTCGTAAAGTCCTCAGGGAAAGCACCCGCCGAAATCCCGTTTCAGAAAGTGACTTAAATGGTTCGCTCCGAAGTGAGATTTGTGTTGAAACACGATTTGCGAACCAATACGATACCGACGAAGATTTTTAATAAAATCTTGTCGGCATTATTCCCTCTCGTTTTTGTTTTGGGGTATTTAATTTTGAAAGGAATAAAATTCACAGCCTTGACTTTTTTGTTTCTTTTTTGGTCAAGCAAAAAAGAAAAGAAAGAATTCCTTTGCAAGGTCGTGGTTGATGTAATCGTCACCAACCCAAAATCACCTATAAACGCCACAGAATAACAGCGGCCTTGAATTTCTCGGTTTTAATCCCTGCACTGAAACGGGTTAATTTCAAGGGTCTTTGCAAAAGCACCCGCCGAAATCCCGTTTCAGAAAGGGTTTAAAACAGTTCGCTCCGAAGTGAGATTTGTTGTGAAACGCGATTTGCGAACCAAACTAAATTCACAGCCTTGACTTTTTTGTTTCTTTTTTGGTCAAGCAAAAAAGAAAGACAAGAATTCCTTTGAAAGGTAGTGGGATATTGACAGAATACTTTGTCACCTCCCTTGATCCCTCCTCAAGTCTGACGACTCTTTCGCCGCGGCGAAGAGTATCAGACTCCGTCAGAGGGAGGAGACGGAGATCTCGTTCCACTTCAATATCCGTGAAAACTTTTGAAAAATTTACATTATGGGCTTATAAATCAAAAGCCCCCAATTTCTTGAGGGCTTTCTAAAAAAATTTGAACTAGAAATTGATTAGTGTTCGTGGCAATGAACCTCATGAACAACATTCAAGCTATCTGTATAGCCGTTTGCCTCCATAGATTTTAAATCATCACCACAATACTCACCTAGATCCACTTCTTGACCGTTCAAGTCATAGTGGCACTCGTGGCACTTGTTTTTACCACATGAAACTAAAGTTAGCGAGCTTACTACCAGTAAAGCTCCGCTAAGTTGCATAAATTTACGCATAACTATTTGGATTTTAATTGATTACTTAAATTAAGAATTAAACTCACATAAACATTTCTGCCTTGATTTGGCAATTGAATGTTTTTGAGTCTGGAAAGATGATCGATGTAGCTGTGATTAAGCAAGTTACGAACACCTGTTTGTATTTTCCAAAGTTGTTTCGCCTTGATTTGAAAGTTCAATCCAGCGTTTAGAACAAAATAGGAATTAGACGGTGTTTCATAAAAGGCAACAGTGTTTTGTGCTCCCATCCATGTTGCTTGCACGGTTAAATCTGTAAGTTGAAATTTCTTGCCCCAATCGAATTGATAACGCAGATTGTTTTGCCAACGAGGCTGTGGAATCAATGAAACACTGCTATCTGAAAAAGCATTAGCATAAATCAATGAAACCGAAGACTCGACGTGTAAATTGTGCGCAAAATGTGGATGCCAGTGCACACCTAAATCACCTCCGTAGAACAAAACATTCTCCTTTTGACGGTAATAAAAAACAGGCAAACCTTCAACTGTCTGGTTTACAGGGTCAATATAAATGAAATTGGAAATGTGATTCACAAAGGGATTGAAAAGTAAAACCAAATGGTCGCCGTTCCATTCTAAAGTAGTTTCCAATTGTGTCGCACGTTCAGATTTCAAATTCGGGTCGCCAATTTCGAAGCGTAAAGCACCGTGATGGAATCCGTTTGAAAGTAGTTCGGTGAAATGGGGCGCTCTGAATCCTGTTGAAATATTGGCACGAAAAACAAACTTCTTATCTGAAAAAACAGCACCAAAAGCTCCATTCGGACTTTGGTAAAAATTGCTCAAACTCGGAAATCCATTAATGCTATCAAATGAATTCAAGTAGCGTAAATCGTAGCGTAAACCCAATTGAAAATTCCACCTATTCAAATCGTAAAGCGCATTCAAATACAATCCATTGTCTAACACCCAAGCATCTGGAGTTAGAATTTCGGAGGCCTCTTTACCATTTAAATTGAATTGAGACATGCCTTGAAAACCAGCAGCTAGACGAAGAGGATTACTTCTATTTCTTTGTTGCCAACGAATAGTGTATAAAGAATTCCACAAATTCAAATCAATTCCTGGAATCGTCACTTTTTCATCGAATTCACGCAATTGATTCATGGTTTGTGACAATATAAAATGCCACTCATTTTTAGGTGTAAACCATTTATTTTCGCTAGAAAGAATGTAATTGGTTTGAAATTGCGCTGGAATAGTGTAGGTTCTCACGGATTCATTACCTAGAAATGTTTCAGGAGTAAAGAGTGTGTCGTGCGTATGTCCTGGAATTCCTGTTCTTACACGATTGATACTTGCGCGAATATGGTGAACACTACTCTTTCCATTCCAAGCCAAACTGGTTTTTCCTACACCTTCAAAAAATCGCGAGTTCTTCACATATTTCCCGCCCGGAACCATAAAATCGGCATGATCCACAATAGAGGCTGCTGCTGTCCAACGAAATTTCTCGGTGCTTCTTTTGTAAACCATGCGATTCACCGTTCCCATTGAATTAGTGTGACAAGTCGATGAAACCAATAAATTTTGTGTGTTATTGGCAGCGTAAGGCTCGTCATTAAAAAGAACCACCCCACCGATTGCATCCGAACCATAAAGTAAAGATGAGGGTCCTTTGATAACTTCAACCGTTCCAATTCCCAATTCTGCTAAACCTATTCCATGATCACCACCCCACTGTTGCCCTTCCAATCGAACGCCATTAATCATAGTTAAAACGCGTAAACCTTGCATTCCACGAACAACAGGTTTTGAAATTCCATTTCCAAGAGTTGAAGAATAGACTCCGGGGATTCTTGTGATTAACTCCATTAAGTTCACGCTCGGAATATTGTTTAAATCGGACAATTTCCTTGTTTCGAGATGGTAAGGATTTTTATTCTTCTGAAAATACATTCCAGCCACAACCGTAACCTCTTCCAAGTCCACGTGTGAGGGCAAAAGGGAAATGGTCAAAAGATTTTTTTCCTTTGTTTGAATGGTCAAATTTTGGGATTCAAAACCGTCCTTTGAAAAGAACAAATGAATAAAATCAGGCATTTTTCCTTCTAAACGGAATTCACCTTTAGCATTCGTTTTTGTGCTTTGTCCGCTTTCAAGGATTAAAACTGTCACATCTTCAAGCGGTGCATTTGATGAAAGTACTATACCTTCAATTAGTTGTTGCGCGCTTAAGCTGAAACTAAACAGACTTAAACACACCAATAATATATTGATTTTCATTAAAATAGCTAAATTAAAAACTGAAAAAACTTGTATATTTCTTCAATTCCTAGGAGAACATGAACAATAAGTGCAACGAGTTAAACGCCAATTAAACGACGTTCAAAAAATGATTTATTCATGAAAACCCTAAGAAATTTAGCTAAAAGGCGGGGCACGAAGTGAGAAATAAGGACTTCGTTCTTTTTGAGAAAGTGCAAGTGTACCAAGCACTAAAAACGTTAAGAAAACGCTAATAATTGAAAAAGAGAAAAAGGACGTTACTGTATGATAACCAAGGTGATAGTCACAAATAAAACAATCTTCTTCTTGATCAAATTGAGCGGGCGAATTATCTGAAATAGCGTGTTCATGATCGTGTTCATGATGACAGTCGTGCCACCAATCTCTAGGTGTTAACAACACCACGAAATTGAGGAGCAAAACAATCGCAAGAAAACGACGCAACTTTTTCATTTACAGTAATTCCTCTATAATCTTATCCATTGAATAACCCTCGGCTTCAGCGCGGTAATTTTTCACTAGCCTGTGACGTAAAATGCTTTTCGCAACTGCTTTAACATCTTCGATGTCTGGAGAATATTTTCCTTGCAAAGCCGCGTGACATTTTGCACCGATTATCAAATTTTGTGAAGCACGTGGACCTGCACCCCAAGTAATAAAGTCCTTCGTTATTTTTGGCGCAGATGGGTTGTTGATTCTAGTCTTTCCAACCAATTTCACCGCGTATTCTAAAACGTTATCCGCTACGGGAATGCGACGAATTAAATCTTGGTAAGCTAAAATTTCCTCCGCTGTTAATATTTTACGAAGAGAAACTTTTTGGTCAGAGGTGGTAGCTTTAACAATCGCTAATTCTTCCACATAGGAAGGGTAATCCACCCAAATATTGAACATAAAACGGTCGAGTTGCGCTTCAGGTAAAGGATACGTTCCTTCTTGTTCGATAGGGTTTTGTGTTGCAAGTACGAAAAAAGGATTTGGCAAAGTATATGTTTGTCCTGCTGCTGTTACTTTTTTCTCTTGCATCGCCTCTAAAAGCGCAGATTGCGTTTTAGGTGGAGTTCGGTTAATCTCGTCTGCCAACAAAACATTCGCGAAAATTGGTCCTTTAATGAATTTAAAATTCTTTGTTTCGTCCAAAATTTCTGAACCAACAATATCAGACGGCATTAAATCCGGTGTAAATTGAATTCTGTTGAAGGACAATCCCAATGTTTCAGCGATAGTGTTAACCAACAAGGTTTTAGCCAATCCCGGAACACCAACCAACAAGCAATGTGAACGTGAAAAAATGGAAATAAGCACCTGATCTACAACTGCTTCTTGACCAATAATTACTTGATGAATTTCATTCTTTAGTTCTTTATATTGAACCACCAAACGATCTATTCCTTCTTTATCTGAACTCCAACTCATGTTTCAAAATTACTTTTGTTTTCTCAACCAATCACTTTTAAATTCACAATTCATAAAATCTTCATCTATTCGGATGTAAGCATTTCCAATTTTTGAATTAATCCAATTCGTAACAGCTTTTTGTTTTTTATCGTTTTCCGCAGCACGTTTTATCAAAGCATAATCATCTTTTAGATTAGCAACGTGTGGCGGATATCGTTCCATTAAACGCACAATACGTATCCCTTGTTTGCGCTCCATGATATCAACGTGAAAATTTGGTGAGGTTATATCGCCTTTTTCCATTGCATCAGTCAATAGATAAATTTGTTGATCCACTTCATTCAAATCTTCCATATCCCAAGTTTGCTCACCTGTGAATGGATTGGTAATGATTCCACGATTCTGTTTTGTTGCCTCAT
>Ga0169931_10001050_pt1 | contig 45614 bp, 53 predicted proteins | sample Kivu_15m_20L_FD_129675 | JGI IMG/M metagenome (GOLD analysis project Ga0169931, IMG submission 129675) | Freshwater microbial communities from Lake Kivu, Western Province, Rwanda to study Microbial Dark Matter (Phase II) - Kivu_15m_20L... | ecosystem: Environmental > Aquatic > Freshwater > Lake... | reverse complement strand
TTCATCCTGAGCCAGGATCAAACTCTCCGTTGTATAATAACTTCGAATTTTAAGCTTATGATGTTTGTTTCTTAAAAACGCTGTTTTCCTTATTTCTCAATACTTCAAAGAACTTATCTTTCGTCGTTTATTTAACTTCTCTTCTTCTCTAACCTCTCACTTCTCGTTCCTAAACTTTCTGTTATCTAACTCCCCTTTTCCTCTCTAGCTTCAACTCTTTTGTCGTTTGCGGGGTGCAAAGATATGTACTCTTTTTATTTCAACAAGCATGTTTTGAAAAAAATATTTGAAATTTTTTGTTCAAATCGCCTATAAAAAGCCCTTAAACCTTGATTTATTGACACTTGTGAACAAAAATAAATTTTGATTTTTTTTAATCTTTTTTCTGAATCAATTGTATTTGTTGTGCCAACACCACCAATTCACCCCAATTTTTGACATTTTTGCTTGTTATCCAATTATCAAATTGGTTACTCACCAACCACAAATTCTCTCCCCCGCCCTCAAATTTCTTCAAATTGTTATCAAACATTATAATTACATCTACTAGCTCTATTTCGGAATCCCAATTCTTAACCACTATATATAAAGATAAGAGAAGTGAGTTTTTTCGTGACATCAATTTATTTGGTTCATCAAGAAAAATAACATTTGCCAGCAACAATCCAATTTGAGTAGAAAGTAAATCCTTTTTATTTGATTCAATATTTTTTAAAAATGGAAAAGATTGTTGCAAATCATACCAGTCGTTTGTATTAAGGTTGATTGGTGGATTATAAGTTGCATTCAGTTTTGAAACATGCAACCACCACCTTAGAACAACACTGAAAAGAACAACAAGAAGTACACCACTTACTTTTGCTAAAACCAACTGATTGAAGAATACAAAAAGAACTACAGCAAAGACTAACAAAAAAAACACCGCCAACCAAAGTTTGAAACGGTGTTTTTGAAAGTGTTTTTTTGGACTATTTTTTATTCGGACACCCATTTGTCGTCGAGCATTTCTCCTTTAATAATCACTGTTTTGGTTCTTGCATAATCTTCAGCAGCAATCATCATTTGCTCACGAGTGTCACGTCTGATTAAAATTGAACCACTTCCTTGGGACTTTACCTCAATGTAAAATCCGTTTCTCAATCGTGCTGGTTTTGTTGGTGGTCTTCCCATCTCTTCAATAAATTTTTGGAAATATAACAAAATAAATTCATGTTGGTTGATGTTTGCGCATTTTTTAGAAAAATTTTAGAAAAGCGAGGAAAGTCAAATCATAAAAAGCAAGCCTTAACATAAAGCCTTAATTTCGCGCATGATTACACTTGAACAACTTGGTTACTTCCTTCCTCAAGGCTATTTATTTAGTAATGTAAACCTTCAAATTAATCACGGCGATAAAATAGGATTAGTTGGAAAAAATGGAGCGGGAAAATCAACTTTATTACGAATGCTTTCAGGAACAATTCAACCTACTGAGGGAAATATTCACCGCGCCAAAGGAAGAACATTAGGCTACCTAACACAAGATATAAAAATTGATACAGAATTATCAGTATTTGAATACCTCGATAAATCAAACGAGAGAATTAATTATATCCGTTTGAGATTAGAGGAAATTAATCTTGAACTAGTCAATAGAGACGACTACGATAGCGAATCCTACATGAATCTTTTGGATGAATTAAGTGATCTGAACCACGAATTTCAAATAATCGAAGGGTTTCAATGGGAGGAAAAAATCAATTCGACCTTATTTGGTTTAGGTTTTACTGCTGAGGAAATCGAACGAAGTTTAAATACGTTTTCAGGTGGATGGAAAATGAGAGCAGAACTTGCGAGAATTTTGGTTAACAAACCAGATATAATATTGTTGGATGAACCAACTAACCACCTTGACATAATTTCAATTAGTTGGCTTGAACAATATTTGCAAAAATTTGAAGGTGCAGTCATTTTAATTTCTCATGATAGACTGTTTTTAGATAATGTTACTGAACGCACACTAGACATATCACTTGGAAAAATAATTGACTACCCGTTTTCTTACAGTAAATATAAAGTCGTTCGCGACGAGGAAATGGAACGATTAGAGTCTGCTAAAAAACAACAAGACAAAGAAATAAAACAAACAGAAGAGTTGATTAATAAATTTCGGGCAAAAAGTTCGAAAGCAGCGTTTGCACAATCCCTTATCAAGAAGTTAGAAAAAACAGACAGAATCGAAATTGAAAAAGACCCGACGAGTAGAATCAAAATTACATTTCCACTGAGTGTTCAACCTGGAAAATGGGTTTTGGATATGCAAGCCGTTGAAAAAACTTATGGCGACAGAACGATCTTTAAAAATGTTTCCATTACAGTTGGACGGGGAGAAAAAATTGCTTTACTCGGACCAAATGGAGTTGGTAAATCGACCTTATTAAAAGCAATTACCAATAAAATTGATTACTCAGGAAAGATTGAACTTGGGCATAATGTCAATCTCACCTATTTTGCACAAAACCAAGCGGAGGATTTAAGTACTTCAAAAACTGTATTTGAAACAGTGGATGATGTTGCAAAAGGAGAAATCCGAAAAGACTTGAGAACAATCTTGGGAACTTTTCTCTTTACAGGTGAAGATGTGAATAAAAAAGTTTCTGTTTTATCTGGTGGAGAAAGAACAAGATTGGCGCTTTGTCAATTACTATTAAGTCCATCAAATTTTTTGATTCTCGATGAACCTACCAATCACCTTGATATTCAAAGCAAAGAAGTATTGAAAAGAGCCTTATTGCAATATGAAGGAACATTTATTGTGGTTTCTCACGACCGCGAATTTTTACAAGGCTTGACCAACCGAATTTGGGATATTGAAAATCAAGAATTAAAAATCCATCATTTCGAAATTCAAGAATACTTACAATATAAATCACAAAAACCTGAACTAAACGTTCAAACTCAATCTCAAAAAAATGAGCCGAAAGAAAAAGCGACGAATTCACATCAGGAAAATGAACTAAAAAAACAAAAGGAAAAAGCGATTAAAAAAATTGAAAAGGAAATTGAAATTCAAGAGTCCAAACTATCCAATTTGAATGAAACGATTGCCAATCTAGATTTCAGCTCTAGTGAAGACCATTCCAAAATCCTAAACGAACACAAATTGGCAACTGAAAAACTTGAAAACTTGATGTTGGAATGGGAAAAATTGATTGAGGAATAAAATTTTTCGTCGCACTACTGATGTCATAATTATTAATTCTATCCTGATTAAATTTATTGTTTAATCAAGTCCCATAATTGACCACCCTTTATAAAACTTAAAGTTGAGTTGGAATAAGAAATAACATCAAGAGTATCGGTTTGCTCTGGAGAAAAAGTGAGTAGAATTCTTGTATCTTCAATTAATGTATAAGTTCCTATTTCTGTATATGCTGGAAGTGGGGACAAAACTTGTGATAATTCAAAAACACCTTTTCCACCTTTTTCTTTAGAAAATGTGAATGAGTAGGAAAGTCCATTTGGAACTGAACTTCCACCAATTTTCTCCACATTCCAAATCCCTTCCAAGCGGTTGTTCAACTTGTTTGACTTTAAGCATGATGTTAACACAAACATCACTACCAGCAATAAAAACGCTATCTTTTTCATATTTTCTAGAAAAACTAGTTCATTTGTCTTACTCTATATTCTTATGCCCAGATTGTAAAGAATTAACATTCCATTTTTAATCAGAGACGCGTGAAATATTACATATCATAATCAATATTAGCACCTACTCCTAATAATCTATCCTTAAAACAAACGGTTCAAATACTTGGCACAAATACAATTTTCCGTTGTACTCAATGGCAGTTGAAGCACCGTTGATTGTTCCGTCGGTATTCGAGTAAACGCAAGTTTTCTTTCCCGTTGAAATGTCAATTTTGTAAATCACGGTAGGACTTGTTTGAGCAGCATTTTTAACATGTTTAATAAAGGCGAAGTTTCTCAAATGGCAAACAACGTAAAGATTGTTTCCTGATAAAAAGAAATTATCCGCTCCTTTTACTTTACACAACTTGGTTCTTTTGGTTAATTGATTGCCATTTTTCTCAAAAGAATAGATGTGCGGACTTCGAGTGGCTGCTACAAAAAACTGTTTTTCGTTGGTTGCAAGTCCGTTGGTGTAACAAAATTTTCTTGCAACTATAAATGCTTTTCCATTTTCAAAACACATCACATTTCCGTTCTTCATACCCAAAATAGGTGAAATGATTGAACCTCTTTTTTTGAACTCATTTCCCACAAAAATTCTACCTTCTTGGTCTCCACAAACATCATTTGGGGAAACTAAAATCGGGTCTTTCCATTCCTTCTCGAACCAAAGTACATCTCCGTCCCAACGGTATTGAAGAATAGCTTGTTGATTACTTGCATCATCGTGTGAAACAATCAAAATTCGCAAATCCCCATTTTTTAACCGAACCAAATCAATGCCATGTGGGTGGAAAACCAAATTAGCAGGTTCATTCATTCTTTTTATTTTAGAAGTATCGTGCGTTTTTAAATCCACTTTGTAAATCCAACCGCTAGCCATTTTTACTCTTCTCGAATCACATGCTACCAATAAACATGGATTTGAACTACTTAAAGTATCTAAAACCATGTCCTCAGGACCTAAGCCAACACTGATTTTTTGGCTCTTCGAGTTATTCATTTGACCTTTTGGGATTACAGCACAAGATGCAACTAAACCAAGTAGAATAAGGATTAAAATAGTTCTCACGACTTCTTTGCAACTTTAAAATCAATCTTGTAATAAAATATCGGCAGGAAGCCCAATTGGGTTTTCTCTGCCCACGGTTGATAATTTGGATTCATCATGTCTTGCGGTCGAATAGCTGGGTTGTAAGCCAAACTCAAAAGGTTTCTAGTGTTCAAAATGTTAACCAAGTCCAACCCAATTTCATGGGTTACTTTATTGGCGTTCATCCTCCACGAAATTTTGAAATCCAAACGGAAGTAATCCCTGAAAACCAAATCATTGAAAGCAGAATCCAAGAATATTATTTCTTTCGACGCATCCGTTGCAGCGATATCAACCAATCCATATCTGCGTCCTCCAGCTCTAGTTACCTTTAATCCAAGTCCAATGATATTTTTTTGACCAAGTTTAAATTCTTTTCCTGCGAGTAAGTTGGCGATGTACCTGCTGTTGTATGATGTATTTCTTAACACCCCATCACTTCCGCGGTATTTTGAATCGTAAACAGTTGCAGAGAATAGAAAGAAGAAACTTTTGTCGAAATACTTTTGAACAGTTAATTCCAAACCATAATTGAAACCTGTTCCTGTGTTTTCTAATGAATCTTGAAACAATCTTGAAAAGCCGCTACCCACATTAATCATGGAAAAAGCAGACGGCGCAATCGTAACAGGAACATTATATAAGTATTGATAATAGGCCTCAGTTCTGACACTAAATCCTTGACCGAAGAATTTTTCATAACCCAAGCCAGAATGAGCGCTTCGAATGAAATCTAAATTCAAATTACTTGACGGAGAAACGGGTTGATTGGGTAGGACATTGTAAGCATAAGTGTACATCGGTTGCGTTTGACTGTGTAAACCTGCACCTGCGAAAACAGACTGATTTCCTTTCAATTTATATTTCCACCCCAAACGCGGTTCGGCCGGACTTACACTATTGGACAACGAAAAGTATTGAGCATGCAATCCAGCGGTGAAATCCATGTTGTCACTAATCCTCCATTTCCATTGAACAAAAGGTTGAAAAATGAAAGCAAAATTGTTGTAATCCCAACGAACTACAAAATCATCCGGAACGTCCAGGTCATTGAGAACACTATCCAAGAAATTAAAGCGTAAAACATCGAAACTTAAACCTGCTTTCAGGAGATGTTGCTTGTTAATTTTATGATTTACAGCAGTATAACCTGAAATTTTGCCAATATTAAATTTGTATGCCATCATTGGGTATATGGAATCAAACAGAATAGTGTTGTTGGTAGTATCCACACGCCTTCCAGAAATGTACTCGTGACGTGTTCGCTGATTTTCCAGGGATGCAGCCAAGGTTGAGGAGAGGTAAGTTTTTTCGTTGAGCGTTTTTTTATAGTTCCAACCAGTGGTGTACATGCTTGTTCCAAAATACTGATCTCGATCCCCTTCGCCATAAAATTCCTCCGAAAATTGAGTTTGCTCTGAAATCATTATGCTGATGTTACTTTTTCCGCCCATTCCAAAAAAGGAAAGATTTCCTCCTTTTTTTAGTTGCCAATTGAATTTGAAAGCACCATCACCATAAACCGGCACTGCGTCAGTTCCAATTTTAATTCCAAGCGTTTGAAAAAGGGAAAGTGTTGAATAGCGGCCCATTACCAAAAAACTTGATTTTCCGTTTTTGCTCATCGGTCCTTCAGCAAGGAACTCTGTACCTAAAAATCCAAATTGACCTGTAAATTCATGTTGTCTGTTATTTCCATTTCGGAGCTTCAAATCAAAAACTCCAGAAGAACTATTGCCGTATTCAGCAGGAAAAGCACTCATGAAAAAGTCAGAATTTCCAAGTATTTTGTTGTTTAATATCGAAACGGGTCCTCCAGAACTTCCCGCAATGGCGAAATGGTTAGGGTTGGGAATATCAATGCCTTCAACCCGATAAATTACACCCAACGGAGAATTTCCTCTAACAATGATATCGTTTCGTGAATCATCGGCACCATTTACACCCGCAAAATTGGACGCCATACGAGCTGGATCCATTCTCGAACCAGGGTAACGATTGGTTTCTTCCACTGAAAATTGTTGTGCGGAAATCACAGCCATTTCATTGATTATTTCACCTTTTTTGCGAGCAGTAACCGTCACTTCTTCTTTAGTGGTAATCATTTCTGCGAGAGGAATTACAAGAATTGTTTCGCGTCCTGAATTCACCTCAATCGTTAAGGTTTTGCTTTCGTAAAGAGACATCGAAGCAACCAATTGATACTTTCCAACGGGAATTTTTTTGAATTCAAATTCGCCATCAAAATTGGAAACCACCTTTGGATTGTCACTAGTTCCAAGTTTCAATTCCAACTTTGCACCAACTAGCGGGAAATTTGTTTCGCTGTCAACAATTTTTCCTCGTACAGTTTGAGAAGGAAGTTGGGAGAAGAAAGCGTAGGTTAAAAAGCTGAAAATGAAGGCGAATAAGTTTTTTTTTAGCATTTTTTAGCATTTTTAGAGGGACGAATGTAAAGGAAATATCGTGAGAAATAGTGTATAGTAAATCAAAATTCCGATACATTTGTTTCAATTCATGAAACCGAAAAACTTTTGCACGGTTTTTGAAAATATAAACTTGTTAAAATTAAACGATGAAATTATTATTCTCCTCTTTGCTTTTCGTAGCATTCACAACTTTGAGTTTCGCTCAAGCACAAGAAATTAAGTGGTTAACAAGTATGGATGAAGCCATCAAATTATCCCAAAAAGAAAAAAAGCCAATCATGTTATTTTTCACAGGAAGCGATTGGTGCGGTTGGTGCATTCGTTTGCAGAAAGAAGTTTTTTACAAGGACGAGTTTAAGGCTTGGGCGAATAAAAGTGTAATAGCTGTAGAAGTTGATTTCCCAAGAAACAAATTCCAAACTCAAGAATTGAAGCAACAAAACCAAACACTTCAAGCGCAATTTGGTGTGCAAGGTTACCCAACCGTTTGGTTTGTACGTCCGGAAAACATGTCCGATGGAAAAATTAATTTGGTTCAACTGGGTAATTCAGGTTACCGTGCTGGTGGTCCAGAAAACTGGATTAAAGAGGTAACGCCTTTTTTCAGTAAGTAAGAATTGAAGAAATTTGTTTTTAAAGGTGATCAGTTTGGTCACCTTTTTTATTTTTAAACTTCACTTTTTTAAAAGGGTATCTTTTATTCCAAATGACTTGCAGATTGTCCTTTTTAAAATTACACCAAATTCTATGCATATTGTCGTATAAAAAATTACTTCCGCCACTCCAGAGGTATAATGCTGACATGACGTTCAGCAATTTTTCTTATTCAACATTCTATTTAATCGTCAGTATAAATACCTTGACCAACATATTTTTATATTAATCTGACCGCGAAGAATTACCGCAGGTAATTTCAATTTTGAATCGAACACGTATGTTAAGAAATCTTGAAGGGATAATACCTCCCCCCTAGTCACAACAACTTTAAGCAATTTTGCAATCCTTCTAGACAGAGAAATTTTATGTCATCTCGTCAGTATAACTCAATTTTAATTCAATCCACCTTAAAGCTCGCCTTCTCCTCCAATAATTGCTGTTCTTTCCAACCTTGTAATGTTTTCTTGAGTTTGGATTCTTTTTTCGCTTTTTCCTCTACCTTAAATTCCTCTTTCGTCGCTGGTCCGAATTGAATTTTAAGTTCCTCTTTTGGAATATCTTTAGGTACGTAAACTTTTACTGTTGAGTCCTTTTTATACAAACCAAATTCCGATTTCAAAATGGATTTTGCGTCTTGTTTGGCTTGTTCACGGTTTTCTTTTGCTTGTTCCTTGCGCGAAGATTTGTCCCATTCAATTGTCGGATTATCCAAGTTGCCATACATTCTCATGTAAATTTTAAGTCCCGTACCGTCGTCGATAACTTCACCAAATTCACTGTCACGATTATTAGCTTTTAGGTCACGAAAACGAAAGCCAAAACGGTAATCAATTTCATTTTCAAAAGAATGTGTTCCCGCTATGTCCAAATCTAAAGCTGAAGAGGCTATTTTCATTTTTGGGATTTCCAGTTTTCCATCTTTAATGTAAATGCTATTTTCCAACGTTTTAAATGAAATAGTAGCTAGTTTCTTTTCTAATTCAGCGATGCTGTTTTTACCCAAAACCAATTTTCCTGCACTACCTTTCAAACTTTCAACAATTTCTTTGAAGGAGCTAATATTCCTCAATTCCCCGTCGTAAACCCTTAAATCCAATTTACTATTTATGGCTTTCATTATTATTCCTGAACGCAAATCGAAAGGCGCATGGAAATATAACTCCGCCTCTGCTCTTCCCGAAATATTGTCTGCTGTTATAACAGATTGTTCGAAATTGTCCCACTCGCGAAACAAAGGTTTAAATTGCAAATTTCTACTCGCCACATTCGCCGTAATCGTAAAAATTTCGGGCAACTTTTCTTCGATAACAATCGCTCCACTCACCAAGGCATCCGCATTTACCAAACTCACTTGTGGAAAATGAATTTTTCGTTGTTTCATGCTCATTTTTCCAACGATATGCCTGAACTGATGTTTGTCGTACTGCAAATTCCCAACGGTCAAATGAACACTACCAATAATGTCTTCGGGTAGAACAAACATCCTTCCATCTTGGATTTTTTGTTCCTTCGAGGTTGTTCCTAAATCTTCAAGTTTTATTTTTCTACTTTCAATTTCCACTTCTGTTTGCAAGGCTCCAACTCCATTGATGTAATCGAAAATATTGGAGAACAGTCCATTTACTTTGAGGTCTGTTTCCCCTACTTCCACCATCGCATTTCTGAAACCAGCTTGATTTCCTTTCAAGAAAAATCCGGCATTTAGATTGCGAAATAGTCTTTTATCCTCTAGAAATTTCAATTCCATTCTTTCCAAATCAACTGTTCCGTCACACTGTTGGATGTCGGTTTTTCCATCGGCTTTGTTACGAATTTTGAATTGAGCATTGACCTTTACATCACCTCGGATTTGATCAATCGTTGGAAAGCGGAATAAAGCATGGGCTGTTGCAGCGTTAACTTTTCCATTTGCCTGACCTTGAATGTATGGACTTGCAAATTCCGTAATTTTCAGGTTTGCGTTGAAAGGTCCGCCAGCAGTTTGAAAATGAAGTTTACGTAAAACCAATTCTTCTTTTGCCGCTCCTCCTTGATTGGAATAATGCCCGTCAACACTGATATTCGAAATAGTCAGACCTTGAAAAGGCTCAGTTAGTTTCCCGTTTTCAACCCCAAAATCACAAATTAACGTGGTGGGAGTGGTATTGTCTAATGGCCCGAAAATGGCTAAGTCAATATCTAATTTTCCTGCTCCTTTGAACTTTTTGATTTCGTCGCCTGCCAAAGAAAAATTATTAGCGAGGTCTGTAAGTTGAATATCCTTGGATAAAACCCTAAAATTTAAACTATCCGCATCCACTTTTCCTTTGAGCGAAAACGGTAAACCAGCAATAGAAATTTGTGCATCGGGTAAACTCACCAAACTACTATCAGTGTCCACCAACAACTGAAAATCGTAATCGAGGGTTTTGTTTTTTATCAAGGACAACTCACCACTTTTAGCGCGTTTCACAAAAGCATTTCCTTGAGCATCAACAGTGTAGCGTGTGGCTGAAAAATCACCTGAAATGCGTGATTTCCTGATATTCGTAGCGTAATATTGTCCTGTAGCACGATTATCGTAAACAACGCGAAGATTGGAAATATCAATTTTCTTTAGCTTCAGTTCGAAAGGTGTTGTGCTTTGAGTATCGGACGGTTTGGTGATGTTGTAGTTTACTTGTCCGTCTGCAAGTGTGCGAATTTGAATGGTTCCAGGACGAATTTCAAGTGCCTTTACATGGTAATTTCCTTTCCACAAGTCGAGTGGGTTGAATTTTAAACGGATTTTTTCAGTAAAAAGAAGCGTGTCGGTTGTGTGTGCATCTGGTAAAGCATCACGAATCAAAACCCCATCAAAGTCAACTGATAAATTTGGAAAACTACCCCAGAAAGCGATATCTACTTTTGCAACTTTCACGGGAACAGCCAAATACTGGTTTGCCTCATTGATGACAACACCAATTATTTTATCCTTAAAAAGGTACAACGACAAGGTAATAAGCAACGCTGTTACGGACAAAATCCCGAAAAACCACTTAAAAACCTTTACTATACTTTTCATGAGACCAACGAAGATAATTTGCAAGTGTTTGATTACAACTTGAAACAAAGTAACTTTTCAACGCAGAAATGTGGGGATAGGTACGATGTATTTAGTTAAAAGTGAGGAGTGAAGAGTGAAGAGTTTAAGTGAAGAGTTTAGAGATGAGATCCGCGGCGGAGAGAGATGAAAATAAAAGTTTAATGTAATAACCGAAAATCTGAGATTTAAATCCCCCTGATTTACCGCTTTCTATACCTGATTCACAACATCCTGCATTCAACTAATTCCAATTGACACAAATATTGTCGTGTAAGAAATCCCTTGCTGTTTAATACCTCCACCACGGAATGACATTGAGCTATTTTCTAAACCGCCGCGGCAGACATTTTATATCATCGTCGGTATGACCCACAATAAAGCCTTCCGTTACTTACCACCTCGGATAAAAAGCTGATTTAATATGCTCAATGTCTGTACGATAAGTATTATGAACAATTGATACTATGTCGAAGCGCGTGTTGCGTTCAATTTGGTTGGTTTTAACGTAATGGTCGGCAACTTTAATAATTTGCTTTTGCTTATTTTGTGTTACTGCTCGCCAAGGTTCACCAATTTCCGCAGTTTGTCGAGTTTTCACTTCAACAAATACCAACTCATCACCATCCAACGCTACAATATCCGCTTCCCATTTTTTAAACCTAACATTTTGTGCTACAACTTCATACCCTAACTCTGCTAAGAAAGTTCGTGCACGGGCTTCGCCCCAATTTCCTAATTCGTCGTTTGTCATTTCTTTCTTTTTCACCCTTAATTTAGCAAAAAAGATAAGCTCAAACCAAATTTGAATGGAGAAAATTGAAGGAAATTTGAACTCGATTATTGATTTTGAACTAAAGTCCCGTACAAGTCATAATGATCTGCCTTATCAATAGTAACTTGACTGAAATCACCCAAACGAAGGTAAATTCCGTTCTTTTTCACTAAAACTTCATTATCCACATCAGGAGAATCGAATTCTGTTCGACCGATAAAATAGTCACCTTCTACCCTATCGAACAACACTTTATAGGTGTTTCCAATTTTTAATTGATTCAATTCGTAACTGATTCCCGACTGAAGATTCATTATTTCATCCGCGCGTTCTTTCTTCACATTTTCAGGTACATCGTCTTCAAAATTGAAAGCGTGTGTGTTTTCTTCATGAGAATAAGTGAAAATTCCTAGTCGATCAAAACGAGATCGTTCCACCCAATCGTACATTTCTTGAAAATCTGCTTCTGATTCTCCAGGATAACCAGCGATTAAGGTCGTTCGCAAAGCAATCCCAGGAACTTTATCACGAATTTGGCTCACCAATTCTTCTGTTTTTTCACGTGTAATTCCACGTCGCATTGCTTGAAGAATTTTCGTAGAACCGTGTTGCAAAGGCATATCAAGGTACTTACAAACATTAGATCGCTCGTTCATTACATCGAGAACATCCATCGGAAAACCATTCGGAAAAGCATAATGTAAACGAATCCATTCAATTCCTTCAACATCTGAAAGTCGAGATACTAACTCGCTTAATGCACGTTTTTTATAAAGATCCAAGCCGTAATACGTTAAGTCTTGTGCAATTAGCATCAATTCCTTTACACCATTTTTCGCTAAAGATTTAGCTTGTGCAACCAAATCTTCGATTGGAGTGGATTGGTGTTTTCCGCGCATCAAAGGAATTGCACAAAACGAACATGGTCGATCACAACCCTCCGCGATTTTAAAGTATGCGTAATGATTTGGAGTTGTAAGTAAGCGTTCACCAACCAATTCGTGTTTATAGTCTGCCTTCAAAGTTTTTAGAAGTCGTGGTAAATCTCGAGTTCCAAAATACGCGTCCACCTCTGGGATTTCTTTTTCCAAATCATCTTTGTAACGTTCAGACAAACAACCAGTAACATAAACTTTATCAACGAGTCCGTCTGATTTCGCTTCTGCAAAACGCAAAATGGTCTCAATGGATTCTTGTTTGGCATTTTCAATAAACCCACAAGTATTTATAATCACAATCGATGCGTCATCCACTTGAGACTCGTGTTCCACTTCAAATTGATTGGCTTTCAACTGCGCCATCATTACTTCTGAGTCGTAAATATTTTTAGAACATCCAAGCGTTACGACGTTTACTTTATTTTTTTTAAGTGTTTTTGTTTTCATGAAGGGTGCAAAGTTATTGTTTTTAAGGCTTAATACTTAGAGCCCTGTCGCGGCGAAAAGAAAAGGACTTTGAGACATTCTTCATCCCTTCAAAATTTCCAGATCCGCTAATATGAACAAAAATCAAAAAACTACTCCCCTGTAATGTGAAATTGACTAAAGTTTTTATCGACAGTGATTATCGTTAAATTGCCCTCTGTTTGAAATTCAGAATTGAAGCGCTGATCATCGACGTAAATACTCTTAATTGCAAATGGAAGGTTGTGAATCCTCAATTTAAACGTCTTATATTCTGCATCGTAATCACCTTCTTTGTGTTGGTTGATAACAAAATCATTGTGACGACCAATTACTTGTAAAGTTCGAAGTGAAAAACGTCCTTTTTTGTAGTCGTAACCGTCTCCACCGTCTGCATAAATACGTGATTTTGTGGGCTCGTTGGAGAAATAAACATCAATCGTGAGTTCTTCAATTTTCTTTTCACCAACGTATTGCTGAATAGGGTATTTTGGAATACAAGCACCTTCTTTGATGAACACTGGGATTGTTTCCATTGTCGCATCAACCCAAACTTCTTCACCACCGACAATGCGTTCACCTGTCCAGAAATTAATCCAATTTCCCCGAGGAATATACATTCTTCTGCCTTGAGAATGGGGCTCTAATATTGGACACACTAGAATATGGTTTCCAAAAATGAATTCATCTGTACGGAAGTGCGTCTGAGAATCCTCTTGGTCGAAGTAAAACAATGGTTTAATCATGGGTGTACCGTATTGTATGTACTCCCAAAACATAGTGTACAAATAAGGCAACAATTGGTAACGCAATTCAATAAAAGAGCGAACGATATCCAAAACATCCTTCCCAAATGACCAAGGCTCCTGATCTCCGTGATGTCCTGAACTGTGAACGCGACAAAAAGGATGAAAAACTCCTAATTGCACCCAACGAGCGAAAAGTTCACCTGTAGGTTGTTCAGCAAAACCTCCGATGTCCGTTCCAGTAAAACCCATTCCTGAAATATTCAAGCGTTGAACCTGAATGTTTGCTATCCAAAGGTGTTCCCAAGTTGCAACATTATCGCCTGTCCAAGACGAAGTGTAGCGTTGCGTTCCACTGTATGCCGCACGAGTGATAATAAATGGTCTTTTTGGGTAAGCGTATTTCTTCACACCTTCATAAGTTGCACGCGCCATTTGCATACCATAAACATTATGTGCTTTGCGGTGCGAACACGGATGTCCGTCGTAATTATGTCGAACGTCTAAAGGGAAGGTTTTTCCCGGAATTTCCATTACCGCAGGTTCGTTCATGTCGTTCCAAACGCCTTTAACTCCAACATCTTCAATTAATTCCTTGAATAAAGTTGCCCACCATTTCCGCACTTCAGGATTGGTGAAGTCGGGGAAATAACATTCTCCTGGCCAAACTTTTCCGCGCATTAATGGGCCGTCGGAACGTTTACAGAAATAACCTTTTTCCATCGCTTCTTTGTAAACACTGTATTCTTTGTCCACCTTTATTCCCGGGTCAATAATTACAACGACTTTAAAACCCTCGTCTTTCAGTTCTGCAACCATTTTTTTCGGGTCAGGGAAATAAGATTTGTTCCAAGTAAAGCAACGGAAACCTTCCATGTAATCAATGTCGAGGTACAAGGCATCACAAGGAATGGAAAGTTCTCTGAATTTTTTTCCAATTTCTCGGAAGGTGCTTTCGGGATAATAACTCCATTTACACTGATGATAACCCAACGCCCACATTGGCGGCATTTCAGGAACTCCAGTCAATTGAATGTAATTTTTAATCACTTCCTTGCTTGAAGGCCCATAAAAGAAGTAGTAGTCCAATTCTCCACCATCGGCCCAGAATGAAGTAACACTCATTCGCTCATGTCCGAAATCAAAGTGACTTCTAAAGGTGTTGTCAAAGAAAATTCCGTAAGCCGTATTATGATTTAATCCGATGTAAAATGGAACAGTTTTATAAATTGGATCTTTGTCTTTTCCAAATGCGTATTCGTCTGTATTCCAGTTTGTAAAGCGCATTCCTTTTAGGTTCATGTGGCTAGGTTTGTCGCCTAAACCATAAAAATTCTCTCCCTTCGGACTGTGTTTCGACATTTTTACGATGTTTCCACCGTACTCTAAATTTTCCTCCCAATGGAATCCGAGTTCATCTTCCAATATGGCTTGACCTTCAAGGGTATAAATCCCAATTCTAAGGTTTTCTTTTGCAACGTAAATTTTAACTTTTGCTGTTGTAATAACAAAATAATCTTGGTCTTCACTGAAATTCAAGTCATTGTATCCACGAGGGTAGTCGTCCGCAAGTGCATACGAAAAATCATCCTCGAATGCACCTTCTGTCGCGTAGCGAAAACGTACAACACTGTCTCTGAGAATAGTTAATCTTAATACTACGTCGTTTTTGGTGTGAAAGGTGTAGGTATCCACTTCCTTCTCAAATCCAACAACTGCTTTCGGAAATAGATTCCCTTTGTATTCAAGTTCGGTATTAATTATCATCTTTTATTTCTTGGTTTATTTAACTGATTTATAAATACTTATTGCCAATGGAGCTAAAGTAAATTCCATGGAGTACGGTAAGTGATGCATGGGTTCTGCATCGGCATTACGAGCAGAAGTTTCTACAACTCCTGAACCTCCAAACTGAGTATCATCACTGGACAAAATTTGCTGCCATTTTCCTTTAGTCGGAACACCTATGCGGTAATTTTCGCGAACCATCGGCGTGAAGTTGGCGATTATAAGTAGGTCGTCTTTTGGTTTTTTACCTTTTCTTAAGTAAACTAAAACACTGTTTTCATGGTCGTTATAACTTATCCACTGAAATCCGTTTGCGTCAAACTGCAATTCTGAAAGGGCGCGTTCTTCACGGTAAAGTCCATTCAGTGCTTTCACCCAATTCTGTATGCCTTGGTAATCTACATATTCGAGTAAATGCCAATCCAAACTTCCTTCAAAATTCCACTCACTTTCTTGTCCAAATTCGCTTCCCATGAACAATAACTTCGTCCCGGGGTGTGTAAACATACAACCATAAAGCAAACGTAAATTCGCCCGTCTTTGCCAATGATCGCCTGGCATTCTTCCCATTATACTTCGTTTTCCATACACTACTTCATCATGACTCAATGGAAGCATGAAATTTTCTGTGAAGGCGTAGGTGAGTGAAAAACTTATATCGTTGTGGTGGTATTTTCTGTAAACAGGTTCCTTTTTGAAGTATTCCAAAGTATCGTGCATCCAACCCATCATCCACTTCATACCAAAACCTAAACCACCAATTCCTGTTGGACGACTAACCATTGGAAAACTTGTGCTTTCTTCCGCAATAGTCTGAACATCTGGATAATTGGTGTAAACCGCGTAATTCAAATCCTTCAAAAATTCAATGGCTGCAAGATTTTCTCTTCCTCCCAATGCATTAGGTTCCCATTCTCCGTCTTTGCGACTGTAGTCTAAATAGAGCATCGAAGCTACTGCATCCACACGCAATCCATCTGCATGATATTGGTCGAGCCAGAAAAGAGCATTGCTGATTAGAAAAGACCTAACTTCCGGGCGTTCATAATTGAAAATCAACGATTTCCAGTCGGGGTGATAACCTTTTCTTCGGTCGGGATGCTCGTAAACATTTGAACCATCAAAAAATCCAAGTCCGTGTGCGTCGTCAGGAAAATGGGACGGTACCCAATCCAAAATCACACCGATTCCTTTTTGATGAAAAGCATCCACTAGGTACTTAAATTCTTGTGGCGAACCGAAACGAGAAGTAGGCGCGAAATATCCAACCAATTGATATCCCCAAGAAGGATCGTAAGGATATTCCATGATGGGCATAAATTCAACGTGAGTGAAACCCATTTCCGCAACATAACTCACTAAATCGTCAGCTAATTCTTTGTAAGACAAACTTTTATTTTCTTCGATTTTTCTTTTCCAAGAACCTGCATGAACTTCATAAACGGAAAAGGGTTGGTCTAACGCATTATTTTTCTTGCGGGCATTCAACCATTTTTTATCTTTCCATTTGTAATCTGCGTTCCAAATGATAGATGCTGTACGTGGTGGATGTTCACAATATCTTGCAAAAGGGTCAGCTTTTTCGGTAATTACCCCGTTATGGTGGCTGTGGATACGGTATTTGTAAATTTCACCGTGTCCCACTTCGGGAATAAATCCTTCCCAAATTCCTGAGCCGTCCCAACGAACATAAAGCGGGTGACTTTCAGAAAAATGATTAAAATTTCCGATGACAAAAACTGCCTTAGCAGAAGGAGCCCAAACAGCGAAATAAGTTCCTTTAATACCGTTTACTTCACACGTGTGTGCACCCAATTTTTCATACAAACGAAAGTGTTTTCCCGCACGAAAAAGTTCGATGTCGAATTCTGTTAAAAAGCTATGTGCGATAACGTTTTCCATGCTTTATTCTTTATTGTTCATAATACTTTTTATTCCTTTAAGTGGAATAATTGCCCAATCTGGACGAGAGTTTAATTCATAACCCAATTCGTAAACAGCTTTTTCCGTAAGGTGATATAGTAAGATGAATTCTTGTTCTTTGTGATAACCTAAATTCAGTGTTCCGAAAGAGTAAATTCGTTGCATGTAAGCTTCCAAACAAACCGCAACGATGTAATTGAAAAGCTTTTCACCTGCTTCAAAAAGGTGTTCAGTTTTATAGTTCAACTTATCGCGGTTGTTCAATATTGCAGCGAAAAGTGCATAATGGAAACTACGGAAAAGTCCTGCTACATCTTTAAGTGGCGGTTGTTTGATTTTCCTATCGCGAATGGTGCTTTCTGGTTCACCTTCAAAATCGAGAATTACAAAATCATTGTCTGTTACTAAAATCTGTCCGAGGTGATAATCGCCATGAATACGAATGCGTTCACCTTTCAATTTTGTCCAATCAATGTCCAGGAAAAATTTACGAATAGCCTTTTTGTTGTGTAAGAAACTTTGTGCTAATTCAAAAGCTTCACCTTCCAAGGTATGCAAATTGTTTTCGATAAGATTTAGTCGATTTTGAACTTGATAAATCAATCGATTTTTCAGCCAAACACTGTAATCGCCATTAAAAGTTGTTGACGTAAAATTGGTATCGGTGTAATTGCTACCCAAAGCTATGTGCATATCTGCTGTACGTTCACCTAACAATTTTACCTTAAAGAAAAATTCCAATCCAACGAAATCAATGTACTCATGCGGCACTTGCTGGATAGATAAATGACTGAAAAGTTTTGTGGTTGGCAAACGACTGATATCCACATTTTTGCGCTCTAAATTTTGGTAAGCTTGTAATAAAAGGTCATTGAAATATGTCCAAGCATCACATTTGTTAGGAACCAATTCTTGCATTAAAGTAAGCGTAATAGCATCTTTGAAATGTGCCATATTCGCGCTTCCTCGGTAGGGTGGTGTACCAGTAAAACCTTGTTGTTGTGTTAGAAAACGGTTGATTTCATAGTCTGGATTCACATCAATAAAAATGCGACGGAAAAATTTCATCACATACTTTCCGTTGTAAATAATGCTTGTGTTGCTTTGTTCGCCACCCATAAAACGCGAACTTTCGTAAGCCTCATTTTTTACTGCGTCATCACAATGAAAAGTCAGGTGGGTGTTTTGACATTTTTTTGAACCAACTGTGTGTTCAAACCAAAGTTTTCTAAAATCTTCAATATCCAAAGCCTCAACGAGATAACCTGGCCCGTCGTCGAATGTTGCGGCACCAATAATGTTGTTAGCATCAGTGAGCTCGTGTTCCAGCATAAATGCAATGGTCACGAAATAATTTTGGAAAAAAGATTCTTCATAATTCACCTCAATCAACACTCCAAAATAATTGTGTTGCTCACTCGATAGATGAAGATGATCAATGATTTCAATATTTTTTATTGTTGAAACCTTTCCGCCGTACCAGCGTTTTCCGACGATATAATCTTCAAAAATATCTTTTGGAAATTGTTGCACAAAAGCATCACACTGAAGCGCATTTTTCCACATACTAGGGTAAACTGGACGCTTAATCGGTTCAATTTCCGGTAGGTTGAGTTTTTTTGCCATAACTTAGAAAGTTACATGAAACACATGAAAAGGAAGACTTGGATGCAATTCAACATAATTCCAGGCTTTATCCCAAACATAAGAATCACCTGTAACTAAATCATGTACGCGAACAGGGTGTCCCTCATGAACGCCAAAATGCTCTAGAGGTGTTTGAACCCAACCACTTTGCATGCTGTGCGGGTCTAAGTTCACAACGACGAGTACGTGATTTTTTGCTTCAAAATCCCATTTATGGAATGCCAATAATTGTTCATTTTCAATGGAAAGGAAACGAATATTGTTAGTTTGTTGTAAAGCAGGATGTGCGTGTCGAGCTTGATTCAAAGCAGTCATGATTCGTGTAAGGTTGTTTTCCTTGTCCCAATTCCAATGACGAAATTCGTATTTTTCACTGTCCATGTATTCCTCTTTACCAGGAATAGCAGCACTTTCCAACAATTCGTAAACAGGTCCGTAAACACCAAGATTTGAACTCAAAGTTGCAGCAAGGGCATATCGTTGTAAATGAATACTTTCGTTTCCGCTTTGCAAATGCCAAGGATTGATATCTGGTGTGTTTGGCCAAAAATTTGGACGGAAAAAATATTGACTTTCGGTTTGAGTTAACTCAGTCAAGTATTCAATTAGTTCATGTTTATTATTCCTCCAAGTGAAGTAAGTGTAGCTTTGCGTAAATCCTTGTTTGGCAAGTTGAGCCATTATTTTTGGTCGTGTAAATGCTTCTGAAAGGAATAAGACTTCGGGATGCTTGAGTTGAACTTGTTGAATCAACCAACCCCAAAAATGAAACGGTTTGGTGTGTGGATTATCAACACGAAAAACAGAAATGCCGAATTCTTCAACCCAATAAAGAGCGGATTTTAACAGTTCATTCCAAAGGTTTTGCCAATCTTCTGTTTCAAAATAAATCGGTAAAATATCTTGGTATTTTTTTGGTGGATTCTCTGCATATTGGACGGTTCCGTCAGGTCGCCATTTGAACCACTGCGGATGTTCTTTCACCCAAGGGTGGTCAGGAGCCGCTTGTAAAGCAAAGTCCATTGCAATTTCAATTCCCAATTTTTTCGCTGTTTTCACCAATGAACGAAAATCATTTTCATTTCCTAAATCCGGGTGTAAACTTGTGTGTCCGCCAAAACGAGAACCAATACCCCAAGGACTTCCTACATCACCATCTTTTGCGTCTGTGGCGTTGTTTTTTCCTTTTCTATTTACCTCGCCTATCGGGTGGACAGGTGGAAAATATAAGGTGTCGAAGCCCATTTTAGCCACTCTAGGCAATAACGCTTCACAATCTTTAAAAGTTCCATGACGTCCTTCTTCACGAGAGGCAGAGCGCGGAAAAAATTCATACCACGTGGAAAACAATGCTTTTTTTCTTTCTACTCGCCAAGGTAGAATCGTAGATTTTGTAGATAATTCATTCGCAGGAAAAGCGATAAAAAGTTCTTCCAACACACTTTCATTGACCAATTCAATGGATTTGTTATCGTTCGCTACTAATATTTTTTGGTAGGATTCTAATTTTTTATGTTCAGTTTTTTTGACTTTTGACAAAAGTGCTTTCACGTATTCTGCACCTTCCAAAAGTTCACTTTTAACATCTTGAGAAGCCGCTATTTTCTTGCGGGTTCCATGCAACCAATTCAAAGGCCAATCTACCCAAGCTTCAAGGAAATATTCGTGAGCACCTTCTTCCGTTGCAGACATTGTTGCTTCCCAACGGTCATTCACTGTAGGTTTCAAATCTACTTTTTCCCATTTTTTAGATTTTTCTTTTCTGAAAAAAAGTTGAGCACGAAGAACATCATGTCCGTCGGCAAGAATGTCGGCACTAACTAAAACAGGTTGGTGTGCGATGGTTTTTAGGGCAAAAATTCCACCATCTATACAAGGTTGAATGCGTTCGATGATGACACGTTCTTGATTGCGCGCTTTCATAGGCGGATAGGATTAAGTGTACAATTGACACAAAATTATTATTTATTGGAAAATTGGAGGGTTTGAAAGTAGATTGAGTCCCTCCAACAGAGAATGTCATGGTCATTAGTAACTTAAGGATTTCTGTATGAAAGCGGATTTATTAAAGACTAATTGCTTCTTGACTACTTATAATTACAAACCGTAATGAAATAATAAAATCTCCTACCTATCACTTAATTAACTTTGCCGCAAAAAAAAATTATGTCAGCATTCCGTACAATTTGGACTAACTCGGAGAAGTTGGTTGTCGTAATAGATCAAAGAAAACTACCTCATGAGTGGGTTGAAGTAACTCTAAATACTTACAAAGACGCCGAAATTGCTATAAAAAACATGGTTGTTCGTGGTGCTCCTCTAATCGGTGCGACTGCTGCTTACGGCATTTACTTGGCTTTAAAAGAGAAAGAAGAAAAGCAATTGGATGATAGTTTTTTGGAAGAGGCTTTTATTGCTTTACGCCAATCACGACCAACAGCTGTCAATTTATTTTGGGCCTTGGACAGAATGAAAGCCATTCTTCAATCAAAAGGAAGAACTTCAGAAATCGCGTGGGAAGAAGCAGGTAAAATTGTCGAGGAGGATGTAGAAACATGCAGAATGATTGGGGTTCATGGTCTTCCAATAATTGAAGAAATTTCTACGAGAAAAGGTGGTGAAGTGGTTAATATTCTGACGCATTGCAACGCAGGAATGTTGGGATGTATTGAATGGGGAACAATTACATCGCCGATTTATCAAGCGGTTCAAAAAGGTTTGAAAGTGCATGTTTGGGTAGATGAAACGCGTCCAAGAAATCAAGGTGCAAATCTTACTGCTTATGAATTAACTAGACATAATGTACCCCACACATTAATTGTTGACAATGCCGGCGGACATTTAATGCAACACGGAATGGTGGACATGGTGATTGTTGGAACGGACAGAACAACAAGAAATGGTGATGTTGCGAATAAAATCGGAACTTACCTCAAAGCACTTGCTGCAAAAGACAATAATATTCCTTTTTACGTTGCGCTTCCATCAACAACTTTAGACATGTCTATTCGTGACGGATTGAAGGAAATTCCAATCGAAGAAAGAGATCAAAATGAGGTGAAATATGTTTTTGGAAAAACGTCGAAAGGTGAAATGGAAAACGTACTCATCTGTCCTGAAACAACACAAGCAAGCAACTACGGATTTGATGTAACACCCGCGAGACTCGTTAGTGGAATTATAACGGAAAGAGGAATTTGCGAAGCCTCGGAAAAAGGAATTCTAGAGCTATTTCCAGAATACACCTAGATAACAGTTCTTAAAATTTGTGAATTTATTGAGTTAAATAAGCGAAACCAATTTCAATAAGGACTTTGAATGATTTAAAATTGTTGAGTGAAATGCAGTAAAGGAGAGGATTTCCAACGAGATACATTGTTTTTATTTATATTAAACAAAAAATCTATAAAGCATCGAAATAAGTAATTCTGAACCAAATTTGCGAACCGTAATTAATTTTAAAGGAAAATTTTAGCCTTATGACAAGAATCACAGTTGCAAAAGGGGACGGAATCGGACCTGAAATCATGGATGCTACGTTGGATATTATCCGCGCTGCTGGTGCCAAAATTGAAATCGACGAGATTGAAGTTGGAGAGAAAGTTTATCTATCAGGAAATACTTCTGGTATCGCAAAAGAATCTTGGGACATTATCCGAAGAAACAAGGTTTTCTTAAAAGCTCCAATTACAACCCCACAAGGAGGCGGTTACAAAAGCTTGAACGTAACAACCAGAAAGTTTTTAGGCTTATATTCGAATGTAAGACCTTGTTTGAGTTTATCTCCTTTCGTGAGTACAAAGCATCCAGAAATGGACATTGTAATTATCCGCGAAAATGAAGAGGACTTATATGCTGGTATTGAGCACCAACAAACGGATGAAGTAGTTCAATGTTTGAAATTGATTAGCCGTCCAGGATGCGAGAAAATTGTTCGTTACGCTTTCGAATACGCAAAATCTTACGGTCGTAAAAAAGTGACTTGTTTTACGAAAGACAATATCATGAAGCAAACAGATGGTTTGTTCCACCAAGTTTTTGATGAAATTGCGGCTGAATATCCTGAAATTGAAAACGAACATTGGATTATCGATATAGGTGCTGCTAAAATGGCAGATACACCAGAGGCTTTTGACGTAATTGTTACCTTAAATTTATACGGTGACGTTTTATCTGATGTTGCTGCACAAATTGCTGGTTCGGTTGGTTTAGCTGGTTCGGCAAATATCGGTGAAGAATGTGCAATGTTTGAAGCAATTCACGGTTCTGCACCAAGAAGAGCAGGTCAAAACATGGCAAATCCATCTGGTTTACTCCAAGGAGCTATCATGATGTTGAATCACATCGGACAAAGTGATGTTGCTGAAAAAGTACAAAATGCTTGGTTGAAAACAATTGAAGATGGAATCCACACTTACGATATTTTCAAAGATGGAACGAGCAAAGAAAAAGTAGGAACTAAAGAATTTGCTCAAGCTGTAATCGCCAACCTAGGTCAGCTTCCAAAAACGTTGAAAGAAGTTTCTTATGGTGAAGGAAAAGCACTTAATCTTCCTAAATACAAAAAACGACCTGCTGCGAAAAAAGAACTTTTAGGAGTTGATTTATTCGTTCATTGGAATGGAACTGACGCAAATGAAATCGCTGAATCTGTTCAGAAATTGAACAATGCAACTATGGAATTGACAATGATTACAAACCGTGGAATCAAAGTATGGCCAGAAGGATTTGAAGAAACTTTCTGTACTGACCACTGGCGTTGTAGATTCAAACCTGTTGAAGGACAAAGTGCATCAAAAGAGGAAATTGTTCAACTTTTGAATAATGCTATTCAGCATGGTGTTGATGTTGTTAAAACTGAAAACCTTTATGCTTTTGACGGCAAACCTGGTTTCTCACTAGGACAAGGTCAATAACCTTTAAATTTTTAAATTTAAAAGGGAGTCTAAGGATTCCCTTTTTTTATACCTTCAATTTATGTTTTGGAATAATAGAGATTTCTTCCTTATCACGTCACACAAAAAAGAACAAGTAATTGCACCTATTCTTCAAGAATTCTTTGGTGTTAAGCTAACAGTAATAAAAGCTGATACGGATTCCTTGGGAACCTTTTCTGGTGAAATCGAACGTCTATCAGACCCAACATCCACCCTAAGAAAGAAAATAAAACTAGCACAACTGCCAGCTGATGCCATTGTTTTAGCAAGCGAAGGATCTTTTGGTCCACATCCCAGCCTATATTTTGTTCAAAGTGATGATGAATTGATTTTGCTTTATGATAAATTGAACGATTTGGAAATTGTTGGGAGAAAACTTTCAACAGAAACAAATTTCAATCAAAATGAGATTTCTTCCTGGCATGAACTTCAATCATTCGCTGAAAAGGCCCAATTTCCGAAACACGGACTAATTCTTCGCGACTCAAAAAACAAACAAATAATCAAAGGCATTTCAACAGTTAAAGATTTGAAAAAGGCATTTGAAGAGCTTATATCAACAGATTCAAAAATCAAAGTTGAAACGGATATGCGGGCTCATTTGAATCCAACTAGAATGACTGTTATACGAGAAGCAATGCTGGATTTAGTGAGTAAAATGAATAGCTATTGTCCCTCTTGTCAAACTCCAGGCTGGAGCATAAAATCAACAATAAAGGGGCTGAGATGCGAGTGGTGCGGGAGTCCAACCGAATCTGTAAAGGCTTACGTGAAAAGTTGTGATAAATGTAATTGTCAGGAGATTATCGAGTTCCCAAACGGTAAAAATCGAGAATCTCCTGAATATTGCAGTAATTGTAATCCTTAAGAACTACTTCAAAAATTTGAAAGACTTACCTGGATAAACAGCGGCCGAACCCAACTCTTCTTCAATTCTCAAAAGTTGGTTGTATTTAGACATTCTGTCACTTCTTGATGCAGAACCTGTTTTAATTTGTCCACAATTTAGAGCTACAGCTAAATCCGCTATCGTATTATCTTCTGTTTCTCCCGATCGATGACTCATAACTGATGTATAACTATTTCTAGTTGCCATTTGAACGGCTTCAATTGTTTCTGTCAGAGAACCTATTTGATTTACTTTCACAAGTATAGAATTGGCTATTCCCTCAGTAATTCCTCGATTTAAACGGTTGGTATTCGTTACAAATAAATCGTCCCCTACCAACTGGATTTTTGAACCTAACTTTTCAGTTGCCAATTTCCATCCATTCCAGTCGTCTTCAGCCAAACCGTCTTCAATGGAAATGATAGGATATTTATTACACCAATTCACCCAATAATCAACCATTTCTTCCGAGGACATTTCAGCTCCAGTGGATTCAAAATGATATATACCCTTATCTGATTTGTAAAACTCAGAAGATGCAGCATCTAAAGCAACATACATATCATCTCCTGGTTTGAATCCTGCTTTTTCAATCGCTTGAATTACAACCTCTATGGCTTCATCATTCGAACCTAAATTAGGCGCAAATCCACCTTCATCACCAACGTTGGTTGACATTCCTTTTGATTTCAATACACTTTTTAAGTGATGAAAAACCTCTGTGCCCCAGCGTAAACCTTCAGAAAAGGAAGACGCACCAAACGGCATAACCATAAACTCTTGAATATCTATTAGATTATCGGCATGTGAACCACCGTTTAAAATATTCATCATGGGTACCGGCATTGTAACTGCACCTACCCCACCAATATAACGATACAAACTCAAACCTGCCTCCTCCGCAGCAGCCCTTGCAACTGCCAATGAAGTCCCCAAGATTGCATTCGCACCAAGGTTTGATTTATTGGAAGATCCATCGAGTTTAATCAAAAGTAAATCAATTGCTTTTTGTTCGAAAACATCCATTCCATGTAAAGCCTCATTGATGGTAGTATTTACGTTTGAAACCGCATTTAAAACACCTTTCCCTAGATATAATTGCTTGTTACCATCGCGGAGTTCAACTGCCTCATGAATTCCAGTGGAAGCACCTGAAGGTACGGCTGCCCTACCTAAAATACCATTTCGCGTAATTACATCCACCTCAATCGTCGGGTTTCCTCTCGAATCAAGGATTTGTCTTGCGTGAACTTTAGAAATTAAACTCATAAACTAACTTTTTAAGATTGAAAATTCTGTATAAATTGATCGAACAAATAACGTGAATCGTGAGGACCAGCAGATGCTTCAGGGTGATATTGAACTGAAAAAACTGGTTTATTTTTCATTGCTATACCTGCAATGGTATCATCGTTTAAGTGTAGGTGTGTAACTTCAATTTCTAAATTGGAGGAAACGCTTTCTTTTGAAATAACAAAACCGTGATTTTGAGAAGTAATTTCGCCTTTTCCAGTCTTCAAGTTTTTAACAGGATGATTAATTCCACGATGACCGTTAAACATTTTTTCTGTTTTTAAACCTTGACTTAAACCCAATAACTGATGTCCCAAGCAAATTCCAAAAACAGGTTTATTCAATTTAACAATATCCGCAATTTTAGTAATTGACTCATACATAACCGAGGGGTCACCAGGTCCATTTGACAACATGTAACCATCAGGTACAAAAGATTCCATTTCATCTATAGTGGAATGCATTGGAAATATTTTGACGTGACAATTTCTCTCTACAAGGCAACGAATAATATTCTGTTTCACACCAAAATCCAACAATGCTACCTTGAATTTATTTCCCTCGCCTACTTCATAAACTTGGTCACAAGTAACTTTTGATGAAAGTTCAAGACCCGACATTGAAGGAACATCAATTAGTTTTTTCATTAAAACTTCTACATCTTCGATTTCAGACGAAATAATAGCATTCATTGCTCCCTTGTGTCGTATATGACGAACCAAAGCGCGCGTATCGATATCTGAAATGCCCACCGTTTTATTTCGTTCTAAGAAATCTTGCAGTGATTCTTCACCAGATGGTCTTGAATAACCATTCGAAAACTTTTTAACGATTAGCCCTGCTATTTTAACACTATTAGATTCCGATTCAGCTGTATGAACACCATAATTCCCAATATGGGCAGTATTCATAATTAAGATTTGACCATAATAGGATGGATCAGTAAAGACCTCTTGATAACCAGTCATACCTGTATTAAAAGCGATTTCTCCACCAGTTGTGCCTATAAACCCTATGGCTTTCCCTCGAAAAACAGTACCCTCTTCGAGCAAAAGAATTGCATTTTTATTTTCTTTCATTTAGCGTAACGCAAAAATAGTGACTTCAATAAGAATAGAATGATATAGTCAAAAAAAAGGCGACCCTAGAGTCGCCTTTTGTAAAAATTCATTAATTATTTCTCTTCGTCTGAAGGCGCTCCTTCTTCTGGGGTAGTAGCCTCCGGAGTTTCAGTTGTGGCTGTATCAGTTGTAACATCATCAGCTAACGTTTCAGATACTTCCTCTGCCTTCTTTCCTCCACGACGAGAACGTCTAGTAGTTTTCTTAGCTTTTTCAGAAACATATAGTTCATTGAAATCAACCAATTCAATCATACACATCTCAGCATTGTCTCCTAATCTAAAACCTGTACGAATTATTCTTGTGTAACCACCATTTCTTTCGGCAATTTTAGGTGCAATTTCTCTAAACAGCTCAGTAACTGCTTCTTTGCTTTGAAGGTAAGAGAAAACAGTTCTGCGAGAATGCGTTGTATCTTCTTTTGATTTCGACAAAATAGGCTCAACAAAAACTCTTAATGTTTTGGCTTTTGCTAGTGTTGTATTAATTCTTTTATGTTGAATTAAGGAGCACGCCATATTGGACAACATAGCCTTTCTGTGACCTGTCTTGCGTCCTAAATGATTAACTTTATTTCCGTGTCTCATGACTTTTTCTTTCTAATCTTTATCCAATTTATACTTTGCTACATTCATACCGAATGTCAAGCCTTTATTGTCAACCAAATCCTCTAACTCAGTTAATGACTTTTTACCGAAATTTCTGAATTTCAACAAGTCAGACTTCGCATAAGAAACCAAATCACCAAGCGTTTCAACATCCGCCGCTTTCAAACAATTCAAAGCCCTAACTGATAAATCCATGTCCACAAGTTTAGTCTTTAACAACTGGCGCATGTGTAATGAAGACTCATCGAATTCTTCAGTCTCGGTTTTCACTTCATTCTCTAAAGTAATTCTTTCATCAGAGAAAAGCATGAAATGGTGAATAAGTATTTTAGCCGCTTCCTTCAAGGCATCTTTCGGGTGTACAGAACCGTCCGTTTTGATTTCCAAAATCAACTTTTCGTAGTCGGTTTTTTGTTCTACACGAAAATTCTCAATACTGTATTTAACGTTTACAATTGGTGTAAAAATAGAATCTATAAAAATAGTACCGAAAGGAGCATTAGGGTTCTTATTTTCCTCTGCAGGAACATAACCTCTACCTTTAACTATTGTAAGCTCCATGTCAATCTTTACAGACGATTCCATGTTACAAATTACTAAATCAGGGTTGAGAACCTGAAAAGCACTCGTAAACTTACCCAAATCACCAGCTGTTAAAGTATTTTGATTAGATACAGAAACAATAACAGTCTCAGCGTCAGTGCCGTCAATTTGTTGCTTAAAACGTACTTGTTTAAGATTCAAAATTATCTCCGTAACATCCTCTACGACTCCTTTCAAAGTAGTAAACTCGTGATCTACACCTTGAATCTTTACAGAGGCAATCGCGAATCCTTCCAAAGAAGATAGTAAAATTCTACGTAAAGAGTTACCAACCGTGATACCATATCCCGGCTCAAGTGGACGAAATTCGAACTCTCCGTGGAATGCATCGGAGTGAACCATGATAACTTTGTCCGGTTTTTGAAAATCCAATATTGCCATGTTTTCAGGATTATTTAGAGTATAATTCGACGATTAATTGTTCTTTTATGTTCTCAGGAATCAAATCTCGACTTGGTAAGTTCAAGAGTTTACCAGCCATAGATGAATTATCCCAATCCAACCAATCGAACTTCTTTCTGTTTGCTGTAAGCGAATTTGAAATAGCCTCAAGTGACTTTGACTTTTCACGAACACCAACAACATCACCAGGTTTCAAAGTGTAAGAAGGAATATTAACTACTTCACCATTTACAACAATATGTTTGTGAGTAACCAACTGACGCGCCGCTCTACGCGATGGTGCAATTCCTAAACGGTAAACGGTATTATCCAAACGTGCTTCACACAACTGTAATAAGTTTTCACCGGTAATACCTTTCATTCTAGACGCTTTGTCGAACATGTTCGCAAATTGACGCTCTAAAATACCATAGGTATATTTCGCTTTTTGTTTTTCACCTAACTGAATCGCGTATTCAGATTGTTTACTACCACGTCTTTTTGCAGGACCGTGTTGTCCTGGACCGTAAGGTCTTTTGTCCAAAGCTTTATCAGCTCCAAAGATTGGATCACGAAAACGACGTGCAATTTTTGATTTTGGACCTCTGTATCTTGCCATTTCTATTAAAATTTAAATCATGAATTAAGGCTAATCCTTCGATGATAATTTATACTAAACTCTTCTTCTTTTAGGAGGACGACATCCATTGTGCGGCATTGGTGTAACGTCAATAATTTCAGTTACCTCTATTCCAGAATTGTGAATTGCACGGATTGCTGATTCTCTACCAGCACCAGGACCTTTCACATAAACGCGTACTCTACGTAATCCGAAGTCATGAGCTTCTTTAGAGCAATCCTCTGCTGCAACTTGTGCTGCATAAGGGGTGTTCTTTTTAGAACCTCTAAAACCCATTTTTCCTGCTGATGACCAAGAAATTACTTGACCAGCATTGTTTGTAAGTGAGATGATTATGTTGTTGAAACTCGCTTGAATGTGAGCTTCTCCAGCGGCATCTACCTTTACATTTTTCTTCTTCTTTTGATTTGCTTTTGCCATAATATTCAATTATTATTTAGTTGCCTTTTTCTTGTTAGCAACAGTCTTTCTTTTCCCTTTACGAGTTCTAGAATTGTTTTTCGTTCTTTGTCCTCTCAAAGGCAAACCAGCTCTGTGACGAATACCTCTTTGGCAACCAATGTCCATTAAACGTTTAATGTTCAATTGAATTTCTGAACGTAAAGCACCTTCTGTTTTGATTTCATTAATAGAATTTCTGATAGCCGAAAGCTGATCGTCATTCCAATCCGAAACTTTAATATTTTCATCAATTCCATTTGATGACAACACCTTACTTGCTGTGCTGCGTCCGATTCCAAAGATGTAAGTTAAACCGATTACACCTCTTTTGTTTTTGGGTAAATCTATACCTGCAATACGTGCCATAAAAAATTAATTAACCTTGACGTTGTTTTAATTTTGGGTTCTTTTTATTGATTACATAAACGCGCCCCTTACGTTTTACAATTTTGCAATCAGCTGTTCTTTTCTTAACAGATGCTCTTACTTTCATTTTTACTAGTTTATTTGTATCTAAATGTTATTCTACCTTTACTCAAATCGTATGGAGACATTTCCACCTTCACTCTATCGCCTGGCAAAATTTTTATGTAAAACATACGCATTTTACCAGAAATATGAGCCGTAATAACGTGTCCATTTTCCAACTCTACACGAAACATTGCATTTGGAAGTGCTTCAACGATTGTTCCGTCTTGTTCTATTGATGATTGCTTTGCCATTTACTAAAAACCTGATAACTCGTTAGCCTCTCGTCTTCCTCTTACACGCGTACCTTCCATTAATCCATCCATCTGTCGATTCAATTGGTATGTTTCAATTTGTTGTAAAGTATCTAATACAACACCTACCATAATTAAAATTGATGTTCCACCGAAAAACATGGCAAACCCGTCGTTTACACCTGACAACTTCGCAATAGCTGGAAGAATCGCAATTACAGCTAGAAACAACGATCCTGGAAAAGTAATTCTAGAAACTACCGTGTCGATATAATCAGCAGTTTCCTCGCCAGGTCTTACTCCTGGAACAAATCCACCCGATTTTTTAAGGTCGTCAGCGATTTTACTCGGATTAATCATGATAGCTGTGTAAAAATATGTAAACACAACAATAAGAATAACAAGCAGTAAATTATAAGTTAGTCCATAGATGTCACCTAAGGTACGTTGTAAGAAGTTACTACCCTCGCTAGTAACAGCTGAGGAGTAAATCATAACCGGAATTGTCATAATTGCTTGAGCAAAAATTATTGGCATAACTCCACTAGCGTTAACCTTAATAGGTAGATAATTTCTAGCTCCTTGTTCATCAACGCTTCTAGCTCCTACAACACGTTTAGCGGTATTCAATGGGATTCTTCTCACGCCTTGAACGATTAGAATAGTAACCAAAACCACCAACATGAAAGCTACAACCTCCAAAACTAACTTTATCAAATTTCCAGCCTCAAGTGATTGTCCAAATTCTGCGAAAAAGGCACCAGGTAAACGAGAAATAATTCCTACAGTAATTAACAATGAAATACCGTTTCCAATTCCTTTTTCCGTAATACGCTCACCGAGCCATACTGCAAACATCGAACCTGCGATAAGGACAATAATTGTTTGAGTCCACCAGAAAGTAGAAGCATCAACAGGCATTGCACCTTTTTGCTGAACATAAAGCGACAAATAACTCGGAGCTTGCAAAGCGCAAATCACAATTGTTAAAATTCGCGTGTAATTATTCAATTGTTTCCTTCCAGATTCTCCTTCATTTTGCATTTTCTGAACAGCTGGGACAGCCATTCCAAGTAATTGCATAATAATAGAAGCTGAAATGTAAGGCATAATACCAAGTGCCATAATAGAAGCATTGGTAAAGCCACCTCCAGAAAACAATGACAATAAAGTTTCTAAGGTATTTTGGTTAGCTTGTTTTGTTGTTAACGCATCGTAATTTACACCAGGTAAAATAACGAAAGAACCAACGCGATAAACAAGAATTAAGCCGAGAGTAAGTAATATTCTCGACCTTAATTCTTCAACTTTCCAAATGTTTTGTATGTTCTGTATGAATCGTTTCATTGAAAAAAAGAGTGCAAAGATAATTAGATTTTAGAAAAAGAACCACCTTGACCTTCAATTGCGCTTAAAGCAGTTGAAGATATGCCATGGGCACTAACATTTACTTTCGCTTTCAACTCGCCTCTTCCTAATACTTTTACTAGATCGTTGTGTGAGGCTAATCCGTTCTCTTGAAACGTTTCAACAGTAAAATCTGTGATTCCTTTTGTGTCAACCAAATTTTGAATCATATCAAGGTTGATACCTTTATATTCAACACGATTAATGTTTTTGAAACCAAATTTCGGTACACGTCTTTGTAAAGGCATTTGACCACCTTCGAAACCAATCTTTTTACTGTAACCAGATCTTGATTTTGCACCTTTGTGTCCACGAGTTGAGGTACCTCCATGTCCAGAACCTTGTCCACGAGCTATTCTCTTTTCACGTTTTACAGAACCAGGAGCTGGGGTTAAATTATTTAAAGTCATTTCTGTATTTTTTAATTATTCAACAACAGTTACCAAGTGACTAACTTTCGCAACCATACCTAAAATTTGAGGTGTAGCTTCTTTCTCTATAACCTGATTTAATTTCTTAAATCCTAGAGCCTGTATTGTCGCTTTCTGACGTGCAGGACGCTTAATTGCGCTTTTTACATATTTTATTTTAATTGATGCCATTTCCTTAAAGATTAACCGTTAAAAACTTTATCCAATGCAATACCTCTTTGTCTTGCAACAGCAACAGCATCACGCATTCTTGATAAAGCATCAATAGTTGCCTTCACCACATTGTGTGGGTTGGAAGAACCTTGAGACTTTGCCAATACGTTGTGAACACCCACACTTTCCAAAACTGCACGCATCGCACCACCAGCAATAACACCAGTACCCTCAGTTGCAGGCTTTAACAAGACCTCTGCACCACCATACTTTCCTTTTTGGGAGTGTGGAACAGTACCATGTGCAATAGGAACTTTAATTAAATTCTTTTTTGCATCATCTATACCTTTAGTAATGGCTTCAGTAACCTCTTTTGCTTTTCCAAGACCATGTCCTACAACTCCATTTTCATCACCTACCACAACAATTGCTGAAAAACTAAAAGTACGACCACCTTTTGTAACTTTAGTAACTCTGTTTACTGCTACGAGTTTATCTTTTAACTCGATATCCGCAGATTTAACTCTATTAATAACTTGTGCTGCCATTTCTTAAAATTTAAGTCCTCCCTCTCTAGCAGCATCTGCCAAAGATTTAATACGACCATGATACAAATACCCATTTCTATCAAAAACAACCGAAACAATTCCAGCTGCAATTGCTTTGGAAGCTATTGATTTTCCAACGATTGACGCTTGTTCAACTTTAGCAACACTTTTCGTTTCATCCATTTTCAATGAACCAGAAGAAACCAATGTTTTACCGGTAGTATCATCGATTAATTGAGCATAAATCTGTTTATTACTTCTAAAAACAGTTAATCTCGGAATCGAAGCAGTACCAAAAACTTTTTTACGAATACGACGCTTAATTTTCGCGCGTCTTAAAACTTTATCGAGTGCCATAATTATTATTTTTTACCTGCAGACTTACCTGCTTTTCTACGAATATCTTCACCAACAAATCTGATACCTTTTCCTTTGTAAGGCTCTGGTTTTCTAAATGAGCGGATTTTCGCCGCAACCTGACCTAACAATTGTTTGTCATAAGATTCCAAAGTCACAATTGGAGCTTTACCTTTTTCAGTTACTGTTGTAACCTGAACTTCTTTAGGGATTTCAAAAATAATAGCGTGTGAAAAACCAAGAGCCATTTCAAGTAATTGACCAGTTGCGTTTGCACGGTAACCAACCCCAATAACTTCCATTTGCTTTTTAAATCCTTCAGATACACCAATAATCATGTTGAAAACCAAAGCTCTGTAAAGACCATGTTTAGATCTATGATCTGGTGCGTCAGACGTTCGTGTAAAATTGATTACACCATCCTCTATAACTAAAGATACACTTGAGTCAATTTCTTGCGACAATTCACCCTTTTTGCCTTTAACCCTTACGATGCCATCGCTGAAACTAACGTCAACACCTGCAGGGATTTTGATTGGAGATTTTCCTATTCTAGACATTCTAAATTAATTATTAATAAACGTAGCAAATTACTTCACCACCTACGTTCAATTTTCTTGCTTCTTTGTCAGTAATCACGCCCTTTGACGTTGATACGATTGCAATACCTAATCCGTTTAATACGCGCGGCATTTCTTCACTTCCACTGTACTTTCTTAAACCAGGACGGGATGCACGAACAAGTTTAGTAATTGCTGGAACACGTGTTGACATGTTATATTTCAATGCAATTTTAATTAAACCTTGTTTGTTGTCATCCTCAAATTTGTAATTAAGAATGTAACCTTGATCAAAAAGAATCTGTGTCATTGCCTTCTTTAAGTTTGAAGCTGGAATTTCAACCATTTTCAAACCTGCAGCACTCGCATTTCTAATACGGGTCAGGTAGTCTGCTATTGGATCTGTATTCATAATATTTTTACTAATGTTATTACCAACTTCCTTTTTTAACACCTGGGATTTTTCCAGCAAGCGCCATTTCTCTAAAAGTTACACGAGAAATACCAAATTGTCTCATGTATCCTCTTGGACGACCAGTCAAACCACAACGATTGTGCTTTCTGATTTTAGAAGAATTAGCTGGCAATTGCTGCAAAGCCATCATAGCATCCCATTTCTTATCTTGATCTTCAGGGTTGGAAGATTTTAAAACTTTTGTCAATTGCTCTCTTTTACTTGCATAACGAGCAACTAATCTTTCACGTTTGCGCTCACGCGCTTTCATTGATTCCTTTGCCATTTTCTTTATTTTTTAGTGAATGGAAAACCAAAAGCATCTAAAAGGGCTTTAGCCTCTTCATCATTTGGCGCAGTGGTTACAAACGTAATGTCCATTCCAAGGATTTTGTTTACTTTATCAATATCAATTTCCGGGAAAATAATGTGCTCTTTAACACCCATATTGAAATTACCACGTCCATCGAAACCCTTTGCTGGAATACCTCTAAAATCACGAGTACGTGGCAAAGCTACAGATAACAAACGATCTAAGAAATCATACATTCTGTCTCCTCTCAACGTAACCTTAGTACCAATTGGCATACCTTTACGTAACTTAAAGTTCGAGATATCTTTCTTAGAATTTGTGGTAATTGCTTTTTGACCAGAGATTTTAGACAGGTCAGCAGCAGCACTTTCAATTAATTTCTTATCTGAAACTGCATCTCCCATTCCTTGGCTCAAAACAATTTTTTGAAGTTTTGGTACTCTCATAACAGACTTGTATCCAAACTTTTCAGTCAACGATTTAATAATTTCTTCGTTGTACTTTTCCTTTAATCTTGGTGTGTAACTCATTATTTTATCACCTCCCCTGATTTCTTAGCGTATCGAACATTTTGACCTTTCTCATTCAATTTTCTTCCTACTTTCGTTGCTTGACCATTAACAACCAACATTAAGTTTGAAATATGAATTGAACCCTCTAATTCTACAATAGCACCTTGAGGGTTTGTAGCTGAAGGTTTAACATGCTTCTTAATCATGTTCACTCCTTCAATAGTAGCACGCATCTTGTTGCGATCAATAGTAAGGACTTTACCTTCACTACCTCTGGATTCACCACTAAGAACTTTAACAGTGTCTCCAACTTTAATATGTAATTTCTTTTGCATGATTAGAGAATTAAAGCACTTCAGGTGCAAGTGAAACAATTTTCATGTAATTATTCTCACGCAATTCACGCGCAACTGGTCCAAAAATACGTGTCCCACGCATTTCACCTGCTTGATTTAAAATTACACATGCGTTGTCGTCAAATCGAATGTAAGAACCATCTGGTCTTCTAACTTCCTTTTTAGTACGAACAACAACAGCTTTCGCAACTGCACCTTTTTTTACCGCACCATTTGGCATTGCACTTTTGACAGCAACAACGATTTTGTCACCAACAGATGCATATCTTCTTCTTGTACCACCAAGTACACGAATACAAAGTACTTCTTTCGCTCCCGAATTGTCAGCTACAGATAATCTAGATTCCGTTTGTATCATTTTGTAATTCTATTTAGCGCGTTCAACAATTTCCACTAGTCTCCAATTTTTGGTTTTACTAAGTGGGCGAGTTTCCATTATTCGTACCGTGTCACCGATATTACAATCGTTCTTCTCATCGTGAGCAACGAATTTGGTAGTTTTCTTAACGAACTTACCATATTTAGGGTGCTTTACCTTACGTTCCACAGCAACAACAATAGACTTTTCCATTTTGTTACTTGTTACTACCCCTGTTCTTTCTTTTCTTAAATTTCGCTTTTCCATAAGCCAATTAAATAAAAGCCTAAGCTTTTGATGAACGTTTAGTTAATTCTGTGCTTATTCGAGCTACTACCTTTCTCATCTCTCTAATTCTTAAAGGATTTTCAATTGGAGACATCTTGTTGTTTAACTTTAAACCCTCAAGCTGTCCTTTAAAATCTACTAAACGACTTTTTAAATCTTCAGATGACAATTTTGCGATTTCTAAATTTTTCATAGCTACAAATTAAGCAGGTAAAACATAGTCGTTACGTACGACAAACTTGCATTTAACTGGAAGTTTTTGCGCAGCCAATCGCATTGCTTCCTTTGCAATTTCATACGGAACTCCGTCCGCTTCAAACATGATTCGACCTGGTTTGATAACCGCCACCCAATGACTAGGCGCACCTTTACCTTTACCCATACGAACCTCAGCCGGCTTAGAGGTAACCGGTTTGTCAGGAAAAATACGAATCCATACTTTTCCTTCACGCTTCATGTAACGAGTAACGGCGATACGTGAAGCTTCAATTTGTCGAGATGTTATCCATCCTGCTTCCAACGACTTTAGACCAAACGATCCAAATGAAATTGTGGAACCACGGTGAGCTAAACCTCTATTTCTTCCTTTTTGAACTCTTCTAAATTTTGTTCTTTTCGGCTGTAACATTTCAATTTCTTTTAAAGATGGTTATTTCTTCTTTCTTCTTTGATTATTATTTGGCTTACGATCACCTCCAGAAGAATTTGTATTAGTTGCAGACATACCTACGTTAGGAGATAAATCTCTCTTCCCGTAAACTTCACCGCGACAAATCCATACTTTGATTCCTAAACGACCATAAGTAGTGTGGGCTTCAGATACCGCATAATCAATATCAGCTCTAAACGTATGAAGTGGTGTTCTACCGTCTTTATACATTTCAGTTCTTGCCATTTCAGCACCGTTCAAACGACCTGAAATCTTAACTTTAATTCCTTCAGCCCCCATTCTCATGGTACCAGCGATTGCCATCTTAATAGCTCTTCTAAAAGAAATACGTGCTTCAAGTTGACGAGCAATTCCGTCAGCAACCAAACGAGCATCCAACTCCGGGCGTTTAACCTCAAAAATATTGATTTGGATTTCTTTCTTAGTTAACTTCTTTAACTCTTCTTTTAACTTATCAACCTCTTGTCCTCCTTTACCAATAATTACTCCAGGTCGAGCGGTATTGATTGTTACAGTTACAAGTTTCAGAGTACGTTCAATGATAATTTTCGCTATACTCGCTTTCGCTAAACGAGCATGTAAGTACTTTCTAATTTGATCGTCCTCAACAAGCTTATCTTTATATTCATTTCCTCCGTACCAATTAGATTCCCATCCATGAATGTAACCTAATCTATTTCCAATTGGATTTGTTTTTTGTCCCATGTTCCCGATTATTTAACACCATCAACAATGATAGTGACATGATTTGACCTTTTTCTGATTCTATGTGCTCTTCCTTGAGGGGCAGCTTGAATTCTCTTCAACATAGTTGCACAACCAACCTCAATTGATTTTACAACTAAAATCTCTTGACTTATATCAGCATCCTCATTCTTTTGTTCCCAATTTGCAATTGCAGAACGGAGTAACTTAGCCAAGCTTGTAGATGCCTCTTTACTGTCAAAATTTAGAATATTAAGTGCCTTGTTAACCTCAACACCTCTTATCATATCAGCAACTAATCTCATTTTTCGCGGTGAAATTGAAGAATTGTTCAATTTCGCAATAGCTGTTTGCCCTTTGGACTCTTTAAGTGCCTCAGCACGTAAACGTTTTCTTGCTCCCATTGTAATTTTTCTTAACGTTTCTTATCTTTTTTATTACCGCCGTGACCTCTAAAGTTACGTGTTGGGGAAAACTCACCAAGTTTGTGACCTACCATGTTTTCAGTAACAAACACAGGAATGAACTTATTTCCATTGTGCACAGCAAAAGTTAAACCCACAAAATCTGGGGTAATTGTAGAAGCTCGCGACCACGTCTTAATAACAGCTTTACTATTGGACGCTTGAGCTTCGTCAACTCGCTTCATTAACTTGTAATGAACGAATGGTGGTTTTTTTAATGAACGACTCATGATCTACGACTATTTTTTTCTTCTTTCAATTATTAACCTATTGGAATATTTTGTTTTGCTTCTAGTTTTGAAACCTTTGGCTGGCATACCGTTTCTAGATCTTGGATGACCTCCGGCGTTACGACCTTCACCACCTCCCATTGGGTGATCTACAGGGTTCATAACAACACCTCTAACTCTTGGTCTTCTTCCTAACCATCTACTTCTACCCGCTTTTCCAGATACAACTAAATTATGTTCAGCATTGGAGACAGATCCAATAGTAGCCAAACAAGTTGTAAGAATCATTCTAGTTTCTCCTGAAGGAAGCTTTACAATAGCGTATTTTCCATCACGAGCATTCAACTGAGCGTAAGTACCCGCACCTCTAGCGATGATGCCACCTTTTCCTGGTTGAATTTCGATATTGTGAATAACAGTACCTAGAGGAACATCAGATAAAAACATTGCGTTTCCAACATTAGGAGTTGCAGATTTACCCGATTTAATCACATCACCAACCTTTAAACCATTTGGCGCAATGATGTAACGTTTTTCTCCATCAGCATAGTATAACAAAGCGATGTTTGCTGTACGGTTTGGATCGTATTCAATTGCTTTAACAGTTGCTGGAATATCAAACTTATCGCGTTTGAAATCAATAATACGGTATTTCTGTTTGTGACCACCACCGATGTAACGCATAGTCATTCGACCATCATTGTTACGTCCACCAGATTTCTTTAGCGGTGCAATCAAACTTTTTTCCGGCTTGCCCTTTGTAATATCAGCAAAGTCAGTAACTACTTTATGACGTTGACCAGGCGTTGTTGGTTTGAACTTTTTGAGAGCCATTTCTTGTTTTTAATAATTGTTATACAAATCAATGGTTTCTCCGTCTGCTACCGTAACAAGAGCTTTTTTCCATTGTTTGGATTTTTGCTCAACAACACCCTTGTTGGTATATTTTACAGAGGATTTACCACCGCCATAATTTGATGTACGTACCTCTTTAACTGTAACGTTGTACATTTTCTCGACGGCATTCTTAATTTCTAGCTTATTTGCTTTTCTATCTACTTCAAAAGCAAAACGATTAAACTTCTCACCTTGTAGCGATGCCTTTTCAGTTATAATCGGTTTTTTAATAATACTTGACATAATTCAATTAGTTTAAGATGCTTTGAATTTTTTCAATTGAACCCTGAGCAAGTATAACTTTACGAGCATTCAAAACATCGTATGTGTTGAAAGAATCAGCAGAAACTACTTTAACTTTTGGCAGGTTTCTTGATGACAAATAAACGGCATCATTGTATTCAGGAAGAATAAACAAAACTTTTTCATTTGTTAACTTCAAATTATCTAGTAAAGAGATAAATTCTTTTGTAGATGCTTTACCAAAATTTGGATTATCAATCACCACTAAATTGTTGTTCGCAGCTTGAACTGAAAACGCCGACTTACGAGCCAGTCTTTTCAATTTAACGTTTAACTTGAAGTGATAATTTCTTGGACGTGGACCGAAAATTCTTCCTCCACCTACACGTGTACCAGACTTAACACTTCCTGCTCTTGCACCACCTGTTCCTTTTTGTTTCTTCAATTTTCTAGTAGAACCTGCAACTTCATTTCTTTCCTTAGCCTTGTGAGTACCTTGACGACGGTTCGCCAAATGTTGTTTCACATCTAAATAAATAGCATGATTATTAGGTTCGATAGCAAAAACCTCATCCAACAATTCAACTGAATTGGAGGTAGAAACTCCTTTAAGATCGTATATTGTTGCTTTCATTACTTAATAATTGTTACAGTTGAACCTTTCGCTCCTGGAATAGAACCTTTGATAAGAATCAAATTTCTTTCAGCAAGAACTTTTAAAATCTGAAGATTAGATGCCAAACGTCTTTTGTTACCCATTTGCCCTGCCATTCGCATTCCTTTAAAAACGCGAGCAGGATACGAACAAGCTCCAATAGAACCTGGCGCTCTCAGCCTGTTGTGCTGACCATGTGTTGATTGCCCAACTCCTCCAAAACCATGACGTCTTACAACACCTTGAAAACCTTTACCTTTTGAAGTACCTACAACATCAACAAACTCTCCTTCTTCAAAAAGAGAAGCGTCAACTGTATCACCCAAATTCACATTGTCGAATCCTTTGAATTCTACCAATTTAGCTTTAGGAGATGTGTTAGCTTTCTTAAAATGACCTTTCAACGCGTTTGGAGTATTTTTCTCTTTCTTTTCTCCAAAACCCAATTGAACGGCATCGTAACCATCTCTGTCTTGTGTCTTCAACTGAGTGACAACACAAGGACCAGCTTCTATTACTGTGCATGGTAATGCCTTACCCTCGGCACTGTAGATGCTAGTCATTCCGACTTTTTTACCTATTAAACCTGGCATTTTTTATTATTTATTAATTAAACTTTGATTTCAACATCAACACCACTTGGCAACTCCAATTTCATGAGAGCATCAACAGTTTTTGACGAACTACTGTAGATATCCATCAATCTTTTGTATGCACACAATTCAAATTGCTCTCGAGCTTTTTTGTTTACGTGTGGTGATCTTAAAACGGTGTAAATTCTTTTGTGTGTTGGAAGCGGAATTGGTCCACTAACAACTGCACCTGTAGATTTCACAGTCTTAACAATTTTCTCAGCTGATTTATCCAAAAGATTATGATCGTAGGACTTCAACTTAATTCTAATTTTTTGACTCATCTTATTAAAATATTATGCAGTGATTTTACCATTTGCCTTTGCTACAACGTCGTCTGAGATGTTTCTAGGAGCCTCTGCGTAGTGTGAAAACTCCATAGATGAACTTGCACGACCAGACGTTATCGTTCTTAACTGAGTAACATAACCAAACATTTCAGAAAGAGGAACATCTGCCTTTAAAACTTTAGCTCCATTTCTATCATCCATTCCCTTCATCATTCCACGACGTCTATTTAAGTCACCAACAACATCACCCATATTTTCCTCAGGTGTAACCACCTCAAGTTTCATGATAGGTTCAAGTAAAATTGGTTTACAAGCCTTAACAGCAGCTCTGTAAGCCATTTTCGCACACAATTCGAATGATAAAGAATCGGAGTCAACGTTGTGGTAAGAACCATCAATTAACTCAACCTTCATTGATTCAAGTGGGAAACCAGCTAAAACACCGTTTTTCATTGAATCTTTGAAGCCTTTCTCAACAGAAGGTATGAATTCACGTGGAATATTACCACCTTTAATACTGTTTATGAATTCCAAACCTGTCTTAGTTTCGTCTGTTTGTGGAGAAATCTTAACGAAAATATCCGCAAATTTACCACGACCACCCGTTTGTTTCTTGTACACTTCACGGTGTTCTGTTGAACCATTAATAGCCTCACGATAAGCAACTTGAGGAGCACCTTGATTCACTTCAACTTTAAATTCACGCTTCAACCGGTCAACAATAATTTCCAAATGCAACTCACCCATTCCTGAAATTACAGTTTGCCCAGTTTCTTCGTCGGTGTGAACTCTAAACGTCGGATCTTCTTCGGATAATTTAGATAACCCAATTGACAATCTATCTGTATCAGCTTGAGTTTTCGGTTCAATTGCTAAACCGATAACTGGCTCAGGGAACACCATTGACTCAAGAACGATTGGAGCGTTCTCTGCACATAATGTATCACCAGTTTTAATGTCCTTAAATCCAACTACCGCACCAATATCACCAGCACCTAATTCAGGAATCTGGTTTTGCTTGTTTGCATGCATTTGGAAAATTCTAGAAATACGCTCCTTGTTACCTGAACGAGTATTCAATACATAAGAGCCTGCTTCTAATTTTCCGGAATAAGCACGAACGAAGCACAAACGACCAACAAAAGGGTCAGTTGCAATCTTGAACGCTAGACCAGCAAATGGCTCATCATAAGAAGGTTTGCGAGAAACTTCCTCATCTGTTTTAGGATTTGTTCCAGTTATAGCTTCGATATCCATTGGTGAAGGAAGAATTTCCATTACCATATCAAGCATTGCCTGAACACCTTTGTTTTTAAATGAAGAACCACACATCATTGGAACAACTTTTCCAGATATTGTAGCCTCACGTAGAGCATTCAAAATTTCTCTTTCAGTTAGAGAATTCTCGTCTTCAAAGAATTTCTCCATTAAAGTTTCGTCAAACTCAGCAACCGCTTCAAGTAGTTCACTTCTCAACTGACGAGCTTCGTCAATAATATCCGCTGGAATTTCAACTTCTTTGAAAGTCATTCCATAATCATCCTCATTCCAAACAATACCACGGAAATTGATTAAATCAACAACCCCACGGAAATTGTCCTCTTCACCAATATTAATTTGTAAAGGAAGTGCATGACTACCTAACATATCTTTAACTTGCTTACAAACTTTCAAAAAGTCTGCACCTTGACGATCCATTTTGTTAACGAATCCTATTCTCGGTACATTGTAGTTGTTAGCAAGTCTCCAGTTTGTTTCTGATTGCGGTTCTACACCGTCAACAGCTGAAAACAAGAATACCAAACCATCCAAAACACGTAAAGAACGATTCACCTCAACCGTAAAATCAACGTGTCCTGGGGTGTCAATAATATTAATGTGATATTGCTGACCACGATAGTTCCAATTCAATGTTGTAGCAGCGGAGGTAATTGTGATTCCACGCTCTTGCTCTTGCTCCATCCAGTCCATTGTTGCAGCACCATCATGTACTTCACCAATTTTGTGATTTACACCACCGTAAAATAAAATACGCTCAGTGGTTGTGGTCTTACCTGCATCAATGTGAGCAGCAATACCAATGTTTCTTGTAAAACGAAGATCTCTTGACATGTATTAGAATCTAAAATGTGAAAATGCTTTGTTTGCCTCAGCCATTCTAATTGTATCCTCTTTCTTTTTATAAGCGGCACCTTCTTCCTTCGAAGCAGCTATAATTTCAGAAGCCAATTTTTGAGACATTGTTTTTTCGTTTCTTCTACGAGCATAACCTATTAACCATTTCATGGCTAGTGAAGCTTTACGCTCTTCACGAACAGGTGTAGGAATCTGGAAAGTTGCCCCTCCTACTCTTCTACTTCTTACCTCTACACTTGGAGTAACGTTTTCAAGAGCTTTTCTCCATACATCAAGACCGTTTTGGTCTTCCAATTTTTTATCTACAATTTCCAAGGCATCATAAAAGATTTTGAATGCCAAACTCTTTTTACCTGAAAACATTAAATTATTTACAAACTTAGTAACTACCACATCGTTAAACTTTGGATCTGGTATTATCGCGATTTTTTTAGCCTTTCTTCTTCTCATTGCTTAGGACTTAAATTATTTCTTCTTAGCTCTTTTTGTTCCGTATTTTGAACGTCTTTGACTTCTTCCTTGAACACCAGCGGTATCCTCAGCACCACGAACAATGTGGTAACGTACACCTGGAAGATCTTTAACCCTTCCTCCACGAACTAATACTAATGAGTGCTCTTGCAAATTGTGACCCTCACCTCCGATATAGGCATTAACCTCTTTTCCATTGGTCAAACGAACACGCGCTACTTTACGCATTGCGGAATTCGGTTTTTTTGGCGTTGTTGTGTAAACGCGCACGCAAACCCCTTTTCTTTGGGGACATGAATCAAGCGCAGCAGACTTACTTTTCTTGACTACCGCAGTTCTTCCTTTGCGAACTAACTGTTGAATAGTTGGCATAAAATACTCTTAATTTTAAAATATATACTAAACCTCAAACGCACTTTGAGGGGTGCAAAGATAGATGTTTTATTTTAACACACAACTAATTGATTTAAAAATTCTTATTTTTTTTCTCAACAGCAAAAATTAAAGCAAAAAAAAAGCGGAAACTTAGTTCCGCCTTAAATATTCAAAAACAAAAATCACCTGTACATCACATGTTTTACTGCATTTACAATCCTCTCTACATTTGGCAAAGCAGCATCAATCAAGGTTGGTGAAAACGCAAAAGGTGTATCCGTTTGCATAACACGAGCAACTGGTGCATCCAAATAATCAAAGGCATAACGTTGTAAATGATATGCAATTTCTGATGCAATAGAAGCCAATGGCCATGATTCTTCAACAACTACACATCGATTCGTTTTTTTAACTGACGCAACAACAGCTGCATAATCTATCGGTCTTATTGTTCTTAAATCAATGACTTCAACCGAAATATTTTCCTTCGCCAATTCTTCAGCCGCTTGTTGAGCTACTTTAATAATCTTGCCAAAGGATACAATCGTCACATCTGAACCTTTTCTCTTCACATCAGCAACTCCGATTGGGATGATGTACTCTCCTTCTGGAACCTCGCCCTTGTCTCCGTACATTTTCTCAGACTCTAAAAATACAACTGGGTCATTGTCACGGATTGCTGCTTTTAAAAGTCCTTTAGCATCAGCTGGATTTGACGGTGTGATAACTTTCAAACCTGGGAAGTGAGCGTAAAACGATTCGAAACTTTGTGAGTGAGTTGCTGCCAATTGACCAGCCTGACCATTCCCACCTCTAAATACGATAGGACAAGAATATTGTCCACCGGACATTTGCAACATTTTTGCGGCAGAATTTATAATTTGATCGGCGGCTAAGATTGCAAAATTCCAGGTCATGAACTCAACTATTGGCCTTAAACCATTCATCGAAGCGCCAACAGCTATTCCGGCAAATCCAAGTTCGGCTATAGGAGTATCAATAACTCTCTTTTCACCAAATTCATCGAGCATACCTTGTGAAACCTTGTAAGCACCATTATATTCAGCAACCTCTTCTCCTAAAAGAAACACGTTTGGGTCACGTCTCATTTCTTCAGACATTGCCTCTCTAAGTGCTTCTCTAAATTGTATAGTTTTCATATGTATATAATTTTTAAATGGTTGATTTTCAATATTATATTCATTGGTGTTTGCGGTCGAATCCGCTCATGGGTATTTCATATGTATATAATTTTTAAATGGTTGATTTTCAATATT